>ERZ795061.5479-NODE-5479-length-10390-cov-5.303048_pt1 | contig 10390 bp, 6 predicted proteins | sample MGYA00375145_ERZ795061 | MGnify/ENA primary metagenome ERZ795061 (study PRJEB30190, sample SAMN05720144) | anaerobic digester metagenome | isolation source: active sludge of municipal wastewater-treating anaerobic digesters | place: USA | collected 2014-12-22 ... | reverse complement strand
CCCGGGGTGTCCAGAATGTTGATCTTGTAGCCGTTGTATTCAAATCCTATGACCGATGTGGCGACGGAAATGCCGCGTTGCCGCTCTATTTCCATGAAATCGGACACCGCCGTCTTTCTGATCTTGTTGCTCCTGACGGCTCCCGCCACCCGGATGGCTCCGCCGAAAAGCAACAACTTCTCGGTCAGGGTGGTCTTCCCCGCATCGGGATGGCTGACGATGCCGAAGGTGCGCCTCCGCCTGATCTCTTCGATAAAATTCATATTCATTAGTTGTTAAGGCATGCAGAGATGTATCGCCAGTATTTTCTGTGAAACCTGACGCTTCGTTTCCCGATCATCCTGTGAAAGCTCTTTGGTTCATCGTCAGGGGCAAATTTCCAAAGTTCCCGGTCTTCATACAAAGCCGGCACTTCGGGATGGAATTGCGCCCCGAAGACGTGCGGGTATTTAACATGTGCAAGACCCTCAATGATTTTTCCGTCGGGAGACAGGGCGGTCACTTCAAATCCTGTGCCGGTTTTTGCCGGTGACTGGTGATGACTGCTGTATATCAGGGGCTGGCTTCTTCGGCCGGCTTTTATCTGCCGGCTAAAGAAGGGATGCCCGGTGAACCGGAGGGTGTGGAAGTTGATCTCCATGATTTGTTTGTCTTCGACGGTCTCCTGCCAGTAATTGCGATGGAGGTTCTCCCTGTCTGTTTCCAGGGTCTCCGCGGGTCCCTTTTTCCCGTATACCTGTGACGGAATGTCCTGGATGAGGGTGCCGCCGGTGGCGACATTCATGGTTTGCATGCCGAGACAAAAACCTGTTACCAGGTACCGGGGCTTCTCCTCCAGAAAAGGCCGGAATTCCGGATTCCGGGAGCCCCCCAGAAGATGGAACATAAAGGAGATTTCCATGGAATGGCGTCCGGGATCGGTTACCACGGAACCCAGGTTCTCCTCTCCGTAGATCTCCGGCTGGATATCGGGTCCCCCGAAAAAGAGAATTCCATCCGAGCGGTCGAACAATCCCCTGAAATCGGCCGTACACGCATTTTCCCCAAAGAGAAGCGAGTCGGGCAAATCGCCGCTGATTTTATAAAGTGAAAATCCGGCATCGGGATGTTCCCGGAGGTAAGCCTCGCTTTTGGTGAAATCATACGCCTGGTTCTTGTGATAGACGCCTACGAACCGCGTTTTTCCCGGGTCAACCCTGAAAATTCCCTTTCCGGTGAGAAAACGGATGATTTCGATGTTTTTGACGGTGGGATTGGCCACAAGGACAACCCGGATGCCGGGACGCACATCATGGGGAAACCCATCCTGGTCGCCGCCCGAAACCCCTTCATTTGAGCTTCCGGAGAAAAAAAGTGTGGATAAAATCATTGACAGGAGGATTTTGTACATAACCTTTTTTTAAAAGTCAAATATAAACAATGCCTTTTAAGTTACTTTATTTAAATTTGCTCAATAAACCAAGCTCTATAAAAAAATGTCGTTTAAAATATTCACACTTCAGTTGACCGGCAAAATCGGGAATGCTGAGAAGATAGAAGCGGCCCGGAAAAAGCTGGAACAGACTTATCATGCCTTTCTGGAGGCGGAGTGTTCGGCGGAACTGGAACGGTTCCGGGAACTGGAGAAATGGGTTGCTTCGGGAATCCCCGATCAGCGCAAGCGTGAACTCCAGGCGGAGGTTTTCAAGGGAAGCCTGGAATACAACCAGCTCAGGGAGTATGAAAACCTCAAAAAGAACAAGTCCTTCACCGATTACTTCAAGGTGGAGGGGTCCCCTGAGTTGACGAGGTTCCTGCGGGTCGACGGGTCAGACAAGCTGAAGAATTACTGGGAGATGAAAGATTACGCTGAGGGGGAATACCTGCAGGAGCAGCGTGAAATCCTTTCCCAGCGGTATGCCGGTTCCGCAGAAGAAAGGCTGGTGAAAGAACTTGCCCAGCTAAAAAAGAACAAATCCATCGCGGCTTATTTCAGGTTGAAGGATTCTTTGGCGTTGAAAAAACACCTGGAATTTGCCAACAGCGACAAACTGAAGCGTTTTCTGGAGCTGAAAAACGTGCCAAAAACCGCCAAAGAAGCCCGGAAAGCATTTGCCCTGATGAAACAGGATCCCGAGATAAGGCAGTTTTTCAGGATGGAGAAGTCGCAGGATCTGAAACACTATCGCAAAATGGAAGGGCGTCATGTGCTGGAGCGTTATGAGGAATTGATCAGGGAAACAGGGAAGGACGCATTCAGACAGCGGATCGCGTGGCTCAAGGATCCCAAAAAACTGGAGAAAAGCGATTCATGGAAAAAATTTCTGCGCTTTAAAGAACTGGAAAAGAGCAGCGACATCGTATTTTACAAGAAGTTCAAGAAATCACCGCTTTACAGGAATTATCTCGATGTGAAGGATTCTTTCGATCTGGCGCGTTACAACGAGTTGAAGAAGCTGATAGCTTCGCCCGAATTTCTAAAGCGCAAAGCATGGCTGGAGGATGTCCACAAATGGGAAAAGAGCGAGGAATATGCCGGGTTGGAAGAACTGGAAAGACTCAGAAAACATCCCAAAGTGGTTCTTTACAACAAATACAAGGATGCCGCCGATTTCGACTTCCTGAAGAACTGGGAGGTTTCTTTCAGGGATACTTTCGAAGGCAGTGAGGTATCGCCCCGACTGTGGACCTTTAACACTTTGTGGGCCGAACGTCTCCTTCAGGACAGGTACTCGCAGCAGGGTGACCTGCAGGGGTATACCGGCGGAAAAAACTGCATGGTACGTCATGGGAAGCTGGTTGTTCAGGTGAAAAAGGAAAAGACGGCGGGAAAGCAGTGGCAACCCACCGTGGGGTTTGTTCCTGTCGATTTCGGATACTCTTCCGATCTCTTGTCCACAATAAACAGCTTCTGGCAGAAGGAAGGGATCTTTGAAGCCAAGATAAAATTCTCCCCCTTTCGGGAGGTGGTGAGTTCCTGTCATCTTTTGGGAGAAGAACCCAGTCCGCAGATCACCCTCCTGGAGATGGGGCCTGAATGCCGCATGGGCGTACTTTCGATGGTGGATTCCGGGAAACCAGTTTTTAAGGGTATTGGCATCAAAAACCTTAAACCCGGCAAGTTTTATCTCTTCAGGGTGGAATGGGAAGGCAGCCGCTTCACCTGGAAGATCAATGATCAGGTGGTTTTTGAAACTCATCTGACGAAGCCCGATGCTGCGCTCCATCTCAACCTGGCTTCGCTGGTTGTCAGCGAGATTGCCGCATCCCGGCTGCCGATGGGATTTGAGACCGACTGGATCAGTTGTTACCGTAGAAAAACGGTTTGAGGAGGGGAGGGTCAGGGGATCCCGGAAGTTATAATCCCCGTTTGTTAAAGAGGGTATACCCGAAATTGAACATCAGGAACCATTGTGTTCCTCTCTTATCGTAGTAATTCAGGGCTAAGCTGGCCGGTCCGACACCGGTCTGGTATACCAGGGCGGCCAGACCCTGGAAGGAGACCTTTCCAAAGAATTCATCGCTTCGGACAGCCTTGTAATCGGGCCCTCTCAGGGTTTGGAAAAAGGGAAGAAATCCGTATCCTTCGATCCTGAAATGCATGTCTCCGTTGAATATATAAAGTGCCTTCAACCCTCCGGCCACAAAGTTGGGCGCATGGAAATTTTCCACAAAAAGGGCTTTGCTGTGGGGCGTCGGATAGAAACCGGGAGCTGCAAGCATGGTAGAGGTGTAATTCTGAAAGTCCTTTTTTGTGCTTAACACACCGTCGAAGCGGAAGCCTCCCCCAAGCCGGCGATTTACCCGGAAATACCTTTCCAGAGATGTTTTGGCCATCACATAGGAATGGTAGTGTTTTGATGCCACCTGTCCGCCCAGGGTCGTCCCCGGAATGATCTTCTCAGCTCCAGCGATGTACTGCAGCGAATAGGCATTATAGAATCCTTCCGTTGCATATTGTTTCTGGTTCAGGGAATTCTTTTCATAATCCCCGGTAACGATCACGGCGTTGAAATCAGTTTTATCGGGTTGGTCGGCTTTGGTGAATTTCTCAATCTGATAATAACTGTCCCGGGCCCATGATCCGGCGACGCCTAAACTGAATTTGTCGTGCCGTTTCCAGGGGAAGCCGATTTCGCCTCTGAAATTGGTTTCATTCTGAATGATATACGGAGGGCGGACATCCTCAAAAAAGAGTTCGTTGCTCGAGGAGAAGAAATCCCACCGGTTGTAAGTAAGATAACCCGCCAGGTAATAAGGCCTGAAAGATGGGACATCAATTCGGGTGCCTGCTTTGAAGGAGCTGTAGAAACGGCCGAAATAGAGGTTGGAGTAAAGGGTATACGATCTGTTTTTGAACAACCGGTATTCGAAGCTGGCAAACCCCTGGTTGATGGGTTTGGTGGAGATATTGCCTCCGATGGTTATTTCCCCTCTTGTCTCAGGTTCCACGATGAGGTGGACATCAAAATAGCCCGATTCGTTGTTGAACATGGCTATCGGCCTGATGGACCTGATCTGTTCATCGGCGATCAGCTTGAAGTACTCTTTTTTGAATACTTCGACGGTAAACACATTTTTGTTGTGCTTGATGGAGTTGATGATATATTTCCGCTGGAGGGGGTCTTCCACGCCTTCGACCTGGATATTCTGAAATAGCAGGGCGGGTTTGCGTGCCTGGAACGATTCCCGTTTGCGCGCCAGTTCCTCGGGGTCCACCCGCCGGGGGATCCGCTTCTTGATGCTGTCGATCAGGGCTTCGGTGGTTTTTTGTCCCGCCTCCACGACAAAATCAAGTTTGGGAAAGTCGAGGAGCCCTACCTGTTGAACATCCGTTTCGAGCATGATCCCGTCTTCGGGCGTTAGGTCGTAATCGGTGGGTCGCTGCACCATGTTAGTAATTTGCTGGATGATGTCGTCTGCCTCGGCGGTTTTCGGATCGGGAACCACCTTGCTGCCGATGATGATGTCGGGCTTGAAAGTCTCCTTCATGACATCATGGGGGAAGTTATTGACGATTCCCCCGTCGAAGAGGAGCTCCCCGTTGATCTTTATCGGTTTGAAAAAGAGCGGGAACGTCATCGATGCCCTGATGGCTTCCCCGACATCGCCTTTGGCGAGGATGACCTGCTTGTTGCGGTGCACTTCGGTGGCAATGCAGCGGAAAGGGACGAACAGCTTGTTAAAGTCGCCTCCCGAAACGGCGGTGGTGGCGGCCATCATTTCCATAAAAGTGAAATCCATCTGCCACTGGGGAATGATGTTCGTGGGGGGCAGGATCTTTACCTTGTTCTCCCTCCGTTGCAGCTTCAGATCTATCCACCCGGGATTCTCTTCGGGCTGCTTGAAGAAATAGCGGTATTCCTCCTGGATCTTGCCGGTGGACCAGAAGTAAAATTCGTCGGAACGGAAAAGCGTTTCCATCTCTGCGGTGGTGTACCCTGCGGCATACAACCCTCCGATGATGGCCCCCATAGAGGTGCCGGTAATATAATCGATCGGGATGTTATTGGCCTCCAAAACCTTGATGACGCCGATGTGTGCCAGACCCCGGGCACCCCCGCCGCTCAGAACAAGTCCCACCTTCTGACCATGTGCCGAGGAGAGTACTCCTGATAGTATCAAGCTTATAATGAAAAGCTTTCTCATATCGTTTCCTGGTTTCTTCTATTATGTAAAGATAGGAAAAATCGTCGAAATCGTAACGCTGGAAACGCTTTTCATTCAGAGGAGGGGAAGTCTCTGCCGCTAAGCTTATCCTTTCAACGGTTTGAATCCTTCCCCGAGAATCTCCCGGGTATCCATGATGGTGATGAAAGCTTCGGGGTCGATGGAACCGATGAACTCCTCCAGGATGGCCACCTCGCGGCGGCTGACAATGGTGAAGATCATCTGCTTCTGGTCGTGGGTAAACATACCGGTACCCTTCAGACAGGTGCCTCCCCGTTCCAGGTCATGGATGATTTTGTGCCGGATATCCTCATATTTGTCTGAAATGATGAAAAGCGCCTTGTTGTAATCGGCCCCTTCGATGGTCATGTCAATGGCCCGCCCGGTGATGTAAATGACGATCCAGGAGTATAGCGGGATCGCCCAGTCCTGAAAGGATACCAGGCCGATGAGAACGATGGCAGAATCTACATAGATCATCAGTCTGCCCAGGGGCAGGCGGGTGTACTTGGCAATGATCATCGCGATGATGTCAGACCCCCCGGAAGTAGCCCTCGACTTAAAGATCAACCCCAGTCCGAAACCGATCAGAACACCGCCGAAAGCACAGGAGAGGAGGATGTCGTTCACCAGGGGCGCATCCCCGACAGGCCTGAGCATGGTGATGCCGTCGATGAATCCCGAGGTCAGCACAAAACCGACGATGGTTTTTACGCCGAACCGGGGACCCAGGATTTTGATGCCCGCCAAGGTCAGGGGAATGTTGAGAATCAGCCCGAATAACCCGATGGGGATGCCATCGGGCCAGAAGGAGAAAACCCCCTGGGTGAGATAATGGACGACGATGGCGATTCCGTAAACCCCGCCGGGGACAATTCTGTGGGGGGTGATGAAGAATACAAATCCGGTGGCCAGGATGAAAGATCCCACCAGGATCAGCGAGTAGTCAAAGAACCACTGTTTGCTGAATAATTTTACTTTGGGTATAAAACTCATGGAATTTCAGGTTGATGCAGATCTTGATTAGGGAAATTAGCTATTCGGAAGCGGGTGTCATGGAGAAGGGGCAACTTTCGGGGGAGGACCACAGGAGGGGGGAGGGATCGGGGCCCATCCGGAATTCCAGGGAACCTCCGCGGGTAAGTTCTTCGTGCGACAGCCAGGAGCGCGTCAGGTTTTTCCCGTTCAGGGAAGCGGTGACGATAAAGGGGTGTCGGGCGGCTCCGGGGGAGGTCACGGTCATTTTTTGGCCCCCGGGGAGGGTGATTTCCGCCTTTTCGAAGAGGGGAGAGCCTATGACATACTGTCCGCTGCCCGGACAGACCGGGTAAAATCCCAGGGCAGAGAAGACATACCATGCCGATGTCTGCCCGTTGTCTTCATCGCCGCAATAGCCGTCGGGGGCCGGGGTGTACAACCGGGAAAGCACCTCGCGTAGATGGTGCTGGGTTTTCCAGGGTTCCCCGGCGTAGTTGTAGAGGTAAATCATGTGTTGCGCCGGCTGGTTGCCGTGGGCGTAGTTGCCCATGTTCATCACCTGCATCTCCCTGATTTCATGGATGGGAAAGCCGTAGTAAGAGCAGTCGAAAACCGGCGGGACTTTGAATACCGAGTCGAGCATAGAGGTGAAGGGCGCTTTTCCTCCCATGAGACGGATGAGTCCCTCCACGTCGTGGAAGACGCTCCAGGTATAATGCCAGCTGTTGCCTTCGGTGAAGGCGTCGCCCCATTTGTAAGGGCTGAAGGGTTCCTGGAAGGTGCCGTCGCGGTTTTTTCCGCGCATCAGCCTGGCTTCCGGATCAAAGACGTGGCGGTAATTGCGGGACCTTTCCCTGAAGAGTGCTACCTCTTCTGCGGGGCGGCCCAGGGCTTCAGCAAGCTCTGCGATGCAGAAATCGGCATAGGCATATTCCAGGGTACGGGCGGTATTCTCCGGAATACCCACATCATAGGGTACATACCCCAGCTCATTGTAGTATTCCGCCCCCAGACGCCCTACAGAAGGGACGGGTCCGTGCGACAGGGTGTTTTTCAAAATGGCGGCATAGAGGGTGTCGATGTCGTACCCCCGGATCCCCTTCAGGAAAGCGTCGGTGATCAGGGAGGCGGAATTGGAGCCGATCATGCAGTTGCGGTGGCCCGGACTGGCCCACTCGGGCAGCCATCCGCTCTCGCGGTAGGCATTCACCAACCCTTCCATGATCCGGCCGTCCAACTCGGGATACATCCAGGTGAAAAAGGGAAATACCGCCCTGAAGGTATCCCAGAACCCGTTGTCGGTATACATGGGGCCGGGGAGAACCTCCCCGTTGTAAGGACTGTAATGAACCATCCGCCCCTCGGCGTCAAATTCGTGGAACATCCTCGGAAAGAGAAGCACCCGGTAAAGACAGCTGTAAAAAGTACGGGCATATTCTGGATTTTCGTCCGAGACGAGGATCCTTCCGAGTTCACGGTTCCAGATGTCATACCCCTCGTTGCGGATTTCCTCGAAACTGCGTCCTCCGGTTTCCCTTTCCAGGTTGAGGGCTGCCTGCTCGGGGCCGATGAAGGAGGAGGCGATCCGGACCCCCACCACATCACCGCGGCGGGTGCTGAACCGGACGATGGCCCCGGTATGAAAGCCTTCCGCCTCCGCCACCCCCCGAAGGATCTGCCGCTCCTTCCAGGTGTAATAATCGGCAAACGGTTGGTCAAAAACAGCCACGAACCAGTTTTTGAAATTGGCGGGAACGCCGCCGCTGTTTTTTGTGGTGTAGCCCACGATTTTGTTCTCTTCAGGGATGATGCGGACCATCGATCCGTTGTCGAAGGCGTCAAGGATAACGCACGACGTGTCGTTTTCGGGAAAGGTAAAACGAAAGAGGGCCGCCCTTTCCGTGGGGGTGATCTCGGCCGTCACGTCATGGTCGGCAAGGTAAACCCTGTAATAGTGGGGTCGGGCGGTTTCTGCCTTGTGTGAAAACCAGCTCGCCCGCTCCTCTTCACCGGCGACGATGCGCCCCGTGGTGGCAAAGAGGGAGAACTGGCCGTAATCGTTGATCCATGGACTGGGTTGGTGGGTTTGTTTGAATCCCCTGATTTTTTTTGCATCGTAGGTGTACATCCACCCGTCGCCCATGGTGCCCGTCTGCGGCGCCCAGAAATTCATCCCCCAGGGTCGCGCAATCGCCGGATAGGTGTTGCCGGTGCTGAGAGAGAAATCGGACTGCGTCCCCATCAAGGGGTTCACCATCTCCACGGGGCGGGAGATGAGTTGCGGCGACCGACGGGGTGTGCAGGAGAAAAATGCGGCGGCCAGAAGCATGAGAAACGTTCGGTAAAACATGGCGGTCAGGATTGATTTTTCGGGCGAAAGATAATAAAAAAGGCCTCCTTGCGGAAGCCTTGTATAGAAGAAGCCTTGTGTTACACTCTTTTTTCCTTGATGCGTGCTTTCTTCCCGGTGAGTTGACGGAAGTAGTACAACCTTTTCCGCCTCACACTTCCCTTCTTGTTGATTTCCACGCTGTCAATAAACGGGGATGCCATCGGGAAAATGCGCTCGACACCAATGTTTCCCGACATTTTCCTGACGGTGAAAGTTTTGGTGTCGCCCATGCCTTTTACCTGGATGACCACGCCACGGTAGCTCTGGATCCTTTCCTTGTTGCCTTCACGGATTTTATAGTTCACGGTAACCGTATCGCCGGCACCGAATGCCGGAAGTTCTTTCTTTTCAGTCTCGAATGCGCTGCGAGCAATTTTTATTAAGTCCATCTCGAAAATTGTTAAATATGTTGGCAATGTTACCCGCTTCGGCGGCGTAAGAGATTGCTGTAAAAATGTGGCGCAAAATTAGTAAATTATTTATTCCACGCAACAGGGATGATTTTCATTTTTTGTGGGAAAATCCTACGGCATTTTCAGGTGGTTGCCGGTTTCGTCGACGATGATCCTGTACCACCAGTCGGGGTACCGGGGCTGGTCGGGCATGGCCGGTTCCCCGTACGGATTCCTCTTGAACTGGCCGTTTTCCTCTTTTTTGACATTTCCGTCGATGAATTTCACCAGCAGGTATTCGTAGAGTTTTTTCCATTCGGCGGTCATGCCGTTTGCCTGGTTCCCCGAATACTCGGTGAGGAATTTGCGGGCTGCGGTTTCCCCGTTCTTTTGGAGGATGCTCTTTGCCGCCTGGTCCACCGCCGGGGTGAAGGCGATGAATTGGCCTTCGAGGTCGGCCTGTTTTCCACGGATCACGGGGATCATGTCGCTGTATCGGGTGTATGCCCAGTTGCTCACCTGGTTAAAGACCCAGAATGCCGCGGTGGGCGAATAGGTCAGCAAGTCTCCGTTGCCCACCCTGAAGGCTTCGGGGATTTCTGTGATTCCGCAGTACATCGGGGTATATACCGTACTGTAGGAGTCGTCGACGCCGAACCAGAGAATGCCGCCGATGGGATCGGGGAGCCAGTTGCGGCTCTGGGCGACGAAGGAAAATCCGGTCTGTTGGGTGGAAATGGCCCGTTCATGCACATAGGTCGCCGAATCGAGCGTCCAGGTCATCGGCCGCCAGCGGTAGGGAAGGGTAAAAGGTCCCATCCCCGGATCTTTCGTCATATCAAGGGGCGTGCCCTGGAAATGGTCACGCATCATCTCCATCACATCCTTTACCGAGACCGGTTTGTCGGGTTTGACCCATAACGGCATGCGGTTGAGCGCGAAATTGTTGTCACCACCATGGATTACTTTGCCCTGGATG
>ERZ795061.5475-NODE-5475-length-10400-cov-7.831706_pt1 | contig 10400 bp, 9 predicted proteins | sample MGYA00375145_ERZ795061 | MGnify/ENA primary metagenome ERZ795061 (study PRJEB30190, sample SAMN05720144) | anaerobic digester metagenome | isolation source: active sludge of municipal wastewater-treating anaerobic digesters | place: USA | collected 2014-12-22 ... | reverse complement strand
CAAAACTTCTTGATAGGCCTCTTCGATTTTGCCCAAATCCTTCCGGAACCGGTCCTTGTCCATCGACTCCTTTGTAGTCTGATCCCAAAACCGGCAGGTGTCGGGAGAAATCTCGTCCGCGAGAATGAGTCGATTGTGAAAGACGCCGAACTCCAGCTTAAAATCCACCAGCAGCATACGTCGCTGTTTGAAGAAGGGTAACAAGACCGCATTGATTTTGTGGCCCAGTTCACGCATCTCCCGTAGCACCGCCGGTGTAGCGACGTTCAACAAACGCAAATGATCGTCGTTCACCAACGGATCACCCAGCCCATCGTCTTTGTAATAGAATTCGATGATGGCCGGGTCGATAGCGGCGCCTTCTGAAAGGCCCAAGCGCTTCGCGAGGCTCCCCGCCACCACGTTCCGAACCACGACTTCCACCGGCACAATGGTCACCTTCTTGGTGAGCATCTCGCGATCGCTCACGCGTTCAATAAAGTGGGTCTGAATCCCCTGCTGCTCCAGCAGGTGGAACAGCCGCTCTGACACCTTATTGTTGACCACCCCCTTGTCGACAATGGTCCCGCGCTTTTGTGCATTGAAGGCGGTGGCGTCGTCCTTGAAATACTGCAACACCTGATCGGGCCGTTCGGTCGTGAAAATCTTCTTCGCCTTGCCCTCGTACAACATCGTGCCTGCCGGTTCGCCAGTCATCCTCGATCCTCCACCTACCGTGCGAACAATTCCAGAATGTCATCCAACGGCCTGATCGTTCCCAGCAATGTCGGATGCCCAAACCGCCGGTCATGGCGGTATTCTTTGACCTGTTCGAGGGCGCGGATCAAGCTGTGAAAATCTTCCAGCTTGTCCGTCTCGAAATAGGTGATGAAGTCAAAGTCGTCCAGGCCGCTGGAATGATACAGTTTCCGCTTCACCGTATTGATATACGGCAGCGCGGCCTGCGTGTGCTCCTGCATGAGTGTGGCACGGGTATCCTGACCCAGCGCCCACCACTCGGCATCTTTTCTAATGGGAATGACGATCGCATAGGATTTCGTCCCAGGATCCGGCGTCGGCGACTGCAACGATTGCTTCATTGTTTCGGGAAATCCTGGTGCGTAGGCAGCCGGCTTGGTCAAACCATGCAAATACGTCGTCGCCACGAGGTGACGCCCCAAACGGGTGCCCAGCAAGGAGGTCAGAAACTGCTGCGTATCAGACAGCGCATGGGCATGGATCCGGAACATCAAGTCAGCATGGTCCGAGAGTCCGCGGAGTAGATACGACTCGATGACGATCTTGTGCGAGAATTGCTCGATGAGTCCCTTCACCTCGGACACGGCGATGACCCGCGCTTCGCCGGTGAGATCCCACCAATCGTGGTCCATCTGGAACGCAGCGAAGGTGCCATAGACGCCTGGCTGGGTCAGCAGGGCCTCCCGATCTGTCGCCAGGGACGGTGACACAACCGCCCCAAACAAGATGGCAACCATCAGCACCATTCTCATCAGTGATGCAGCCATCATGCACGCTTCTTCCGGCGTCGCGTCGACGGGATGGCACGGGCGCCAAAGACGCGACGAAACACCTGGTCGAGATGCCGCAGATAATACATCGGATCGAAACAGGCCGTAATCTCGCTCGCTTTCAAATGAGTCGTGATGAACGGATCCCGAGTGACGAGTTCTTGAAAACCGACCCCGCCCTTCCACGCCGTCATGGCATTGCGCTGGACCGCCTCATAGGACTCTTTGCGCTGAGCGCCCTTATCGATCAACGCGAGCAATAGGCGCTGCGAATACACTAACCCCCCGGTCAAATCCAGATTCCGCTGCATGCGCTCGGGGTACACCACCAGATTTTTGACCAAGTCCGTCACACGAGCCAGCATGTAATCAACCAGGATGGTGCTGTCAGGCATGATCACTCGCTCGACCGAGGAGTGGCTGATATCCCGTTCATGCCAAAGAGCCACGTTTTCCATGGCCGCCAGACTGTTGCTGCGCACGAGGCGCGCGAGACCGCAGAGGTTTTCCGAGGCAATCGGGTTGCGCTTATGCGGCATGGCCGAGGAACCCTTTTGCCCCTCGGAAAAGTATTCTTCCGCCTCCAGCACTTCCGTCCGTTGCAGATGGCGGATTTCCGTGGCGATTTTTTCAATGGTGGCTGCCAGCAACGCTAGGGCGGATGCATAGGCCGCGTGCCGATCGCGTTGCACAATTTGATTCGAGACGGGATCCGAGGCCAGCCCCATTTTGGCACAGACATATTCCTCGATTTCCGGCCCCTGATGCGCAAACGTCCCCATGGCGCCAGACAGTTTGCCGACGGCAATGTCTTTCCTGGCCGCTTGAAGCCTGGTCCGGTGTCGGCACGCCTCTTCATACCAGATGGCGAGCTTAAATCCGAACGAGACCGGTTCGCCATGAATGCCATGCGAACGGCCGACCATGACCGTATGGCGATGTTCCAGCGCGCGTTTTTTCAGGACCGCGATCAACTCATCGAGATCTTCGAGTATAAGGTCGAGCGCCTCGGTCATCTGCACCGCCAGCGACGTATCGACGATGTCCGACGAGGTAAGCCCCATGTGGAGAAAGCGATGCTCGGGCCCGACGGAGGCCATCAGTGATTCGAGAAACGCAATCACATCGTGTTTCGTCACCTTTTCAATTTCCGCGATACGCGCCACATCAATCTTCGCTTTTTTGCGAATCTTTGCACTCGTGCCGCGCGGAATCTGTCCGGCGCGTTCAAATGCCGCGCAGGCCTGCAACTCGACTTCCAACCAGATCTCATACTTGTGTGTGAGGTCCCAGATCGCGCTCATGCGAGGCCGGGTATATCGCTCAATCATCGCCACCTCGTGCAACAGACACCGCGCATCGCACACAGTGCCCCGCCGTTGTCTTCCACCACAGTTTCACCGACATGTAGACAGTTCACGCTAACTATCGCTCCCGACGACCGGCAATTCAGGAAACGCCCGTTTCCGTTCGAGACGGCTATCCGACCCGAGCACCTTGTCGAGAATGCCGTTCACAAACTTGGAGGCCTCGTCATCGCCGAAACTTTTTGCCAGCTCGATTGCCTCGTTCAGCGTCACCTTCGCCGGGACCTCGGGGGCATAAAGCAGTTCAAAACAGCCCAGGCGAAGAATATTCCGATCGATAATGGGCATGCGGCCAACCTTCCAATTGGTGGCATAGGTGCCGATCAACGCATCGAGTTCTCTCTTATGCTCTCTCACCCCGGCCACGAGGCGTTCGGCAAACGCCCGCAACTCTTCTGTGAGCGGATATTGAATCCAAAAATCGTCCAGCCACGGACCGGCCTGGCCATGAACGTCGTATTGAAAGAGAATCTGTACCGCCCGTTCACGGGCTTGATGTCGAGAGGCCATAAGACAACGCCCGTCAGCGTTTCGACCTCACGGCCGTTCGTCCGGCTTTTCGTGGGGAGGAGGCCGGCGGCATCTCCTCGCTTCCTTCTTTCTTGAGTTGTCGCATGACATTGACCATTTCAATGGCCGTTTTCGCGGCATCGGCGCCCCGATTCAGTTTAGCCGGATCCGCACGCTCAATCGCCTGCGCCACCGTATCGGTAGTAAGCACCCCAAAAATCACCGGGAGATTCGATTCCATCGATGCCTGCAGGATGCCGCGGCTCACTTCGGTGCTGATGTATTCAAAATGAGGCGTGTCGCCCCGAATGACGGCGCCGAGACAGATGACCGCATCAAATCGACCGGACCGGGCGAGTTGGCGGGCCACCAGCGGAATTTCGAACGCACCGGGCACCCGCACTACCTCAATCGCCTCGTCCGATGCTCCGGCCTTGGTCAGCGCCTTGACGCATTCGGTCAGCAGGCGGCTGGTCACGAACTTATTGAACTTGCTGGCCACGATCCCGACAGTCAGACCTGTCGCGTCTTGGGAGCCCTTGCGAAGCTTCATGGAGTGAGATACCGATTCAAACGTGTCATGGATTGCGTGCGCCGAAGAAAGAGGGGGATCATACCTGGAAACGCCCTCAAATGGCTACACGTTTCAGGCGCGCCTCTTCCTACAGAAACGCGCAGAAGACGAGGCGCGGCAGATGCGTCAAACTTTCTTCAGCAGGTGGCCGAGCTTGGCCTTTTTGGTGCGGAGATATTTTTCGTTATCGGCACGTGGAGCGATTTCGATCGGCACACGTTCCACAACCTTCAGCCCATATCCTTCAATCCCGACAATCTTTCGAGGATTGTTGGTGATCAGGCGGATCTTATGGAGCCCGAGCTGCACAAGGATCTGAGCGCCGACGCCATAATCCCGCAAATCCGCCTTGAACCCGAGTTGAAGATTGGCTTCGACCGTATCGCTGCCGGAATCCTGGAGGCCATAGGCTCTGATCTTGTTCAGCAGGCCGATGCCCCGCCCCTCTTGATTGAGATACAGCAGCACTCCGCGGCCGTCCTTCTGGATAATCTCCATGGCCCGGTGAAGTTGCTCACGACAATCGCAGCGCAGCGAGCCGAGCACGTCTGCGGTCAAACAGCCAGAATGGACCCGGACGAGCATGGGCGTCTGGGCATCGACCTGACCCTTCACCAAGGCAATATGAGTCGCTCCGTCGATGTCGTTCTCGAAGGCAATCGCCTCAAAATCACCGAAAGTCGTGGGTAAGAACGCACTCGCCGCGCGCCGCACAAAGGTCTCACGATGCATCCGGTATTCGATCAAGGCTTTGATCGTCACCATTTTCAATTTGTGCCGTTTGGCAAACTTGGTCAACTCGGACACGCGCGCCATCGTCCCGTCCTCATTCATAATCTCGCAAATGACTCCTGCGGGATAGAGGCCGGCTAATCGCGCCAGATCCACCGACCCTTCGGTCTGGCCGGCGCGGCGGAGCACGCCGCCGACTTGCGCCTTCAGAGGGAAAATATGGCCGGGACGAGCGAGATCGGCCGGAGAACAGCGCGGATCGATGGCAACATGGATCGTCGTCGCGCGGTCCGCTGCCGAAATGCCCGTCGTGATGCCTTTGCGAGCATCGATCGACACGGTGAAGGCGGTGCCAAAGGTAGCAGTATTCTCCGCCGCCTGCGGTGCAAGCTGCAGCTCCTCCACCCGTTCCGGCGTCAGGGCGAGACAGATCAACCCACGCGCATGTTTGGCCATGAAGTTGACCGCCTGAGGCGTCACTTTGCTGGCCGCCATCACGAGGTCGCCTTCGTTCTCGCGATCTTCATCATCGACGAGAATGATGAACTTGCCCTTCTTGATGTCCCGGATGGCTTCTTCGATCGAATTAAACGGTGTCGCCATAGTCCCTCAATTGTACAGACCGGCCTGCGTGGGTGCCCAGCTAACTCTTTTCAAACCATACCTGTCAACGGGAAAAACCTTCCGCATTCGAGGCCTGCCCGATCGTCCGGGGTCGCCAGCGCAGCGCGGAGCTCACCGTCATCGCCGCGACAACGCTCACGAGCGCCAAGCCGAGAAACCCCGGCACGAAACTGCCCATCCCCTCGCGGAGTAATCCAAATCCAATCGGCACAAAAAATCCGCCGATCCCTCCGGCGGCCCCCACCAGGCCAGACGCCAACCCGATATCCTTAGGGAACCACTCAGAGACAATTTGAAAGATCACCCCGTTGCCGAACCCCATGACAGCAATCGTCACCATGAGCAGGCTCGCCAGCCAATGCAAGGCGGGAAGCGACCCCGCTACCCCCGTGACCAGAGCGAGCAGCATGAACACGCCTGCCAAGACCGGGAGGCCTCCCCAGCGATCCGCCACATACCCGCCCACCGGGCGAATCAGACTCCCCGTCAATCCGCAGAGCGCAGCAATGGCCCCGCCGACAATCGGATCGCTACCATAGTGGTCATGCAGCAACACCGGAAGAAAACTCGTCAGACCGACAAATCCGCCGAACGTAATCCCGTAGACGAGACAGAGCCAATAGACGGACGGCACTTGCACCATGCCCCAGGCCTGCTGCCACCAGGCGTCTCCTGCGGCGGACCGGCCACGCGGTTCTTCCCGCACGACCCTGGCGAACAAACCGATAGCGAACACAATAGGAACGGCCATGATCCCGCAGGCCCCGTGCCATCCCTGCTGTCCCTCCCATCGAGGCGCCAGCAAGAGGACCAACACCGTGCCGATATTGCCGGACGCGACTAGTCCCAAGACCAAGCCCTGATGAGCGGCAGGATAGGCTCGACTGGCTACCGGCATGGCCACCGCAAAACTGGCCCCTCCGGCACCCAGGAGCAATGCGATGCCAAGCACCTCTACGTAGCGTGTCCCACTGAACGCCGCCCAGAGGACCGCGATCAGTTGCAGCCCCAAGACCCACAAACCGGTGCGTTTGGCGCCATACCAATCACAGGCCCATCCGGTCACAATCCGCAGCAGGGCCCCCCCCAGGAGCGGAAGCGCGACCACCACACTCTGTTGCGTTGCGGTCAGGTGGAGGTCCGCGGCCATCGGCACCGCCAGTGCCCCGAAGAGCACCCACACCATAAAACTCACGGTGAGATGCAGCCAGGCGCCTGCCAGCGTGGGCCAATGCCCGCTCCGCAAGGCCGACCCTAATGTCCCGAGACTCCCCAACGATTTCATCCCGTGCGGCCTAATTCCTTGCCCTTCAGTTGGTGCTTCAATGGCACCTACGCACTATACGAGGGGCAATTTCAGAGACGCAAGGGTGACACAAGCGGATCTCACCCGGCTCATTGTTACCCGACACTCGACATCTGGTATAGTCAGCTCCAATATCCCAAAGGTTCGACTCGCATGACTCAGCGCAAGGCAAAACACGATTCCGATTCAGACGCGGACTTGGACGAAGACGACAGCCTTGAACCAGAGGCCCTCGAGCCGACGGACGAGGAGGTGACGGAAGAACACGAGACAGCCGAACGGCAACCGTCAAGGGAGCCGCAGGCCGCCCCATTGAGCACCTCCCTGGTCCCCGTCACGACCCTGCAACAGTATCTGACGGAAATTCGGCGCTACCCCTACCTCAGCAAGGAAGAAGAGTTACGCCTCTTCGAGGAGTATCAGCTGCGCGGAAGCCGTGATGCGGCGATGAAACTCATCCTGGCCAATCTTCGCGTTTCCGTCTCCATCGCCTCCGAATATCTGCACACCGGCGCCGACCACATGGACCTAATCCAGGAAGGCAACGTCGGACTCCTGCAGGCAATCAAGAAATTCGACCCGACGAAAAACGTGCGCTTTTATGCCTACGCGGCCTGGTGGTCCAGGGCCTACATTCTCCGCTACCTGCTGAACACCTACCGGCTGATCAAAGTGGGCACCACCCAGGATCAGCGCAAGCTCTTCTACAATCTGAAGAAAGAAAAGGCCAAGCTCGAACGCGAAGGGTTCGCGCCCGACAGCAAGCTGCTGGCCGATCGCCTGAATGTGCGCGAACGCGATGTCATCGAAATGGATCAGCGACTGGGCAATTGGGAATTATCGCTGGATCAGCCCATCGGCCAGGAAAACGACGGGACGTTGATGGACGTCCTGTCTGCACATGAACAGCCGGCCGATGAGAAACTTGCCGACACGCAGCTGAAAGCGCTCTTTCGGCGCAAGCTGGCGGAGTTTACCAAAACGCTCGATGAGCGCGAGGAAGACATCCTCCGCAACCGCATCTTGTCCGAAACCCCGTTGACACTCGAAGACATGGGCGCCAAGTACGGCATCACGAAGGAACGGACCCGGCAGCTGGAGGCCCGCATCATCAACCGACTTCGTGATTTCATCAAGAAGGACGTGAAAGACTTTGACCGCCTTCGGATGTAAGGCACAACGGCAGGGTCGCATCGCCCTCGCCGGGCTCCTGCTCACCACGCTGCTCTCCCTCCTCAGTCTCCCTCCCTCCCACGCCGCCTCCCCCATCACCATAGAAAATGCACGGCCCGGCCAATCCGACTGGGTCTTGACCAATCCCGCCGATCATGAAATCGAAGGGTACGCCTCAGCCACCAGCATCCAACGCGGCGAGCCGCTTCGTCTGTACATTCACAGCATCGATCCAAGAGTGACGGTCGATATCTACCGCATGGGGTGGTATGGCGGGGCAGGAGCCCGATTGGTGCGGGGAGGCATCACCCTGCCGGGCATTCGACAACCCATGCCGACTCCCGATCCCGTGACCGGCCTCATCGAATGCAACTGGCAGGTGTCGTATACCCTGACCACGGAATCACACGAGCGAAACGACTGGCTCAGCGGCGTCTATCTCGCAAAGCTAACCGGCTCGCCGAGCGGCAAACAAAGCTACATCATCTTCGTGGTGAGGGAAGATGATCGGCCATCGGATCTTCTCTTCCAATCGAGCGTCACCACCTTTCAGGCCTACAACAATTGGGGCGGGAAATCGACGTATCCGTCCAACAGCCGGGATGAGCAATGGGCACGACAGGTCTCCTTCAACCGTCCCTATGCCCGGAGCCAACATCCTCAGGGAGGGAGCGGCATCGGAGCGGGCGAATTCCTGACTGCCATGTCGATTCATCCGACCCGTGCTCTTTCCACCGCCGGATGGGAATACAACATGGTGCGGTGGCTGGAGCGGAATGGATACGACGTGACCTATAGCACCGACATCGACACCCATACGCAGCCGGAATTCTGGAAGGGGCACAAGGCGTGGCTGTCGGTCGGGCATGACGAATATTGGTCGGCTGACATGCGACGCCATGTTGAGGCGGCTCGAGACCACGGCGTCGGGCTGGGATTTTTTTCTGCCAATACCTGCTACTGGCAGATCAGACTGGAACCCAGCCCCCTCACCGGCGAGCCCAACCGGACTATGGTGAGCTATAAAGAAGTGGCGCTCCAGGAGGATCCCTTGGCGCTGGATGGCGATCCCTCAAACGATCAGCTGATCACCGCACAATGGCGCGAATCCCCGGTGCACCGACCGGAGTATGCCCTGCTGGGCGTCATGTACGGCACCGTCCCGATCGATGGAGACATCCTCATCACCCATCCCGCGCATCCCTTGTTTGACGGGGTGGACCTGCCACCCGACCATCGCCTTCCCGGCCTGCTGGGGTACGAAATCGACCAGGCGTTTCCCGACGGACCAGCCGGCTTAACCGTCCTGGCGCATTCTCCCTACCCGAGAGACGGCCACGTGATCTACGGCGACATGACCCTGTACCAGGCCCCCAGCGGCGCGTCCGTCTTCGCCGCTGGAACCATTCAATGGAGCTGGGGCCTGGATGACTACAATACGCCAACCTTGCGAACCGCCCGATCCAGCCGGGCAGCGGAAGGAATAACCGGCAACGTGTTGAGATTGCTGGTATCACCTCCTTCCAGCCCGGCTCATTAGCCACACCAGACCTCGCCTCCACCACATCGGGCATCCCGACGCCGGCGAGGCAGCACGATACCTTTTACAAACCCGGCCCCGGGCAGATCCGGTGCGAAATTCGTAGAATCAACAACTTGCGCGGCACTTTCTCATTGCATCTCCGCGAAGAATAATTTTATAGTCCATCCATTGACTTCCCTCGTCATAGCGCTATCTATGACTCGAGTTTTCTGCAGGTTGCCCTTGCAGTAACACGTCAGAGCTGAATTTCCAGCTTTCACACAACTGTACATCAGGGCCTCGACGCTCATTAATCTAGAAGGAGGATTGGGTATGGCTACGGAATCGAAAGAGAAGAAGTCCACGGCTGCGAAGAATTTCCAGCCGCTCGGTGATCGCCTGTTCGTCACCTACACTGAGGAAATGGAACGGACCTCTGGCGGCATCTATGTTCCTGACTCCGCCAAGGAAAAGCCGCAGCGGGGAATCGTGCAAGCCATCGGAAAGAAAGTCGAGAATATCAAGGTCGGCGACCAGGTGTTGTTCGACAAATATTCCGGCAGCAAGCTGCGGATCGAAGACGAAGAGTGCCTGATCCTCAAGGAAGAAGACATCCTGGGCATCTTCACCCACTAATCACACGCACCCGACTAACGATCATCTGACGACTAACGGAGGAGACTTATGGCAAAGCAATTACTGTATAGCGAAGCGGCGCGGGCAGCCATCCTGAGAGGGGTGAACCAGCTCGCCGATGCCGTGAAGGCGACGCTCGGCCCCAAGGGCCGGAATGCGATTTTGGACAAGAAGTTCGGCGCCCCGACGATCACCAAGGACGGCGTCACCGTCGCGAAGGAAGTCGAACTGAAGAACCCGTACGAAAACATGGGCGCCCAGCTGGTTCGCGAAGTCGCCAGCAAGACCAGCGACACGGCCGGTGATGGAACCACCACCGCCACGGTGCTGGCCCAGGCGATCTACCGGGAAGGTGTCAAGAACATCACCGCCGGTGCCAACCCGATGGAAATTCAGCGCGGCATCAACAAGGCCGTGGAAGTCGTGATCGGCGAGCTGAAGAAGCTCA
>ERZ795061.5469-NODE-5469-length-10409-cov-4.519992_pt1 | contig 10409 bp, 7 predicted proteins | sample MGYA00375145_ERZ795061 | MGnify/ENA primary metagenome ERZ795061 (study PRJEB30190, sample SAMN05720144) | anaerobic digester metagenome | isolation source: active sludge of municipal wastewater-treating anaerobic digesters | place: USA | collected 2014-12-22 ... | reverse complement strand
TATCCTCCATTTCAATGGAATGTGGGCCAAACTTTCGGGTTATGTACCGGTTGGCGCTAAAGGTGATGCAGAGTAAGTCGGTGTTTTCATCGCTACCAAGGCTTTCACCTAAGATGGAGGCTATAGCCATATCCTTGGTAAGCGAGTTACCAAATGGGGTTTCAAGCAGCTTTTTGTAGCTGGTAGCAGGTTCCGATTTTCCTATTATGCCGTCAATCAGTAGCTTAATTTTATCCGATACCCTTTTCTTTCCCTCAGGAGTCCTGGCGGTGAGTGTATCGGTTTCTTCATAAGCCTGTATGGGGTTTATCGCTTTCCACTCCTTTTCGGCATAAAGCTTTGCAAGCGATTTAGCGTTAAGGGTATCCACCCATGCGGGTAGGCTGTCGCTAAAGTAGCTGCTGGAAACCCATCCACCCTTTTCGGTGTCGAGCCAGTAAATCCCACTCGCGCTATGTCCGGCCATGAGTATGGCCGAACCGGCATCAAGAGCAATGCTCACCACCTTCGATTGGGGGTTGTTTAGGCAAATTTCATCACCCAGAGTGCTGGTAACAAGATTTTTTGCCGAGGCCCTACCGCTGGCGAAGCTGCCACCCGTAGTGGTTGTTTTTTCGTCGGCAACAGCATCAACCACTTCGCCGTTAACTCTCGAGAACCAGCTGTCGGATATTATGCCATGAATTGATGGGTTGGCGCCAGTGGAGATTGTTGCAATTCCTGGGTAGGCTTGGGTTAAAAGGTAGCTGTACCTTGCATTTTTGCAGCTGGCACCATCGTTAACCAGCATTTTAAATCCACCATCGGAAAACTTATCCCAGTACCTTGTCAGGTAGTCGAACCGCATCTGGCTAGCTACAATTTCGACAATCAAACGTGGTTTTTCTGATGGAATTTGACGGTTGGGCTGTGCCCATAAGGATAACCTAAGTCCTGCAGTGAACAGGATTAACAAGCTAAGTCTCTTTAAATGCATGGTTTATGGAACTTCTAAAAAATTGGTAATGGTTTTTTCCCCAAGTTGCTTGGGAATGCCGGTACAAAGCAACTTATTTTTGTTGAATCTGAACTATTTTTCTAACAATTATTGTGTCATTTACTCTTACCCAAACCATAAAGATATTTCCACTTGACTGTGTTTTAGGCATATTGTCATATTTCCACGTGAAGTTGTGAATGCCTGGCGTTAGCATACCGTTGAATACATTGTCCATTCTGCAGCCAAGGATACTATACACTTCCAGCTGAACCTGGGAGTATTCAGAAGTTTCAATTTCTATGTTTACCCTATCGGTAAAGGGGTTAGGAAATATTCTTAACAATTGGGTATTACCTATAATAGGTTCTGAAGCATTTGGGTTAAGAGAGATGGTGTAGGTAGAGTCGCTTGCTATGCTTATATCACCTTCATAGGTGTTGTACCCGCTTCGAGATATGTCAACATGGATGTTTGGTGCAAAAGGAATGCCGGTAAAGGTTGCTATTCCCTGGCTGTTGGTTTGTAGTTGCAGGTCGTTCAGGGTAACGGTTGCCTCTTCCACAGGGTTTCCCTCCGAGGTTACATGAAATGTTACCTCAAAGTATGCCGAAATGTCCATGTCGTAGCTATTTTGGCCTGTCCAAACCACATTCACCAGGCTGTCGGCCAGGGTGTTTCCCATATATTGTACACTCACCGGTTTTGCCAAACCTGTGGGCACGTTGACGAAGTTAACCTTGCCATCGCTTCCGGTGTTTGCCGTCATACCATCAAGGTTGACGGTTAAACCCTCGTATTCATTTCCATTGACCAGCACGGTAAAGGTGGCATTTTGCAGGGTAGGGGAGAGGATGATGTCGTCAACCCATGCGCAATCGCTTCCACCTATAACCATTTCATCCTTTTTGTACTCCCATTTGAGGGTGTGGGTTCCGGAGGTGATGCTGAAGGACTCCTCACCCCAGCTCTGTTCACCGCTCCATTCTCCTTTTTTGGTACCATCAATGTAAAATCTCAAAAAATCGTATCCCTGTTCGGAGGAGACCTTCCGGGCAAAGGCTACCTCCCCAGGCCCGTTGAAGTTCTGGGTAGCTGTCATGGCTGTACTGCTACTGTGGCCGATGCTGGCCGAGCGTAGGCTATAGCTGCCCGTGTAGGCTGTTTGGTTGGTACGGCTCCAGCTGCCGCCGGTAAAGGTTAGCGTGGAGGGTAGCTGCAGCTCAAAGCTTTCTGCCTCAGAGGGGGCTAGAATGAAATTCAGGGTGTTACTGGAGACGGTCAGGTTCAATTCTTGAGTTGAAGGTATGTAGCCAGCTTTGGATGCCCTCACCTGGTAGTAGCCTTCGTATATGGCAGAGAAGACATAAATGCCCTGAGCATTTGTGTAAACCGGAGTGTAGGAGGAACCCACCAGCTCAACCTTGGCCCCTTCGATGGGGTTTCCGGTTAAGCTGTCGGTAGCTAATCCTGAAAGGTTAACCTGCTGAGCTGGCTCAAGCACAACATCCTTCATAATTCTGCTTGAATAGCTGGGAACGCTTACAGTGTGGATTTGGCTAATATAGCCATCCGATTGGTAAAGAACCTCGTAGCTTCCTGGGGCAATCATCCGGTAGTAGCTTCCATGCTCAGGGTTTGTAACCACATGCGAGCTATCCCTGTCGTGGCAGGGAATTGTGATGGTGGCATCGAGGGGTTGTCCATCGGTATTGGTTACCGTGCCGTAGAAACCGGTAAGGGCATGCTCAAGGTAGCCGATAAGGGATTCCCTATTGTAGCCCCAGTAGGCCGGCAGCTCATCGGAGCTGAGCAGCTTGGTGCTGGAAATCTCCAGGGTAATCTCCCGGCAGTGGTGCCAGTAGTTCATGTAGTCCTGCCGTCCGCCGGTTATCACGTACCAGTCACCCCCGTTGGTAACCCCGTTGTTTTCATCCGTAAAATAGCCTGCAGGGCCGTGAGCATGGACTGAATCGGCGTAGGCCCGGCTGATGGTGTAGTACCAGCTGTTGTCGGCATGAGTATTCTCGGCCGATGTCCATGTGTCCCACGGGTAGTTGGCCACCTCGGCTCCGCCGTGGAAGTTTGCCGATAGGATGAAATGGTGCTCATTGGCAAAGTTCATCATAGCCTGCGTTTCGGGCTGCCATGAGTTGCCATTGGGGTGGTCGCCTGCGCGGGGGTCGGGAAAGTTACGGTTCAGGTCAACGTTGTTTTGGTTGTCGCGTCGTGCACCGTAAACGGTGCTATCTCCACTGTAGTAGGTTCCATCGGGGTTGGCGTTAGGATTGATGTATATGGCCGTGCCATTCAACAGGTTGGTTATCCGGGAGTTGCTCCCGTACTGGCTGAGCAGGTAGTCGGCCAGCCTGAGCATCAGCACAAATCCCGTTACCTCATCGCCGTGTATGGTGCTGGTGTAGAACACTTCGGGTTCGGGCTCGTTGGCCTGCACGTTGCCGGATATTTTTAGCACGTAGAGCTTACGTCCCTCCACGGTGGTTCCTATGGAGTCGAGCTTGCAGAGCTGCGGGTAGTCCTGCTCGAACTTTTTCATCAGCTCGCGGTAAACGGGGTAGGTGGGGTACCTGTCCCAGCTAGCCATTTGGCCAATAGTGGTTGCCATGTTGATAACTTTTCCGGGGAGCAGCGAGGGAGGGGTTAGCAGCTCCACCTTGTAACCCAGCTCCGAGAATCGGGCAAACTCCTCATCGTTGGCGTAAGCCCATACCGTATCGGCCTTAACCCTGTCAATGGAAATAATGCGGGTAATTTTGGTATTGATAGTTTCTTTACTGGGTTCAACAAACCGGAAGTAGCGTTCGGGATGCTGAGCGTGAAGGGTAGTGCATAAACACGTAAATACAATTAGCTGGGTTATGTGTAAGTACTTCATCAAAAAGTGATTTTTTTAAGATTCCATATTCTACCAAAAACAGCAAGATTGCCATGAGACGAAATATACAAATTCAAAAAAATGCTTTAAAACATACCAACTTTGCTGCCTTGAAATTGCAGGTTGAAAAACAACCAGCCGTTCTGAAATGTAGCTATACTGCATTTGTTTAAAGGTCAACATTAGCAGGTTGTTATCCTTTTGAATGTTTCAACCATACAAAAATATGAAATATGTCATGATAAGTTTAAAGGTAAAGTTTTATTTTTGTAGCGTTCACTTAAAGCTGGGCATTAGAAGTTAAGGCTTAAGTTGGTAGGTTCTGCTTACATGCAGCACACTTGTTGAATTTTAAACGTTGAAAAATGAGCACTGGTAAAATGTACGATAAGGTCTTCGCCATTTTCGGGGTATTCATGGTATTCTTTTATATCGGGCTAGGGGTGTTCATCATCTTTCATCCTCTTCTCGACCATTTGGATAAAGCCCTAAGGCTGATATTCGGCATAACGTTAATTATATACGGAATTTACCGGATAATGTATTCGTATGAAAAGATAAAGAAGGTTTTTTTTAGCAAGGATGATGATGACGAGTAGCAGCACATGCATGAAAAGCTCTCAATATATTCTTCCCCCCTTTCTGTTAGCTTGTTGAGCCTGTTTCGCATGCAAATGTTAAGCAGGTGTTTTTTTACATGCGGGGTTGGTGTATATTTGCCCGCTCTAATGTTAAAAAGTATTAAATGATAATGGTAACAAGTTGATAGCTAGCAGGGTATTAACTATTATGGACTGAAATTTGAAGATACCTAAATACTATAAGTTTTCAAGATAATTACTAATATTGTGCGTTGTTAAAGTATTGAATAGGGCAAAGCGAAGAATATTAGTTGTTGGCCGGAAAAATTTAATACTATGGGAAAAATTTCAACATTCAAACAAGTCGTACAGCTGGCGATATTAGCTGTAGCCATTGTGGCTGTGCTACCCGCATGTAAAAACAAGGGAGCAAAGGTCCCTGCCGAAACTCCGACCTCTGGTAGCATAAAGATTGAAGCAGATGAATCGTTCAAGCCCATTGTAGATGCTGAGGTTAGCACATTCACCTCGCTCTATAACCTTGCCCATATCCAAACCGTTTACAAACCCGAGAGGGAGCTTATTGTCGATTTTCTCAACGATTCGGTGCAGGTAATAGTTTCGTCATGGACTCCAACCGAGGAGCAAAGGAAAACCCTGCTTGATGCTCAAACTGTTGTTCGTACTACGCTGGTTGCCTATGATGCGTTGGCAATTGTGCTGAACAAGGGAAATAACGACTCCCTTTTAACCTACGATAATGTTAAGGATATTTTTACCGGAAAAATCACCGACTGGAACCAGCTGAATACCCGTTCCAAACTAGGTAAGATTAGCATTATATTCGACAACATCCACTCAGGAAATATCCGGTACTTCAGGGAAAAGTTCAACCTTCCACAGCAGCTACCCCCCAACTTCTACGCTGTAAACTCGAATGCAGAAGTTGTAAACTACGTGGCTAAGAGTCCTGGTGCTCTCGGAATAGTTAGCGTAAACTGGATAAGCGATACCGATGATTCCACAAGTTTTGACCTTGGCAGCAAGGTAAAGCTAGCAGCCATTTCGCAGCAGTATTTCGATAAGGATTCCTACTACCTTCCCGTTCAGGGGTCAATTTACCAGAAAACCTACCCCTTTATCAGGGAGGTTAACATAAACTCAAGGGAGTCATTCTACGGCCTAGGATCCGGATTCATAAGTTTTGTTGCAGGTGAAAAGGGTCAAAGAATCATACTAAAGTCGGGCTTGGTCCCGGCTACCATGCCGATTAGAATTGTTGAAGTAAAAAACGAGTAACTAAAATTAACAGCAATGAACATGAGACGTATTAACCGAGCATTGCTTCCTGTTGCCTTATTAAGCTTGACCTGTGGCGTTGGTTTACAGGCTCAGACTCTTCAGGAGGCCATCACATTAACTAAGAATGAGCAGTATGATAAAGCGGAAGCCATGTTTCAGCAGCTCATTAAAAACGAGCCGGGAAACAGCAAGGTATATTTCTTTTATGGGGAAAATGTCCTTTTGGACTACTTTGCCGATACAATCTCCAACTCGCTGAACGTGGCTACCAAGAAAGCTGCCGACATATTTAACAATGGCATCACGGCAAGCCCCAATGAACCGCTAAACTATGTTGGTTTAGCCAGGGTTTCATTTTACAACAGGGATGATGCCAAGGCCGAGGAGTTTAGGCTAAAGGCCAAAAGCCTTTTACCGCCGTACAAGAAGGTCAGCAAAATTCCAAATCCTAAGGATTATGCCTTTACTCTTGCCAAGATTGGCGAATCCTACATACGTTTTGGACAGGTTGATACCAGTAAGGCTATGCCCTACATTCGACAAGCGCTACAAATTGATTCACGAAACAGCGAGGTTTACATCATTGCCGGCGATTTGTACATCCTGGTAAACGACGGCTCCAAGGCAATAAAGAACTACAACCTGGCTCAGGACTGGGACCCCACTTCACCAACTGCCAACATGAAAATTGGAAGCATTTACGTGAAGGGCCGTAACCTAATGGCTGCTATTCCCTTCTACGAGCAAGCCATTGCCCTCGATCAGAACTACGCCCCGGCCTATCGCGAGCTGGGCCAGCTATACTCCATGGCTGGACGATTCAACGAATCAAAAAAATACTTTGAAAAATACCTCGAGCTTACCAAGGGTAACATTCCTGCAAAGATCAGGTATGTTAACGCCCTCTTCTACGCCAAGGAATACAAGGAAGTAATCAAAAACGTGGAGGAAATCTTTGCCATTGATGACTCCAGGGCCTACCTTAACCGAATTGCAGGATACTCTGCTTTTGAGGAGGGAAACTACGAGCTGGCCAAGAATTACATGGATAAGCTTTTTGCCTCTCTCGACCCCGAACGCCTTATTAAGAAGGACTACCTTTACTACGCCCGAATACTTTCACGCAAGAACCAGAACTTAGGAAAGCTAACTATTGAGGCTGACAACCTGGAGGCCGACTTAACCAAACTTCAAACCAAGTATGCCTCAGCTAAGCCCGGACCAGCCAAGGATAAGGCCAAAATTGAAATTGATGCTTTGAAGGCTAAGCTTGACTCGGTAAAAGCCCTGGTTGAAAGGTCGGAAGCTGAGATAACCCTGGCGCTGGAGGCATACGACAAAGCAGCCCTATTCGACGGGGAGGAGGACTTGAACATTACCTATGAAAAGGGTACAGTGCAGTACACCGCCAAAAGATATGCTGATGCCGCTAAGACCTGGATGCACCTTATTGATCTAGGTAGAAATTCTGAAAATGACTACATCCAGGTTGGAAAGGCCTTTTACCAGGCAAAGGAATTCGACAAGGCTGACTCTGTGTTCAACGCAATGGTGACAAAATACCCCGACAACCTGCAGGGATACCTTTGGATGGCCAACATAGCTTCGGCTAAAGATCCCGACTCGGAGCTTGGCTTGGCCAAACCCAAATTCCAGCTTGTTTTGCAGAAAGCTGCCGTTGACTCCGTTAAATATGTTAAGGAAATGTACGATGCGCTCCGCTACCTCGGATACGAAGCTCTGCAGAACAAACGCTACGACGAGGCCAAGGCATACTACTATCGGATGATGAACCTTTCGCCCGATTACGTTATCAGAGCACACAGCTCCCTCAGCACCATGTACATCTCCATGGGTGATTATGCCAACGCTATTGCCGAGAATAATAAAATTCTGGCCATTGACCCCAACAACGAGGTAGCCAAATCGTCCATACAGTACATTACACAGCTCCAAAAGAGCGCTCTGCCCAAAGCCAGTCCTAACGAGATATCGGGTGTTATTACCGATTCTGCCGGTGAGCCTATTCCAGGTGCTTCAGTTCGCGTAAAGGATACCGCTGCCGAGGCCTGGACGAATGCCCAGGGTGCCTATAAGTTTGTAATGCCCGAAGCTTCCGAGGTGCTTGTGGTTAGCGCTAAGGGTTACAAAACTGTTGAAATACCCGTTACCAAGAAGAGGGTTTACAACGTTTCGCTCGAAAAGTAACGCAGGCAAAATGTTACACTAATTTTATACGGAGTACTATTGTATTAAGTCAGATAATATTTATTTTTGCAATCTATTCACTTAAACCAAATAAACATTACTAAAATGAGCAAAAATTCAAAGTCGTCTGGTGGTGTTTTGCAGTCGCTTATGGCACCCCTTACAATTATTTTAGCATTTATCGTTGCTTATCTTATCTTTACCAGAGTGCTGGGTAACCCGGTTAACTTTGAAGGTGGCAACCCCAAGGGTCATCCCTTGCAGGGGAATCTTTTAGGTATGATGTATAAAGGGGGAGTTATCGTTCCTGTCCTTATTACGGTTATCATTACCCTTTTGACCTACGTTATTGAAAGGTACATCACCCTTACAAGGGTAAAAGGAAAATCAAGGCTGAACGTGTTTGTGTCCAACATTCAGAAAATGCTTGCTGAAGATAAAATTGAGGAAGCAATTGAGGCATGCGACAAGCAAAAGGGTTCACTTGCAAATGTTATGAAAGCTGGGCTCTCACGTTACCGTGCGTTGGAGAATGATAAGGAGTTGGAAAAAGACCAGAAGATTACCTCCATGAAGCAGGCAATTGAGGAAGCTACCGCACTTGAGCTGCCCGTTTTGTCAAGAAACATGGTATTCCTTTCAACCATTGCCTCTATATCGGTGCTGATCGGACTTATTGGAACGGTTCTTGGTATGATCCGTGCATTTGCCGCACTTGCCCAGTCGGGTGCTCCTGATGCTCTTGCCCTTTCAACCGGTATTTCTGAAGCCCTGGTTAATACCGCCTTCGGTATCACGGGTTCAACCCTGGCAATTATTTTCTTCAACATGTACTCAACCATGATTGATAACTACGTTTTCAAAATTGACGAGGCAGGATTTAGCCTTACCCAGACCTTTGCCGCATCAATCAGAAAGTAAGCTGCAGGTTCATTTTGATCAGAAAAAGAAAGGACTTTTAACATGCCAAAAATTAAACTAGGTGCCAAATCGCCCCGTATTGACATGACGCCGATGGTGGACCTGTTTACGTTGCTGCTGACATTTTTTATTCTCACGGCAACCTTTAGGCCACAAGAATCGGCACCAGTTGATACACCTTTTTCTGTATCGGAAAAACCTATTATGGATGCTAACGTTATGACGGTTCTTATTGCGAAGGATAAGCGAGTTTTTTTCAATATTGACAACGGACCCGATACCATTTTAAAGTTCAGGCCCAAGGTGCTGGCCGAAATGGGCAAGCGCTACAATATCGAGTTTAACGAAGCCGAACTTCGTCAGTTTGAGAAAAGCGGGACAGCCGTCGGCGTTCCGATACAGAAAATGAAGGAATACCTAAATACCAAAAACTCTGACGAAAGGCGTGTGCTCGAAACAGGAGTACCAATAGACTCCACGGACAACCAGCTTGCCCTGTGGATCCTATTTGCCCGCCAGGTGAACCCTGCCGTGCAAACCATGATTAAGGGTGACGCCGATCTTGAATTTCCCGTCGTAAGGGAAATACTGTCTATACTGCAGGATAAGAACGTGAACAGGTACAGCCTTGTTACAAATCTTAGGGCTGTAGAGGTGAAGGAAGATGAAATAGCTGAGTGAGATGGCAGAAGTTCAAGTACAAGAAAATACCGAGGGCGGGAAAAAGAAACCCAAGAAGGGTGATGCGCATGTAGATATGACGCCCATGGTGGACCTAATGAGCCTGCTCATTACGTTCTTCATGCTAACTGCTGCTTTCAGCAAACCAAAGGTTATGGAAATCGTTCTCCCCGAGAAAATTAAAAAGGGCGAGAAGGTTGAACCACCAAAAATTGCCGAAAGCCGTACTCTCAACGTAATCCTGGGACCAAACGATAAGGTGTACTGGTACCCCGGTAAGGCCGACCCAGAGGTTACCGTGCTTCAGGAAACCGACTTTAGCGCTACGGGCATTCGTAAGGTGCTACTCGATCGCAACAGGGCACTATTCCGCAAAATTGACGATTTTCAGAAAAAGGTCATAAGCGGTGAAATCGAGATTAGCCAGGATTCTCTACGTAGTGCCATTAGCCAGCTAAAAAAGGACGACGATACGGGCCCAATTGTTCTCATCAAGGCATATAAAACATCAAAGTACAAAAACTTTGTGGATATTATTGACGAGATGTCCATTGTTGGAATTGCCCGATACACCGTAACCGATATCAACTGGGTTGAAGAAAAGCTGGTTGAAAAGGCTCTTGGAATAGCCCCTGTGGCTACAACACAAACAGCTAAATAAGGAGGTTGATATGACAAGAACATACTATCCCAGCTTTGACGATATTGTATTTGCCAACAGGAATAAGGAGTATGGCGCTTATGTTTTACGGAAGAAGTACACCCGAACGATGGCCCTGTCTATAATTCTGGGTGTTCTTATCATCGTTATGGCCGCCATTATCCCTTTTATCCGGAGATCGGA
>ERZ795061.5465-NODE-5465-length-10413-cov-6.633327_pt1 | contig 10413 bp, 5 predicted proteins | sample MGYA00375145_ERZ795061 | MGnify/ENA primary metagenome ERZ795061 (study PRJEB30190, sample SAMN05720144) | anaerobic digester metagenome | isolation source: active sludge of municipal wastewater-treating anaerobic digesters | place: USA | collected 2014-12-22 ... | reverse complement strand
GCCCTGCGATCCGGGGTCTATCTGCTCACCGGAGGGTTGGGGGGCATCGGCGAGGCGCTCGCCGAGCACCTTCTGAGCACTCACCACGCGAGCGTCGTCCTCACCGGGCGCACCGCGCTGCCCAATGAGACCGAGTGGCCGACGGTGAGCGTGGCAACCCACGGCACTGAGGTCGCGGCCCGGATCGCCACGATGGTCGCGTTGCGCCGACACGAGGTCCCCGTGGAGTATCACGCGGTCGACCTCACCGACCTCACGGCGATGTCGGCGCTCATCGACGACGTCGAGGTGCGACTTGGCCCGATCACCGGTGTCTTCCACCTGGCCGGCGTCGCCAGCGGCCGCATGATCCACTTCCTTACGCCCGGGACGAGTGCCCCGGTCCTCGAGCCCAAGGTGGATGGCACGCTGGTGTTGGACCAGGTCTTCGCCGACCGGGACGTCGAGTTCGTCATGCTCTTCTCGTCGGTCCTGGCCATCCTCGGTCCCACCGGTTCGAGCGAGTATGCCGCCGCGTGCTCCTTCGAGGACGCCTATGCCCGGGCGGCCCGGATCCGGTATCCGCAGCGCCGCACCCTCAGCGTCAACTGGGACCGTTGGGCACACGTGGGAATGGCCGCGCGCAGCGAGGCGCAGGCCCCGCAAGGGACGGCCGCGGCGCGGATGATGGCCGACGGCCTGACCCTGGAGGACGGCATCGGGTTCATCGATCCCCTCCTGCGCAGCGCTCTGGTCAACGTGGCCGTCACGAGCCAGTCGATCGATGAGATGCGCGCCGTTCTCGAGGGAAGCGACGACGCGGTCCTTGGCGAAGGCCACGGCGAGCCGAAGTTCGATCGGCCTGAGCTGTCCGCCGACTTCGTCGCGCCGCGTACCGATGTCGAGGCCAACATGGCCGCGATGTGGGAGGGCGTCTTCTCGATCCGCGGCATCGGGGTCAACGACAGCTTCTACGAGTTGGGCGGCGACTCCCTGCACGCGATCAGCCTGACGTCGGTTCTCAACCAGGCCTATCCGGTGGAGGTGACCGACCTCTACGCCTACCCGACGATCGCCGAGTTGGCGGCATACGTCGGGGGGATGGGCGGCAGTGCCGACCTGCGCGAGCAACTCCAGGAGGTCGGCCGCTGGTTCATCGACGGCGGATGGCGCCGCGAGGGTAACGCGCACATCGCCGAACGACGGGACGCGTATGCCGCCCACGTGCCCCTGGCGTCGACCCTGGGCGCCGCCCTGGACACCGATGCGGTGACCTACCGCGAGGTCCTCGTCCTGGGTGCGACGGGGTTTGTCGGCGTCCACCTCTTGCACGAGGTGCTCCAGGAGACGACCGCGAGTGTGCATGTGCTGGTGCGACCCGGTGGCGCCGGTCCGGCCGAGCGGCTGCGCGCGGCATACACCCGGTTCTTCTCCGACGACGACTTCCGGTGGCACCAGCCCCGCATCCACCTCCTCGTGGGCGACGCGGCCCAGCCGCACTTCGGTCTGGCGGAGCAGGACTACGAGGGTCTGGCCGGGCGGATCGACTGCGTGCTCAACTCGGCCGGCAAGGTCGATCATGTCGGGCGGCGGGACGACTTCGTGGGGCCCAACGTGAGCGCGGTGCGCCAGATCCTCGAGTTCGCTGCCACGGGGATCGCCAAGGACATCCACCACGTGTCGACCCGCGGCGTCATGGGGCTGATGCCGGGGAACGACGAGATCTTCACGGAGTTCGACGACAACCTCGGCCAGCAACCGGTGAACGCCTACACCGACACCAAGTTGGAGGCCGAGCTCCTTCTCCACGAGGCGCGTCGGGCCGGTCAGGTCGTGACGATCTATCGGCTCAACGCGATCACCGGCGACTCGGGCGACGGCACGTTCCAGGAGAACATCGACCAGAACGCGTTCTACCTGCAGATGCGGGCGCTCTATCGGTTCGCCTGCCTCCCGCAAGGCGACCTTCGGCTGTGGGACTTCACCCCGGTCGATGCGGCCTGTCGACGTCTCGTCGCACTCATGGGTCATCGATCGCTGCATGGGCAGACCTACCATCTGCTGCGATCGACGAAGGTCGGTGTCCCCGAGTTCGCCGCAGCGTTTGCGGCCATCGGGCAGGAGAAGCCTTTGGTCACCGTGGCGGAGTTCATGGACTACCTGGCGGAGAACTACGACGGATCCCCGATCACTCCGTTCGTCCGAGAGTTCGTCCTGCATTCCAAGCTGGTCGAGATCCCCCAATTGGCCGGCTACGACATCGTCACCGACTGGACGCGCGCGGTGCTGGAACACCTCGGTATGCCGTTCGACGAGGATGTCGACAGGGACGTGCTCACCACGGTCCGGTATGCGCGAGACTCCGGCTTCCTCGATGCGGTGGCCAGACCACCGGCTGCGATCGCCAACCCGCCTGCTCCCGACTTCCTCACACCCGCCGGCGTTCTGTGACTCCCTAGCGTCTAGGGACGCGAAAACATCGGTGGGTGTGAGGAAATCGGGCAGGTCAGCCCGAGCCGAGTGCGTCCGAAGGTGACCAGACGGCATACCGGCTAGGCTTGTCGGTCGTGCCGAATCCCTCCGAGGCGACCGCCCCGCTGCTGCGCGCTGCCGTTGCCGCGCTCGCTCCGCAGCTCGGGCTGCTCACCGAGCTCGGCGAGCGGTTCGTCGCCGCCGGTCATGAGCTCGCCCTCGTCGGCGGGCCGGTGCGTGACGCCTTCCTCGGGCGGATCTCGCCGGACCTGGACTTCACCACCGACGCGAGCCCCGACCAGACGCTCGGCATCATCCGCGGCTGGGCCGACGCGCATTGGGAGATCGGCCGCGACTTCGGGACGATTGGGCTGCGCAAGGGCCCGGCGATTATCGAGATCACGACCTATCGCACCGATGTCTATGACCGGCAGTCGCGCAAGCCCGAGGTCGCCTTCGGCAGCACGCTCGCCGAGGACCTGGTCCGGCGCGACTTCACTGTCAACGCGATGGCGATGCGGCTGCCGACCCTGGAGTTCGTCGACCTGCACGGGGGGCTGGCTGACCTCGCCGCCCGCCGGTTGCGCACGCCCGCGACGCCCGAGGAGTCGTTCGCCGACGACCCGCTGCGGATGATGCGGGCCGCGCGCTTCGCCTCGCAGCTCGGTTTCACCGTCGCCGACGAGGTGTATGCCGCGATGCTCGCCCGCGCCGACACCCTCGCCATGGTCTCGGCGGAGCGGGTGCGCGACGAGTTCACCAAGCTCCTCATGTCGGCCTCGCCGCGGGCTGGGCTGACCCTGCTCGTCGACTCCGGGCTGGCTCAGGTCTTCATCCCTGAGCTGCCTGCGCTGCGGCTGGAGCTCGACGAGCATCACCGGCACAAGGACGTCTACGAGCACTCGCTCATCGTCCTTGAGCAGGCGATCGCGCTGGAGGGACGGACGAACCCGGCGGACGCGGCATACCCCGTGGTGACCGGGCCCGACCTCGTGCTGCGCCTGTCCGCGCTGTTGCACGACATCGGCAAGCCGGCAACGCGCACCTTCGAGGGCGGCGGTGGGGTGTCGTTCCACCACCACGAGTTGGTCGGCGCGCGGCTGGTCGCCAAGCGGCTGCGGGCGATGCGGTTCGACAAGGCGCAGGTCGGTGACGTGGCGCGGCTGGTCGAGTTGCACCTGCGCTTCCATGGCTATGGCGAGGGGCAGTGGACCGACTCGGCGGTGCGGCGGTATGTCACCGACGCGGGGCCGCTGCTGGGGCGGCTGCACCTGCTGACCCGATCGGACTGCACGACCCGCAACGTCCGCAAGGCGACCCGGTTGGCGCGCACCTACGACGAGTTGGAGGGGCGGATCGCCCGGCTCGCGGCCGAGGAGGAGCTCGCGGCGATCCGGCCGGAGCTCAACGGCAACGAGATCGCGGCGGTGCTGGGGATCGCGCCGGGGCCGGTGCTGGGTGAGGCCTACAAGTTCCTGCTCGGCGTGCGGCTGGACGAGGGGCCGATCGGCCCCGAGGCTGCGGCCGCACGGTTGCGCGAGTGGTGGGCCGCGCGCGGCTGAGCGTTGGGCGCTGCCGAAATATCGTCGAGCTTTCGTTGGGTCAACGACATTTCATCGAGGCCCCAGAACATCGTCGACCTTTTTGTGTCCTGGGCGGTGGCGTTCAGCTGCGGGGGTTGTCGAGTGGCTGGATGCGCTGCCGCGATCCCTCGTCGATCGGGCGGTCGCCTTCGACACGGTGACCGGCACTGGCTTCTTCTCCGGCTCGGCGGCCAAACACATCGAGAAGCGCCTTGGCCGACTCGGCGTCACCGTCCTCGCCCGAAGCAGCTTCCTCGTCGCCGCGACCCCCGGCCCGCTCGCCGACGGTGAGTTGGCTCGGGCCGAAGCTTGGGGCGCCTCGCTGGGCTGACCGGCATACTCCCGGCGTTGGCCCAGCCACCCGCAGGGCCTCCTTCGCGGGAGCGAGCGCGGAGGTGACGGAACGGCATACCCTCTGACGAAGGCGATGACGGGAGGCGGCGAGGATGGCGCTGGAGGTGCGCGTAGGCGTGGCGACCGACGTTGGCCGGGTGCGCGAGCACAACGAGGACGCGGCGTTCGCGCGCGGGTCGATCTTCGTCGTCGCCGACGGGATGGGTGGGCACGCGGCCGGCGAGGTGGCCAGCGCGATTGCCGCATCCACGCTCGGGGAGTTGGCCGAGCGCGCCGATTTGACGGTGGCCGATGTCGTCGCGCAGGTCGATGTGGCGAACCGGCGGATCTTCACGACGGCCGTGCGCAACCCGCAGCAATGGGGGATGGCGACGACGCTGACCGGAGTGGCCCTCGTGCTCGACCCCGACGCCGACCCCGACGCCGACCCCGAAGCCGACCCCGAAGCCGACCCAGGCAGCAGTTGGGCGGTCGTCAACCTCGGTGACTCGCGGGTCTATCGGTATGCCGCGGGCGAGCTCGCCCAGGTGTCCGTCGACCACTCGGAGGTGCAGGAGATGGTCGACGCGGGTTACCTGACCGACGATGAGGCGAGGGTGCATCCGTTGCGGCACACCGTGACTCGCTCGTTGGGTCGGGATCGGCTTCCGGTCGTCGACACGTGGGTGCTGCCCGTGGTGGCCGGTGAACGCTTCGTCGTCTGCTCCGACGGGCTGACGAACGAAGTGCGTGACGCCGAGATCGCGGCGGTGTTGGCCGTGGGTGCTGACGTCCAGGCGACCGCGCAGGACCTGGTCGATCGGGCGGTTGCCCATGGCGGCCGCGACAACGTGACAGTCATCGTGGTCGAGGCGGCTGACGGGCCCGCGTGAGGCCGCGTAGCGCGGCATACCTCGGCGTGGGTATGCCGCCCGCTCGCCGTCCGCGCGCGACCCCCGTAACGATCGTGTGGCCCCATCACCCCCAGAGGGTGACAGGGCCACACAATGTCTAAAGAACTAGATCGTCAGCGCTATTGCTGAACGGTCGCGCTTCCTCAGCTCGGGCTCGTACCTCGCCCGCTAGATCGTCAGCGCTCTTCGGTGCCGGCGATGAAGGCCTCGAGCTTCAGGCGACCCAGGTCGTCGTTGCGCTGCACGGGCGGCGACTTCATCAGGTAGGACGACGCAGAGATCAGCGCGCCGCCGATGCCGCGGTCCTTGGCGATCTTCGCCGCACGGATGGCGTCGATGATGATGCCGGCCGAGTTGGGGGAGTCCCACACCTCGAGCTTGTACTCCAGGTTCAGCGGTACGTCACCGAACGCGCGGCCCTCGAGGCGCACATAGGCCCACTTGCGGTCATCGAGCCAGGCGACGTAGTCCGACGGGCCGATGTGCACGTTGCGGTCGGAGGTCTTGCCGGCCAGCTCACCGGTGAGGTTGGACGTCACCGACTGGGTCTTGGAGATCTTCTTGGACTCCAGACGCTCACGCTCGAGCATGTTCTTGAAGTCCATGTTGCCGCCGACGTTGAGCTGGTAGGTGCGGTCCAGCGTGACACCGCGGTCTTCGAACAGCTTGGCCATGACCCGGTGGGTGATGGTCGCGCCGACCTGGCTCTTGATGTCGTCGCCGACGATCGGGACACCGGCTGCTTCGAACTTGGCCGCCCACTCCGGGTCGCTGGCGATGAAGACCGGCAGCGCGTTGACGAAGGCTACGCCGGCGTCGATCGCGCACTGGGCGTAGAACTTGTCAGCGTTCTCCGAGCCCACCGGCAGGTAGGACACGAGCACGTCGGCCTTGGTCGCCTTGAGCGTGGCGACGATGTCGACCGGCTCGGCCGCCGACTCGTCGATGGTCATCCGGTAGTACTTGCCGAGGCCGTCGAGGGTGTGCCCGCGCTGCACCTCGACACCCAGGGTCGGGACGTCGCAGATCTTGATGGTGTTGTTCTCCGACGCGTTGATCGCCTCGGACAGGTCCTTGCCGACCTTCTTGTCGTCGACGTCGAACGCGGCCACGAAGGTCACGTCACTCACGTGGTAAGGCCCGAACTGGACGTGCATGAGACCCGGCACCGAGGCCGAGGCGTCAGCATTGCGGTAGTACTCCACGCCCTGCACGAGCGAGCTCGCGCAGTTGCCGACGCCAACGATGGCGACGCGCACAGATCCCATGAGGGTTCTCCTTGTGTGATGGCCCGGCCGGTCAGGCGCGGGTGTTGTGAGGGTTGGGGGTGGCAATCCCCCGACGTTCAGCCGAAATCAGTTCTTCGAGCCAGCGGACTTCGCGTTCCGCCGACTCTTCGCCGTGCCGTTGCAGCGCAGCGGTATACAGGTCCATCCGCTCCCGGTTACGCACCGAGGCTGTGCGGATGTTGGCCAGGCGCTCCTCCAGCCGCGAACGGCGCCCCTCGAGGATGCGCAGTCGCACATCGGCCTTGGTCCGGGCGAAGAAGGCGAAGTGGACGTCGAACTCCTCGTCGTCCCACGCCGTCGGCCCGGCCGTCTCGGCCATGTCCTGGAAGCGTTCCTTGCCGTCGGCCGTCAGCTCGTAGACGATCCGCGCCCGCCGGCTGCCCGAGAGCGCATCGCCCTCGACACTCGACGACTCGAAGATCCAGCCCTTGCCGAGCAACTCGCGCAGACACGGATATAGCGACCCATAGGACAACGCCCGGAACGCACCCAGAGCCGTGTTGAGTCGCTTGCGCAGCTCGTAGCCGTGCATCGGGCTCTCATGGAGCAACCCGAGGACGGCGAACTCCAGCAGATCACCACGTCGAGACACCGTCACTCACCTCCGCCTCTGGTCCGGTCCGTTGATCCGGTATGCCGTGTGCCTGGGTCCGCGTCGGACCCGGGCTGTCGTTCGTCGCACCTTCGGATGGGTACGCGCGTGCGTCGATGACCAGCAGACTCTAGCACCAGATATATCGAACCGATACATCATCCCGATGTGTCGCGTGTCGCGGCGGGGTGCCGACGGGCAGCCGGTGGCCAGTTTGGGTGTGTGCGATTCGGTAGCTCACAGCCCGTCCGCTCATACTGGATCTCCTGACGGGGAATCGACCGGAACCCTCCAACGGGCGACGACGGCAGGAAAGGCACTCTCGCGTGAGCCACGATCACACCCAGCCGGACCCGCGGGCCACCCGCTCCGGCAGGGGCAACGGCGCAGGCACCAGCGCAGGCACCGGCAGCTCCGGCAGCAAGGCCAAGCGCAGTTGGTGGCGCGCCCCCCGACGGACCTGGATCAAGCGGGTCGTCTGGACCGTCGTCGGCTTCCTCGCCCTCGGCGCCAGCGCGGTCGCTGTGGCCTTCGCCACCATCCAGGTGCCCGATGTCGCCAACGGGCTGGCCGAGGCGCAGACCTCGATCGTCTACTACGACGACGGCAAGACCGAGATGGCCCGGATTGCCGAGCTCGACCGCGAGCCTCTTCCTCTGGCGAGCATTCCCAAGCATCTGCAGCACGCGGTCATCGCCGCCGAGGACCGCGACTTCTACACCAACGCGGGGATCTCACCCACCGGCATCGCCCGCTCCGTCTGGCAGGCCGTCAGCGGCAGCGACGTCCAGGGTGGCGGGTCGACGATCACCCAGCAATACGTGAAGAACTACTTCCTCACCCAGGACCGCACCCTCGACCGCAAGCTTCGCGAGTGGGTCATCTCGATCAAGATCGACCGGGATATGACCAAGGACCAGATCCTCGAGGGCTACCTCAACACCATCTACTTCGGGCGCGGCGCCTATGGCATCAAGACGGCCGCCCGGGCCTACTTCGGCAAGGACGTCAGCGCGCTCACGGTCCAGGAGTCGGCCGTCCTGGCCAGCGTCATGAACGCCCCGAGCCTCTTCGACCCGGCCCTCGGTGCCAAGCAGCAGACCAACCTCACCAAGCGGGTCGACTACGTCCTGGACGGCATGGTGACGATGGGGTGGCTCTCGGCCGCCGACCGCGCGCCGCTCACCGGCCTGCCGACGATCGCCGCCAAGGCCCCGTCGCGGGCCCTCTCCGGTCCGACCGGCTACATCGTCGCCGCGGTCCGCCGCGAGCTGACCACCAAGCTGCAACTGTCCGACGATGACATCGACCGCGGCGGCCTGCGGATCACGACGACGATCAGTGCCCCCGCGCAGCAGGCCGCGCAGGACGCCGTCGCCAAAGACTTCCCCACGACCGGGGACGTCAAGGATGTGTATGCCGGGCTGGTCGCCGTCCGCCCTGGCGACGGCGCCATCGTCGCGATGTATGGCGGTGCCGATTACCAGGCCCGTCAGTTCTCCTCGGCGACCGACGCGGTGATCCAGGGCGGCTCGATCTTCAAGGCGTTCGGGCTCATCGGCGCCCTGCAGCAGGGCATCTCCACCAAGACCCAGTTCGACGGCAACAGCCCGCTGCGCGACCCCGCCCTAGGCAACACACCGGTCCGCAACGTCGGCGGCCGGTCCTACGGCACCGTCGACCTGCGCAAGGCAACCGCCTCGTCGGTCAACACGGCGTTCGTTCGACTCAACATCAAGATGGGGCCGTCGGTGACGAAGACGGCGGCGATCGCGGCCGGCATACCGGAGAGCACTCCGGGGCTGGGAGATGACCCGACCAATGTCCTTGGGACGGCCTCGCCGCACGTGCTCGACGTCGCCAACGCCTACGCCACGATCGCGGCGCAAGGCCGCCGAGCGACGCCGTACCTCATCAAGACGGTGACCTCCAACGCCATCGACGTCACCTACCAGGCGGTCCCCAACGTCGTCGACGCGTTCTCCCGCGACGTCGCCGCCGACGTCATCGACGCCATGCAGCAGGTGACCGCGGCCGGCGGCACGGGGTCGCGCGCGAGCGCGGTCGGCCGTCCGGTGGCGGGCAAGACCGGCACCTCCGAGGAGGCGAAGTCGGTGTGGTTCAGCGGCTTCACCCCCCAGCTGTCGGCATCGGTCGCGATGTTCAAGGACGTCAACGGGGTGCCCCAACCGCTCACCGACATCGGCGGTCTCGACGGGCTGACCGGCGGCTCCTACCCCTTGTCGATCTGGATCGACTTCATGAAGGGCGCGCTGGCGGGTCAGGACAAGGTCGACTTCCCCAAGCGCGTCGGCATCGGCGACGACAAGGTCCACACGGCCGCGCCGACCCCGACTGCCCCTGCGACGTCGGTGCCCACGAGCACGCCCGACCCCACCAACTCGCCGAAACCCGAGCCCACCCCGTCGCCGACCAATTCGTCGCCGACGAGCATCCCGCCGCGGCCGACCAACACCGGCGGCCCGACCAACGCCAACAAACCGACAACGCCACCCGGTCAGGGGTAGCGCCCCGCACCGACAAACCGGCGTGCAGGCGGCATACCTCAGGCGGGCGGCATACCCTGTGGGCGTGACAGCTGCGGACCGCGTCGTCGTCCCCTCCCGGGAGGACCCCGTTGCGCGCTCGGCGAGCGTCGTGGCGGGGGGACCGCTTGGCAGGTATGCCGTCCCGCTGGCTCGCGGGTGGCGCCGCCTGGCCGCCGGGTTGGTGGCCGCGTCGTGCGTGCCGATGGCGGCGTCGGTGGCGCTGCGCGGCTACTGCATCGATGCGGGGTGGAACAGCCCCGACCAGTTCTTCCACATGTGTTACTCCGACCTTCCGGCGACCTTCGGCGACCAGAACCTCGGCGCCGGCCTCGGGGCCTTCCTCGCTGGCGGCGTGGGCGCGCCGACTCCGGTGCAGCCGCCGCTGACCGCGCTGCTGCTGGCCTTCACCGGCGGCCTCGTGCCCGACGGGTCGGCGCAGGCTCGGGCCCGGTTCTATTTCGGCATCTGGGCGGTGCTCATCGCCCTACTCCTCGCCGTCACCGTCTGGTTCACGGCGGCAGCGGTCCGGCGTATGCCGATGCGCGCGGCTCACGTCGCTCTGTCACCGGTCGTCGCGCTCACCGCGGTCGTCTCCCCGGACCTGCTCGGTGTTGCCCTCGCGTCGGGGGCCCTGTGGGCCTGGTCGCGCTCGCGGCCGGTGATCAGCGGAGTGCTGTTCGGCCTGGCGATCTCGGCGCGTTC
>ERZ795061.5448-NODE-5448-length-10435-cov-6.196243_pt1 | contig 10435 bp, 10 predicted proteins | sample MGYA00375145_ERZ795061 | MGnify/ENA primary metagenome ERZ795061 (study PRJEB30190, sample SAMN05720144) | anaerobic digester metagenome | isolation source: active sludge of municipal wastewater-treating anaerobic digesters | place: USA | collected 2014-12-22 ... | reverse complement strand
TTGTTTCAATGATGGCATTCGACAGGTTGCCATTGACAAAGCGGTCGGACCGCACCCTGGCAACGCATTCAGCGGTCGGACCGCTAAGAATTTGAGACTATTAAATTAACTCTAAGGCTACCCTGGATCAATCAAACAGTCAAGAATTAAAATTCCACAAAACATAACATGAAGCGTCTGGTATTTTTGATTTTTCTTTTTGCCTATCTGGAGGTTGGGGCCCAGAAAATTGTGAAGACGTGGCATGACCCGATGCACATGCAGGTGGATGAGGAATATACGGTTTCCCCGGTAGATGGTCAGACCATGGAGGGGATGTATCGCAGGTTTTTTCCCAATGGAAAGATTGCCCTTGAGGGCACCTTTAAGAATGGAGTTCGATGGGGAACGTTTTACGAATACCACGCGAACGGAACCCTCATCCGAAAGATTGATTATGAAAACGGAATGCGCCACGGATCGGTAGAAGTCTATGATGAACAGGGACACTCCATTCAGCAGGCGTTCTATCAGAACAACAAGCTGATCGATAGCATTAAGTCCTACTACCCTACCGGCATCATTAAACAGGAAAGCAATTTTGTAAAGGGGAAGCCGGATGGATTTATCAAGGAATACTATGCATCGGGTAAACTCCAAAAGGAAATTTCCTATAAAAACCAGAAGCCCAATGGGATCACCAAGACTTTTTATGAGAGTGGGGTTTTGGAAAGTGAAGCCAATTACAAAGACGGATTCATCTCCGGGTTTTATAAACTCTATTATCCCAATTCGCAACTTGAATTAGTTTACACAATTAAAGAAGGCGAAAAAGTGGGCGACTTTCTGCACTTTGATCAGGAAGGACATAAGTTACTGGAAGGTCACTTCATGAATGCGCGATTGCATGGGGATAACATTGGCTATTATCCGGATGGCACCTTGCGCCACACCTATCAATTTAAAGCAGGGGCTAAAACTGGAACCAATCTTGATTATTACCCAAATGGAAAACTAAGAGCCAAGGAACAGTTTGCCCTCAATGGCAAGGACAGCAAACTGACTGAATACTCCATTAGCGAAAAAGTAGTCTTTGAAAAATCATTCCGCGAAGGGAAGCCACATGGCACCTGGCTCTTTTATGCTGGCGATGGCAAGACCCTGACCTTGAAGGAAACCTATGAAGCCGGGCAATTGCATGGGATCCGGACCACGTATCATCCGAATGGAGAAAAGTCGACCGAAGAAACCTGGAAATATAATCTCATCACAGGACCGGTTAAGAATTACTATGAAAATGGCAAACTCCTTTCCCAGAGTGAGTATCGTGCGAGCAGGCAACATGGTTTATATACCCAGTATTATCCCTCCGGAAAAATTAAAGAGCAGGGAGAATATGTAGCCAATAAAAAACACAAGGAATGGAAAGAGTATGATGAGCAAGGAAATGTGACAAAAACCATGGTGTTCAGGGCGGGTATTTTACTGGAGGAGAAATAAGCGGGCTATCTTTACAAGTGAATTTTATTACTGTGTGGTATGCTCCCTCCGTGTTTCTTTTGATTCAACGATCTTAAAAAATTAGTGACAATTTTGTACTTTTGATTCATGGATATCAAGAATAAACTCAGGAACAATCTCATTAGAAAGATTCAGAAGTTATCAACTGATAAACTAACAGAACTTACCAATCTCTTAAGTAAAATTGAAAATCAATTCAAATCAAAAGAAGCCACTTTAAAATTGGCAGGGAAATGGAAAGACCTGAACAATAATCTCTTTACTGACTTGACGGACAACCTGCACGCTAATCGGGCCAAAGACCGTCAAATTAATTAGCCACCGTGACCGAAGCACTCGTTGATACTGATATACTTTCTTTCTATTTTAAAGGAGATGAAAAGGTAGTTGAGGGGTTTACCACTTATCTCAAAGAGTTTGACCAGATTACAATTTCAATTATTACTTATTACGAAATTATTGCTGGATTAAAATTCAAAAAAGCAGACAAACAACTTAGTGATTTTGAGGATTTTGTTGACAATAACACAATCCTTCATATTTCAGAAGATTCCGTTAAATTATCTGCTGAAATTTTTGCTGACTTAAGGCATAAAGGAATTACCATTGGCACCTCCGACATTCTTATGGCTGGTATTGCTCTACATAATGGGCTAACCTTAGTAACCAATAATATGAAGCGTTATGAAGCCATTTCGGGACTTCTACTTGCAAATTGAAAAAAAATAATCTGAACTACAATTCTTTAAATTACCTGAATAATTTTCATGCAAGCCATCAAAGAAACCCACTTTCAGTTTAAAGGCCAAACTGGTTTTTACCGGGGCAAAGTACGCGATGTATACTACTTTGGCGACACCATGGCCATGGTTGCTACCGATCGCATCTCTGCTTTCGATGTTGTATTACCCAAGGCCATTCCCGATAAAGGAAGAGTGTTAAATCAAATTGCAGCTTACAATCTACAAGCAACTAAAATAGTAGTGCCAAACTGGGTGCTTCAAACTCCGGATCCTAATGTTACGATCGGATTTAAGTGCGAACCTTTTGCGGTAGAGATGGTGGTGCGTGGCTACCTGGCTGGGCATGCTGCCCGGGAATACAAAGCCGGCAAACGGAAAATTTGTGGGGTTGCATTGCCCGATGGATTAAAAGAGAATGACAAACTCCCAACCCCTATCATTACGCCTACCACGAAAGCTAAAGTTGGCCACGATGAAGACATTTCACGCGAAGAGATCCTGGCTAGGAATATCGTAAGTGAAAAGGATTACATCCAACTGGAGGATTACACATTAAAACTTTACCAAAAAGGAACCGAGATGGCTGCCGCCCGGGGGTTAATCCTGGTGGACACGAAATATGAATTCGGGAAACATAATGAAACCATATATCTGATTGATGAAGTGCACACACCCGACTCATCCCGATACTTCTATAAAGAAGGCTATGAAGCCCGTCAGCAGAAGGGAGAGGCGCAAAAACAACTATCTAAAGAGTTCGTACGGCAATGGCTGATTGAGAATGGCTTTCAGGGAAAAGAAGGTCAGCAGGTTCCGGAAATGACCGAGGAAATCGTGCGATCTATCTCAGAGCGATACCAGGAATTATATAGGCAAATGACCGGAGAAGCCCTGACCCCTGTGAATTATGATACCTTACTTGAACGAATTGAGGGAAGTATCGTTAATTACATAAATTAACTTAATTTTAGACCGCAAAAGCATTTTTATGAAGTATTCGATCGACAAGCAAGAGAAATACACCCTGTTACGCCTCAATGAAGAGAAACTGGATTCCAACATTGCACCCCAGTTAAAATCGGAGATGGTAACCCTCCACGCAGAAGGTGTACGAAATATTATCCTGGATTTATCGGAAGTAAAATACACAGACTCTTCGGGCTTAAGTGCCTTGCTTGTTGGCAATCGTATTCTTCAGGAAGACAATGGGATTTTCATTCTCACCCGTTTGTCGGATCACACGTTGAAACTGATTAAAATCTCGCAATTGGATAGCGTACTTCATATCCTGCCGACCGTTGAGGAAGGAATTGATGCGGTATTCATGCATGAAATTGAAAAAGATATGAAAGAGGAAGATTAATGCTTCCACCTCACCCTCATCCCTCTCCAAAGGAGAGGGACTTTCAGCCTGAATTTTTCAGGCTGTTTTTGTTTCGGGGTAAAAAGAATTCTTCGTTACTTGAAGTCATCTCTAATCATTGAGAAATATTGGCAGTAATAAATTTTAAGATTCAAGGCGTCAGACCGCTTACTACGTTCACAAAGAGCGGTCAGACGCCTACCTATAAACTACCACGTGAGTATTAAGCTAACTATATTAGGATCGAGTGGTGCACTACCTGCCTATGGCCGATTTCCTACTTCGCAATACCTCGTTATTCAAAATCGGCATTTTTTGATCGATTGTGGCGAGGGCGCGCAGATGCAGTTGATGCGTTATCAAATTCCCATTCATAAGATTGATCACATCTTCATTAGTCATCTCCATGGCGATCACTATTTAGGTCTGATGGGGCTCTTGTTCTCCATGCACCTGCAACGTAGAGTGAATGATCTGCATTTATATAGTGCGATAGGGCTTGACGAAATTATTTTATTACAATTGAAGCACTCCAAATCAATATTAAACTACGAGATCCACTTTCATCCCTTCAACCCTGAACAAGCGGTGATTATCCATGAAGACGATGCCCTCACAATCCAAACCATTCCGCTGATACACAAATTACCCTGTGCTGGATTTTTGTTTCAGGAAAAGACAAAACCGGTTAAACTGAATAAAGAAAAACTTATTCCAGGAATACTTTTACAACATCTTGCGCAGCTGAAAACCGGGGCAGATGTTTATGATGATCGAGGCAAACTCCTCTACCTCAACCGTGACTTTGCGTTGCCACCTACCCCCTCCTATTCCTATGCCTTCTGTTCGGACACCGCTTGGAATGAAAAAATGGTTGAACAAATTCAAGGCGTAAACCATTTATATCATGAGGCTACCTTTATGGAGGAGGAAATAGACAAAGCGCATGAAACCAAACACAGCACGGCAGCTGAAGCAGCTTCCATGGCGAAACGATGTAATGCAGGCATGCTGTTGGTGGGTCACTTTTCTGCGCGTTACCGGGAACTCGAACCCCTCCTGCAGGAAGCCCGGGAAATCTTCTCAAATACTCAATTGGCTATAGAAGGAACCACCTTTGAAATACCCTATGAATCAAACTCTTGAACAGAAAAAGCACCGGCTGCTAATCGTTTTATCCGGCATATTCCTGACCAATGCAATCCTGGCTGAAATGATTGGCGTGAAGATCTTCTCCGGAGAAGGAACGCTGGGATTTGCGCCAGCCGGATTGAGTATTCTTGGATTCACGATGGACTTTAATCTGACGGCCGGAGCTATCATCTGGCCCGTGGTCTTTATCACTTCGGATTTGATCAACGAATATTTCGGAAAGCCTGGTGTAAAGCGAATCAGTTACCTCGCTGCGTTTTTCATCGCTTATTGTTTTATCGTCATTTTTTTAACGATGAAATTACCCCCCGCTCAATGGTGGCTTGATGCAAACAATCAGGATGCTGAAGGAAATTACTTTAACATGGATTTTGCGTTCAACAAAATTCTGGGTCAGGGGCAGCGCATCATTATCGGATCGCTGGCTGCTTTTCTCGTTAGTCAATTAGTTGATGTATTTGTCTTTCAAAAATTGCGGGCAGTTACCGGTCAAAAAATGTTATGGTTACGCGCAACCGGATCCACGCTGGTATCGCAATTCATCGATAGTTTTGTTGTGTTATACATTGCCTTTTTCGGGGTGTTCTCGAACCAGCAAATCCTGGCCATAGGCATCACCAATTATATCTATAAGTTTTCGGTTGCCATCTTGCTTACCCCAGCCATATACCTTGGTCATTATTTAATTGACCGGTATTTAGGAAAAGAAAATGCCGAGAAATTATCAGAAGAAGCCGCACACGGAAGCAAATCATTTCTTTGATCGCCTTACGGAATCTAAAATGATTCCGGTGGCAATTGCAGCATTCAATGATTCTGCTTTTCCAAAACGAGGGATTGTAATCTTTTGTGAAACGAGTTTTTCAATAGCGGGCGAAATTCCATTTGATTCGTTGCCGATTACAATCAATCCACCCCCATTGAATTTCAGTTCATGAACATCCGTGCCTTCCAGAAAAGTACCATAAATAGGCTTTCTCGCGGCAACCAGGTAGGACTCCAATGAAGTGTAGTAGACCTTAACACGACAAAAAGATCCCATGGTAGCTGTTAGCACTTTAGGATTGTAAAAATCAGCTGTTTCTTCAGAGGCAATGATATGTGTGACTCCATACCAGTCGGCTGTGCGGATTATTGTCCCCAGGTTGCCCGGATCCCGGATATCATCGAGTACAAGGGCCACCTCTTCGGCTCCCAGCGAAAAGGCAACATTGGGTTTCATTTTCGCAATCGCCAGGGCGCCATCATTAGTCTGAAAACTGCCTGCGGCCACTAACTCAGCACTTGTAGCGTTCACTACTTCAGTGCCGTGACGAGCCAGCTTTTCATTTTGTTTAAGAAAGGCTTCGGTACCCGCCAACCAGATAACATCAAAATCAGCCTTGAGTAATTCCAGCACACTTTTAGTACCTTCCACGACAAAGCATTGCTCTTGTTTTCGGTATTTTTTTACCTGTAAGGCTTTGATTTGTTTAATTTTGGCTTTGGAGATCATAGTGAATAAACTAAAACGAATTGTCTATATTTTCCTGCCCTGGCTGCTCAGCAGTTGTCTGGGTACCCGGTATCTCCAAGAAAATCAAAAGTTATTATACCGCCAAACCATCGAAGCTCCTAAAGGATTCAATAAAGAAGGTTTATCGAATTTATACGTTAAAAAGGAAAATGATCGATTGTTTGGATTGCCTTTGCCGATCAACTACCTGGTATGGATGCATGAAGCCGGTAAAAAGCGGTATAACCAACAAAAATTTATTGATCAGAAAGCACGGGTAGAAAAGAAATTCGATACGAAAATAGCGGCAACAAAAAGTCAGAAAAAAGTAAGCTCGCTCCAATATCGCAGGCAGGAAAAAAGCAATGTACTCGATAAGAAAATCGAGACTGGAAACCTCTTTATGCAATGGGGAGAACCGGTTGCCGTATTTGATACCATGAGTCTGGAAGGCACTTTAGGTAAATTAAGTAACTTCCTGTTTAACCAGGGTTATTTTCGAAATAAAGTCAGTTACCGAACCCGGGAATACAAAAAGAGGGTTACTGTAATCTATCAGGTTGAACCTGGCAGACCCTACCTTTATGATACTATTTTTTATCTGATCCCGGATAGAACAATTGATTCGATCATACACACCACACAGCAATTGAGCCTGATTAAAATGAATGACCGGTACGATCAGGGAAAATTAAATAAAGAGCGCGAACGGATTGATTTGCAGATGCGAGACCTTGGCTACTATGATTTTACACGACAATATGTTGAATTTTCTGTCGATACCTCCTACCAGGGAAGTTACCAGGTAGCCTTGCAGGTTGAAATCAAAAATCCACCCCGAAGAGACTCGCACAAAATATTCCGGTTAGATTCCATTACCTTCACTACCGATGCTGCAGTTAATACCACAGACAGTCTTAAACGTCAATCGGTAAGCAAATACAACATCACCTTTAACTATTTCAAAAGCGAATACAGTAAAAAATTATTAGCTCAACGGGTCTTTATTCATAAAGACAGCTTGTATAGTCGAACCCAATCCTTTGATACCCAACGACAACTTGCCAATCTTGATATCTTTAAATTCATCAACATGAATTATGATTCGTCCGGAGGTAAATTCATTGGCAATATCTTTTGTAGTCCGCTGAATAAATATTCATGGGCGAACGAAGCGGGTCTTACAATGACCCAGGGTTTCCCAGGCCCTTACATCAGTACCAACCTGAAAAAGCGAAATCTTTTTGGCGGGATGGAGATTGCAGAGATCAGTGGCCGGTTTGGTTTTGAAGGAGTAGCTTCTGCCACCGATCAGAATAATTTTTACAAGAGCACCGAAGCCAACGTGAATGGTAGTATCACTTTTCCGCAGTTTCTATTTCCTTTTAGCGAAAAGAGAGAATTTCGGTTGGCGAGATTCAATCCAAGAACCCGATTATTGGCAGGGTATACGTATACAGACAGACCCGAATATACCCGGTCCATTACAACTGTTTCGGATACCTATACCTGGCAAAATAAACAACGGACAAATTATTCATTTACCCTTATCAATTTGAACGTTATCCGGTCGAAGCTGGACAGCGCATTCAATGCCTTGCTAACTGATCTGCAAGAGAATGAAGGAAACAATCTGAAAAATTCTTTCAACCCAAGCTTTGTCAGCAGTATGATTTTTGCTGTTACCTGGAATCCCGATAACTACGGAAATACAGAGCGAACCTCACACCTGTTACGCATGCAGGCTGAATCTGGTGGCACTTTATTTAACTTTGCCGAACCTGGGTACATCACAGATAGAGGACTAGAACTTTATCAATATGTTCGCTTCAGTGTGGATGGAAGAAGAAGCAAAGTCATCAATAAAAATACCATTCTTTCTTATCGGCTCAATGGCGGTGTTGGGTATGCCTATAGTTCGAATGAAGTATTACCCTATGAAAAATATTTCTTTGCGGGAGGAAGTAACAGCGTGCGAGCGTGGCTGCCACGCAGGTTGGGGATTGGTAGCGTGCCGCCTAACCTTAGCGAAGATCCAACGAAAGACGGATTATTTGATTACAGTTATGAGAAGCCGGGTAACATACTATTAGAAGGCAGTATTGAGTTAAGAAGAAAGTTATTTGGGTTTGTGAATGGAGCCATTTTCGTAGATGCCGGAAACGTATGGACATTTAATCAAATTACAACTGCCCAGGCCGGTGACAACAAAGCACCGTGGCAGGGTAATTCTAAATTCGGTCGGGGTTTCATCAAAGAAATAGCCGTGGGTACAGGATTTGGTCTCCGGTTCGATTTTTCGTTTCTACTACTACGATTGGATATGGGCCTAAAGGTATATGACCCCGGACGTGAGGAAGGAAACCGGTTTGTTCTTGACAAAATTAAGTTCTTCAAACCCTTCGGCACTGACAAAGAACCTGTGATTTTTAATGTGGGAATTGGATATCCGTTTTAACCATGAGAGCCTATATTTCATCGTTCAATGAATAGAATTTTTGCATTAATCATGAGCAGCCTACTTCTGATACTCTCAGGGCCAACAGCGTTTTCTCAAAAATTTGTCTGGGGAGTAAAGGCAGGCAGCACGTGGTCCATGAATTCATTTATTGATCAGGATGATAAGGACGAATTCTCCAGTAAAAGTAAAGCTGGTTTTTTTGGATCCGGATTAATCAATTTACCGTTGAAGAAAAATTATTCTATTCAAACCGAAATTGGATTTTCGCAACGAGGCCGAAAAGTGTATTTTAACCATGATACCTCTGCGCATATAGCCATCTATAATTACCTGGATGCATCTATCATCGCGCGAAAGTCGTTCCCCGTTCAATGGGGCGAGCATATTCCGGGAAACTGGTTTATCAATGCCGGACCTCGTATCAGTCATTGGCTTAATGGGCGCGGAAGAGTTTCAGGAGGAGAGCCCTTTGATTATGATGTTGTATTTGGTCCTTTAAGCGAAGTGCCTTTGATTAAACCAGATGAGATGTATCTGAAAGAGACCAACCGATGGCTGGTTGGATTTGATATCGGATTGGGTATCGATGCTCCTATTCGCAAAAATCAGGATGTGGTTATTGAATTACGTTATTCGTACGGATTTATCCAGTATGGAAATAAAAACAGTGCTTACACATCCCAGCCTGGTTTTCGAGATAGTCTTAAGGCAAGGGAACAAATAATTTCTTTGTCAATCGGGTATACGATTGAGCATGATATTAAAGAGGCGCGGAAAGGAAAGAGTACCAAAGAGAAAAGAAAAAAATCTAAACCCAGAAAGGAGATTGATTCACTGCTTCATTAAGAGTGAAGGAGTAAAAAACAAATGATTAATCCCAATGGTTAGGGATCCTTCGCTCAGCCTGGATTTGTGATGAAAAGCAGAAATCTGTTTTAAGTTTTAATACAATCGCTACTCTCCATAACTAGTCGCTCTGGATTGGTTACCTGTTTTGTTGGTCAGGGGACAATCAAGAACGAGGTTCAAACAATGGAAAAAAGCCTAAACCAAAAAAAGTGAAATTGATTCACTGCTAAATTAATAGTGAAGGAGTTTCTCTAATTCTGATTTTACTTTTTCAGGATTGGGTAACATCATTCTTTCCAATTCAATGTTTAATGGAATAGCCGGCAGATTCGCTGATCCAAAGGTCCACACAGGGGCATCGAGAAATTGAAAACATTCTTTTGAAATCCGGCCCGCGAGCGATTCGGCAAAGGAATTCAGCAATGGCTCTTCGGTAAGTATGAAGGCACGTCCATGTTTTTTTACGGAATTGGCAATCGCCTCCCAATCAATCGGATTCAGGGTTCGTAAATCTATAATCTCTACTTGTCCCGGAAATTTCTTAGCCGCTTCCCTGGCCCAATAAACCCCCATGCCGTAGGTAATGATTACAGCAGACTCGCCTGAAGTAATTCTATCGGACGCTGCTTCCTGAACAATCCTGGCTTTCCCCAGCGGAATTACATAATTAGCATCCGGTTCAATTGTTTTGGCCTCGGCAGTGCCTGGAACTTTACTCCAATACAATCCCTTATGCTCTAACATGATTACCGGATTGGGATCAAGAAAAGCAGCCTTCATTAAGCCCTTCATATCAGCCGCATTGGATGGATAAACAACTTTTATACCTCTAATGGTAAGCAGTGTCGATTCAATACTACCCGAGTGATAAG
>ERZ795061.5438-NODE-5438-length-10447-cov-5.409642_pt1 | contig 10447 bp, 10 predicted proteins | sample MGYA00375145_ERZ795061 | MGnify/ENA primary metagenome ERZ795061 (study PRJEB30190, sample SAMN05720144) | anaerobic digester metagenome | isolation source: active sludge of municipal wastewater-treating anaerobic digesters | place: USA | collected 2014-12-22 ... | reverse complement strand
CACAAAGGTGAAACGAGAGGGGGACGAAGCGAACAAGATGGCACAGCCGCCGCACAAGGAGTGACCAGGAAGCGAACATCGGCTGCACAAACTTGACTCGTCGACGCGACGGGGTGCTTCTCGGTCGAGGGGTCGGACAGTCCGAGCCCAGACGATCATGCGGCTGCCGGGGCCGGGATGCCGACCCAGGATTGAAGCTGCTCGAGCTCGTTCGCGCTGAGGACTTTCTGCTCGCGCTCGCACAGGAAGAGCATTTGTCTGAAGAGACGCATCAGCAGGGTCGCTTGGTCGTTCGGCCCTTGGCCGAAGTCATGGCCATTCATCTGCATGCCGCGGATCAGGAAGTTGACGTCCCGCGGACGCACCCGCAACCCCTGCTCGTCCATGCAGGCACGACACACCGCCTGGACAGTGGTGGCGAGCTTGAAGTCCTGCTGCTGCAACACCCGCACCAGTGCATCGATGACGGCCTTCAGGTCGCGGGGCGCCAGCATCGGCGCGCCGGTCAGCACGCAGATCTCGCGAACCACGGGGAACATCGCCTCTGCCTGTGCCCACGGCGACTCGGCGTCCTGCTCGGGCAGCGCACCGTCGAAGGTGTGCCGGCTTGGATCGAGCACCCGCCCGCCTGATCCGCTCAGCCAGAGCAGACGAGACAGCTTCAAGGACCGAAGGAAGGCCTTGAACGTCGCCTGGCCGTTCCAGTTCTCCAGGATCTCGGGGTACTCCTGCCGCAGCTTTGACGCCAGTGCGCCGGAGCTGAGGGGCTGGGCCGATTCGTCCACCAGAGTCCACAGCCGCATGGCGATTTGCGAGACTTCGTCGGCCGTTGCAGATCGTGGCGTGGGCTTGCTCGAGGGCTCCGGGCGCGGCTGGCCAGAAGATGCTGCGCCGAGCTTGCCCTCGGTGACCGTTGTCCGGGATTCGAGCGGTCGCGCGTCGTTCGCTTCGTTGGCCTGGCCGTTCGGGCCGGGCGTCGCCTCGGCAACCGGCTGCCCGAATCCCAGGGCTTCGCGCACGAACACCCGCTCATCGATCATCAGGTCGGCAGAGGCTTGATAGGCGGCCGAAGGGAAACCGATGGCGAGCACCGTGGTCCGCCGGTCGTACCGACGCAGCTTGCGCAACACGGGCGTGAAGTCGGCGTCCGCCGAGAAGACGATGAACTCGTCGCAGCGCGTCTCGTGCTGGAGCAGATCGATGATGTCCAGCACCATGTGGATGTCGGTGCTGGTCTTGCCCTGGCTGGTGACCGGAGGGCAGTCGACGATCTCGAAGCCGGCGCGGAGAAACGCGTGACGGTAGCTCTGGTACCAGTTCGGATTGAGGTAGCAGCGACGGACCAGCAATCGGCGCCGGGCGCCCTCGTCGTGCGGCTCGGGAAGAGCCAGGGCATTGATCAGCCAGCCGATCCACTCCGAAGGCTGGCGTGCGAACCGTTCTGCCGCATCAGGCTGCAGCTGCCTGAGCTGCGAAAAGACGTTGTCGAAATCGACGAAGAGTGCGCTCTTCATTCTTCTGCTCCCCCCGACGGCAGGTTACCGCAAGGTCGGTCCCGTCCAGGTGGATCGGAGCGCTCATTCCTGGGCCACGCCTTGGCGGAATGCGGCAGCGTGCCGCTTGATCCCGGCGGAGACCGCTGCCCATAGCTTGGCCGGGAAACGTTCAGGCAGTTCGTTCTCGACCGTCTCGAGCACGCGCTCCGTGGTCTCGACCATCGCCAACATGCGTGCCCAGACCTGGCCCCCTCCCGAGTTGACCAGCCGGCGCCAGTGCCGCGCCTGGATGTCTCTCAGTCGGTAGTGCATGCTGCTGGCTTTGACGCCCATGGCGAGCCTGGCCCGCTGGTAGGCAATCAGATTCGGTCCGTCGCCGATGATCGGCCAGGCCGACAGCACGTCGTAGAAAGGGGTCAGTCGATATCGCCCACCGCGTCGGTGCTGGATCGAGAAGTTCTTGGCGTGCCCGTCGGTCGCCGCCATCAGCCAGAACGCGAACTGCGCCAGGACGAAGATGGCCCGGTCATCGTCGGCTCGTTCGCTGCTGGCCAGCACCGTCAGGCAGTCCTGCATCGACGTGCCGCCGTCGCTCTGGTACTTGCGCTCCGGTGCGACGCCGAGCGCCTGGCAGAAGTCCTCCTGCGGCAGCCGCGCGATCCACGCGCCCTCGGGCGGCTTGAAGCGCGCCTTCGTGTCTGCGCCGTCGTCGACGCCGACCCAGCGGCGATCGAATCGGGTGACGACGAGCACCTTCGTCTCGCCAAAGTGCGCCATCTCGGTCTCGGCGACCGGCAGCCCGAAGGCGCGCAGGATCCGGCTGCACAGCCACTCGTTCTCGACCGAGGTGCTCATGTCGGCCCGCATGTTGCCGACCAGGCCCAGCGGCAGCTTCAGGATGTGGGTGGTCGGCGTGGCACCGTGCGGGCGATGCCAGCGGCGCCCGATGCGCAGCAGCGCCGTTTTCTCCTGCGCGCCGGCGATCGACAGCCTCAGCGCCTCCTCGTCCCCCAGGCCGAGCGGCGCGTCGGACGTGACCGCGGCGAGCGTTCGCTCCACCTGCCGCTCGTCGAGCGGCTCTGCCTCGAGCCGGCTCCAGCCGTCGGGGCCATCACCGGGCGGCAGCAGTTGCACTGCACCCACGCAGTCCCGCCCGATGGCCGCGAGCAGGTCGAAGGCCTCGGCCGAGCGCGCACGAAACCGGCTGCGCAGGCGACGCCGGATGTCCGCGCTGTCGGGCAGCAGGTTGTCGAAGTAGTGCGTCACCACGTCGCCCCGGTGCTCGAGGCTGGCGGTGAACGGCAACGACAGCGACAGGGCGCGTCCTGCTTCGGCGTTCACCCACGACTCGTCGTAGCGGAACACCGGCGTGCCGGTACGCAGCGTCGACCACACGCCGACGTGCAGGCCGTTCATCCAGACGTGCAGGTCCTTCACCTCGTCACCAGTCGCCGCCGGTCCGGCGCTGCTTCGCCTTGGCTGCGGCAGTGATGGATTCGTGTGTGGCCGGCCGCTGGGCCCCCATGTCGCGCAACACCAGCTGCACGCCGAGCGCGCCCAGAACTTCAATCAGCTGTTCCACGCTGATCGCCGTCGGGTTGCCTTCGATGCGCGCCACCCGCGTCTGCCCGACGCCGAGTGCTACGCCGAGTTCGGCCTGGCTGAGCCCTCGCGCCCTGCGCAGCGAGCGCAGGTGGATGGACAGCTGGTTCGGGGTCTGGATCGGATAGTTCATGCTGCAGCTTATGCTGGATAAAGCATTTACGCAATTCATGCTGAATAAGGCATATATGGAAAGTATGCCGTCCGAGGCATGTCGCATCGCCGTGCGCTCTGCCGGGTCAAGGGCGGGCGCTGCCCGGCGAAGCGGACCCTAGACGCGGCACAGCGGGCCCAACGAAGCCCGCGAAGGCGGCTGCTGGACGGCGGCCGCCCCGAGCCTGTCCGGCGGCGAGGACGGCCCCGCCCTGGGGCGGGCAGCGGGGCGGGGCCTCTCTTCGACCATTTGCGTGGGGACATCGCTCGTCTGGCGGAGCTCAACGCGAACATACGAGTCGTCCCCGTTCCCGAAGCAGTTTGACCAACTGCGAATGGCGTGATGCGCGTTGCTGCAAATGAGGGCACGCAACCGTCTGTCGACGCGATACTCAAGCGCTCCCGCTCGACTTCAATGTCGGCCCATGGCTCTCACAGGTCCGTTTTCTCATCGCGCCGAAGCAGGCAGTGGACGTTCACGATACCAAGCGACATGTGCAGCGTCAGGTTCACGCGTGTATCTGAGGGCGAACAGCTTGGAGTCGTTCAGAACCTGCGGCCAAGAGCGGCATCCATATCTTTCGGGCGTCTGCTCTGGGTGATGCTCGGCAACAAACGCGATGACCGCTTCTTGCGGCGTCCGGCCGTCGACAGGGTGCTTGGCCGCTGCCTCGCGAAGGCAGGCGACGATACCAGCGGCGCACAAGCCGCTCCAGGTCGTCGGCACCCAACTTCTCGGCGCGTCCACGCAGGCAGACGATGCAAGCAAAGTTGACCGCGTTCTGGCTGCTGACCAGGTTCCTCGTCACGAACCCGGCCGACCGCAGAATCAGCGTGATCCGGTCGAAGTGAGTCTTGTTCATGAATGCCGGGATGCCACTCTTCAGCTTGGCAAACGACGCCACGGCCACCGCCTCTTCGTAGGCCTTGGTCTCGAAGGTGCGGCCCGGCAGCAGCGCCACCAGATCCTGCAGCTTGCCGCGCCCGAACTCCGACGTGAACGCCACCCGCAGCATGTCGGTGCAGGTGGGGTCGTAGATGTCGTCGTTGACGTCGCTCACCCACCTTGTCCAGGCCGGTGTTGACCTGCCCACCGTGAAGCGGATCAGCAGGCACAAGACGCTGGCGATGGTCGAGTGGTACTCCCGCCAGAACGGCACGCCCAATCAAGCCACGATGGACAAGCTGCAAGCCCGGTTCAAGCTGGCGTCCTGAAGCCCCGGAAGCCCAGCTTCTCCGGCGCGACTCCACAGGAACTACACAAGCCGCCGCCAGAAAGGAAAACGGGCTAGAGGCCAAAGCCACTAACCCGTTGATTCCATTCTTGAATTTTGGTGGCACAAGGGCTCGATCGAAGGATCAGCACGAGACCTGACGCGTGCGCGAAACCGGCTTGCTCGAGCCTCGAAGGTGCTGCATTAGTTGCTGACACCCATCGCCGAGCGCATGGTTCGGTGGTCTCTCTGCCTAAATCTGCAGCACCCGAATCGCATCTCGCGGCGCCCAGATCTTCTCTCAAATCGCGCGTGATTTCTCGCAGCGTTTCGCGAAGTCCCGGATAGTGCCGTGTGGATGGGCAGGGCCTTGCGAGCTCTCGCGAGCGCGCCCTGAGACGGCGCAGGAACGCCTTACATTGGCGGTGCTGGCTCGATGCCAGCGACCCTTTAATGGAAGCGCTCCGAGACCATGCCCGACTCCCTCACCGACCTTGCCCAGCAGCTCGACCGGTTCGCCAAGGACCGGGACTGGCAGCAGTTCCATTCTCCGAAGAACCTAGCCTCGGCGCTGGTCGTTGAAGCAGGGGAACTGCTGGAGCACTTCCAATGGCTGACGGAAGAACAGAGTCGCACCCTGTCGCCTGAAAAGCGCCACGCTGCCGGCGCTGAGGTCGCCGACGTTCTGCTGTATCTGATCCAGCTTGCCAGCGCGCTCGGCATCGACCCGATCGCGGCGGCTCAGGCCAAGCTGAAGCTCAACGCGCAGAAGTACCCGGTCGACCTGGCGCGCGGCAGCAGCGCGAAGTACGACCAGCTCTGAGCTCGGCAGCATCGTGATCATCTAGGCGATGCATAAGCGATGCATAACCGAACCGTATCCGCACCGGATGCGAACCGATTTCGACTTACGGTTGGCACGACCGCCGCCAGGGTCGGACGGTCCGACCCCGGAGATCGCAGGTGCGGCCGCCTCCCGTCCCTGTTCATCTGCTCTGACCACATCGGCCAGTTTGACGTTGAGCGCTCGTCCGACGTAACGTGAGGCAGAGGGAGGAACCGAACAGCATGGCTGCAACTGAAACCGCGCGTCTGGCGGTGTTGATCGACGCCGACAACGCCACCGCATCGGTCGTCAAGGAGTTGTTGGAGGAGGTCGCCAAGTACGGCACCGCGACCGTCAAGCGTGCCTACGGCGACTGGACGACGCAGAACCTGGTGGGCTGGAAAGAGCACCTGCATCGCCACGCGATCCAGCCGATGCAGCAGTTCGCCTACACCAAGGGCAAGAACTCGACCGACGCGGCCTTCATCATCGACGCCATGGATCTGCTGTATGCCGGCAACGTCGACGGCTTCTGCCTGGTGTCGAGCGACAGTGACTTCACGCGCCTGGCCACCCGCATGCGCGAGGCCGGCAAGGTCGTGTACGGCCTGGGCGAACGCAAGACGCCGGAGCCTTTCATCGCCGCGTGCGACAAGTTCATCTTCTTCGAGGTGCTTCAAAGAGCTTCCGATGCTGCGACGCCGGTGCAGGTGGCGGGAATGCCGGATTTGAAGGGCTTGGTAACACACGCGATCAAGGAGACCTCGCGTGACAGTGGTTGGGCTTCGCTGTCCGCGGTCGGCTCTTTCATCAACAAGAACAACACGTCCTTCGATCCGCGCAACTACGGCTTCACGAAGCTGAGCGAACTGGTGCGTAAACAGGCTTACCTGGAGGTCAAGGAGACGGCGGACGCGTCCGGGTTCGTGCACTTGTCGGTGAGGTCGCGCTGAGCCGTACGCCTCGTTGGCACTGAAGCTCACCCGTTTGGCCTGCTTGCTGGTTGCGTCCGGTCAAGGGCGGGCACCCCCGGCGCAGCGAACCCTTGACGGGGCGCGGCCAGCCCGCACGCTAGATGGGGGCTGGCGTCACCGGTGAGGCCAGCCCCCGAGCCTGTCCGGCGGCAAGGACTGCCCCGCCCCACGGGGGCGGGGTGAGGGGTGGGGTCAACGCTCGAGCTCAGGCGCGGGCCGGTCTATCGCCGTGCGGGACGGTGGCTGCGGGCCAGGCTGCTGCCGTGGTGCCACTGCAGCCTCCCTTTGCCGCTGACCCACCACTTCCTTGTAGAAGGGCGCAGCTTTCACGAATCCGGCGACGCGCTCGGCGAGCTTGCGATCCTCGGGGCTTTCGGAGGCCACGAGCGCCTTGATGATGTGGGCCCATCCCTTCATGGCCTCGGCCCGGCTCTCCCAGTGGCGCTGGCCTGTCTTCGCAGAGGCGGAGGCGCCTGTCTGGCGCAAGCGACCTTCCTGCTTGGCCTTCACGCGCCACAGCGGATCGAAGCTGCGGCTCTCGCCGCGCGTGGCTTGGCGGGTCGCCTCGGCCTCGACGCCCCACCCTCGCAGCTTCTCGGCAAACGTCTCGCGCCAACGGTGCAGATCGGTCTTGCGCGGGTTCAGGCGTTTGCCCGTCCTCGACTCCGCCCGAACGCTCAGGTGCACATGTGGGTTGGCCTGGTGTTCGTGCAGGACCATCACGTAGCGATGCCCAGGCAACTCGGCCTGTGCGAACTCCCGCGCCGCCTTCAGCACCAGCCGCGCATCGGTGCCGTGCGGCATCGACAGCATGATGTTGAAGGCCTCGCGCCTGTGGCCGACTTCGTCGATGAGTGAGCCGCCGTAGCGCCATTGCTCGGCCAGGTCGTGCACCGCTTCCTTGCCCTCGCGCACTACGCCTCGGTCGTCTTCGATGTCGAGCCGTCCGTTCTTGCTGATGTAGTGGAAGTGCGCGGCGATCGCCGCCATGCCTCGGCCTCCGCCGGTGACCTTGACCATCACCTGGGGCGCCCGCCCCATGACCGTGGCCTCGATGCGCCGTCGGATCACCGCGGCCTTGCGCCGGGTCATCGTGTCCAGACGCGGTGTCGTTGCGGACTTGACGATCCGGCTAGAGGGGTAGAAGAGCCGCTCGCCCCATTGCACGAGCACGCCGTCGACAGTTGCGCTGGAGCTCATTGCCGTCCTCTCGTCGCCCGGAGAGCGGCCACCAGCGTCGCGGCGGATGCAAGGTGCGCGCGAACATCGTTGGCCAACGACCGGATGCTGGCACGGTAGGGCTCAAGTTCGCTCCTGGGCGTGCGACCCAAGAGGCGCATGAAGGCATTGAGGTCAGCACTGAGAACAGCGAGTCGATCAGTGGACCCCATCAACGCAACAACGGCCTGTGTGTGGTCTCGTGCCCGCGGCTGGGCCGGCGTGCCGTCGATGAGTCGGGCGACGTACATGCCCTGCGACACGTCGGCCACGCGAGCGCGGCTGGCAAGCAAGACTGCGTGGGCGACGGGCAGTCGCAGGGTGACCTTGACGACTGGGATGCCGCTCGTGCTGTCGATCGAGCCGCACTCGCCTGCATCGCACGGTGCGTCGTCGAGCATCGCCGTCACTGCGCGCCGTACCAATGCGGCCGCGGTCATCTGGCGCTTTGCGGCCTGGGCCTGCAGTTGCGGCCGTATGCCGCGTAGGTCGACGGTCACTCGATCACGCATGGCAGCTGCGGTTTGCACTGCATCGATGGGCTTCGCCGCGCGCATTCAGTCGCCACTGCACTCACGCGTCGATGCGACTGGCCAGATGCGCGATGCGCTGCCGCAGCGACGCCACGTCATCGCTGGGCAAGTCGTCGAGGTCGGCCTGGCCCAGTTGCATCAGAGTGGCATCCAGCTTTTCGCAGAGCCCGTTGGCGCGAGACAGCAGCTGGGCCGCACGGCCAGGCCGCGCCGTCCGCGGCTTGTCCACGTTCGCGGCCGCGGTCGCCTGCGCGGCGGTGTCGCGGATCTCGGCCACAGCTTCGCGTGTGATCGGCTCGGTACTGGCCACCAAGTCGGCGACGCGCTCCGGCTGCTCTTCGTGTAGCTTGCCCAGTTCGTACAGGGTGCGCGGTGAGGAGCAGCGGCCGGCCTTCATCGCGGCGTCGACCACCGGCGGTAGGTCCAGCAGCGCCAGATGGTGGGCCACGGTTGTCAGGTCCAGGCCCAGCGCCTTGGCCACCGTGGAGTTCGAGTCTCCGGCGTCGATGCGGCCGCGAATGAACCGGGCCAGGTCGAGCGGCGTCAGGCCATGGCGTTTCTGGTTCTCTGCGACTTGGGCGTAGGGGTTCGTGGGGCCATCCCGGACGACGACCGGCACTTCATCCAATCCGATGCGCTGCGCGGCGCGCCACCGCTTGGCGCCGAAGTGAATCCGATGCCGCCCCGCGGCATCGGCGGGGTGAACGACGATGGGCTGCAAGATGCCGTGCTGACGGATGTCGTCCGCGAGCTCGTCGAGCTCGGCTTCAGGGATCTCGGTGCGCGGGTTGTTGGCGTCCTCACAGAGGCTGGCTGTCGGCACCATCGATGCCGATCTTGCGGAGGCACCGGGCGCAGCTGGCGGCGAGGGTGCCGCCTCAGGCACGGTGGGGGCATCCAGCAGATCCAGCTGCAGGTTGCCCGACTTGCTCCATGGCATGCGCATGGTCGGCATCGTGCCGATGCCGTAGGAAGAACGGTAGTCCCTGCGCTGAGCGAGCCTCCATGTCCCGCTTCCTCCCTCGGCGTCTCGCAAGGCCCCGCGAAGTCCCAGGAGCAGCGCGCGTGGCTCACTGTTGGTTTCAATTCTCTGCTTGGGCTGGCATCAGCCACTGGGGTGGTCCGCCAGCTTCGGTCAGCGACGAGTCATCCTCTCTCTGACCCTTCTATCTGTCCGAAAAACGTGCTATTTTTCGGACATGAAATCCGCCAGCCGATCGTCGGACACTAGCATCACGCGGGATGCCCGGCGTCGACGTAGTGTCGATTCGAGCATCGACGCCGCCATCTCCCGCAAGGTGCGCCGTGCGAAGGCCGGTACCGTGTTCACACCGACGCTGTTTGCGGGTCTGGGTGGCAGGGCTGCCGTCGACAAGGCCTTGCAGCGATTGGTCGCGCGCGACGAGCTGCGCCGACTGTCGCGAGGGCTGTACGACAAGCCTCGGCACGACCCGCTGCTCGGAACCTTGTGGCCGTCGGTCGATGCCGTGGTCGCGGCACTCACCGGCAAGGACAAGCTGCGACTTCAACCCACAGGCGCCTACGCAGCCAACCTGCTCGGACTGTCCGACCAGGTGCCTGCACGCGTCGAGTTCCTGACCGACGGTACCAGCCGCACCGTCAAGGCGGGGCCGATGCAGATCGTGTTGAAGCGCACCACGCCTCGCCAGATGGCCGCTGCGGGACGCACCAGTGGATTGGTGATCCAGGCCCTGCGTAACCTCGGGCCAGATCATCTGACAGCACGACACCTGAACAAGCTCGGGCGAGCCTTGCCAGAGTTTGAGCGCCGCACCCTGCTGGAGGACCTGACGCTGGCCCCCGGCTGGATGCAGCCTGCACTGCGCGCCTTGGCCAACGGCTCTTCGCCGCTCGGTCAAGCATTGATCAAGAGTCGGGTGCCATGACCACGCGCAAACCCATTTCGTCGACGGTGGCACCGCCGATACCCGCGGCGTCATACGCTGGCGTTCACGAGGGCATCGTGGCGCTGGTTCAGGGTGCCCGGCATGCCGCAGCACGCAGCGTGAACGCGCTGATGACATCCACCTACTGGGAGATCGGCCGACGCATCGTCGAGGCCGAGCAACAGGGCAAGCGACGCGCGAACTACGGTGACGTGCTGGTCAAGCGTCTGGCCGTCGACCTGACCGCGCAGTTCGGCAGGGGCTTCGGCTGGCGCAACCTGTTCCAGATGCGTGCGTTCTATGTGGCATGGCCCGACATATTGCAGACAGCGTCTGCAGTTTCTGCCAACGGAGCGGAGGCAGAACAGAAGTTGCAGACGGCGTCTGCAATTTCGGAGACCGCCTTTGCCGAGGCACCTTCACTGGCTGCGATCGCAAGCCGGTTTCCTCTGCCCTGGTCAGCCTACGTCCGCCTGCTGTCGGTGGGGAATGACGCTGCACGAAAGTTCTACGAAGCCGAGGCA
>ERZ795061.5428-NODE-5428-length-10458-cov-5.623186_pt1 | contig 10458 bp, 9 predicted proteins | sample MGYA00375145_ERZ795061 | MGnify/ENA primary metagenome ERZ795061 (study PRJEB30190, sample SAMN05720144) | anaerobic digester metagenome | isolation source: active sludge of municipal wastewater-treating anaerobic digesters | place: USA | collected 2014-12-22 ... | reverse complement strand
GCTTTTTCCAACAACGAATGCGCCATGTCCTGCGCGGCGAAATGGGCTATCCATTTGGGATAATGCTCTGCAGGATAAAAGTGCACTGCTTTGTCTATGCCGCCATGCACCGTAGGATCCGCCACTTGATCACCTTCAAAGCCCAATTTGCGTAACATTACTGGACGGTCGACCGGATCGCGCGCCATGGCGCTTTTTGTGCCGTCTGATCGAAAGTCTTTCGGCCCGCCGATAAGCAGAGTGTCTATCTGGCTTAAAATCATGGCTCAAGATAGCGTGCAATTAAACAAACCAAAACTCCATTCGAACGTTTCGGGCGCGTGAAGGAAAATAATCTTGCACATTGGCAATCCGGAAAGCGCTGGCTAAAAGCCCAACGATGCATACGAGCAATCTTCGCATTGCGCTTTTCAGCGGCAATTACAATTATGTCCGCGACGGCGCAAATCAGGCCTTAAACCGTCTGGTTGGCTATCTTCTGCGTCAAGGCGCTCATGTGCGCATCTATTCACCGACAGTCGAAAACCCGGCATTTCCTCCGACCGGCGATCTCGTCAGCGTTCCATCGATGGCAATTCCTAACCGGCCCGAATATCGCATTCCATTGTCGCTTTCGCCAAAAGTGAAGCGCGACCTTGCGCAATTTGCGCCTAACGTTGTCCATATCTCGAGCCCTGACCGCGTTGCGCGACAAGCCGTGAAATGGGCGCAAAAACGAAACCTGCCTGTGCTATGCTCGGTACACACGCGGTTCGAGACATATTTCCGCTATTACAACATGTCGTTCGCGGAACCTCTTGTCGAAGCCTGGTTGCGAAGGCTCTACCGCAAATGTGATGCCCTGGTGGCACCGTCAGAGAGTTTTGCTCAGGTTTTGCGCGAGCAGCGCATGAATTACGACATCGACATCTGGTCGAGAGGCGTGGACCGGGACATTTTCAATCCGCAACGCCGTGATCTTGGATGGAGGCGGTCGCAAGGTTTGACCGATGAACTACCAGTAATCGGTTTCCTCGGCAGACTTGTGATGGAAAAGGGCCTGGACGTTTTTTCCGATACTATCGACCAGTTGAACCGGCGTCAGGTTTCCCATCAGGTAATGGTGATCGGCGAAGGTCCAGCACGCGGATGGTTTGAAAGTCGTTTGCCACACGCCCGCTTTGTGGGCTTCCAAGGGGGCGCCGATCTAGGTCGCGCGGTCGCAGCGATGGATGTGCTGTTTAACCCCAGCGTGACCGAAACATTCGGCAATGTGACGCTGGAAGCCATGGCCTGTGCTCTGCCTGTCGTTGCAGCAAAAGCCACCGGCAGCCAAAGTCTGGTCGAAGATAAAATGTCCGGGCGCCTCATCATCCCCGGTGCAATCAACCAATTTGCCGATGTTCTGCAAATCTACTGCACCGACGAAAATCTGCGCCAGAAACATGGGTCGGTCGGCGAGCAGCGATCCTTGGAATATAGTTGGGACGCCATAAACCAGACCGTTGCGGACACCTATGTGCGCCTGATACGGCAACGGGCTGCACGCGCCATGGCCGCTTGATGACCGATTTGTTCGGATCACAGGAACAACAAGATATTCCCAAGGCTAATGCGCCGCTTGCCGACCGTCTGCGCCCCGTATCGCTCGATGAGGTCATCGGACAGGAGCATCTCACTGGCCCGGATGGCGCAATCGGGCGCATGGTTGCGGCAGGTACATTGTCGTCCATGATATTATGGGGTCCACCCGGAACCGGCAAAACAAGTATTGCTCGCTTGCTCGCAGACGCCGTTGGCATGCATTACAAGCCTATTTCAGCGGTATTTTCGGGTGTCGCCGATCTGAAGAAAGCCTTTGCCGAAGCCGAGACGATGGCTCGCACCGGCAAACAAACGCTGTTATTTGTCGACGAGATACACCGCTTTAATCGCGCCCAACAGGATGGGTTTTTACCTTTCGTCGAAAGCGGGGTCGTGACATTGGTTGGCGCGACTACTGAAAACCCGTCCTTTGAACTTAACGCTGCCTTGTTGTCCCGCACGCAAGTCATGGTCTTGAGGCGCCTCGACGACGCAGCACTGGGAACATTGCTCGACCGCGCCGAAGCCGCTGAACAACGGGAGCTTCCGATTACCGCAGACGCACGCTCTGCCTTGATCTCCAGTGCCGATGGCGATGGACGATTTTTGCTGAATCAAGCAGCTACCTTGTTTTCCATTGCTCTGGAAAACCCCCTTGATCCTCCGGCGATGGCCGCGCTCCTGCAGAAGCGCATGCCAGTTTACGACAAGGATCGTGAGGGTCACTATAACCTCATCTCCGCGCTCCACAAAAGCCTGCGCGGATCAGACCCTCAGGCTGCTCTTTATTGGATGGCACGTATGCTCGTTGCCGGCGAAGAGCCCCTATACGTCCTGCGCCGTCTTGTCCGCTTTGCGAGCGAAGATATTGGTCTGGCCGATCCACAGGCACTTGTCCAATGCCTGGCCGCAAAAGACGCCTATGAGTTTCTCGGCAGCCCGGAAGGCGAGCTGGCGATCGTTCAAGCCTGTCTGTATCTCGCGACCGCACCCAAATCCAATGCTGCATATAAAGCGCAAAAGGCTGCCTGGAAATTGGCGCGGGAGACGGGGTCTCTCATGCCCCCTGCCCATATCCTGAACGCTCCGACGAAATTGATGAAGGATATTGGATATGGCAAAGGCTATGCCTATGACCATGACGCTGATGATGGTTTTTCAGGCGCAAATTATTGGCCAGATGAAGTTCCTCCTGCCTCTCTTTACCAGCCCGTCGAGCGCGGTTTTGAACGCAAGGTCAACGAGCGCCTTATCTATTGGGATAATTTGAGGAAAAGCATTAAAGGTAATGGCTGATAAGGGCGAATTGTTGCGCAACATCGGTGCAACACAGCAGCGAAAATTCACCCGCTTCGCTTGTGTCGATTGGTCAGGTGCGAAGGGTTTATCCCACCCGGGAATTGCGCTCGCCGTGTGCGGAATTGGTTCCGATGCACCCGTTCTTGTTGCTCCGCCGGGAAAACACTGGTCGCGAACCGGCATGGCCCAATGGCTTCTAGCACAGGAGGACGATCTCCTCATTGGCTTCGACTTCAGCTTCGCACCGCCCCTTGTAGAGCGCGGCAGCTATCTCCCCGGCGACAAAGTGCCGGAAACAGGGCGTGCATTCTGGGATTATGTCGACTCTACATGCGCCGATCCTGATTTGGGTGCTGCGTCTTTTCTGGAAACCCATCATCGGCGGCACTTTTATCTTGGCGCGGCAGACGGCCCGAAGGCGGCCTATATGCACCTGCGCAGATGCGAAGTCCGTTATAATGCCCAAGGCGGCGGAAAGCCTTCGACTGTATATGACGCGATTGGAGCGGCGCAGGTTGCCAAAGCAAGCTTTGCCGGCATGCGTCTATTAAAATTGGTCGGTGAGCGGCATCCGGTGTGGCCATTTGATCCTCTATCCCAAAGCGGCCCGCAAATCGTCGAGATATATACCCAGATAGCAGCGCGCGCATCGGGGCTCCGAAAGGGTTTGAGCAAGATTAGGGACGCCAACGCGCTGGATATGGCGCTAGCGAACCTCGGATGCGGTCCTCATGAGCCACTATCGCGCTACACCGATCACGCTACGGACGCGATCCTGACGGCGGCTTGGCTACGCCATAACGCTGGAAATGCGTTGTTTTGGGAGCCTGAACCTCTGAATCCGCACATTGCGCAAACTGAGGGCTGGACCTTTGGCGTTGTTTGAGGCTAAGGGGCGCTCAGCGTGCCGGCTTAGCTCAGTTGGTAGAGCACCTGATTTGTAATCAGGGGGCCACGGGTTCGAATCCTGTAGCCGGCACCACTCCACCTACAATGCTATCGCGCCCGTCGACATCTGTCCGAACAATAGCGAACATTTTCCCAATCCTTCGCCCATTTTTTGCGCCAGGCAAATGGCTTTTGACACGCAGCGCATATCTTTTGGGGCAGGTCAGATTTTCGTACCATTTTCGGCATGCAGATGCGGCCTTTTCGGGGCTTATGGTTAATGTCGGCGTATCATTTTTATCGCACTTTCAACAATATTTTCACGCCGCAAACTAATAATTGCTGCGCAGCATTTGTGCGGTTATTAAATCACCAATGCTTCTTAGCAGCTCAGTGGGATGCTGGGGGCGATAAAATAAAAACATCCCCAAGAAAAGCCGGAAAACCGGCAGATAAGTTTAACAGGAGAGAGATTATGAAATTGGGAAATAGGTTGATCAAAGCGACCATGCTGTCCACCATCAGCATCGCTTCGCTCGGGTTGGGGACCGTCGCTCATGCGCAGGATGCTGCGCCACAAGCCGAAGAAGAAGCTTCGGAAGATAATGTCATTATCGTGACTGCGACAAAGCGGGAGCAAACGTTGCAGGATGTGCCGATTTCGGTTTCGGTTACCAGCGCGGAAACAATCGAGCGTTCGCAAGTACGCGACCTGATCGATCTGCAAACCCTTGTACCTTCATTGAAGGTTGGGCAGTTGCAGAGCTCGGCAAACACCAATTTCATCATTCGCGGTTTTGGCAATGGCGCTAACAACTCGGGCATTGAGCCTTCGGTCGGTGTTTTCATCGACGGCGTCTATCGTTCGCGCTCCGCCGCTCAGATTGGCGACTTAGCCAACATCCAGCGCGTTGAGGTCTTGCGCGGACCGCAGTCGACGTTGTTCGGCAAGAACGCGTCGGCAGGTATTATCAGCATCGTCACGAAAGAACCGCAATTCGAGTTCGGCGGCGGCGTTGAAGTTTCGTACGGCAATTATGATGCCATGGTTGTGAAGGCCAATGTCACCGGGCCTATTGCCGACACGCTCGCGGTGAGCCTTGAAGGTAATTACAACAAGCGTGATGGCTACGTGAACGTGGTCAATCTCGGCACCAAGTCAAACGACCGTGACCGTTGGGGCGTACGCGGCCAGATCCTTTGGGAACCAAGCGACCTTGTAAAAGTCCGCCTGATTGCGGACTATGACAAAATTAATGAAATCTGCTGCGGCGTTGCCAACGTGTTCAATGGCCCCACTGGCGCAGCTATCGGTGCGCTGGGCGGCAATATCGACCGCAACGACCCATTCAGCCTTGATACCTTCCAGAATTTTGAGTCGGTCAACGATATCAAAAACTATGGTTTCTCCGGTCAAGTCGACTGGGACCTAACCGATGGCCTGTCGCTCACCAGCATCAGCGCCTACCGCGCGGTCCGTTCGTTCACAAACCAGGATTCGGATTTCACCAGCGCCGACCTGATTGGCAACAACCAAGCCGATACCGCGATCAACACTTATACGCAGGAACTGCGCATCGCGTCAGATTTTGACGGGATGTTCAACTTCCTGCTCGGCGGTTTCTACTTCAAGGAAGATATCGACATCGCGTCGCAACTGCTGTTTGGCCGTGACTTCCGCAACTACGCCAACCTGCTCAGCGGCGGGGCCTAAGTTGCAAATGAACCGCTTCTGCGTCTTCTCAACGGCATTCCCGCCACGGTCGCACCGTTCGGATCACAGGGCTTGGGCCGTTTCGAAAATTTCGCTTACAAGAACACAGCCTGGTCCATCTTCGGACAAGTTGATCTGGAGCTTACCGACGGCCTGACTTTGACCGCTGGGTTCAACTATACGAAAGACCGGAAGGCTGTTGCTTCCAACAACTCCACAACCGATACGTTTTCGACGATCGATTTGATCCAGACAGCTGCCAATGCGGGTATTCCTGGAACAATACCCGCCGGTACATTCCCGGGCCAGACTGCGGCTCTTTTCCCACGGACCACGGCTTGTACAACAGGCGCACCTGCAGGGACTTGCAACCCGTTTCTCGGTTTCCGCCCCTTGCAATTTTTGCCAGGGTTCCTGAATTTTCCCAACGCGGTGGAAAGCGGCAAGACGCGTGATAGCGACCTGTCGTACACACTTCGTGCAAACTACAAGTTCAGCGACCAGATCAGCGGCTATCTGACCTATGCAACAGGTTTTAAGGCAACGTCCTTTAACCTGTCCACCGACAGCCGCCCATTCCCTACCGACTTCATTGCCGGCTCGCCTGCTCAGGTCCCTGCACCTGCGGCATCGCCAATCCGGGGCGCAGGACTGGCTCTCAACAACCTTACCACAGGCACACGTTTCGCCGGTCCTGAAGATGCGGTTGTGTACGAGCTCGGCCTGAAAGGCCAATTCGACGGATTTGGATTTAATCTGGCCCTGTTCAAGCAGGTCCTGAAGGGCTTCCAGAGCAACGTCTTCTCGGGAACCGGGTTTGTGCTTGGGAATGCTGAAAAGCAATCCACCACAGGTATGGAAATCGATGCAACAATCTCGCCGACACGTGATTTGAACTTCACGGTTTCCTATACCTATCTGGATCCGAAGTTTGACAAGTTCACCGGAGGCTCGGCCTTTAACGCGACCAACAATATCGCGCCGACCGACTTAACCGGACGTACACCAACCGGCATTTCGAAGCACAGTGTCTCCGTCGGCGGAACCTACAACATCGAAGTCGGTGGTGGTAACAAGCTGATCCTACACACGGATTACCAACTCAACAGCGCCTATCAGATTGCACAAGGTCTACCTTTCAAGGCAGCCATCGAATCGCTTAACGCATCGGTGTCGTTCGCGATGGAAAACGGACTTGAGCTCAGCCTGTGGGGCCGCAACTTGACCGAACCGAAATACAACCCGGTTATCTTTGCCTCTGTGGCACAATCGGGCAGCCTTTCGGGCTATCCGCCGCCGCCACGTTTCTACGGCGCGTCGGCCAAGTTCAAGTTCTAAAGCTTAATTCTGGAGGGGAGAATGCCGGGGCAGCCATGCTGCTCCGGCTTTTTCTTTGCCCGTAACATTATCAATCAGAACAGCCGAACCACATGTTTGATTCAGCGCAGACGATCGATTTGGAATGACACCAGAAAAGTGGTGCCCGAGGGCGGATTTGAACCACCGACACGCGGATTTTCAATCCGCTGCTCTACCCCTGAGCTACTCGGGCTACACGGCAAAAACCGCGTGGGAGCGCAGCCTATAGAGAGGCGATATACCCCTTGGCAAGCGCAAAATCAGTCTTGTGAAAAGCTATCGACACTATCTTCATAATCGGCAGGCGGACCCGGCACTCGATAGCCTTCATCCAGCCATTTCAGCAGATCCCGATCTTTACAGCCCTGACTACAAAAAGGCCGGAAATCGGGGCTTTGCTGCTTGTTGCATAGGGGGCATTGATTAGCTCTGCGCGACATGTACATGTCCATAGCCGCTGCACTTTTCATCCGCAACGACGGTAAGCGCGGCCCCGGCCAGTCGTTCACACTGGGTCCGGATTGACCGCCATTCCGGAGAAAGCATAAGGGTCGCTACCTTCGTGCTGGTGGTAATGGTGCGCAAGCCATAACCATTCGACCGTGCAGCTTCCCGATAGAGCCAGAAAGCCTTCGTTTCGTCCGAAAGCGCGCCTACATTGGTGCCAAAGAGATGATCCAGCACAGAGGGACGAGGCCGGCTGCGCACCACTTGCATCAAGCCGAAGCCATTGATGGCACTACGTTCAAATGGCCGACCATCAGCGCTAGCCGCTGCGTCGAATAATTCGGCGATTTGCTGGCGCTTTGCTTTTGATTCCATCGCTACAAAATCGATCATCACCATACCTCCGATTTGAAGCAGTCGCAAAAGCCGGGCTATTTCATCCGCGGCAGCGCTATTGATGGCAAAGGGATCGCCGGTTCCATCGATGTCGAACACAAGACCGGCCTTCGTGCGTTGAAAATGCACTATAGCGCTTTTGACAACTGAAAAGCCCGCACGCGCCACATCAAAGAGATCATCCATGGGCTTAGGTGCAGGATCAACTCCGGTGGCAAGACTCTGCAACCGCAATTGCCAAAGCCATTCTACGTCAACATCGGGTGATACGGCCTCGATGGCTTTTGCTTCCGCGATTTTCAACCGCCCAGGTTCGGCAATTTCCTCGCGGCTCACCTCAAAGTTTAGATAAGCACCTTCATTTACGTCAATATGTCCGCGTATGAGGAGTTCCCGGCCAGAGCCATCCACCACATAGGCCCCTGCAGGCGTTTTTCGATCGATCCGGCCAGTCCCATGTTGGCCCAGAAGTGGCCGGAGGTCGCGCTGGAGATGAATTTCAACAATCTTGCCATTCTCGACCAAAGCCGCCCGCTGTTCGCCGGGGGCGCTATCAGTCCAGATTTCAATCAAGGTGATACCCTGATGCCCGCAACAGTGCGCGTGTTTCGTAGAGGGGCAAACCAATTACGCCTGAATGGCTTCCTGCCATCCAGTCGATGAGGGCCTCTGCCCTGCCCTGAATTGCGTAGCCGCCCGCCTTGCCAAGACCTTCGCCACAATCAATGTAGCTCTGAATTTCGTCATTACCGAGACGTTTGAACCGCACGATACTGTCGCAAATCCGGCTACGCATCCGGCCTTCGGCATCAATCACCGCAACGGCGCTCAGCACATGGTGGCGTCGACCACTGAGAAGTTCCAGAAAGCCACGCTGCATTTCAGCATCGGCAGCCTGTGGCAAAATTCGGCGCCCCACCGCCACGGTCGTATCTCCTGCAACGACTATCTCACCATCATGGCGTGCCACAGCAACGGCCTTTTCCTCCGCCATCCGCAGTGCGTAAACGCGCGGCACTTCACCTTTGCGCGGATTTTCATCGATGTCGGGAGACGCGATCCGATCTGGCACCACGCCAAGACGAGCGAGCAAGTCCCGCCGACGCGGGCTGGAGGATGCCAGAACAAGTTTGGGGTCCAGACCCAAGGTCTGCGCCGCCTTATTTGAAGCGGTAAGTGATCCGGCCCTTGGTCAGATCATAAGGTGTAAGTTCGCACAAAACCTCATCACCCACCAAAACGCGGATGCGGTTTTTGCGCATTTTGCCTGCGGTATGGCCCAATACTTCGTGGCCATTTTCCAGCTCGACACGAAACATGGCGTTGGGCAACAATTCGCGCACCGTGCCACGCATTTCGAGTAATTCTTCTTTTGCCATTCGGCCCCTTAAAATGCTTGAAAATCTAATGTTGCAGCGCCCTTAGCTTGTCTGCGCAGAAAAGGGAAGAGGCACCGCACAAAAGCGGTATTGCGACAAAATGCTACAAAGTTCAGCTTTCGTGCAGCATTCAAGTGTCTATTAACGCACATAACAAAATCAAGAATAGAGTTTCTCCCCCATGCGTATAATCCCCCTTAGCGCCTTATTACTTGCATCTACCGCAATGCCTGCGATTGCAGTCACGGAAGAACAACCTGTTGGCAGCACAGCCGGCATGGATGTTGCCGACGAAGAACAAAGCGAAGAAAATGCATCAAACGAAATCGTCGTAATCGCCGAACGGATCCGTGGGTCGGTCGACACCGACGTTCCTCCCGTCGAACAGTTGAATGAAGCGGATATTGCCGCGGTAGGCGCTTCCTCGCTGACCGATCTTGTGGCGGCTGTCTCCCCTCAAACGAATTCGGGTCGTGGCCGTGGTGGCGGGCAGCCTGTCATTTTGCTAAATGGCCAACGTATTTCAGGATTCCGTGAGCTGCGCGACCTTCCACCCGAAGCTGTGAAGCAGGTTCAGATTTTCCCGGAAGAGGTCGCACTCAAATATGGCTTCCGCCCCGACCAGCGGGTCATAAATTTCATCCTGAAAGATAATTTCTCGTCATTCGCCACCGAATTCGAGCACGCCCAACCAGAAGACGGCGGCTTTGCAACCAATGAGTTCGAGGCCACGCTAACTCGGATCGGCGCCAAGACCCGCATTAATCTTGACGTGCAAATTGAACGCCAGACGCGCTTGACTGAAAGTGAACGTGACCTGATTTCCGCCGACAGCTCCCTGCTTGCACGGGACGGCAATATTAGCGGGCTGGGTGCAAATGGCGAGATATCCCCAGCATTGTCGGCACTTTCGGGAGCAATTGTAAGCCAGGCAGGTGTCCCTGTCGGAGTATCAAACCCAACGCTAGCGCAATTTGCATCGACCGCGGGACAGCTAAATAATGGCGATATCAGCGATTTCCGAACGCTATTGCCCGAAACGGAACGACTAGAAGTCAACGGGACATGGAGCAGGTCATTAGGCCCGCAATCTGTCGTCTCGATCAATGCAAATTACGCCTTGAACGGTAGCCGATCACTGCTTGGCCTGCCCGGTGCAAGCTTCGTTCTGCCCGGAAGCAGTGCCTTTTCACCATTTGGAACGGATGTGACGGTTAGCCGCTATTTCGATAGCCCGCGACCTTTGGAGCGGGAAAGCGAAACGCATCTGTTCCAAACCGGCGGTACGTTGAACCATTTGATCGGTGGTTGGCGGTGGACTGTGACCGGAAATTACTCCCGCACCGACACTGAAACAACGACAACCCGAGATCGGAAGAGCGTCGTGTAGGGAAAGAGTGTTCTCTTCCGTGT
>ERZ795061.5425-NODE-5425-length-10464-cov-5.521856_pt1 | contig 10464 bp, 9 predicted proteins | sample MGYA00375145_ERZ795061 | MGnify/ENA primary metagenome ERZ795061 (study PRJEB30190, sample SAMN05720144) | anaerobic digester metagenome | isolation source: active sludge of municipal wastewater-treating anaerobic digesters | place: USA | collected 2014-12-22 ... | reverse complement strand
GCCCTCTGGAGGGGCTCCCCCGAGAGGCTTTGCATCGACCGGTCCACCTGAGGCCCGGGGACCTTGGTGCAGATCATGTAGGAGTCGCGGGGCCGGCCCTTGACGACCTGGCCGATCATCTGCTCGTTCCGGCCGCGCTGGTAGTTGTGAGCGGTGTCCAGCATGACGATGCCCGCTTCGAGGGCGGCCTCGACCACGGCCGGATTGTCGGCGTTCATGACGCCCATGCTGACGGCCGGGACCTTGAGGCCGGTCCGGCCGAGGGTCCGGACGATCGGCTTCCCCGGCGCCGCGGCGGCCTGCCCGCTCCCGGCGGGGCCGGAAGCGGCCGCCTTGACGGCGGCGGGGACGGCCCCGACCGCGGCCAGCCCGGCCAGGCCCGTTCTGAGGAAGTCCCTGCGGTTGAGCTCTTTCTTCTTGTCCATCGCTCTCTCCTCCGTCGGTCTCGCTCACTTGTCGGTCAGCGTTCTCATGAACTCGACGATGAGGCCCTCTTCCGCCCCCGTCAGCCCGAGATCGCCCATCTCGGTCGTGTTGAGGTTGGCCGCGACCTCGGGGGGCGGCCAGCCGGCCCCGGCCACGTCGCGGGTGTTGTAGAAGCGGACGACGTCCTCGAGGCTCTTGAAGTAGCCGTTGTGCATGTAGGCCTTGACGAAGCCCGGCGACGGCCGCTTGTCCACGTTCCGCAGGGTCGGCGTCCGGTGCTTGCCGACGTTCTCGGCCGCGAGGGCCTTGTACTTGCCGACCGTCCCGAGGAAGCCGCCGAGGCCCGGGTCGATCCAGCCCCGTCCGTCGGGATTGAAGGCCTTGTCCTGCTCGAGGAAAGGATTGTCCGGAGCGCGGGGGACGCCGAGGTTGTCGTACTTGTAGTCGGCGAAGACCGGGGGCATGCCGCCGACCGAGGTCAGAACGTGGCACTTCGAGCAAAGGCCCTTGGTGTTGAACAGGACGAGGCCCTCGAGCTCGCGGTCGCTCAGGCCCAGGCCGCGGAAGTCCGCGGCGTTGGATCCGTCGATCGACCCGACCTCGAGCCCCTTGGCCCGGGCCGACCGCCAGAAGCCGTCGAACTTCGAGCTGAAGGGATTGAGCTCGGCCGACCTCTCGTAGGCGGCGATGGCCCGGCCGATGTCGGCGAAGACGGCCCCGGGGTCCTTCCCGGGGTCCAGGGCGCCGGCGCCGAAGACCTTCTCGAACAGCCCGGCATAGGACGACCGCCGGACCGCCTCGACCACGCCGGCCGCGTCGGGCATGTTCTGCTCGAGCGGGTTGAGGAACGGCCCCATGGCCTGCTCGGCCAGGGGGTCGCCCAGTCCCTCCCCGGTCGCCCGGCCGTCCCAGAACAGGCCGCCGACGAACTCCCCGTCCTCGTCGATATGGAGCTTCGGGCTCCATCCGGCGTAGGCGGCGGCCGGCGGCTTGCGGTTGCCGAAGCGGCCCTTGACCGCGCCCTCGTAGATCCCGGTGGTCTTGTTGACCTGCTCGTCGGGCCCGGAGAAGCCGACGGCCTGCCCGTGGCAGGCCGCGCAGGCCTGTCCCGCCGGGGTCGAGAGGTCGCGGTCGAAGAAGAGCTTCTTGCCCAGCTCCTCGATGGGCGAGAGCTTCACGGCGTCTTTCGGAGCGACGCAGGAAGCCAGCAAGGCGATCGCGGCCGCCGATACGATCTTCCTCATGATCACGGCTCCACTGTTCTCCGGCCGGGCGACGGCCCGCGGGAACGCGGATTCCCGGCTCTTCGGACGTCTATTGTATAGAATAGGGCCGAGTTGTCAAACGCGCCGCCGCGGACGCCGGAGGGCCGGTTTGACTTTTCGACCCGCCCGGCTATACTGGCTCTCGGCGATGAGACGACCGCGCCTCCCCTGTCTGACTGTCCTGTTCGCGGGCATCCTGCTGGGGGCCGCCGCGTCCGGCCAGGTCGCGGCCCCGCCCGGCGATTTCCCGATGAGGACCTTTTTCTCCGTCCGCTCCGCCCGGCTCGACGACTCCGTCCCGGACATCCTCCGCGAGCAGTTCGAGAAGGACGAGGGCGGGCCCCTGCGCTCGGTCTCGATCGACCTCGACGGCGACGGCCGGGACGAGAAGTTCGTTCTTTCGAGCAAGCCCACGTCCGGGGGCGGCTATCAGTGGCTCGTCTACGACCAGGCCCGGGGCGTCGGCCGCGGCATCGTCGTCGGGGCCATCGTTTTCGTCGGCCGCGAGACCGACGGCGGGTATCCCCGGCTCGAGACCTGCTGGAAGCAGGGCGGCGACATGTCGGTCGTCTTCCGCTACGCCTTCGACAGGACCCGCTACGGACGCACCGCGACGCGGGCCCTGACGCTCTGGGAAACGAGCGAGTACTTCCGGGCGAAACCGCCCCTCGACCTCGAGCGGGAGCTCGTCGAGACCGAGGCCCGGATGACCGACGGCCCCGAAGCCGCCTGGCCGAGTCGGGGCCGGACCAGGCGGTCTCCCTGAATTCCCCGGCCCCGCGAGCCTCTTACCCGGGCGGATGAGCCGGAGGGCCGGGGCCGGACCGCCGGCGCGGGGACCGGTGAGAATCCGGCGGCCTCCCGGGCGTCTTTACGGACGGATGACGGCCATAAGGAGGTCCGATGAAGACGAAGCTCAGCCCGGAGGAATTCGTCAGGCTGGCCATCGCCCGCCTGCGCCTCGAGAACTACAAGGGCATCCACTCCGTTTACAGCGGGTTCAACGACGCTTTCAAGGCCTACTTCGACGGCGCCAATCCCATCGACGCGACCGGCGAGCTGGCCAAGCAGGGCAAGATCGCGCTTCGGCCGGTGAAAGGCGGGGTCATGCTCTACCTGCCCGGCGAGGGCCCGGAACTCAGCCGGGGCGACATGGCCCTGAAGAAGATGGGCCTGCTCGAACGTCCGGCGTCCTCCGCCTAGGCCGCGGGGGCGGCCAGAGGCGCGGCCGGCGCCGACGGCGGCTCCTCCATGTACTGGATGTAGAGGTCGGTCAGGTCCTCGTGGGCCAGCTCCGCGGCCGTCTTCATCATGACCAGCCGGCCCTTGCGCATGAAGCCGATCCGGTCGGCGATGAGCTTGGCCCGGAAGATATCGTGGGTCGACATGAAGACCGATTTGCCGCGGTCCCGCATCTGGACCAGGATCTCCAGGAACTCCCGGCCCGACTGGGGGTCGAGGCCCGAGGTCGGCTCGTCGAGGAGGACGTTGGCCGCGTCCTTGACCAGGGCGATGGCGATGCCGAGCTTCTGGCGCATGCCCTTGGAGAAGTTCTTGACCCGCCGGTCGAAGGCCTCCCTCTGCAGGCCGACCCGCTCCAGGACCTCGGCGTAGTCCTTCCTGGCCAGGGCGCGCTTGCCGGCCAGCTTGCTGAAGTAGTCGAGGTTCTGGACGGCCGTGAAGTTGCCGTAGAGCGTGACGTTCTCGGAGACGAAGGAGACGTGGCGCTTGGCCTTGAGCGGGTCCCTGGCCACGTCGATGCCCTCGATCAGGGCCGTGCCCGACGTCGGCGGGAGGAAGCCCAGGAAGAGGTTGATGGTCGTCGTCTTGCCGGCCCCGTTGGCGCCGAACATGCAGAAGATCTCGCCCGGCTCGACCTTGAGGGTCAGGCCGTCGAGGGCCAGTTCGTTGTCCTCGTAGCGCTTGGTGAGTTCGATGGCTTCGAGCATGGGGGCCTCCTCAACGGACGTCGTAGCGCAGGAACGAGACGTACGCGCCGACGAAAAAGACGATGATCAGGACGACGAGCAGGGCGAAGTCCGGGATGGCCCGGACGAGCGACCGGCTCAGCCATTCGGCCTGGAAGACGTGCTGGGGCATGTCGTCGATTTTGAGAGTGACCGTCTGGCCGGTCTGGAAGTTGATGCTTTCGCCGAGCTTGGAGTTGATCCACTTGGTGTAGATCGGCTTGTAGGCCCGGACCGAGGCCAGGAAGCGGTCGTAGTCGTCGATCCCCGTCCGGGCCAGGGCCATCGAGCCGAAGGTCAGGGCCGAGGCCGGCGAGATGCGGGACAGGTTGACGGCCAGGCGCTGCTGGGCCTGTTTCTTCTGCTGGTAGTCGCGCTCGAGGGCGGCGTTGTTCTCGTCGATCCTGGTGGTCAGCTCCTGCTGGTAGTCCTGGATGAACCGCTTGAACCTGTCCTGGTAGCCTTGGGGGTCCTTGGCGGCCTCGGCCTGGTTCTTTTGGATCCAGTCCAGGAGCCCTTTCTGGCCCTCGCTCTGGACCTGCTGGAGGAAGGCGTCCTTCTTGGCCGTGACCTCGTGGACCGAGGGGATGGGCTCGACCTGCCCGGCCGTGATGACCGCGGCCTTGGGGATGACCATGACGAAGACGACCCAAAGGAAGAGCAGGACGAGGAACGAGGTCGAGGAGCGCGTGGTCCGGGCCGAGACGAACAGCCCCAGGCTGAAGAAGACCGACAGGTAGAGGAAGAACATGAGGAAGATGAGCATCAGGCGGGCCCAGTCCTGACCGCCGAGGGAGATGTCGGGCGCGATGAGGAGGATGAGCAGGCTCAGGAGTAGCGGGACGAGCAGGGGCAGGAGGAGGCTGATGTAGCCGCCGACGGCCTTGCCCAGGATGAGGCGGTCGCGCGGCACGTCGTTCGACAGGGCCAGCTTGAGCGTCCCCTTCTCCTTCTCGCCGACGATGGCGTCGTAGGTGAAGAGGATGGCGAAGAGGCTGAGGACGATCTTGACGATGAACGTCAGGTCCAGGGAGCCGAACACGGCGAAAACGGGGTTGCTGCCGAACTTGGAGTCGACCAGGGTCGGATCGTAGGCGATGTTGACCGTGGCGACGCGGCCGACCTCCTCCTCGACGCCGGTGACCACCGTCCCCAGGACCTGCGGCGGCTTGCTGATCTTGACGCCGATGCCGGCGAGCGACTGGTAGTTGGGCTGGGCCTCCATGTTCTTCCTGTTGAGGGCGACCGAGGCCGTGTACTCCCGCTTCTCGGCCCGGAAGTTCGCGACGCCCGTATAGACGGAGAGCAGGATGAGGATGGTGCAGAGAAGGAAGGTGAAGACGAACTTGGGGCTGGTGATGTTGTCGAGGATCTCTTTCCTGATGATGTCCCGGAGCATGTCCACCTCCTTGGGGAGAAACGTCGAACGCGGCCGATCCAGGCGAAACGGCGCGTTTTATTATACGGCAACCCGTCCGCCGGGTTCAAAAGAACGGCCGGGCCGGCGTTGACATCGCCCGGGCCCTGGATTATCCTCCCCCGCGGTCCCGGAGGACGCGCGTCCTCCCGCCCGCCGGGAAAGGAGACCGCTATGGCCCCCGTCATCGCCCTGAACCCCGTCGATTACGCCATCATCGCCGGCTACATCCTGGTCATGGTCCTGGTCGGCTATTCCCTCAAGAAACACATGAAGACGGGCGAGGACTTCTTCCTCTCGGGCCGCTCCCTCCCCCAATGGATCACCGGCCTGGCGTTCCTCTCCGCGAACCTCGGCGCCCTGGAGATCATCGGCATGGTCGCCAACTCGGCCAAATACGGCATCGCCACGGTCCACTTCTATTGGGTCGGGGCCATCCCGGCCATGGTCTTCCTGGGCGTCTTCATGATGCCGTTCTACTACGGCAGCCGGGTCCGGACCGTGCCCGAGTACCTCAAGCTCCGCTACAACGAGGCGACGCGCGGCCTGAACGCCGTCTCCTTCGCCCTCATGACCGTCCTCATGAGCGGCATCAGCCTCTACGCCATGGCCCTGCTCTTCAAGCTCATGCTCGGCTGGCCGCTGACCCAGAGCATCCTCGTCGCCGCCGCGGTCGTCCTCCTCTACGTCTTCTGGGGCGGGCTGTCCTCTTCGATCTACAACGAGGTCATCCAGTTCTTCCTCATCTGGCTCGGCCTGCTGCCCATCGTCTTCCTCGGCCTCAGGCAGGTCGGCGGCTTCGCCGGCTTCGGGGCCCGGATCCAGGAGACCCTCCTCCACTCGTTCAAGTATCTGGGCACGAGCGGGAACCCCCTCGGCGTCGACTGGTTCGGCGTGGTCATGGGCCTCGGCTTCGTGCTCTCCTTCGGCTACTGGACGACCGACTTCCTGGTCGTCCAGCGGGCCCTGGCCTCCAAGAACCTAAACGCCGCCCGGATGACCCCGATCGTCGCCGCCTTCCCCAAGATGCTCGTCCCGATCATCGTCGTCATCCCCGGCCTGGTCGCCCTGCTCGTCCTGCCCGAGTTCGCCCCGGGCGCCGCGCCCACGGCCGAGTACAATTCGGCCCTCATCCTGCTGATGAAGCATTACCTGCCCAACGGCCTGCTCGGCCTGGCCGTCACGGCCCTGCTGGCCAGCTTCATGTCGGGCATGGCCGGCAACGTCACGGCGTTCAACACCATCTGGACCTACGACATCTACGGGACCTACATCCGCAAGGGCCGGCCCGACGCCCACTATCTCAAGGTCGGGAAATACACCACCGTCGCCGGCATCGCCGCGAGCGTCGGCACGGCCTACATCGTCCGGTCCTTCCCCAACCTGATGGACTACATGCAGCTCATCTTCTCCTTCTTCAACGCGCCGCTCTTCGCCACCTTCCTCCTGGGCATGTTCTGGCGGGGGGCCACCGCCTGGGGCGGGTTCTGGGGCCTGCTCGCCGGCATCCTGACCGCGGCCGGCCACTATATCCTCTACAAGGCCGGCGTCCTCAACTACCACAGCGATATGGCCGCCAACTTCTACCAGGCCATCTGGGCCTGGTCGGCCGACTTCGTCGTCACCATCGGGGTCAGCCTCTTCACGGCCAAGCGCGATCCCAAGGAGCTCGTCGGCCTGGTCTTCGGCCTGGCCCCGAAGCCCAAGGCCGAGGCCCGCTGGTATGCCCGGCCGGCCGTCTGGGGGACGCTGGCCCTCATCGCGGCCGCCGTCCTGAACGTCATCTTCTGGTGATCGGGCCCGCGCCCCGGGGAGCGTGACCATGAACGACACGAACGGGACCAAGGGCCAGGGGGCGGGCATGAAGCGGGGGCACGTCCTCGACCTCAAGCTGCCGATCGGCTGGCTCCTGGCCGCGTACGGCGCCCTCCTCACCGCCTACGGCCTGCTGACCGAGAAGGAGATGTACGCCATCTCGCTCGGGATCAACGTCAACCTGATCTGGGGCCTGCTGATGCTGGCGGTCGGCGCCGGCTTCCTGGCGGCCGCGTTCCTCAAGAAGAAAAAGAGCGCGGGCTAGCGGGCCGGACGCCCGGGGCGGAGCTCCGCCGCCGGCGCGGCTGACGGGGCGCTAGTCGCGGTTCTCGCGCAGCCTGATGTAGATGGCCGCGCCGCCGGCTTCGTCTCCCCTCGACTGGACCTCGAAGAGCGCCTGCTGGCTCTTGATGAGCTGCGAGAGCTGCTTGAAGCCGTAGGTCCGGGGGTCGAAGCCGGGGTCGAGCTGGCGCAGGTAGAAGCCGATCTCGCCGAGGTTGGCCCAGCCGTCCTCGTGGACGGCCATGTCGAAGGCGCCCTTGAGCAGCGGCACGGGGTCGAACTTGCCGCCCTCGCCGCCCCTCTCCTCGGGCTCCTCCTTCGCCGCCCGCTCGTCGCGCTCCGGCTTGCTTCCGGCCTTGCGGCCCGCGCCGCCGCGGTCGCGCCGGCGGGCGTCGCGCTGCTGCTGCTCGCCCCGGCCTTTGGGCACGAGGTTCTCGGTGTAGATGAAGATGTTGCAGCCGTTGACGAAGGCCTTGGGCGTCGAGCGCTTGCCGATGCCCATGACGAAGAAGCCCTTCTCCCGGATGCGGGTGGCCAGGCGGGTGTAGTCGCTGTCGCTCGAGACGATGCAGAAGCCGTCGACGAGGTGGCCGTGGAGGATGTCCATGGCGTCGATGATCATGGCGCTGTCGGTGGCGTTCTTGCCGATGGTGTAGCGGAACTGCTGGATGGGCTGGATGGCGTTGTCGTTGAGGGCGCTCTTCCAGCCGGACATGTTGACCGTCGTCCAGTCGCCGTAGATGCGGCGGATGGTCACCAGGCCGTACTTCCCGGCCTCGGTCAGGATCTGCCCGATGAGCGAGGGCTGGGCGTTGTCGCCGTCGATGAGCAGGGCGATCTTGCGGGTCTTATCCAGGAATGGCTCGGCCATGTCGGTGTCCTTTCTCGGGGGGTCGATCCCCCCTATCTTAGCCTAATCGGCCCGCCCGTTCAACAGCGCCCCGGCGGTCCCCGGAGCGGGTCGGGATCCCGAATTCGCCCCCGGCCGCGGAGGCCTGAAGGCCCCCCCATTGACCGGCGCGGCGGAATCCGGATATAGTGGGCCCGCCTTGAAGACCATCCCCCGGCGGGCCTTCCCGGGCGGCGCCGGCCCCCGGCCTGAAGACCCGGTCCTGATCCGAGGAGGAGGACCTTGACGACCGCCCCCGTCTCCGCGACGCCCCCCGCGGCCGTGAAACAGCGCCTCACCGGCCTCGACGCCTTCCGCGGCTTCGACATCCTGACCATGGTCTTCGTCAACTCCATCGCCGGCATGAGGGCCATCCCCTTCTTTCTCCGGCACGCGGCCGCCGATCAGGACGTCTTCACGCTGACCGACGTCGTCTTCCCCGGCTTCCTCTTCATCATGGGCGTGTCCATCCCGCTGGCCCTGGCCCGGCGCCGGGCCGCCGGGGCGGGCACGCCCGCCCTCCTCGGCCACATCGCCGTCCGGACCCTGGCCCTGCTCTTCCTCGGCGTGATCCTCGTCAACGAGGACCGCTTCTCCGCCGCGGCGACCGGCCTCGGCAAGGACCTCTGGTATTTCCTGGCGACGCTGGCCGTTTTCGTCCTTTGGGCCGCTTTTCCCAAGGCGGCCGCCCCTTCGAAAAAACGCCTCCGCCTCGGCCTCAAGGCGGCCGCGGCGGTCCTGCTCGTCGTTCTCGCGGCCGTTTTCCGCGGTCAAGGCCCGGGCGGCCAGGTGACCTGGCTCCAGACCTCCTGGTGGGGCATCCTGGGAATGATCGGCTGGTGCTATCTCGCCGGCTCGCTCCTCTTCCTGGCCGGCCGCGGCGACAGGACGGTCCTGGCCGGCGCGATCGGCCTCGCGGCCGCCCTCTACGTCGGCGGCCGGCACGGGGCGCTCGATTTCCTGGGCCCGGTGAACGGGTTCCTCAACGTCGCGAGCCTGTTCGGCTCGCACACGGCCATCGTCGCGGCCGGGATGCTGGCCGGGACGCTCTTCCTGCCCGGCTCGGGCCTCGCCTCGCCCCGGGCCCGCGCCCGCTTCCTGGCCGTCCTCGGCGCGGCGCTCCTCGCCGCCGGCTTCGTCCTCCGGCCCCTTCACGGCTTCAGCAAGATCCACGGCACCGAATCCTATTGCCTGGCCACGGCCGGGATCTCGGCGCTCGTCCTTCTCCTTTTCTATCTCGGCCTGGACGTCCTCGGGGGCGGCCGGGCGGCCGCCTTCCTTCTGCCGGCCGGACGCAACCCGCTCCTGGCCTACCTGCTGCCGGGGTTCATCATGAACGCCTCGGCCCTTCTCGGCGGCCTCGCCGGCGTCGACCTGCACCGGTTCCTCTGGCCTTTCGCCGCGGCCGGCGGCCTGGCGGGGATGCTCAACGCGGCCGTCATGACCGGGGTCGTTCTGCTGCTGACGGCTCTCCTGACCCGGGCCGGCCTCGTCCTAAGGCTCTGAGGGGGGCCGCCGGGACCGGGGCGGTCCTACCTCGCGTAATACCCGAGGCTGTTCGAGACCCGGCAGCCGGGGCGCCCGACCTGGACCTCGATCGTCCGGAACCTCCCGTCGGCGGCGTCGTCGTCGGGAACGTAGGTCAGGACGTAGTAGTCGTTCGAGGCGTCGGCGGCCCGCTTGAACGAGGCCGCCGGGTTCTGGGAGCTCGCGTACGTCCCGCCGGTGGCCTTGGCGATCTCGACGAAACCGGGATAGGTGTCCTCGGACTGCTCCCGCATGGTCGTCCCGAAGACCCGCTGCGACTTCCTCTCCATGAAGATGAAATGGAAGTCGATCCCGGCGTCGGCGAAGGCCCTCTTGACCCGCTCGGCGTCGAACGTCTTCTCCCGCTTGTAGAACTGGAACAGGTCCATCAGGTTCTGCAGGATGTCGAAGTTCTGCTGGTACTGGGCCATCAGGCGGTTCATCGTCGCGGCGCTGATCTCCGGCCGGTACTCCCGTTGGTAGAAGAAGACGACCGTCTTCTGGCCCGGCGTCGCCCGGAGGGACTCGGCGAAGGCCTCGAGCTTGCCCTGGTCGACCAGCCGGATCCCGTCGAGCTTCAGCAGGGTCGTCCGGTAGCGCTCGATCTGCATTTCCAGTCCGATGCCGCCGCCGGGGTCCATCGTTTCGTCCGTGGCCATCTCCTCGTCGAGGGTGCCGGAGGAGCCCGAGATGGCCCGGGTCAGCCGCCTCAGATCGTTGAGGAGGTCCCGGTATTCGCCGCCGCCCCGCGTGATGTCCTTCCGCAGGACCTCTTCCATGCCCTCCGAAAGCTCCTTCTTGGACTTCTGGGCCAGGGAGCCCTTCTGGAGCTGATAGGGCTTGAAAGGGGTGATGAGGGTCATGGAGTCGCCGGGC
>ERZ795061.5423-NODE-5423-length-10466-cov-6.347901_pt1 | contig 10466 bp, 6 predicted proteins | sample MGYA00375145_ERZ795061 | MGnify/ENA primary metagenome ERZ795061 (study PRJEB30190, sample SAMN05720144) | anaerobic digester metagenome | isolation source: active sludge of municipal wastewater-treating anaerobic digesters | place: USA | collected 2014-12-22 ... | reverse complement strand
GGGGTCGACGATGCCCGATCGCACGCTGCTCGACGCGATGGCCGTCCGCAGTTCGGCGATCATGCGGACGGCCATCGCGTCGAGCAGCGTGCGATCGGGCATCGTCGACCCCGGGAAGGGGAGCGGAATGTCAAATCCATCCCCGTTCTTTCTGGGGATGAGGTGCACGTGGTAGTGAAAGACGTTCTGCCCCGCCGCCGTCCCCGAATTCACCACCAGGTTCATGTCGTCGGCCCCATTGAGCCGCCGCACGACGGGCGAGAGGCGCAGCGCCACGTCAAAGAGGTGCATGGCCAGTTCTGGCGGAATGTCGCTCAACGACTCGAAGTGCTCGCGCGGAACGACCAGGACGTGCCCGAGATTGACGGGCTGAATGTCCATGAAGGCGATCGCGCTCGAGTCCTCGTAGCAGATCGAGACCTCTCCCGCCCCGTTGATCAGGTCGCAGAAGATGCAGGGCTTGCTGGGGGCGGGCATGCAGGGAACTCCTCAAAGTGGCGTGCAGCACATCGGAGCAGGACGGATGCCACGACGCACGTCCGGTCTCAAGCGGTTTTCCCCACCCTAATGGAGGGGAAACACCGTGGTTTTCGCAGCGCACGCGCCACATCGAGGCGCAAACGCATCCTACATCTTCACCAACTCGACACGTCGATTGTTCTGCCGCCCCTCGGGCGTGTCGTTCGGCTCTGCCGGCTTGGTGGCGCCGAGCCCCTTCGACGAGAGTCGCGCCGCGTCGATCCCCTGCTCGGTGATGAACCGTACGACCGCCGCCGCGCGCTTCTCCGAAAGGGTTTGATTCGACTCGGTATTCCCGACGTTGTCGGTGTGCCCCTCGATCAGAAGCCGGAGATCGGCGTGTTCGTTGAGCATCGCCACGATCTCGCGCAGCGTCGGGGTCGATTCGGGGCGGATGCGATCGGAGCCCGTATCGAAGTAGATCCCCTGCGTCACCACTCGCCCCTTTTCCGCCAGAGCGTCGTACAGCTTCTTCCCACCGGCGGCGAGCCGGAAGGCCCCGAACATTGCCGGCTGCTCCTGGCTGCCATCGACGTAGAACAGGATCTTGCTGCCGCGCGCGGCGGTCCCGTTGGGGATGTTCGCCAGCCGCTGGTCGTTGATGTACAGCTTCACGTAGCGCCCATCGGCCATCACGCGCGCGCGATACATCTTGCCGCGGAAGGCCTCGACCCACTCGGTCCCCGTGTACGCGCGCCCATCCTCGTGATAGCCGATGCGGGCGCCGTTGTGGAACTCGAGACGCTGCAGGTGCTCGTCGTCCAGGGGCGAGATCCAGAGCGCCCCCGCAGGGACGGCGAGGTCGAATTCGAGCGTGTAGCGCGTGGCGAGCGGCTGCGGCAGGACGATCTGGAACTTCGCGTCGCTCATCGCCCGCAGATAGCGGGCCCCCTGCCATTCGACGATCTCCATCGAACCGCTGACGAACTCCAGCGAGCGCGGGAAGTCGCCGACTTCGTCCTTCATGAAGTCATCGGCGTAGAGGACACGTTCGCCCGGCTTGAAGTCGAAGTTGGCCCATGCCCCTTCACCCGGCTTGAGCGCATCGGCGCCCGTCGCCCCCTTCTCGCCAGGCGTTCCCTTCGCCTCCTCGGCCGCCTTCTTGGGGACCGTGTCCTTCGCCGGGACGACGTTGACCGTCTTCCCCTCGGACTTGGCCTTCTCGATGCACTTGGTGTCGCCCATGGCGCAGTCGACGGCCTTGTCGATCTTCCGCCCGACCGATTCCTCGGCCTTGCGCTTGATCCGGTCTTTGATGCTCTGCCCCGGGGCGGGAGTCGACACCGCAGCCGCGGCCAACATGATGAAGGAAAAGACCTTGCAGAACCGCTTCATAGAAGCCTCGCCACACTGGAGGGTGCGGCAGCGCTGTCGGGGCGCATCGGGTCGCGCAGGCGTTGCCGCGCCCTCAATGCTGGGGATCGCCCCCCGTGCGGGTAAGAGTGGAACTACCCAGTCTTCGCTCTCCGGGTGACCGACGTATCTTTGGGCGATTGCCGCACCCCTCCTCCAGCACGCGATTCCAATGGCGACATCGACCAGAACCGAGCGTCCGCACGTCTCTGGCCTTTCGCGCGAGCAGTTACAGCGGGCCTATCGGGTCATGCTCCTGTCGCGCCGCATCGACGACAAGGAGATCCAGCTCAAGCGTCAGAACAAGATCTTCTTCCAGATCTCCGGTGCCGGGCACGAGGCGGTGCTGGCCGCGGCCGGGCTGCTCCTGCGTCCGGCCTACGACTGGTTCTACACGTACTACCGCGATCGCGCGCTCTGCCTCGCCCTCGGGATGACGCCCGAGGAGATGCTCTACGAAGCGGTGGGCGCCGCGATCGACCCTAACTCCGGCGGGCGGCAGATGCCGTCGCACTTCGGGCACAAGGCGCTCAACATCGTCAGCAACTCGTCGCCCACGGGGACGCAGTTCCTGCAGGCGGTCGGTTGTGCCGAGGGAATCCAGCGCCTCACCGCGCTGGGGCTGACCGAGGGGGTGCAGTCCGACGAGATCGTCTACGTGGCGTCGGGCGACGGGACGACCAGTGAGGGTGAGTTCTGGGAGAGCCTCAACACGGCGTCGAACCTCAAGCTCCCGGTCCTCTACGTCATCCAGGACAACCAGTACGCGATCTCCGTCCCGGTCGAGGTGAACACGGCGGGCGGGTCGATTTCCAAGCTGGTGAGCTCGTTCCCCGGGCTCTACATCCAGGAGGTCGACGGCTGCGACTTCTTCGCCAGCTACGAGGTACTGCAGCGCGCCATCCAGCACGTACGCGACCGCAAGGGGCCGGCGTTCGTGCATGCGCACGTCATCCGTCCGTATTCGCACTCGCTGTCGGACGACGAGGTGCTCTATCGTCCCCCCGAGGAGCGGGCGGCCGATGCCGCGCGCGACCCGCTCACCACCTTCCCGCTCTGGCTGGTGGCGAACGGCTTCGCGACCGACGAGGAGATCCAGCAGATCCGTGATGACGTCGACGCGCAGATCCTCGCCGCAACCGATGACGCGTTAGGCCAGCCGCAGCCCGACGCCTCCACGGTGCACTTCGCCGTCTACTCCCCCGATGTCGACCCGACGAGCGAGTCGTTCGACACCGAGGACGACCCGCAGTTCGCGGGCAACGCCACGACGATGGTCGACCTGCTCAACGCCTGCATGAAGGACGAGATGCGGCGCGACCCGCGCATCGTCGTGTTTGGCGAGGACGTGGCCGACGTCTCGCGTGAAGCGTATGCCGGGAAGGTCAAGGGCAAGGGGGGCGTGTTCAAGGTCACGCACGGGCTGCAGAAGGAGTTTGGCTCGACGCGCGTCTACAATTCACCGTTGGCCGAAGCGAACATCGTCGGCCGCGCCATCGGCATGGCGGCGCGCGGCTTCAAGCCGGTGGTCGAGATCCAGTTCTTCGACTACATCTGGCCGGCCTTCATGCAGATCCGCGACGAGCTGGCCACGATGCGCTGGCGCTCGAACAACCACTTCGCGGCGCCGGTGGTCATTCGCACGACGTACGGCGGCTACATCCGCGGCGCCATCTATCACTCGCAGACCGGGGCGTCGCTCTTCACGCACAACCCGGGGCTGCGCGTCGTGTGCCCGGCCACCGCGCTCGATGCCAACGGGCTGCTGCGCACCGCCATTCGCTGCGACGATCCGGTCATCTTCCTCGAGCACAAGCATCTCTACCGCCAGACCTACAACAAGGCGGCGTATCCCGGGCCGAACTTCATGATCCCGTTCGGCAAGGCGAAGGTCGTGCGCGAAGGGAGCGACGTGACGCTTGTCACATACGGCGCGACGGTGCAACGCGCGCTGGCCGCCGCCAACCAGATCGCCGACGAGGGGATCTCCGTCGAAGTGATCGACCTGCGCACGCTCTCGCCGTGGGACCAGGAGACGGTCTACGCCTCGGTGAAGAAGACGAGTCGCGTCATCGTGGCCTACGAAGACTCGATCTCGTGGGGCTATGGTGCGGAGATCGCCGCTCGCGTGGCCGATGACTGCTTCGCGTGGCTCGACGCTCCGGTCAAGCGGGTCGCCAGCACCGACACGTTTGTCGGCTATGCCCCACAGCTCGAGGACGCGATCCTTCCACAGATCGACGACTTCACGCGCGCTTATCGCGAGATCGTGACGTACTAGGCGACGTCGAACGCATCACAAATGTCGGGCCGGTCACCGTGGATGGGTGATCGGCCCGACGTTGGTTCACCGGGCGCGGCCGTTTCAGTTCTCCCCCACGCGATGCCGACACTGACACGTGTCAGGAGACTTCGTGTCCGTTGGGGGAGATCATGTCAAAGCGTCCGTACGAATCCGGTGTTGGTCAGACGTCACGCGTCGTGCGCGTGGCGGCGCTGCTGCTTGTCGGCGCATGCTCGGGCGAGAGCGGCAACGCGATCGCGCCCGACGGCGTGAACGCGCTCGTCGCCTCGCTGGCCGTGCGGGAGGTCGCCGCTCCGCTGTATGCGGGCGACACCATCCAACTGGTCGCCGACGCGCGTGACGCGACCGGTCGAGCGCTGGAGGGCGCCACCATCACCTGGTCCGTCTCCAGTGAGGCGCTGGCCAGTGTTGCATCTGGCGGCCGCCTCGTGGGCAAGGGACACGGTGCCGTCACCGTCACCGCGACCGCGGGCCAGGCCAGCGCCACCGTCCCGGTGACCGTCCGCCTGACGAGCGAGTCCCGGCGTCTCGCCTACGCATGGATCCACGACCCGTCGACCAGCACCATGTACGCCCCGACATCGTCCTACCAGCATAACGAGACCGGGGGCGGGATCCGCGTCACGCGCAGCAGCGCCGGTTCGTACCTCGTGTCGTTCGAACGGATGGCCAAGGTCGACAGCACCTTTCGCGAAACCGTCCTCGTGACCCCGTTCGGCTCCAACGGCGAGCGCTGTCACCTCAATGGCTGGGCCAATGCCCCCAACGGGCTCGACCTCGACGTCTCCGTCTCCTGCTACACCTTCGGCGGCGCCAGCATCGACACGCGCTTCTCCGTGCTCGTCGTCGGCTCTCGTTCGCTGCCGTCGCGGCTAGGATTCACGGTCGCGGGCGACGCCGCGTCGCAGTTCGCCCCCGAGCCGACCAACACCTTTTCGTCGTTTGCCGATGGGGTCGGGATCTCGCGCTCGACCGCGGGGAGCTACCTCGTCCAGATGAACGGTGCCCCGACCGACACGCCCCAGAACTACTTCGTGTCGACCTACGGTGGGGCCCCGGACCTCTGCAAGGTGTCGTCGTGGAACAAGGGGGTCTGGGCGAGCGTGATCTGCTACGCGCCGAGCGGCGCCCTGGCCGACGCCCGCTTCTCCCTCCTGATGATCGAGAGCGGGCGCCCGGGCAAGCGCTTCGGCTTCGCCTGGTCCAACGAGCCATCGACGCCGTTGGGCGGCACCTATACCCCCAGCATGCCCTACCAGCGGACGTCGTCGGGTGAGCCGGTGCGCATCACCCATCAGGCCACCGGGAGCTACCTCGTCTCGTTCCCCGGATTGGCCAAGGTGGGGAGCCGCCCGGAAACCGTGCACGTCTCTCCCTACGGCGGAGGGCTCTTCACCTGCCAAGTCCAGGGATGGAGCAACAGCGGCGATGGCAGCTCGCTCGACGCCACCGTTCGGTGCTGGAATCGCGGAAACGGCGACCCCGCCGACACCTACTTCACCATCCTCGTGCTCGAGTAACGCGTCACGCGGTGAGCCGGCCGGGGGGCGGGGCGACCGTCGGCTCGGCGCGGCCCGCGAGTTGCACAACACATGAGACGATCCCCACCTCGGGCTTCCCCGAGTGTACTGGCAGCCGAGGGATCCGTTGATTGTAAGTCACGACCGGGAAGTGATTTGCGTGATCCCGGTCGCAGAATGTGTGGTCAACTCCCGGAGGGGCGATGCAGCAGATCTCCCACATCGAAGTGCGGCGTCATCCAATCTGGCAAAAGGAGTCGCATCATGAGCGACTCGTGGCGGGGCCCAATGGGGCCATCTCGCCGCGCGGGCGCATGATCCTCGTGACGGTCGCAGGGATGCTCCTCATGGCCCTCTGGCTCGTGCAGCTCGGCTAGCCTCGCACGGTCGAGAATCCCAGTCCGCAACCCGACGCCGCCGGTCCTAAGGACCAGCGGCGTTTTTCGCGCTCGGCGGGGCATCGAGCACCTCGCGCACCTTCCGCGCGAGTTCCATGGGCCCGAACGGCTTCTGGAGAAAGGCGGTCTCCGGCGCGAGCGTCCCGTGCCGGGTCACCGCCTCGCCGGAGTATCCTGAGAGCAAGAGTACGCGCATCCCGGGACGATCGGCGGTGAGCAGCTCGGCCAGGCGCGGCCCGCTCATGCGCGGCATCACGACGTCGGTGACGAGCAGGTCGATCTTCCCCGGATGCTGACGGGCGACGACCGTCGCCTTTTCGCCGTCGCTGGCCTCCAGCACCGTGTAGCCGCAGGACGAGAGGATCATCCGCGACAGCGATCGAACCGATCCCTCGTCCTCGGCAATCAGTACGACCTCCGCCCCTCGCGGCATCTCCGGCTGTTCGACGGGCGGGCGATGGGACGGCACGGTGGAGTCGTCGCGCGGCAGGTAGACGTGGAAGGCGGTGCCGTTCCCCGGCTCGCTCTGCACCTCGATGTGCCCGCCCGACTGCGTGACGAAGCCGTACACCATCGCGAGGCCGAGCCCCGTCCCTTTCCCCTGCACCTTCGTGGTGAAGAAGGGTTCGAAGACGCGGGCGCTGGTGGTCGCATCCATCCCCACGCCGGAGTCTCGCAAGGTGATGCGCAGGTAGCGCCCCGGTCGCACACCCGGGAACTCCGCCGCATACGCGTCATCCAACTCGGCGTTGCCGGTATCGATGCGAAGCCGTCCCCCGCCGGGCATCGCGTCACGGGCGTTCACGGCGATGTTGATGATCGCCTGCTCGAACTGCGCCGGGTCGACCTTGGTGAGCCCGAGGTCCGGGTCGAGGGAGAGCACGATGTCCACGTCCTCGCCGATCAGCCGGCGGAGGAGCTTGTGCAGATCCTCGAGCACCGCGTTGAGCCGCACCACCTGCGGCTGCAGCACTTGCTTGCGGCTGAAGGCGAGCAGCTGGCGAGTGAGCGTCTCGGCGCGTTCCCCGGCGTGGCGAATCTCGGCGATGAGGTCGCGGTCGGGATCGCCGGGCTCCAGCTGGTTGAGCAGCAGGTTGCTGTAGCCGTTGATGACGGTGAGCAGGTTGTTGAAGTCGTGGGCCACCCCACCGGCGAGCTGGCCCACGGCCTCCATCTTCTGCGCCTGGCGCAGCTGCCCTTCCATCCGCTTGAGTTCCGTGACGTCGCGCGAGATGGCCACCACGCCGATGACGTTCCCGCGTGCATCGCGGTACGGCCCCGTCGTCGTGAGCAGGGTGCGCGAATGCCCGTGCAGGCTCACCACGTGCTCGTACGTCTGCTCGCGAGCACTTGCCATCACCTCGAGCTCCCGCGAACGGTGGGCCTCGTCCATCCCGGCCGGGATCAGCTCCTCGTCCGACTTCCCGGTCGCGTTTTCCGGGGCACAGCCGAGCAGGCGGGCCGCGGCGGCGTTCATCATCAGGTACCGCCCGGCGACGTCCTTCACGGAGACCGCGTCCGACGTTCCCTCGATCACCGACTGCAGGAGCGCATGGCTCTCGCGCAGCGCCATCTCGGCACGCATGCGATCGGTGATGTCGCGCGCGAGCGAGACCGAGTGCAGCTGCCCTGACTCCTTGAACGGGCGCAGGCGAACCTCGACTGGGAAGGTGCTGCCGTCGCGGCGCCGATGGCGCGAATCGAAGCAGACCGTCTGCCCCGACAGCAGGCTACGGCCGAGGCTCTCGAGGTCGAGGTGCTGGAACTCCTCGTCGAAGATGGACGGGAGCTGGCCCACGAGCGCGTCGCGGGAGTAGCCCAACGACTCGCACGCTTGCCGATTGGCGTCGAGGATGCGACCGCCGGCATCGTGGAGGAAGAAGGCATCGGTGGCATGGTCCGCGAAGACGCGAAACCGCGCCTCGCTCCTGCGAAGCTCGCGCTCCACGTGTCGCCGGTCGGTGATGTCCTGGATCACCCCAAAAGTCCGAAGCGGCGTGCCATCGTCGGCGGCCCGGACGTTGCCCGCACATGCCACGGTGCGCAGTGCGCCGCTGGGGTGCACGAGCCGGTACTCGACTTCGTACGGGGCACCGGTCCGGATCGCGGCCTGGACGGCGTCTTCCCTGCGCGCCCGGTCGTCCGGATGAATCATGTCCGTCCACGCGGCCGCGGTCAGCTCAATCGTCCCCGGCTCGTGCCCGAAGATGCGGTAGGTCTCGTCGGACCAGGCCACGTGGCCCGTGACGAGGTCCCACTCCCAATGGCCGACATGGGCAATGCGCTGCGCCTCCGCGAGCCGCCCCTCGCTGGCGCGCAGGCGACGGAGAATGAGCAGGCGGTTGAGCCCATCCGAGATGCGCCGACCGATCTCCACGAAAAGCCGCTGCTCGTGCGCGTTCCAGGTGCGCCCCTCCGAGCACTGGTGCACCCCGAACAGATACGGCTTGTCGACGGCAGGATAGAGCGCCATCGACATCTGCGACCGGATCCCGTACCGCGATGCCCCCTCGTCCAGCGGCGGATCGGTATCGGGCCCCAAACAGGTGGCGCCGTCCGTCGTCCGGGCACGGAGAAAGGCGGCGGCGACCTCCGGCGACATCGGGATGTCGGCATCGTTCGGGAGCCCGGGGGGAAACGCGGGGACCGTGCGCTCGACCACGCTGCGCCAGGTCGTCGACACCGGATCGCACGGATACACGAGCCAAGCGCGGTCGCTGCCGAAGATTGACAGCACCTCACCGAGGACGTCGCCGATCTCCTGCTCGAGGTCGTTTGCCCCATGCATGACCCGCTGCACGCGGTCCAGGCTCTCGAGGAAGTGGAGGTGGGCCTCCGTGTCGCCGAGTTGGTCCGTCCGATCGGGACGCGGCCCGACCGCAGCGCCGGGCTGATCCTGCGCGGGCGAGGGCTCCTGCTGCGTCATGATCGTGCCGTGGTGCTGGTCGCGTGGACCCACCCGGACGCCCGATCGCGCGGCGCCGCTGCGGTCGCGCGATGTTGCATCGGCCAGGGGGTGGACGCAATAGGGGCGTCGCCCTACACAGGCGACGCCCCTTCCTGATCGTTGCGGCTCACGGCTTCTTGAAGAGCCCCCGGAGCGCCTTCTTGGCTGCGTCCTTGGGCGTGACCTTGGCGGTCGAGTCCCCGCCGGCCTCCCCCTGCATGGTGCACTTCTCACTCCCCTTCCCGTTCTTCGCCTCGCAATCGGCCTTGGCCTTCTCCATCTCCTCCGACAGCCCGGCCATCTGGGCCTTCATGTCGGTGACCTCGTAGCCGGCCGGGACCTCGAAGAGCGACGCATCGAGCGACGCCTTGGCCAGCTCGGTCATCTCCATGGTCGTGGTCGTCGTGGTCGCGTTCCCCTTGTCGTCGGTGTCGGTGGACTGTTGCACCTGCTTGAGGACGATCCCCTTGATCTGGTTGGCCTGTTCGGCCTCCATCAGCTTCTTGAGGGCGTCGCCGGAGACGCTGCCGACGCCGCGCGTGAAGTTCTTCGCCCAGGCCTCGAACGCCTTGTCCTCGATGAACTGGTCGGCGATCCACGCCTCGGTAACCGACGCGTGCGTCGAGCTGTTCTTGCGACCGAAGACGGAGATGGTCATCACGTAGCCGCGCGTGATGCGGTACTTCGTGGTGGCGCGCCCCAGGAGGCGGTCGCCGGCGCCGAGCTTCTCCACCGAGACCTTCACGTCCTTCACGTCCATCTTCACCATGCCGCTCGCGCCGATGGCCCCCATCATGTTGCCTAACGCTGACGGATCCATGACGACGGCCTTCTTCTCCTTGGGGTCGACCATGGTCATGGTCCCCTTGTCGGCATCGAGGAGCATGTAGCCCCCCTTCTTCATCATCCCCTGTGGCTGGGCCTCGCCCTCGTAGTCCATGCGGGCCTTGCCGGGGATGAGCGCCACGGACATCGACGGCGACGCCGGCGTCCGGTCCTTCTTGTCCGTCTCGACGGTGACCTTCCAGCGAAAGCGCCAGCCGTCAGCGGCAACCGGGGCGGTGCGGACGGGGGCGGCGTCGGCGCGCGGCTGCACCGGGCGCGACGGGACGGCTGCAACGAGGGCGAGCGACACCAGCGGCATCGCCAGCGTGAGCGAGGACAGCATCGTCAGTCTCCAGAGTGCGAAGAAACGTCAGCGGACCATTCCGCCACTAGACGAGTCTAGGTGGGGCGGCGCCACGAAGGGACTGGGAGAACCCCGACCCCCGACCCCCGACCGCCGCCCCCCCGGCGCCCGGCGCGCCGCGCCGAGTCGGCCGCACGCCGGAGCCCGCTACGGCTTCTGGTAGACCGTCTTGCCCCCCACCACCGTCCGTACGACCTTGGCCTCCCGGATCGTCTCGGGGGCGATCGTCGTCAGG
>ERZ795061.5421-NODE-5421-length-10469-cov-5.867102_pt1 | contig 10469 bp, 11 predicted proteins | sample MGYA00375145_ERZ795061 | MGnify/ENA primary metagenome ERZ795061 (study PRJEB30190, sample SAMN05720144) | anaerobic digester metagenome | isolation source: active sludge of municipal wastewater-treating anaerobic digesters | place: USA | collected 2014-12-22 ... | reverse complement strand
CCGCGCCTTTGATTGATGATGCGGCATTAACAAAAGCCGTGAAAATGCTCAATGATCATGTAGCACCAGCTTTGCAATCGATAGAGTTTTCGATTGATCAAGAGACCAATCGCACGATTGTTAAAGTTGTAGATACAGCCACGCAAAAAGTATTGCGGCAAATTCCAAATGAAGAAGTGATTGCGATTTCTAAAACATTAGGAAAACTGCAAGGGTTGATGATTAGGCAAACGGCTTAATGCCTAAAGATTTCCTATTATGTGACGTTAATTAGGTATATGGAATCAATTATTTTAATCGCAATTAGTGAGGGAACTTGAAATGGGAATTTCATCTTCAGGCATTGGGTCTGGTCTTGATGTTAACGGCATTGTTACCAGCCTGATGAACGTAGAGCGTAAGCCTCTAGATCAAGTAGCTAAACAAAAAACGGCTTTTGAATCAAAAGTGTCTGCTTTTGGAACTTTAAAAAGTTCCCTATCTACATTTCAAACTGCGATTAGCTCATTGTCAGACCCCGCCAAATTTAATGCGCAAGCAGTTACTTCTGGAGATACCAAAGTATTTACAGCAACCGCTAATGGTCAGGCGACAAATGGTATTTCCAGTGTCACTGTGACACAGTTAGCCAAGGCGCAAAAATTGGCAATGGCTGGTGTTGCTAATACTACGGATGTGATTGGTACCGGCACACTTACAATTTCATTTGGTAAATTTACCGAAGCTACAACCACGCCAGTTGCTGCAGCTAGCTTTACGCCTAACACTGCCAAAACCGATATAACTATAGATATTAATAGCGCAAATAACACGCTTTCAGGTGTGAGAGATGCAATTAATGCCAGCAACTCAAGTGTAAGCGCATCTATCGTAAATGATGGCACTAGCAACCGCTTAGTAATTACTTCAAAAGATACCGGTGAAGTGAATAGCCTAAAAATATCAGTAGTGGATGCCGATGGTAATTCTCAAGATGCAATAGGTTTATCGCAAATGGCGTATGACCCCTTAGCGACGAGTGGTAATGGCAAAAATTTGACGCAATTGCAAGCAGCAAAAAATGCATTATTGGATGTGGATGGCATTGCAATTTCTAAGCCTAGCAATACGATTACTGATGCCATACAAGGTGTGACTTTAAACTTAATAGGTACTAGCACTGTTGGTACGAGCGCAGATTTGACGATTGCTACCGATAAAGAAAAAATTAAAGAATCTGTCAAAGGCTTTGTGGATGCATACAATAAATTAGACGATACATTGCGAAATTTAACTAAATATGACCCCTCAGGAAAATCATCTGGCGTGTTGTTAGGGGATGCAACAGTTCGCTCAGTGATAAACCAAGTAAAAGGCGTGATGACACAAGCAATTGCATCTGGCAATTCGATAAATTCATTAAATCAGATTGGCGTATCATTTCTAGGCACAGGAAAATTGGCATTAGATGAAACTAAACTCTCTAAAACGATGGATACCAATTTTAATGATTTAGCCGCACTATTTACGACTAGTGCAAAAACGTCTGATGCATTAGTTAGTTACTCCGGAAGCACTAGTAAGACTTTAGTTGGTACTTATGCTGTAAATGTGACGCAATTAGGTTCAAGCATACTTAATGCAGCAGGCACAATTAATGGAGTTACTGCTACTGGAAACAAAACAAATTTGACGGGCGCGTTTGGAGATGCAAGTGAAGGTTTAAGTGTAACAATTGCAGGCGGCGCGATAGGTGACCGAGGCACGGTGACATTTACTCGTGGTTATGCGTCGCAGTTGGACGGTTTAATATCCAAACTTTTAAAAGATGATGGAATTTTAGCTGCTAAAACAGATGGTATTAAAAGCTCTATTACACGCTTAGATAAACAAGCGGATGCAATTAATGTTAGGTTAGCTGCAACAGAAGCACGCTATCGTGCGCAATATACGCGTTTAGATACCTTAATAGCGAGCATGCAAAGCACCAGCACGTTCCTTACACAACAAATTGCATCGCTTAGCGCAAATAGTAATAGTTAATAATAAGAAAGGTTTTGATGATGTTTGGACCACATAAACAAGGTGTCAATATGTACACCAACATGGGCTTAGAAACAGGCGTACTGGCCGCAAGCCCGAATAAACTCATCATCATGCTCTACGATGGCGCAATCAGTGCGTGCCGCGGTGCGATTGTGCATATGCAACAGCAAGATATTCAGAAAAAAAGTGACATGCTTGCAAAAGCCATCATGATTATTGAAAGTGGCCTGCGCATGAGTTTAGATCAAAAAGCGGGGGGTGAAATAGCCGCCAGTTTAGATGCGCTGTATATGTATATGAGCAACCGTTTAACCATTGCTAATATTCGTAACGAGCCTGAAATGATTACCGAAGTGATCGGCTTGCTCGCAGACCTAAAAGGCGCGTGGGAAGCTATTGAAAAAACGCAACAAGTAGGCAATGGCGCGCCATTGGCTTATTCTCAATCAATTTAACTTAAGCGAGCATCGTGAGAATGGAACAGCAAAATACTGTCGTACTTTATGAATCTGTGGCAGGCATCATGCACCGCATGTTAGATGCGGCAAAGCAGCAAGAATGGGATGCTTTGGCTGAAATGGAAAGCCATTGCGCGCAGATGGTGCAAATGATTAAGGTCATGGAATCATCCAGCAAGCTTAGTGAAGAAGAACTGGCGCGCAAACTCAGCAGCGTAAAAAGCATTCTCGCCAATGACCGTGAAATTCGTAATATTGTCTCGCCATGGATGGCTAAACTCAATGCGATGATGCATAGCAACCACATGGAACAAAAGCTATCGCAGGCTTACCAGCATTAGCCGGCGATGGCAGCGAGCGTGACCTAAATGTTTAAACCAGCCGACCTGACAAGCATTTTACCTGTACCCAAGGTATTGCCGATTGTTGCGGTGGAGAAAATTGGTGACCCAGCTCAGGCGCTTTTGAGCCGCGCTACCCAATTTTTGGTTGGGCAAGAATATTTAGCCACGGTGGCGGCTAAAACCACCGATGGAAAACAACTGGTTGAAATTGAAGGCCAATTGTTAAAAATGGATCTTGGCAGCCAAGTTGACAAGGGCCAAACGCTTTCACTGCGGTTTATGCAATCGCAACCTGTGCCAACTTTTTATTTATTATCAGCCGATAAATTTAATAGTGCTGCCACTGCGGCTATCAGCCAAACGGGTTTTCTTCTGGGCAGCATTATCAAGCAGGCCAATGAAGAAGGCACTTCTATGCGCTATCAGGCCAATGGCGTGGTGACGCAGCAGCCGTATAACCCACAGCAACTGGGCCTGGATTTAAAAAATGCGCTACAACGTAGCGGATTATTTCTGGAATCGCATCTGGCTGAAGTGGTGGCAGGTAAACGCACAATCGAGAGCATGCGACCAGAGTTGCAAAACTTGGCGAACAATACGCCCAACACCGTGCTCAATACTTTACCGGCACAACAATTGGCCGCGTTAGAGCATCAACGTTTGTCGTGGCATGGCGAAATTTGGCAAAATCAAACCATGGATTGGGATGTGACCTTTGATGAGCCGCGCGAACATGCAGAACAATCCAGCCAAGACGAAACCCAAAAAACCAAACCCGTCAGTAGTGAAATCACCATGCATTTGCCAAATTTAGGCAAAGTGTCGGCGCGCATCGGCGTGGTAGATGGCCGCATAAGCATTCATATGTTGACTGAAAACCCGCAAACGCTCGCAACCTTTAAAAAAGAACGCCAGCAACTTTTTGCATCAATGGTGAATAAAGGCCAAGCAATTGAGGCGCTGACGGTAGGCCAATATGAATAATCTCGCGCAACCGCACCATCATCAGCAAGCCATTGCGCTCGCCTATGGCGCCAATGATTACGCGCCAAAAGTGGTGGCAAAAGGGCACGGGGCAGTAGCTGAACAGATTATTGCCTTGGCAAAAGAACACAAGGTGTTTGTGCATGAATCCAAAGATTTGGTGAATTTGCTCATGCAGGTGGATTTAGATGCGCATATTCCACCAGAATTGTATTTGGCGATTGCTGAAATTTTGGCTTGGATTTATCGGCTGGAAGCAGAAAAAGCGCAATCGCAACAAGCAGAAAAGTTTGAGGAAAAAATCGAAAATTGGCGCTGATGTTTACACCAACCTTTTTCGATGCTCTACGAGCCTTATAAATAAAGGCTCGCAGGGCATAAAATTTTTCTCGGGGTGATGTTAGGTAAATTGAGTGCCTTTTTAAAGGCTTTTAAACCTGCATATTCATGATGTCATGATAGGCTGAAACCAGTTTATTTCTTACTTGAATGGTGGCCTGAAAAGAGATGTTGGCTTTTTGGTTGGCAATCATCACATCAGACAGGCTGACGCTATCGTCGCCCATGGCAAAATTTTTGCCTAATTGCTCGGCACTTTTTTGCACTTGGTTAACTTGGTCTAACGAAGCTTTTAGGGCGTTTGAAAAATCAACTTTTGAAGCATTGCCAGCAGATTTTGTGCCAGAAACATTGAGTGCAGTTAAAGCCTCTGCCTGTGGGCGCTGTGCCGCAGCTTTAAGTTGTGCCAGCATTGATTCAATTCGGCCAGCGTCGATTCCACTTGTTTTCATTGGGCTTGTACTCCATTCAATTCAAAAAACTTAGCACTTTTTGTGCTTAAGTTTAAGACACATTTAACTAAAGGTTGTATCACGGTGAACAATTTAACATGCAGTGGCAATACTAAACGGTGCAAATAAGCTCAATATTACCGCTCTATTCTAAAAATTGAATTTGCAGAACATGCGCATAATAGTCATTAATCCGTCAAAGGAAACACAAAACGCTTCTTTTGACACTCACTGATTTTGACTTTATTGCGTAAGAAACTGGAGATTGATGATGGCAGCCTCAAACGCCACCTTAACAAACGAATCCGCCATGGGTATGGGCGGCATGCCGCAATTGGGCAATAAGCTGATGCTGGTAGCAGGCATGGCTGCCGTGGTAGCCGTGATGGTGGTATTTTGGTTATGGAGTCAGCAACCTGATTACCGTGTTTTATATTCCAATTTTTCAGATAAAGACGGTGGCGCAATTGTGGCCGCGCTTGAAAAAATGAATGTGCCGTATAAATTTTCTGAAGGTGGTTCAGCGATTTTGGTGCCTGCAGGTCAAGTGCACCAAGCTAGACTTAAATTAGCCGCCGATGGCTTACCTAAAGGCGGTAACGCTGGTTTTGAATTGTTAGAAAATCAAAAATTTGGTGTTTCACAATTTGTAGAGCAAGTGAATTTTCAACGCGCACTTGAAGGTGAGTTAGAACGCAGTGTGCAATCAATCAGCGCGGTTGAAGGCGCTAAGATTCATTTGGCAATTCCAAAAGCCACCGTATTTGTGCGCGATCAACTTAAACCGACGGCATCTGTACTGTTAAATGTAAGAGCAGGGCGCAATTTAGACCCGCAACAAGTGGCCGCCGTTGTGCATTTGGTGGCCAGCAGCGTGCCTAATTTGCCCATTGAGAACGTGACAGTGGTAGACCAGCACGGTACTTTGTTGTCTGACACTTCAAAAAAAGCAGGCGCAAATGGCTTAGATGCAACCCAAATTAAATATATTGACGAGATGCAGCAAAGCATCGTTAAACGCGTGGAATCCATTATTGCGCCGATAGTAGGGGCTAAAAATGTGCGGGCTGAATCAAATGTTGAAATTGATTTTTCATCGACTGAACAAGCGGCAGAAACGTATAAGCCTAATCAGAGGACAGAAGATGCTGCGATTCGTAGCATGCAAAATAGCGAGTCACAAACAGGTAATGGTGGCGCTGCCACAGGCGTGCCTGGTGCTTTATCTAATCAGCCGCCCGCTAACGCAACTGCACCGATTGTGGCCGATGGCGCAACGGCAGGCGCTGCGGCAGGTGCTGAAGCTACCGCAATCAACAGCCAAAAAAATACCACGACGAATTTTGAAGTTGATAAAACCGTGCGTTACACCCAACAAACAATGGGCGGTGTTAAACGTATTAATGTGGCGGTGGTGGTCAATAACATGCAAGTGATTGATGCTAAGGGCAAAGTGACTTATCGTCCGCTCTCAGCGGCCGAGAAACAGCAAATCAATGATTTAGCTATGCAAGCCATGGGTTTTAACAAAGAGCGTGGCGATTCATTGACGATAGTGAATAGCCCGTTTGCAGAAAATCCAGTAGAACCCGTTGCTGAATTGCCACTTTGGAAAAATCCAACCGTGATTGAATATGGCAAAGATGCCTTGCGCTTTTTAGTGGGCATCATTGTGTTGATGATGCTCTATAAACGTGCCCTAAAGCCAATGCTCAATAAGCTCACTACGGCCTCACCACAGTTGCTACCTGCACCACAAGGTGGTCAAGAAGATGCCACGGTGACTTTAAGTAATCAATCCGGCAATGCAGTGCCGCCCTATGAGCAAAATTTGCTTGCCGCAAAACAAATGGCAAAGGATAACCCACGCATTGTGGCAAGCGTGGTTTCAAATTGGACGAATGGAAATGAGTCATAAATGAGTGATGCAGGCGTAATGAGAAGCGCGGTACTAATGCTGGCGCTGGGTGAGGATGAAGCAGCAGAAGTGATGAAATATCTTGGCCCGAAAGAAGTGCAAAAACTTGGCGCTGCGATGGCGTCATTAAAATCGGTTGGGCGTGACCAAGTGGAAACAGCACTCAGTGAATTTATGCTGGAAGCCGAACAAAACAGCAATTTTGGGCTGGATTCAGATGAGTATATTCGCTCTGTATTGACCAAAGCGCTGGGGGATGACAAAGCATCCAATTTATTAAACCGTATTTTGCAATCCAGTGACGCCAGCGGAATTGAAGGCTTAAAGTGGATGGACGCACCAAGCGTGGCAGAGTTAATTAAAAACGAACACCCGCAAATTATCGCTACCATTTTGGTGCATTTAGAAGCTGACCAAGCGGCTGAAATTGTGAGCAATTTCACTGATCGTTTGCGCCAAGATGTGATGCTAAGAATTGCCACTTTAGATGGCGTTAAGCCCATCGCTTTGCGTGAACTGAATGAAGTGATGACTAAATTGCTCACCGGCAATGAAAACCTTAAAAAACAAAGTATGGGCGGCATTAAGGTGGCGGCCGAAATCATGAACTTTATGGGCGGTGAAAAAGAGGCTGAGCTGATGGAAGGCCTGAAAAGCTACGATGAAGACATGGCGCAGCAAATCATGGATGAAATGTTTGTGTTTGATAACATCATGGATGTGGATGATAAAGGCATTCAAGCATTGTTAAGAGAAGTGCAGTCTGAAACATTGATTATTGCCCTAAAAGGCACTACCGAAGAAATGCGCGACAAGATTTTCCGCAATATGTCGTCGCGCGCGGCCGAAATGATGAAAGAAGATTTAGAAACCAAAGGCCCGGTCAAACTTTCTGAAGTGGAAGCACAGCAAAAACAAATTCTGCAAATTGTGCGCCGCTTGGTAGATGAAGGGCAAATTATGTTAGCTGGTAAGGGTGGTGATGACCAATATGTCTAATTTCGCCACCCCCAAAGAGCAGCAAACGGCTTACGAGCGTTGGGAAATGTCATCTTTTCCGGATGATTTTTCGCAATCTCGCCCAGCCAGACAAAAGCCAGAAAAAAGCACGACAGACGCGGGTGTGTTAGCCAAAATTATTGAAGGCGCGCGCAAAGAAGCCTATGAAAAAGGCATTCAAGAAGGCTTTACAGTTGGCATGGCTAAGGCCAGAGAGCAGGCTTTAGTTGAAAAGCAGGCGTTTGCCCAGTTGATGGATAGTTTTAGTACAGCGTTAGAAAATAAAGATGCACAAATTGCTGAAGATGTACTATGCCTTGCGCTAGACATTGCAAAATCGATGCTAAAAATTAAACTCAACGTAGACCCAACTGTGATTTTGCCATTGGTGATGGATGCGATTCATTACTTACCAAGTGTTCAAAAGCCAGCCAGAATTATGGTGCATCATGATGATGCGCACATTCTGCGCGAGTATCTGGCCGAAGAGTTATTGAGCCAAGAATGGCAAGTGCAAGAAGATAGCAATATCGAGCGCGGCGGTTGTTTGGTTGAAACTGGGGCGAATCAAATTGATGCCACTACACAAGTGCGTTGGAAGCGAATTAGTGAGGCTTTGGCGCAAAAAAATGATTGGTTATTGCCATAATGCAAGCGAGCGCTATCAGCCAAGAAAAAGCAATCGGCAACCTCCATCAGGAGCGCTGGCAGGATTACATGCGCGATTGCCGTGAAATTTTACGCATTATCGAGCCACTTGAAATTGCTGGCCGTATCACAAAACTCACCGGCTTGGTGATGGAAGCTGTTGGCATTCAATTACCGATTGGCTGTGCCTGCTACGTGCCGCTAGCTGAAGGCCGCCGTGTGGAGGCTGAAGTGGTAGGGTTTGATGGCGATGTGCTATTGCTCATGCCGCAAAGCAGTGTAGATGGTGTGGTGCCAGGGGCAAAAGTTTTTGCACTTGAAATTGCAGAAGCGCTACCAAAGCCACATTTTAATATCCCGCCACGCAGAAGAGTCACCGATCGCGCCCGCCACTTGCCAGTAGGTGAAGATTTATTAGGCCGCGTGGTCGATGGTGCGGGCAACCCGTTAGATAATTTAGGCAAAATTGCATCAAGCAAAAGTGCGCCCTTGAGTGCGCGCCCGATTAATCCGCTGATGCGCGCGCCGATTGAAGAAACGCTGGATGTAGGTGTACGCGCAATTAACGCCATGCTGACTGTGGGCCGTGGGCAGCGGATGGGCTTATTTGCTGGTTCTGGCGTGGGTAAAAGTGTGCTGCTAGGCATGATGGCCCGTTACACCACTGCGGATGTGATTGTGGTCGGTTTAATTGGCGAGCGTGGTCGTGAAGTACAAGAGTTTATTGAAAACATTTTGGGTGAAGAAGGCTTGGCGCGCTCAGTGGTAGTCGCCGCGCCGGCAGATGCTTCAGCGTTAATGCGTCTGCAAGGTGCTAATTACGCCACCACCATTGCCGAGAGCTTTCGTAACCAAGGCAAAAATGTGTTGCTGATTATGGATTCACTCACCCGTTATGCCATGGCGCAGCGTGAAATTGCGTTGGCGATTGGTGAGCCGCCTGCGACGAAAGGTTATCCGCCCTCTGTTTTTGCAAAATTGCCCGCGTTGGTGGAACGCACCGGTAACGGCATGCGCGGCGAAGGTTCAATAACCGCTTTTTATACTGTGCTGACTGAAGGCGACGACCAGCAAGACCCCATTGCCGATGCGGCACGTGCGATTTTAGATGGCCACATTGTGCTTAGCCGCAGCTTGGCTGAAAGCGGGCATTATCCTGCGATTGATATTGAACAATCGATTAGCCGTGCCATGCACAACATTACCAGCCCAGCACATCAAAAATTAGCACGTAAATTAAAACAACTTAATTCGCGTTATATGCGCAGCATTGATTTAATTAATGTGGGCGCTTATGAAGCAGGCAGTGACCAAGTGCTGGATGAAGCGATTGCAAAACACGAAATGGTTGAAGCTTTTTTACAGCAAGATATTGATGAGTCAGCAGGCTTTGGCGATAGTTTGCAGGGCTTAGCTGCCATTTTAGAGGTATAGAGTAGCGCCCGATGACGACAATTTCTCCTCAAGTATTAAAACTGCTTACTGAAACAGCAGTAAAAGAAGTGGAACTTGCCACCGAAGCTTTGGCAAAGGCCATGAAGCAGGCCACAGAGGCACAACAAAAACTCGACATGCTGATTGAATATCGGCGTGATTACTTAAATAATTTGAGTAAAACCCTTGAGCGCGGCATGAGCGCTGAAGCGCACCAAAATTTCCATCACTTTTTGGCAAAGTTAGACCAAGCGGTGGCCGGGCAAAAAGATGTGCTGGTGTCAGTGCAATATCACGTCACGGTGCAAAAACAGCTTTGGCAAGAATGTCAGCGTAAAAAGCTCTCTTATGAAGTGCTTGCCACACGTAAAAATAAGCAATTGCATCATGTGGCGCTTAAAAAAGAGCAAAAAGAGATGGATGAGTTTGCCATGCGGGCAAGCCATAAAAAATAGCGTGGAAGATTTAAGCGGTTTATTTACCCTAAACGAAATTAGGTCATAATTTGGAGTTTGGTATGATGCAAAAAATGTCAACGTCAGCAGCGCCAGCTGCCGCAATCAGCAAAATGAACGGCTTTGAGAATAAAGCCAATGCCAGTGCTGAAATGCAAACCGTAGCCCCTGCCAGTACATTCCAATCGGTATTGAAATCGCAGGTGCAAACGCGCCAGCCAAAGCCAACAGCCGAAGCAGCCAAACAACACACGCCGCACACTGCAAAGCAGGTGGCCGCCAAAACAGCGAATCAAACAGACGCTGGCCAAAAAACAAATCACACTACGGCTGTTATAAGCAATATCGCGCGGCAAGACGAAGCCGAACCTATGGCGACTTCAAAAGCGGTGGACGAGATGGAGATCGGAAGA
>ERZ795061.5417-NODE-5417-length-10472-cov-4.810598_pt1 | contig 10472 bp, 7 predicted proteins | sample MGYA00375145_ERZ795061 | MGnify/ENA primary metagenome ERZ795061 (study PRJEB30190, sample SAMN05720144) | anaerobic digester metagenome | isolation source: active sludge of municipal wastewater-treating anaerobic digesters | place: USA | collected 2014-12-22 ... | reverse complement strand
GCCCCTGACATGGAAGATCTGGACGGCAACTTCGAGCGGGTCCTCGGCAATGGCGATCACGTCGGCGTCCGTGCCGTCCGACAGCACGATGGCATTCTTCTCGGTGGCCTGCCGAAGGGCCTGCAAGGAGTCGCGCAGGACTGCCGCGCGCTCGAACTCGAGCGATTGGGACGCTTCCTTCATCTGCCGCTCCAGCTTGCGCGACAGCTGGCCCGACTGACCGGCCATGAAGCTCGAGAAGTCAGCCACGATCTCGCGGTGCTCGTCGGCGGTCACCCGTCCCACGCAGGGCGCAGAGCACTTGCCGATGTAACCCAGCAGGCACGGACGTCCGGAGGCCGCCGCCGACCTGAACACCCCGGACGTGCACGAACGCATGGGGAACACGCGCAGCAGCAGGTCGACGGTCTCGCGAATGGCCCACGCCTGACCGAAGGGTCCGAAATAGCGCCAACCCTTGCGCTTGCTCCCGCGACCCACGAAGACCCGCGGAAACTCGTCCGACCAGGTGATCGCCAGCCAGGGGTAGGACTTGTCATCGCGATATTTCACGTTGAAACGTGGGTCGAACTGCTTGATCCACGTGTACTCCAGCTGGAGCGACTCCAACTCGTTGCGGACGACCGTCCACTCGACGCGGGACGCGGTGCGGACCATAGCCTGCGTCCTGAAGTGCAGGGACGCCGGGTCTGCGAAGTACGAGTTGAGACGTTGGCGAAGATTCTTCGCCTTGCCGACGTAGATCACCTGGCCATGGGCGTCCGAGAACCGGTAGACGCCCGGACCCGTCGGGATCGAACCCGGACGGGGGCGGTAGGTGGATGGATCGGCCATGCCAAGCAGTCTAGGGATCGCCACTGACAGGTAGGCTCGGCCCGGGTGGCACACCGATCGCCGCCCTGCCGCACCAGACCCAGGAGCCTCCATGACCCCGTCACGTCGCGTCGTCCTCAAGGCCGTCGGCATCGCCGCAGCGCTCACTGCCACGGGCTGCTCGCAGCCCGAGAACGTGGCCACCGGGGCTGTCACGGTGGCGGCGTCGCTGGTGCCCGTGGGAAGCGGCTACGTGATCCCCGACTCGAACTTCGTGGTCACCCAGCCGGAAGCGGGCACCTTCGTCGCCTTCTCACGTGTGTGCACGCACGCCGGCTGCCTCGTGTCGTCGGTCGACACCAACATCGTCTGCAACTGCCACAACTCGCGGTTCTCGATCCAGGACGGATCGGTTGTCTCCGGCCCGGCGACGGGCAGCCTCACCCGGGCGACGGTCACCACGAAGGGCGAGGAGCTGACGATCAGCGCCTGAGCGGCTCACACGGCGCTGCGACGCCCTCGCCGAGGGGTCACATCGACCGTTTTCGCCTTCCGTGAGGCGCGGGCGGCCGGCGCGGTCGCAGCCTTCGCCACGGGTTCGACCAGAGGTTCGATCACCGCCTCGATCGGCACTTCGCGTCCCGCGATGACCGGAGCAAGGAATTGGCCGGTGAACGACTCAGAGCACGTGGCGACCACCTCGGGCGTGCCCTCGATGATCACATCACCACCACGGTTGCCGCCCTCCGGCCCCAGGTCGATCACCCAGTCAGCGGTCTTGATGACATCCAGGTTGTGCTCGATGACCACGACGGTGTTGCCGGCGTCCACGAGTCGACCCAGGACGGTCAGGAGCTTGCGGATGTCCTCGAAGTGGAGGCCGGTCGTGGGCTCGTCGAGGACGTACATCGTGCGTCCGGTTGACCGCTTCTGAAGTTCGGACGCCAGCTTCACGCGCTGGGCCTCGCCACCCGACAGGGTCGTGGCCGGCTGGCCCAACCGGACGTATCCGAGCCCGACCTCGTTCAGGGTGACGAGGTGGCGCGAGATGGCGGGGATGGCAGCGAAGAAGTCGGCACCCTCCTCGATCGGCATGTCGAGGACCTCGGCGATCGTCTTCCCCTTGTAGTGCACCTCGAGCGTCTCGCGGTTGTACCGCGCGCCGTGGCACACCTCGCACGGCACGTACACGTCGGGCAGGAAGTTCATCTCGATCTTGATCGTGCCGTCGCCCAGGCAGTTCTCGCAGCGTCCCCCCTTGATGTTGAAGGAGAAGCGGCCGGGCTGGTAACCACGGATCTTCGCCTCGGGCGTCTGGGCGAACAGGGTGCGGATCTTGTCGAACACGCCCGTGTAGGTGGCCGGGTTCGAGCGTGGCGTGCGTCCGATGGGTGACTGGTCGACGTGGATGATCTTGTCGATCTCGGACGCACCGGTGATCGTGCGATGTCGCCCTGGCACGGCCTTCGCGCCGTAGAGCTGCTTCGCCAACGAGGTGTACAGAATGCCGTTGACGAGGCTTGACTTGCCCGAACCCGAGACGCCGGTGACGGCGATGAAGGTGCCCAGCGGAAAACTGACGGTCACGTCGCGCAGGTTGTTCTCGCGCGCGCCGTGCACCGTGACGTGGGTGCCCTTGCCGCGCCGTCGATGGGCAGGCAGCGGAATCGAGCGGCGTCCCGACAGATACGCACCCGTGAGCGACTCCTGGCTGGCGAGCAGCTCACTCACCGGGCCCGAGACGACGACGCTGCCGCCATGCTCGCCTGCTCCGGGACCGATGTCGACGGCCCAGTCAGCGACGCGGATCGTGTCTTCGTCGTGCTCGACCACGATGAGGGTGTTGCCGAGGTCTCGCAGTCGCACGAGCGTCTCGATGAGGCGATGGTTGTCGCGCTGGTGCAGCCCGATGCTGGGCTCGTCGAGCACATAGAGCACCCCGACGAGGCCGGACCCGATCTGGGTGGCCAGCCGGATCCGCTGGGCCTCACCACCCGAGAGCGTGCCTGCGGGGCGGGACAGGCTCAGGTAGTCGAGACCGACGTCGAGCAGGAATCGGAGGCGCTCGTTGATCTCCTTGATGACGCGTTCGGCGATCTGGAGCTCGCGCTCGGTCAGGGAGATGTCGCGCAGGAAATCGGCGGCCTCCCCGATCGAGAGTCGTGAGATCTCCGAGATGTTGCGTCCGCCGACGGTGACCGCGAGGGTGGTCGGCTTCAGTCGCGCGCCATGACAGACCGAGCACGGGATCTCGCGCAGGTAGCCACCCCAGCGGTCGCGGGCCGAGTCGGACTCCGCCTCGTCGTACCGCCTGCGGACGTAGCGCAAGGCCCCTTCATACCGCTGTGAGAAGGTGCGTGACCGCCCGAAGCGGTTGCGGTACGAGACGTAGACAGGGTCACCGACCCCGAGCAGGACCACCTTCTTCGCGGACGCCGACAGGTCGCGCCACGGCGTGTCGACCGAGAATCCCTTCGACTCGGCGAGGGCTTCGAAGACGTGGGCATAGTGGGCCGCCACCTGCGGTGACGTCCACGGCTGGATCGCCCCCTCTGACAGCGACAAGGAGTCGTCGGGGACGACGAGCTCGGGATCGACCTCGTGCTGCGTCCCGAGACCGGAGCAGGTGGGGCAGGCTCCCCAGGGGCCGTTGAACGAGAACTGTCGGGGTTCCAGTTCTTCGATCGAGATGTCGTGGGCGTTCGGGCACGCCATCTTCTCCGAGTAGCGACGCTCGCGACCGGGATCATCGGCAGGGAGGTCGACGAAGTCGATCCCGACGACCCCCTGGGCCAGGTGGAGTGCCGTCTCGATCGAGTCGGTGAGCCTCTGCTTCGCACTGGCCTTCACCGCGATCCGGTCGACCACCACGTCGATGTCGTGCTTCTTCTGCTTGTCGAGCGTCGGCGGGTCGGTCAGCGCGTGGACCGTCCCGTCGACCCGAACTCGACTGAGGCCCTCTGTGGCCAACTCGTGGAACAAGTCGTGGTACTCCCCCTTGCGCCCCCTCACGACCGGGGCAAGGACCTGGAAGCGCGTCCCCTCGGGCAGGGCGAGGATGCGGTCGACGATCTGCTGCGGCGACTGCCGGCTGATCGGCTCACCACAGATCGGGCAGTGGGGATGGCCGATGCGGGCGAACAGCAGTCGAAGGTAGTCGTAGACCTCGGTGATGGTGCCCACCGTCGACCGGGGGTTCCTGCTGGTCGACTTCTGATCGATCGACACGGCCGGCGACAGGCCTTCGATGAAATCGACGTCGGGCTTGTCCATCTGGCCGAGGAACTGACGGGCGTAGGCCGACAGCGACTCGACGTAGCGGCGCTGGCCCTCCGCGAAGATCGTGTCGAAGGCAAGGGACGACTTGCCCGAACCGGACAGTCCCGTGAAGACGATCAGCGCATCTCTCGGAAGGTCGACCGAGACGTTGCGCAGGTTGTGTTCCCGCGCACCGCGCACCACCAGCCGTTCATGTGTCAGCCGCTCTCTCACCCGGATCATGCTAGATGCTGCCCATGACAGTTTTCGCCGCCCTTCGGCCGGGGTGGTTCGGCCCGAGACCGTACCGAGCGCCGCCGCGGCCTCGCGATGTCACTAAGTTGGTCACATGGCGCCGCACTCGCTTGCAGGTGACCGCCCGGCGGTGGGCGGCCCCTTCCTCGACGTCCGCCACCGCAAGCTCGAGGCGACGCAGGCGCTGCTGGGTGACACCATCAGGATCGCCGAACCAGCCTGGCATGAACCCTCCCGGCTGCCCGGATGGACGCGCGGTCACGTCGCGACACACCTCGCCCGCAACGCCGACGGATTCGTCAAGGTGGTCCAGGGTTTCCTCAGCGGTATCCCTTCCCGGCTGTATGCGAGCGACGCCGAGCGCGACCGCGCCATCGACCTGGGCGCCGAGCGCGACGGGCTGGCCCTGCAGATCGACCTCGACACCTCCGCCGGTCTGCTCAACAAGGTCTTCGACCTGATCGACCCCGAGGATGACGGCATGGTGCGTCTGCGCAGCGGCATCCGCGTCCCCCTGACGCTCCTGCCGCTCGCACGCCTCAACGAGATCGTCCTCCACCACATCGACCTCGACTGCGGCTTCGAGATCGACGACGTGGACGCAGAGATCGCCCGCTGGTTGCTGGAGTGGCAGGCCTTCCGGATCGGGGCCGACCCCGACCACCTGGCCTTCCGGGTGCGCTCGGCGTCCGGGTTCGTCGCCGAGATCGGTGGACAGGGCGAACCGACAGACGTCTGGGGACCCGACAACCGCCTCCTCGGCTGGCTCAGCGGACGATCCGGGCCCGAGGGACTCGAGAACGCCCCCGACGTGACCTTCCAGCCCCATGGCTGACCTCGAGCTCACCCGCCTCGTCGTGGGCGGCATGGACAACAACTGCTTCCTCCTGTCACCGGCCGACGGTTCCCCCTGCCTCATGATCGACGCGGCCGCGGAGGCACCACGACTGATCGGCATGCTGGCCGGACGCAGACTGGCCACCGTCGTGACGACGCACCGCCATCACGACCACGTCGCCGCCCTGGCGGGCGTGGTGGCCAGCACGGGAGCGACAGCGCTGTCGGGCACCCCTGACGCCGCGGCCATCGAATCGCTGACCGGAGTCCCCCAGACACCTGTGTGGACCGGCGACGTCGTCAAGCTCGGTCTGGAGCAGCTGGAGGTCATCGGCCTGGTCGGCCACACGCCGGGATCGATCGCCCTTGTCTGGACGCCCGCCGCCGGGCCGGTCCACCTCTTCACCGGGGACGCACTCTTCCCCGGTGGGGTCGGCCGGACGCAGACACCCGACGACTTCGCGTCCCTCCACCACGATGTGACGACGAAACTGTTCGCTCGATTCCCCGACGACGCGATCGTCCACCCGGGACACGGGCTGGACACGACGCTGGGCGCCGAGCGCCCGCAGCTGCAGGAGTGGCTCGCTCGCGGCTGGTAGGCCTCAGAAGTCCTGGACGGTGACCTCGTCGGTGACGGGATCGACGGTTGTTCCGGTGGCGGCATCGCGCCTCGACTTGAGGAGGCTCGCCACTGTCGTGACGGCCATCGTGACGATGATGACGAGAAGGCTCAACGTGGTCGGGACCTCGATGTCGATCCAGTGATAGTGGTGCGCGGCGTGAAGCACGAGCTTCACGGCGATGAATCCGAGGATGAACGACAGGCCGAGTGAGAGGTAGACCAGCTTCTTGAGCAGGTTGCCGAGCAGGAAGTAGAGCTGGCGCAGGCCCATCAGCGCGAACACGTTCGCCGTGAACACGAGGTAGGGCTCCTGGGTCAACCCGTAGATGGCGGGGATCGAGTCCAGGGCGAACATGATGTCGGTGCTGCCGAGCGCCACGACGACGAAGAACATGGGCGTTGCCACACGCTTCGCGTCGATCTTCACGAAGCTCTTGGTCCCGTGCCAGATCGGGGTCGACGGCACGACCTTCTTGATCCAGACGAGGACGCGGTTGTCACCCTGGTCCTGGTCGTCGTCGTGCTGGCGGTAGTCGATGACCAGTTTGATTGCGGTGTAGAAGAGGAAGGCTCCGAACAGGAAGAACACCCAGGCAGCGTTGGCGATGGCTGCCGCGCCCAGCGCGATGAAGATGCCACGGAGGATCAGGGCCAGGATGATGCCCACCATGAGCGCGTACTGCTGCAGGTGCCGCGGCACGCGCATGGCGCCCATGATGATGAGGAAGACGAAGAGGTTGTCGATCGACAGGGAGTACTCGGTCAGGTACCCGGCGAAGAATTCACCGGCGAACTTCCAGCCGGACACCACGCCGATGCCCAACCCGAACAGCACGGCCAGCGAGATGAACACGCCGATGGCGATCCCCGCCTCTTTCATCGAGGGCTCGTGGGGCTTGCGGCCGAGGATGAAGAGGTCCAGAGCGAGCACGAGCACCAGGACGGCGATCGTCGCCACCCAGGTGATGGCGTGAATGTGCATGAGTGTCCTTACGGATCGGTGGCATTCCGGAGGTCCCTTCCATCGGGCCCGGGACGCAGTGTGTCGGCTCGACCGAGGCGCCGGAAGCGGTCTGCTACGTGTTGACGACACCCTCGCGGGAATACTCCCCTCCGGAGTCCAGTGTCCCACGCGGGTTGGAACGGCTCCAATCCACGGACTCCACGCCTAGCGATTGGCCTCGATCATCTGGCGCAGCTCCTTCTTGAGGTCGCTGATCTCGTCGCGCACCCGTGCCGCCACCTCGAACTGGAGCTCGGCCGCGGCCGCGTGCATCTGCTCGGTCAGCTCGGTGATGAGGTCGGCGAGTTCCGTGGCGGGCAGTCCCGCTGCATCCAGAGCCCTCTTCTGGCCCAGCGAGGGAGTCGGCGAGACCTGGCGACGGCCGCGCCCGGGCGCCTTGCTCATGAGGGCTTCCGTGTCGGCATCCTCGCGCGCCAGCAGGTCGGTGATGTCAGCGATCTTCTTGCGGAGCGGCTGGGGATCGATCCCCCGCTCGGTGTTGTAGGCCACCTGCTTCTCACGCCGGCGGTTGGTCTCGTCGATGGCCTGCGCCATGCTCGGGGTGATCTTGTCGGCGTACATGTGCACCTGACCTGCGACGTTGCGGGCCGCGCGTCCGATCGTCTGGATGAGCGACCGGCCCGAGCGGAGGAAACCCTCTTTGTCGGCGTCCAGGATCGCGACGAGGCTCACCTCGGGAAGGTCGAGGCCCTCACGGAGGAGGTTGATGCCGACCAGCACGTCGTACTCACCCAGTCGCAGCTCGCGCAGCAACTCGATGCGACGAAGGGTGTCGACCTCCGAATGCAGATAGCGCGTCCGGATGCCGTTCTCCATGAGGTAGTCGGTGAGGTCCTCGGACATCTTCTTGGTCAGCGTTGTCACGAGGACGCGCTCATTGCGCTGGACGCGGGTGCGGATCTCGCCCATGAGGTCGTCGATCTGGCCCTTGGTCGGCTTGAGGATCACCTCGGGGTCGACCAGCCCCGTGGGGCGGATCAGCTGCTCGACGAAGCCGTCCGACTTGGCCAGCTCGTAGTTGCCCGGCGTCGCGGACAGGTACACGGTCTGGCCGATCCGCTCGGTGAACTCCTCGAACCGCAGGGGGCGGTTGTCCATGGCGCTCGGCAGGCGGAAGCCGAAGTCGACCAGCGTGCGCTTGCGACTCATGTCGCCCTCGTACATGCCGCCGATCTGGGGGACGGTCACGTGCGACTCGTCGATCACGAGCAGGAAGTCTTCAGGGAAGTAGTCGAGGAGGCAGTGCGGTGGCGTTCCCTGACCACGACCGTCGATGTGGCGCGAATAGTTCTCGATACCCGAGCAGGAGCCGATCTGCCGCATCATCTCGATGTCGTAGGTGGTGCGCATCCGCAGCCGTTGCGCCTCGAGCAGTTTGTTCTCGCGCTCGAGCTCGACGAGCCGCACCGCGAGCTCGGCCTCGATGTCATTGATGGCCCGCTCCATGCGCGCCGGCCCGGCGACGTAGTGGGACGCGGGGAAGACGTACACCTCACGATCCTCACTGATCACCTCGCCTGTCAGCGGGTGCATGGTCGTCAGCCTCTCGATCTCGTCGCCGAAGAACTCGACCCTGACCGCGTGCTCCTCGTAGACGGGGAAGATCTCGAGGGTGTCGCCGCGGACGCGGAAGGTGCCCCGTGTGCCGGCAAGGTCGTTTCGCGCGTACTGGATGTCGACCAGCCGTCGGAGGAGCTTGTCGCGCTCGTGCTCCTCGCCGACCCGGAGCGTGACCATGCGATCGAGGTACTCCTGCGGCGTCCCGAGGCCGTAGATCGCGCTCACCGTAGCCACGACGATGACGTCGCGCCTGGTCAGCAGCGAATTGGTGGCCGAGTGGCGCAGCCTCTCGACCTCTTCGTTGATGGACGAGTCCTTCTCGATGTAGGTGTCGGACTGGGGCACGTAGGCTTCAGGTTGGTAGTAGTCGTAGTAGCTGACGAAGTATTCGACGGCGTTGTCGGGGAAGAACTGCCGCAACTCGTTCGCGAACTGGGCCGCGAGTGTCTTGTTGGGCTGCATCACGAGCACTGGACGCTGGAGTCGCTCGGCCAGCCACCCGACGGTGGCGGTCTTGCCCGTGCCGGTCGCGCCCAGGAGCACCACGTCTTGCTCGCCGGCGCGGAGGCGGCGCTCCAGATCGGCGATGGCGGCCGGTTGATCACCGGCCGGCTCGAAGCCCGCCTGCATGTGGAAAGGGGCCACGCGGCGCTGGAGTGACTCGATCGGACGCATGGATGAGAGGCTACCCGGCCCCTGTGACACACATCCGCGTCAGCAGCCGCACCCCAACGGAGGGCCGTTCCCGATCGACTGCAACTCGTGCCACACGGCGTGCACGCGCTCGACGAGGTCGTCACGAGTCGAGTCGTTGCGAATCACCCACGTGGCCACCGCCAGCCGCTCCTCCCTGGTCGCCTGGGCCTCGATCCGGGCCCGGGCCTCGTCGGGGGTGAGTCCGTTTCGCTCCCTGAGCCGGGTCAGCTGGGTGCCGGCGTCCACGTCGACGACGACGACGGCGTCGAAGGTGTGCTCCTGACCGGTCTCGACGAGCAGCGGGATCATGTGGATCACCACAGTGTGCGGGTCGTCGATCGACTCCTCGATGGCCTTCGCGGTCGCCCGCACCCACGGGTGGACGATGGCGTTGAGATCGCGCCTCGCTGCGTCGTCGGCGAACACGATGCGTCCCAGGGCGGGGCGGTCGAGCGTCCCGTCAGGAGTGAGCACTCCGGGGCCGAAGCGGGCCAGGATGTCATCGAGTGCCGGCGAGCCGGGTTCGACAACAGCGCGGGCGAGGGCGTCCGAATCGATGACTTCGGCACCCAGACGCCTGAATTCGTCGGCCACTGTGCTCTTGCCGGAGGCGATCCCGCCTGTCAACCCGACGCGGATCATGCGGTGGGTCCTGGTTTCCTGGGCACGAGCTCAGCCTAGGGCCCCCACCTGCACAACGGGGAAGGGCCCCGACCGGAGTCGGGGCCCTTCACCTGTGACCTGGGTCGTGACGACCTTGATCAGTTGTTGCCGCTGGTCAGCTTGTCGCGCAGGGCCTGGAGCGCCTCGTCGGACGCAAGCGCGCCCTCGGTGGGCTCGGGAGCTGCGGAGTAGCTGGTGCCCTGGCCGGCCTGCACAGCAGCGGTCTTGTCGGCGGCGTCCGCCTCTTCGACCTGCTTCTTGTGGGCCTCCCACCGGGCGTGTGCCTCGGCGTACTGGAGTTCCCACGCACGCTGCTGCTCTTCGTAACCGGGCTTCCACTCGTTCGCCTCGGGGTCGAAGCCCTCCGGGTAGATGTAGTTGCCCTGGTCGTCGTAGCTGGCGGTCATGCCGTAGAGCGACGGATCGAAGTCGTCGGACGCTGCGTCCATGCCCTCGTTGGCCTGCTTGAGGCTCAGCGAGATGCGGCGCCGCTCGAGGTCGATGTCGATGATCTTGACCATGACGTCGTCGTTGACCGCGACGACCTGCTCGGGGATCTCGACGTGGCGCTCGGCCAGCTCGGACACGTGCACCAGGCCCTCGATACCGTCGCCCACCCGGACGAACGCACCGAACGGCACCAGCTTGGTGACCTTGCCGGGCACGATGTGGCCGATCTGGTGGGTGCGGGCGAAGGTCTGCCAGGGATCCTCCTGGGTCGCCTTCAGCGACAGGGAGACG
>ERZ795061.5407-NODE-5407-length-10483-cov-3.873514_pt1 | contig 10483 bp, 6 predicted proteins | sample MGYA00375145_ERZ795061 | MGnify/ENA primary metagenome ERZ795061 (study PRJEB30190, sample SAMN05720144) | anaerobic digester metagenome | isolation source: active sludge of municipal wastewater-treating anaerobic digesters | place: USA | collected 2014-12-22 ... | reverse complement strand
CCTTCCTGCCCCTGCTGGTGGTCGTCCGGGAGCCGCCCCACTCGGCGGACAAGGAGGTTCCCTTCGGCCTCTTCCGGGCGGCCCTGGAGACGCTCCGGAACCCGGCGTTCGTTCCCTACATCATCTCCGGGGCCCTGCTGATGGCCTCGTTCCAGCTGGTGGAAGCGGCCCTGCCGTACATCTCCAACACCGCCCTGGTGGACGACCCCGCCGACGGGGACCTGGTGGCGGGGTTGATCCTGGTGGGCCTGGCGCTGCTGACGGCGGCCTGGGCCCCCCTGGCCAACGTCCTGGCCCACCGCTACAAGCGGCGCCAGTTGTACCTGGTCGCGCTGGCCTGGTTCGCGGTGCTGCTCCCGGCGGTCTCGCTGGTGGGGCACGTCCCGGGCATCTCGGCCCGGTGGCACATGGGCGTCGTGTGCTTCCTGCTGGCCCCGGGCATGGCCCTGGGACTGGTGGTCCCCCGGACGATCCTCGCCGACGTGATGGACCACGACATCGAGCGGACCGGCTTCCGGCGGGAGGCGATGTACAACGGCATGGAGGGGCTCATCCAGAAGATCGCGATGGGCCTGGTGATGCTGGCCCTGGGGGCCCTGTTCCACGCCTTCGGCTACACCGAGGACTCCCCCCTGGGCATCATCCTCAGCGGGGCGGCCGCCGGACTCTTCGCCATCCTCGGCTTCATCGCCTTCCTGTTCTACCCGCTGGATCGTTGACGATGGCCCGAAATGGCGGGCCGCCGGCAGGGGGCTACTGGCGGTTGGCCGTGAAGGCCCCGGTCAGGGCGATGGGGTCCCCGCCCGGCGCGTTCAGGGTGCCGGTCTCGGACCCCTCGGAGAAGCGATCCCCCGTCAGGTCGCAGTTCTGATCGCTCCAGGTCGCCGTGCCGGTCCAGCGAAGGGTCGCGGTCGCGGTGACCGCCGACAGGGCCTCGTGGAAGGGCTTGAGGGCCTCGGTGACCCCCTGGGTGCACAGGGTCTTCAGCCCGGCCTGGCCCCCGCCGTACCATCCCTGGACCCGGGGCCACAGGTCGGCGGCCAGGTCGTCGCAGTTCACCGTGAGCCGGAAGGCCGAGGGGACGTCGGTCGCCTGGCCGTCCTTGTAGATCCCGTCCCGGATCGTGCCTCCCGTGAGGGCACGGGCCGCGATGTCGCTGGCCACGAACACCAGCAGGCGGCCGGGATTCATCTGGACCTCGTGGTCCGCCACCTCCAGCAGGTTCCCTTCGCCCCGCCGGACGGTCATCGTGGACTTCGGGATCGCCGGGGAGTATGCCAGCCCCCCGAAGCGGTCCATCCCGTAGGTCAGCTTGCCGCACAGGTAGTACTGGGGATCCTGGGGATCGCATCCGGTCTTCCAGTAGAGGAGGTAGGCCTTCCAGGTCTCGGACCCGTCGTAGGTCCCCTCGGTGGCGGCGGCCTCCAGTTTCATCGTGGAGGTCACGTTGACGCTGCGGACCGCCTGGAGAGCCTTCGGCCCCACCGTGGCGTAGTCCGCGGCCCAGGCAGGCAGTTTCGAGGTGACCTGGGCGGCCACCGAGGCCCGGATTGCGTTCTCGAATTCCCCCTCGTGGCCGGCGATCGCCCCGGCGGCCGCGGCGATCATCCCCTGGACCACGGCCTCCCCGTCGGACCGGAACAGGCGCTCGATGGATTCCAGGAAGCAGCATGCACGGCGGGGAAAATCCAGGGTTCCTCCGCATCCCTGCACCGGGGACTCGCAGGCCGGGAACGCCTCCTGGAACTTCCAGTTGTGGCTCACGTCGAAGGAGCCCGCCAGGGATGCGGACACCCCGGTCAGGGGGACGGTCGCCTCGGTCACCTCGTCCTTCCCGAGGCTTGCGACGCCCTCGAGGCAGCCCGCGGCGAAGGGGCAGACCTCCCGGGCCTCCACGAACACCGTGAAGGTCTGGTTCAGGGGCACGCAGGGGACCTCGACCCCGTTCTGGAAGTCGCTGCCCACCTCCTGGGCCACGGGGTTCGGCAGGTTGCCCACCTCCAGGGTGTCGCAGGTCCGGTCCCCGGGCAGCACCGTCACCCGGAGCGATGCCGCGGGGGACAGGGAACCTGCCCAGCCTCCCTTCACCAGCAGTTTCGCGCAGTCCATCGCCCGGACCACCAGTTGGATGGTGGCCGGGTTCGCGTCGTCGGTCTCGACCTGCACGGTGTAGACCAGTTCGGTGGACTCCCCAGCCTGGAAGACGCCGTCGGCGCGGCCGTTCTCGTCGGTCACGGCGGCGCTGGTGGTCAGCGACCCGTCGTACTCCAGGATCTCCTCGCCGGCCAGTTCCTCGCACTTCACGATGCGGAACTGGACCACCGCGGCCCGGACCCCCTGGTTCGTCGCGTTGTCCACGACCCGGACCCGGATCGTGTAGGCCTGGCTGGCGGGCACCGCCTGGGGGAACATCACGTCCACCAGGAACTCGATGCGCCGCCCGGGACCGGACGACGTGTCGCCCCCCGCCACGTCCTCGGGGGCCGTGCCGTCCGGGCTGCCCGGATCCATCTGGACATCGACCCGGGGCAGGTCCTGGCCCAGGGGCACGTCCGGCGCCCCGGGGTCCGAGGACCCGCCGGTCCCCCCCCCGCATCCCAGCGCCACCGCCAGCCACACTCCCCACATCGCGCGTCTCATGGTTCTCCTCCGCCCCCCGGTTCCGGGGCTCTGCCATTCCGCGGGCAGCATACGCGGCGCCTCCCCGGACGACAAGAGGGGACAGTCACCGATTTACCGCACCGAACCCCTTGATAAGCCAGCACAGATTCGAAATGGCGCTTCTTGCCTCGCCGCCCCCGGAAGGCTCCGGATTCTCCGACTTCCCCGGCAGGGACCTTGCAGGCCACGAAGGGGCCCTGCCCCGGGCAGGAATCCACGGCGTGCAGCGGGCCGGTTGGACGAATCCATCGTCATTCCGGTCGGTTCGGTGGGACAAATCGGTGACTGTCCCCCTTGCCGTCGGCGGGGCTCCGGGGTAGAGTCCGCGCGGTCTTCCGGAGTGGGAGGTGCCTCCATGAGGCGCAAGGCCGCGACGTTCCTGGCGATGCTCCTCTGCCCGATCCTGGCCCGGGCGGATGAGGGCATGTGGCTCTTCAACGACTTTCCCTCGGACCTGGTGAAGTCCCGGTACGGCTTCGCCCCGGATGCCCGGTGGCTCGAAAAGGCCCGCCTGGCCTCGGTCCGCCTGGCCGGCGGTTGCAGCGGGTCCTTCGTCTCCCCGGACGGCCTGGTGCTGACCAACCACCACTGCGCCTCCTCCTGCATCCACCAGATCTCGACGCCCGAGAAGGACTACATGGAGGACGGCTTCCTGGCCGCCGATCGGAGCCAGGAGGTGAAGTGCCCCGAGATCGAGGTCAACGTGCTGGTGGAGATCCGGGACGTCACCGGCCGCCTGGAACAGGCCACCGCCGGAAAGGAGGGTGCGGCGTTCGGCGAGGCCCAGAAGGCGGAAATGACCCGCATCGAGTCCGAATGCGCCGAGAACGGCGCCTGGCGCTGCGACGTGGTCACCCTCTTCCACGGGGGCGCCTACCACCTCTACCGGTACCAGCGCTACCAGGACGTGCGCCTGGTCTTCGCCCCGGAGTTCCGCATCGCCTTCTTCGGCGGCGACCCCGACAACTTCACCTTCCCGCGCTACGACCTGGACATGGCGCTGCTCCGGGTCTACCAGGACGGCAAGCCCGTCCGGTCCCCCGCGTGGTTCCGGTTCGGCACCAAGGCGCCCCGGGAGGGGGACCTCACCTTCGTGTCGGGTCACCCCGGGCGCACCCAGCGCCTGCTGACCGTCGCGGAACTGGAGTTCCTGCGCGACGTGGCCTACCCGGCCCGCCTGCTGCGCCTGGCGGAACTCCGGGGGCTCCTGACCCAGTACGGGCGCCGCTCCCCCGAGGCCCGCCGGGAGGCCCGGGAGAACCTCTTCTTCGTGGAGAACTCCTACAAGGCCGTCCTGGGCATGTGGCGGGCCCTGCTGGACCCGGCCCTGATGCGGAGGAAGGCCGACCTGGAGGCCGCCATCCGGCTCTTCGTCCAGGACCCGGAGAAGGGGAAGGCCTGGGATGCCATCGCCGAGTCCCAAGGGCGCTACCGGGACTTCTTCGACGCCCACATGCTGCTGGAACAGGGCTGGGCCTTCCCCGGGGACCTCTTCCCCATCGCCCGGATGCTGGTCCGAGGGGCCGCCGAGCGCCGGAAGCCCGACGAGCAGCGGCTCCGGGAGTACACCGAGGCCGCCCTCCCCTCCCTGACCCAGCGGCTCTTCAGCACCGCCCCCATCCCCCTGGCCATGGAGGAGGAACTGATGGCCTTCGGGCTCGCCAAACTGCGGGAGATCCTGACGGTGGACGACCCGGTGGTCCGCCAGGTGCTCCAGGACAAGAGCCCCGAGAGCCTGGCGGCCGAGGTCGTCCGGGGGACCCGGCTGACCGACCCCGAGGTTCGCAAGGCCCTGTGGGAAGGCGGACCGGAGGCCATCCAGGCCAGCACCGACCCGATGATCCGGCTGGCGATCCGGGTGGACGAGGCCGCCCGGGCCGTCCGCAAGCGCTACGAGGACCAGGTCGAGGCGGTGGTCCGCCAGAACTCCGGGACCGTCGCCCGGGCCCACTTCCAGTCGGCCACCACGAAGACCTGGCCCGACGCCACCTTCACCCTCCGCCTGTCCTTCGGCACCGTCCGGTCCTACCGGGACCGGGGCCGCACCATTGCCCCGGTGACCTTCCTGGAGGGGGCCTTCCAGCGTCACACCGGCGAGGATCCCTACGCCCTTCCACCCTCCTGGCTGGCGGCGAAGTCCCGCCTGAACCTGAAGACCTCCATGAACGTCGCCACCACCAACGACATCGTCGGAGGCAACTCGGGCAGCCCGATGTTCAACCGCAACCTGGAACTGGTCGGCCTGATCTTCGACGGCAATCTCCCCTCCCTCGGAGGCGCCTTCTGGTTCGACGAGGAGGCCAACCGGGCCGTGGCCGTGACCTCCCAGGCCATCCTCGAGGCCCTCAAGAAGGTCTACCGCGCGGACCGGCTCGTGAAGGAACTTTCCCGCTAGCCCGCTTTACCCGCGCCCCGGATCCTGGCAGACTTGCGGCTCCTTTCGAGGAGGCGACCCATGGCCAATCCGCAGGTCCTGATCCAGACCACCAAGGGCGACGTCACCGTGGAACTCTTCCCGGACCAGGCGCCGAAGACCGTCGAGAACTTCCTCGGCTACGTGCGTTCCGGACACTACGCCGGCACCCTGTTCCACCGGGTGATCCAGAAGTTCATGATCCAGGGCGGCGGCTTCGACGTGGCCCGCCGGGAGAAGGCCACCCGGGCGCCGATTCCCAACGAAGCCGCCAACGGCCTGAAGAACCGCCGGGGGACCCTGGCGATGGCCCGTACCAGCGACCCCCACAGCGCCACCGCCCAGTTCTTCATCAACCTGGTGGACAACGACTTCCTGGACCACACCGCCCAGACCCCCGAGGGCTGGGGCTACTGCGTCTTCGGGCAGGTGGTGGCAGGGATGGACGTGGTGGATGCCATCGCCCAGGTCCCGGTGACCCGGAACAACCTCAGCGAGGCCTTCCCGACCCAGGTCGTCGCCATCCGGGCCGCCCGGGAACTCTGACCGCGGGGGTTCACTTCCCGATGCCCTCGGGGACCGGCCCCGGCGGGTCGCGCTGGAGGGACTCGGCCAGGTGGGCGTCCAGCACCTGGACGTGGTGCATCATGTGCATCAGGAACAGCCGGAAGCGCTCGCCGACCTCCGGGTGATCGGGACGGGCTCTCCGCAGGGACAGCAGCGACTCCAGTTCCTGCTCCAGGCGCACGTGGGCCTCCCGGTGGATGGGTCCCTCCGCCCAGGAGATCCGGTCCATCAGCGCCTCTTCCTGGCGGAAATGGACCCCCGCGTGCAGGGACACCTCCCCCAGCAGCCGGTCCAGGCGTCCGGCCTCCAGGTGCAGACCCTGGCCCAGGACCTCGTTCGCCACCTCGCAGAGGTGCTCGTGGTGGGCGTCCAGTTCGGGGTCCCCCATGCGGAGGCGAGGAGAGAACCGGACCGCCCGGAGGGATCCCGGACCGGCCGTGGCACCCCGGATGGGGCGGGTCGGACGCCGGAACTTCGACTCCGGCGCCTTTCGGGTCCCGACCGCCCCACCCTCCTCCCGGGCCGGCAGAGCCGCTGCGATCTGCCGAAGCCGGTCCCGGACCCGGGCCGCCGAGGTCGGACGGCGGGACGGGTCCCGGTCCAGCAGCGACGACACCAGGTCCTCCAGGTCCCGGGGGACGTTCCGGTCCGGCGCCACCTCCCCGATCCGGGGGGCCTCCTCGGTGTTCTTCTTCAGCAGCAGCCGGATCGCCGAGGAGTCCTGGTGGGGCGTCTCCCCGGTGATCATCTCGAAGAGGATCACCCCCACGGCGTAGAGATCCGCGGGCACCGCCCTGGGCACGCCCCTCTACATGTCGCCGGAGCAGGGCCGGGGCCTGCCGGGCGACATGTAGAGGGGCGTGCCCAGGGCGGTGCCCGCCAGGGTCAGCCGGGGACCGTGGTCCTCCAGGTGGCGGACCAGGCCGAAATCCAGCAGGCGGACTCGCTCGGGGGTCCCGGCCAGAAGGAAGACGTTGCCGGGCTTCAGGTCCCGGTGCACCAGGCCCCCGTCGTGGACCCGCTGCACGGCGTCCAGGATCTGGGCGCCCAGGTCCAGCACCCGGGCCACCGGGAAGGGCAGGCCGTCCTGCCCGAAGGCCTCTTCCAGCGTGCGCCCCTCCAGGCGTTCCATGGCCAGCCAGCAGGTGCCGTCCGGCTCCTGCCCGTAGTCGAAGACCCGGACGATCCCCTCCCCTTCCAGCCGCCGGGCCAGTTCCGCCGACCGCAGGAACCGCTCCACGTCCCGATCGGTCTGCCAGAGGGTGGGCGGGCTGACCTTCAGGGCCTCCTCGGCCCCGTCCGATCGCCGCAGGGCCCGGAAGACCGTGGCCGATCCGCCGGTGGCCAGCCGTTCCAGCACCACGTGGTTGCCGAGGACCTGGCCCAGTTCCGGGTCGATCCGCGAAACCTCCCGGAGTTCGGTCCCGTGCAGGGGGCAGCGCGACTCCTCGTCGGGATGGGCTCGTCGGCAGTCCACGCAGACCCTGGGCACGGCCACACCTCCCCTCGCTGTTCGCACCGGCTCGCAGATCCTACCCCGATCCCGGCAGTGCATGCCACCTTCGCGGCGCAACCCGCCGGAAATCCACGGTCCGGGAACCAGTCGGGAACGTCTTCACCGGCTCGTTCAGCGGCCTCTTGCCGAAGACGCGGTGCGGCATTATCGTTGGGCCATCGTCAATGCCGCGAGGAACTGCGTTGTCGAATGTGGAGACGCCGGCGGGAGCGAACACCCTGGTCGGCCGGGTGCTGGACGATCGCTACGCGCTCCGGTCCGTGCTGGGCTTCGGGGGCATGGGAACGGTCTTCCGGGCCGAGCAGTTGAGCATGGGCCGGGAGGTGGCCGTCAAGGTGCTCCGGACCGACATGGTCCACGACGAGCAGGCGGTGCGCCGGTTCCTGACCGAGGCCCGGGCGGCCAGCCGGTTGAAGAATCCCCACACGGTCTCGGTCTTCGATTTCGGTCGGACCGCCGACGGGGTCCTCTACCTCGTGATGGAACTCCTGGAAGGCCGGACCCTGGCCGACGCGATGGACCAGGAGCGGCGCCCGATGGGACTGGAACGGGCGGTCCGACTGGTCCACCAGATCCTGGATGCCCTGGAGGAGGCCCACGGCCAGGGGATCCTGCACCGGGACCTGAAGCCCGAGAACATCTTCCTGCTGGAGGGGGCCAACGGCCGGGAGTTCGCGAAGGTCCTGGACTTCGGGGTGGCCAAGATGCTCTTCGATCCCCGGCCGGGACAGACGGTCCAGGGCGTGACGTTCGGCACGATGGAATACATGAGCCCCGAGCAGATGCTCGGGCGGGATCTGGGTCCTTCGTCGGACCTGTACGAAGTCGCGGTCCTGCTGTTCCAGATGGTCTGCGGGAGGCTTCCCTTCGAAGGCACCAACCCGGTGGAGATCGCCCTCCGGAAGATCGAGGGCCCCATCCCGACGCCGAAAGACCTGGTGCCCGGCCTCCCGTCCTCCGAGACCCTGGAGGAGTTCTTCCGGGTGGCCCTGGCCCCGTCGCCGGAAGACCGGTACCCCGACGTGGACACCTTCCGGGCTGCCCTGAAACTCACCGTCCGGTCCTCCAGCCAGCACAAGCCCCCGGCCCGGGAACCGGGCGATACCGAGCGGGACCCGGCACCCCCGGGAAGCGCCTCCGACACCTGGGTCGGCGTGCCGGTGGCGCCGATGGACGCATCGAACCAGGCACCGGGTCCCCGGGAGCCCGTGATGGCCACCGTCGCGATGGCCCCCTTCGGCCAGATGCAGGCCGCCCGGGCACCCGAGCCCCCGGCGAGCCCCGATCCCGCCCCCGATCCCGTCGCCGTGCCCGCCCCCGATCCGGCCCCCGTGCCCGACATCCCCAGCCAGGATCGGCGGCGGCGTCCCCGGAAACACCACCTGTTGTCGGTCGTCTGCGTCCACAAGGGCTCCCGCTACAAGGCATTGCTGGCCGAGGTGAGCCTGGGCGGCGCCTTCGTGCATTCCCGCTGGCTGCCGGTCCCCGGGACGGAGGTCGCCATCGTGTTCCCCCGCCTGGTCGAGGAGGGGCATCCCACGGTGGTGATCCGTTCCCAGGTCCTGCGGCGCCTGGAATTCCCGCAGAAGCCCGGGGAGGTCCAGGGCTTCTCGGTGCGTTTCCTGACACTGCGGACCCAGGGCGCCCTGGGACACCTGAAGCAGTTCTTCCGGCACCACTTCCGGTCCGATCTGCCGACGGACCTGCCCGAGGATCGGAAGGCGGCCCTCTGGGAGTGGTCCTTCGAGTCCCAGACGCTGCGGGGTGTCGAGGAGGAATGACCCGAACGGGAGGCGGACTCATGAGGGGAATGATCCTGGCGTGGGCGGCTTTCCTGTGTGTCGTCCCGGCGGCCCGGGCCGGCGTCATCGGCCCCCTGGACATCACGGTCCACCACCGGTGCCTGGGGGGCGAGGACCAGCCGGGCCTGTCCCTCCACGCCGAGGCCCCGGTCCGGGGCATCACGGTGACCCTGGAGCGCATCGACGGCCCCCGGAAGGTCTTCCGGATCCCGGCGATGAAGGCCGGGGAGACCCGGCGGGTCGGGATGGCCCAGGAACCGGGCCGGGAATACTACCGGGCCGTCGTGGAGGTGGCGGGCCACGGGCCTCCCTACGAGGTGGCCTTTTCGGCGGCGGTGTCCAGGCCCTTCCGCCTGGAGATTCCCCCCGAGGGCGTCGATCTTGCCCAGGGACGCATCGCCATCCGGCTCCAGGGGGACCCGGAGCGGCTCACGCTGACCGTTTCGGGCCTGTCGGGGCAGGAACTGCTGCGGAAGCACTGGCGCCTGGACCTCCCCACGGGACGCCCGGACACGCTGACCTTCGACCCTCCCGGGGAGGCGGTGGGCCGGGTGGAGGTGGTCGCCGAGGACCCCGAGGGCTTCCGGCAGGCCGTGGAGTTCAGCCCCGTCGTGATGGAGGTGCCCCACGACGAGGTCCTCTTCGAGTTCGGCAAGGCCGACATCCTCCCGGGGGAGGAGCCGAAACTGGCCCGGGTGCTCGAGGAGACCCACCGGGTGCTGGGCACCCTGGGCAACCAGTTGCGACTGCGCCTGTACGTCGCGGGATACACGGACACCGTGGGAAGCCGGGAATTCAACCAGTCCCTCTCGGCGGCCCGGGCGGCGGCCACGGCGATCTGGCTGAAGGCCCACGGGCTGAAGGTCCCGGTGTGCAGCCAGGGCTTCGGGGAGGATGCCCTGGCCGTGCCCACGCCCGACGAGACCCCCGAGCCCCGCAACCGCCGGTCGCTGTTCGTCGTGGCGGCCCAGGGGCCGACGGGGGCCGCCTTTCCCCGGGGAGGATGGGTCTGCCATTGAAACCCGCCCCGGGAGGTCCCCGGGAATCGGTCCTAGCGGGTCAACTGCCGGTAGCGGATGCGGTGGGGCTGCCAGTCGGCGCCCAGCCGGGCGCGCCGGTCGGCCTGCCACTCCTGGTAGTTCCCCTCGAACCAGTCCACCCGGCCCTCGTCCTCGAAGGCCAGGATGTGGGTCGCGATGCGGTCCAGGAACCAGCGGTCGTGGCTGATCACCAGCACGCATCCCGCGAACCGCTCGATGGCGTCCTCCAGGGCGCGCAGCGTGTTGACGTCCAGGTCGTTGGTCGGCTCGTCCAGCAGGATCACGTTGGCCTCGGCCTTCAGCATCTGGGCCAGCTGGACCCGGTTCCGCTCTCCCCCCGACAGGGTGCCGACCTTCTTCTGCTGGTCCGATCCGCTGAAGCCGAAGCGGGCCACGTAGGCCCGGCTGTTCACCTCGACGCCTCCCAGCAGCAGCCGGTCGCTGCCGCCGCTGATGCATTCCCAGACCGTCTGCTCCGGGTCCA
>ERZ795061.5400-NODE-5400-length-10497-cov-6.534763_pt1 | contig 10497 bp, 12 predicted proteins | sample MGYA00375145_ERZ795061 | MGnify/ENA primary metagenome ERZ795061 (study PRJEB30190, sample SAMN05720144) | anaerobic digester metagenome | isolation source: active sludge of municipal wastewater-treating anaerobic digesters | place: USA | collected 2014-12-22 ... | reverse complement strand
TCATCGCCGGCTTCGGCCGCTACGGGCAGATCGTCGGCCGGCTGCTCTATGCCAACGGCCTGCGCGCGACGGTGCTCGAGCACGACGCCGACCAGGTCGACAGCCTGCGCCGCTTCGGCTGGCCGGTGTTCTACGGCGACGCGACGCGCCTCGACCTGCTGCGCACGGCGGGCGCGGCGAGCGCCCGGGTGGTCGTGATCGCCATCGACGACGTGGCGCAGAACGTCGCCGCGGCGAAGCTGGTGCGCGAGCACTTCCCGCAGGCCACGGTGGTGGCCCGGGCGCGCAACGTCACGCACTACCACCAGCTGCGCCGCGCCGGCGTGACGCTGATCGAGCGCGAGACCTTCGACGCCGCGCTGCTGTCGGGCCGCGCGGTGCTCGAGCAATTGGGCATGCCGCCACACCAGGCGCGCACGCTGGCGATGCGCTTCCGGCGCCACAACGTCGCCCTGGTCGAGGCGATGCTGCCGCACGTCGGCGACGAGGCCCGGCTGATCGCCGTGGCGCGCCAGGGCCGGCAGGAACTGGAGTCGCTGTTCGCGCAGGAGCGGCAGGCCGCGACGCGGCGCCGTGCCCGCGCGCACTGGTCGGGCGACGCGCCGGCCGAGCCTGCCGACCCGGGCGACGAGACCCCCCGCTGAAGGTTCCGCCGGCCAGCCACCGAGACCGGCTCGGTGGACCTCAAATGCAAATGCAATTGCATTAGTGTTAGAGTGGCGCCGCCATGGAACGTCAGACCCGACAGAAGCAGGCCGTGCTGCAGGCCATCGAGGCCAGCGGCCGCTCGCTGAACGCCGGCGAGATCCAGGCGCTCGCCGCCGCGCAGGTGCCGAGCCTGAGCCTGTCGACGGTCTACCGCCAGCTCCGCTCGTTGCAGGACGATGCCCAGGTCGTGCGGGTTGACCTGCCCGGCCAGGTGCCGCGCTTCGAGGCCCTGTGCCGCGCGCGCCACGACCCCGGCCAGGGGCACGAGCACCACCACCATCACTTCCACTGCACGCGCTGCGACCGTGTCTTCCCGATCCATGGCTGTCCCGGAGGCATGCAGGCGCTGGCGCCGGCGGGCTTCCGGGTCGAACGCCACGACCTGACGCTGCACGGCCTGTGCGCCGACTGCGGGGCGCAGGCATGAAGCGCGCGACGAGCCTGCTGATGGCCGGCGCGCGCCAGCGCCTGGCCTGGGCCGTGCTGCCGGTCGCCCTGCTGTGGATCGCCGCGGCATGGGCGCTGGGGGCGCCGGCATGACGGCCCGGCCGCCCGCCGTCGTGCTGCACGAGCTGACGCTCGCGTGGCAGCGTCGCCCGGCCGTGCAGCAGCTCAGCGGCGTGCTGGCGCAGGGCTCGATGACGGCGATCGTCGGCCCCAACGGCGCCGGCAAGAGCACGCTGCTCGAGTCGCTGGCCGGCCGCATCGCGCCGGTGGGCGGTCGGCTGGAGATCGCCCCGGCGCTGCGCGGGCGCGTCGCCCACCTGCCGCAGCGCGCCGCCATCGACACCGGCTTCCCGGTCAGCGTGGCGGACGTCGTGATGCTCGGGGCCTGGGCCCGTGTCGGCAGCTTCGGCGCGCCCGACGCCGGCGTGCGCAGCGCCGCCGCGAGCGCGCTGGCCGCGGTCGGCCTGGCCGGCTTCGAGCGGCGGCGCATCGGCGAACTGTCGGTCGGTCAGTTCCAGCGCGTGCGGTTCGCGCGCCTGATGCTGCAGGACGCCGCGCTGATCCTGCTCGACGAGCCCTTCAACGGCATCGACGCCCGCACCTGCGCCGACCTGCTCGGCGTGCTGCGCCGCTGGCACGGCGAGGTCCGCACCGTCGTCGCGGTGCTGCACGACCACGCCCAGGTGCGCGAGCACTTTCCCGAGACCCTGCTGCTGGCGCGCGAGGCCGTCGCCTGGGGCCCGACGTCGCAGGTGCTGCAGGCTTCGAACCTCTCTCGCGCGCGACTTGCGGCCGAACGCTGGGACGAGGCCGCGCCGGGCGACGCCCTGCCCGCGGGGGCCGCGGCATGAGCTTCGACGACGCGGTGCTCGCGCCCTTCGCCGAGTTCGGCTTCATGCGGCGCGCGCTGGTGGCCTGCCTGGCGCTGGCGCTGGGCAGCGCGCCGGTGGGCACGCTGCTGGTGCTGCGCCGCATGAGCCTGGTCGGCGACGCGATGGCGCACGCGCTGCTGCCCGGCGCGGCGCTCGGCTTCGCGATCGCGGGCTACTCGCTGGTCGCGATGGGCGGCGGCGGCCTGGTCGCCGGGCTGGCCGTGGCGCTGCTCGCCGGCTGGGCGGCGCGCGCCACCGCGCAGCGCGAGGACGCGAGCTTCGCCGCGTTCTACCTGATCGCGCTCGCCGCCGGCGTGATGATCGTCAGCCAGCGCGGCACGCCGGTGGACCTGATGCACGTGCTGTTCGGCAGCATCCTCGCCGTCGACGACGCCGGCCTGCGGCTGGTGGCCGGCGTGGCCAGCACCACGCTGCTCGTGCTGGCGCTGCTGTACCGGCCGCTGGTCGTCGAATGCTTCGACCCGGGCTACCTGCGCTCGGTGGGCGGACCGGGCGCCGCGGTGCACCTGGTCTTCCTGGTGCTGGTGGTGCTGAACCTGGTCGCCGGCTTCCAGGCGCTGGGCACGCTGATGGCCGTGGGCCTGATGATGCTGCCGGCGACGGCGGCCCGCTTCTGGGCGCGCGAGCTGTGGAGCCTGGCCGGCGTGTCGGTGGCGATCGCGATGGCCAGCGCGGTCGGCGGGCTGCTGCTGTCGTACCACTTCGATCTGCCCTCGGGCCCGTCGATCGTGCTGCTCGCCGGCGCCGCCTATGTCGCGTCGCTGTTCGGCGGCCGGTACCACAGCCTGCTCGCGCAGCACCTCGCGTGGCGCCCGCACCGCAGCGCCTGAGCTTCATCCGCCCCCAATGCACCGCCGCCACCTGCTCCTCGCCCTGCCCGCGCTGGCCACAACGGCCCGCGGCGCCGACGCGCCGCTGCAGGTGGTCACCAGCTTCTCGATCCTGGCCGACTGGGTGCGCGAGATCGCCGGCGACGCCGCGGTCGTCACCGCGCTGGTCGGCGCGAACGCCGACGCGCATGTCTACGAGCCCACGCCGGCGGACGTGCGGCGCGTGGCGCGCGCCGACCTGGTGGTGCTCAACGGCCTGGGCTTCGAGGGCTGGATCGAACGCCTGGCCACGGCCGCGGGCCGTGCCCGCCGCGTGGTGGCCACCGAGGGCATCGTGCCGCGGCGCGTGGGCCCGGCCGTGGACCCGCACGTCTGGCACAGCCTGCCGCTGGCCGAACGCTGCATCGACACCCTTCGCGCCGCACTGGCCACCGCGCGCCCCGAGCGGGCGGCCGACTTCGCGCGCCGCGCCGACGACTACCGCGCCCGGCTGCGCGCGCTCGAGGAACGCGCGCAGGCCGCGATGCGCGCGATCCCGGTCGACGCGCGCCGCGTCATCACCTCGCACGACGCCTTCGGCTACCTCGGCGATGCCTTCGACATCCGCTTCGTCGCGCCGCGCGGCTGGAACACCGACGCCGAGCCGTCCGCCGCCCAGGTGGCGACGCTGGTGCGCCAGGTCAGGGCGCTGCAGGTGCGCGCGCTGTTCGTCGAGAACATCACCGACCGCCGCCTCGTCGACCGCATCGCGCGCGACACCGGTGCCGTGGTCGGCGGCACGCTGTACTCCGACGCGCTGTCGCCGCCCGGCACCGAGGCCGACACCTTCCTGCGCCTGTACGAGCACAACGTGACGACCCTCGCCACGGCGCTGCGGCGCGCGCTCGCCGCCACGGCGCGCTGAACCGCCGCCCCTTCGCCCCGAAAGGACCCGACCGATGCAGACCCCCGCCCTGGCGCTGAGCCTCGCGCTGTGCGCCACCGCCGCGCATGCGGCGCCCGCGCACGAACACGGCGCCGCCCGGCTCGACGTCGCCGTCGAGGCCGGGCGCATCACGCTCGGGCTCGAGGCGCCGCTGGACACCCTGCTCGGCTTCGAGCGCGCCCCGCGCACCGACGCCGAACGCCGCCAGGCCGACGCGGCGCTGGCCACGCTGAAGGCGGCGGACACGCTGTTCCGCATCGATCCTGCGGCCGGCTGCCGGCTCGCCTCGGTCGAGCTCGTGTCCGCGGCGCTGAAACTCGGCGCGGCCGGGCCCGAGGCCGACGAAGGCCACGCCGACATCGACGCCGGGTTCGCCTTCGACTGCCCGAACGCGCCCCGGGCCGGCTTCATCGAGGTCGGGCTGTTCAAGGCCTTCCCGCGGCTGCAGCGCCTGGACGTGCAGGTGGCCACCGGCCAGGCCCAGCTCCGGCGCACGCTCACGCCCCAGGCCGCGCGCCTGGCGCTGAAGCGCTGAGGCCCGGCCCCGGGCGCCGCGCGTGATCGAGATCCGCCAGCTCCGCTACGCCTGGCCGCGCGCCGGGCACGACGTGCTCGCCATCGACGCGTTCGAGGTCGCGGCCGGCGAGCGCGTGTTTGTGCACGGCCCCAGCGGCTGCGGCAAGAGCACGCTGCTCGGCCTGCTGGCCGGCGTGCTGCTGCCGCGCGAGGGCGAGGTGCGGCTGCTCGGCCGCTCGTGGGCGTCGTTGTCGGGCGCGCGCCGCGATGCGATGCGTGCCGACCACGTCGGCTACATCTTCCAGCAGTTCAACCTGCTGCCCTGGCTCGACGCGGTGGGCAACGTGACGCTGCCCTGCCGCTTCTCGTCGACCCGCCGCCAGCGCGCCGCCGCAGCCGCGGGCGACGTCGAGCGCGCGGCCGCGTCGCTGCTGGCGCGCGTGGGCCTGGCCGAGCGCGACTGGCATCGACCGGCAGCGCAACTCTCCGTCGGGCAGCAGCAGCGCGTGGCGGCGGCGCGCGCGCTGATCGGCGCGCCCGAGGTCGTGATCGCCGACGAACCCACGTCGGCGCTCGACGCGCCGCTGCGCGACGCCTTCATGGACCTGCTGCTCGGCGCCTGCCGCGACGCCGGCAGCGCGCTGGTCTTCGTGAGCCACGACGAACGCCTGGCGGCGCCCTTCGACCGGCGCGTGTCGCTGCCGGCGCTGAACCGGGTGCGTGCCGAGGTGCCGACGTGAGCGGCCTGCTCGGCCTGGCCGCCCGCAGCGCCTGGAACCGCCGCGGCACGCTGTCGCTGACGGTGGTGTCGATCGCGCTGGCCACGCTGCTGCTGCTGAGCTTCGAGCGCATGCGAACCGACATCCGCGACAGCTTCACGAGTGCCGTCAGCGGCACCGACCTCGTCGTCGGCGCCCGCACCGGCCCCGTGCAGCTGATGCTGTACGCGATCTTCCATCTCGGCGGCGCGACGAACAACGTCCGCATGGACAGCGTGCGCGAAATCGCCAGGCACCGCGCGGTCGAGTGGGTGGTGCCGATGTCGCTCGGCGACTCGCACCGCGGCTTTGCGGTGCTGGGCACGACGCCGGCGTACTTCGAGCGCTTCCTGTACGGCGACCGGCAAGCGCTGGCCTTCGCGCAGGGCCGGGCCTTCAGCGGCGACCTGGACGGCCTGTACCAGGCCGTGGTCGGTGCCGAGGTCGCGCGGCGGCTCGGCTACACCCTGGGCCGGCAGGTCACGCTCAGCCACGGCAGCGGCGCGATCCCCGGGGCCGAGCATGCCGACAAGCCGTTCACCGTCGTGGGCATCCTCGCGCCCACGGGCACGCCCGTGGACCGCACGGTGCACGTCAGCCTCGAGGCGATCGAGGCCATCCACCTCGACTGGGGCGGCGGCGCGCCGATGCCGGGCGTGCACATCGCGCCCGAGCAGGCGCGCAAGTTCGACCTCGCGCCGAAGCAGGTCACCGCCGCGCTGCTCGGCCTGAAGGGCCGCGTCGCGGTGTTCGCGGTGCAGCGCCATGTCAACGAGTACGCCGGCGAGCCGCTGATGGCCGTGCTGCCCGGCGTGGCGCTCGACGAACTGTGGGACGTGGTCGGGGTCGGCGAGCGCGCGCTGCTGGGCCTGTCGGCGATGGTCGCGGTGGTCAGCCTCGCGGGCCTGGTCGCGGTGGTGCTGGCCGGCCTGAACGAACGCCGCCGCGAACTCGCCGTGCTGCGCGCCGTGGGCGCCGGCCCGCGCCACGTGCTGTGGCTGCTGGCCGCCGAGGGCGCGCTGGTCACGCTGCTGGGCGCGGCGCTGGGCGCGCTGCTGAGCGTGCTGCTCGTCGCCGCGGCCGGGCCCTGGATTCAGGCAAGATTCGGCATCGGCCTGCAACTTTCGGCGCCCACCGCGGCCCAATGGGGCCTGCTCGGCGCGGTGCTGGCGGCCGGCTTCGCTGCCAGCCTCGTGCCGGGCATCCGCGCCTACCGGCTGTCGCTCGCCGACGGCCTGTCTCCCCAGGGTTGAATCCGCATGAACCTCCGATCGCTCGCCGTCGCCCTCGTCACCCTGGCCTGCCTGGCCCCGCCGGCGCTGCAGGCGCAGACCGCGTCCCGTCCCACCGCCAGCGCCTACCGCGAGATCGCCTGGGACGAACTCGTGCCCAAGGACTGGAACCCGCTGAAGAACTTCAAGGACATGAACCTGGGCATGCTGTCGGACGGCGACCCGCGCGCCACCGAGATGCTCAAGCGCATGCGCGAGACCTGGGACAACGCGCCCAGCAACAACGCGATGGACGGGCAGACGGTGCGCATCCCCGGCTACGTGGTGCCGCTGGACGAGAGCAAGTCGGGCATGAAGGAGTTCCTGCTCGTGCCCTACTTCGGCGCCTGCATCCACACGCCGCCGCCGCCGGCGAACCAGATCATCCACGTCAAGCCGCAGGCGGCGGCCAAGGGCTACCGCTCGATGGACACGGTGTGGGTCAGCGGCACGCTGCGCACGCTGCGCACCGACTCGTTCATGGGCACCAGCAGCTACCGCATGGACGCGGTCAAGGTCGAGCCCTACGAGGAGAGCCCGGCGCCGACGAAGTGACCCGGGCGCGCGAGCCCTCCCGTCGCGTCGACCGGCCCTAACGCAGGCCGTCCCAGAGCAGCTTCGCACCGGTCAGGAACATGCCGGAGTACGCGATCCGGTAGAACCAGTGCGGATCGATGCGCCGCGTGAGCCACACGCCGATCCACACCCCCAACGGCGCCAGCGGCATCAGCAGCACCGAGGTCGAGAGGTTGCGCGCGTCGATCAGGCCGAGCCAGGCGTAGGGGATCCATTTCGACAGGTTGATCGCGCCGAAGAACACCGCCATCGTCGCCGAGAACGCCACCGGCGGCAGGCGCAGCGGCAGCACGTAGGCGCTGATCGGCGGGCTGCCCGCGTGGGCGACGAAGCTCGTGAAACCCGAGGCGATGGCGAGCACGAATCCCAGCGGCTTCGGCGGCGGCGGCGCATCGGCCTTCGGCGGGAACAGCAGCCGCTGCGCGAGGAACAGCAGCGTCAGCGCGCCGACGATCGCGGCGACGGTCCGGCTCGACAGCACGCCGAACAGCAGCGTGCCCACCCCCGTGCCCAGCAGCCCGGCGGGCATCAGCAGGCGCAGCAGCGCGCGGTCGCGGTCGCGCCACAGCTGCTGGATGCCCACGCCGTCCATCACGAACAGCAGCGGCAGCATGATCGCCGCGGCCTGCGGCACGGGAACCGTCAGCGCCAGCAGCGGCGTGGCCAGCGACCCGAAGCCGCCGAGGAAGCCGCTCTTGGACAGCCCCATCAGCAGCACCGCCGGCACCGCCACCGCGTAGAAGACCGGGTCGTGGATCAGCGGCAGCGCGGCAAACCAGGGGGCGAGGTCGTTCATGCGGGGTCGGGTGCAGGGCGCGTGCTCGGCACCGGCCCGGGGAGATTCGATCGAAACGACAATTGTCCGATGTTTGCCCCGACCCAGAACGACGTGCGGCGCTTCTTCTGCGACGCCCACCGCAAGCGCCTCGACGGCGCGCCGCTGACCCCGCTCGAGATGATCGCCGTCGACTGGATCGACGAGCACCCCGAGTACCACGCCGAGCTGGCCGACCTCGACGCGGCACTGGCCGCGGTCTACGAGGTCGAGGACGGCCGCACCAACCCGTTCCTGCACCTGTCGATGCACCTGTCGATCAGCGAGCAGGTCGGCATCGACCAGCCGCGCGGCATCCGTCAGGCCTTCGAGCTGCTCGCGGCGCGCCGCGGCTCCGCGCACGCGGCGCAGCACGAGGTCATGGAATGCCTGGGCGAGATGATCTGGGCCTCGCAGCGCAGCGGGCTGCCGCCCGACGGCGAGCGCTACATCGACTGCGTCAGGCGCCGCGCGACACCTTGACCGGCTGGGGCAGCGCCGGCAGCGCGCGTTCGGCCGCCAGCCGCGACGCCTCGCGCGTCTCGCCGAACAGCGAGGTGCGGAAGGTCGAGTTCTCGGAACGGTCGCCCAGCGCCTGGATCAGCAGGTTGCGCGCCGTCACCGGTCGCGCGAACAGGAAGCCCTGCATCTGGTCGCAGCCCAGCTCGGCCAGGATCTGCTGCTGGCGGACGTTCTCCACGCCCTCGGCGACGACCTTCTTGCCCAGCGTGTGGGCGAGCTTCATGACCGCTTCGACGACGGCCCGCGCCTTCGGGTTCGACTCCAGGTCCTTGACGAACTTGCGGTCGATCTTCAGCTCTTCGGCGGGCAGTTCGAGCAGGTAGGCCAGGCTCGAGTAGCCGGTGCCGAAGTCGTCGATCGACAGGTGCACGCCGAGCTCGCCCAGGCGCTTGAAGGCGTCGCGGGTGGCGCGCGTGTCCTCCATCGCCGCGGTCTCGGTGATCTCGCAGGTCAGCAGCGAGGGCCGGATGCGGTGCTTCTCGAGCGCCGCGGAGATGCGCTCGACGATGTCGTCCTGGCGCATCTGGTAGGCCGACAGGTTGATCGCGACGCGCATGCGCAGGCCGTTGTCGCGCCAGGCCCGGCCCTGCCGGCAGGCGTCCTCGATGACCCAGTTGCCGAGCGCGCCGATCAGTCCGAAGCGCTCGGCCAGCGGGATGAACTCGCCCGGCAAGATCAGACCTCGCTTCGGGTGTCGCCAGCGCACCAGCGCTTCGGCGGCCGTGAACTTGCCGCTGCGCGTGTCGACCTTGGGCTGGTAGTACAGCTCGAGCTGGTTGTGCGCGATCGCGTGGCGCAACTCGCGCACCATCTCGAAGTTGGCCTGCGCCGCGGCGTCCATGTCGGGCGAGTAGAAGCAGTGCTTCGAGCCGCCGGCGCGCTTGGCCGCGTACATCGCCGCGTCGGCCCGGGCAATCAGCTTGTTCGGCTCGCAGCCGTCGGGGTACAGCGCGATGCCCACCGAGCAGGAGATGTTGACCTCGCGGCCGTGGGCGTCGTAGGGATCGCTCAGGCGCTCGATCAGCCGGTTCGCGAGCTGGGCCGCCGAGTCGGGCGTGACCGCGCCGTGCACGAGCAGCAGGAACTCGTCGCCGCCGACGCGGGCGGCCACGTCACGGCCCCGAGCGAGCCCCAGGATGCGCTTGCCGACCTGTTCGAGCACCTGGTCGCCGCTGGTGTGCCCATAGGTGTCGTTCACCGGCTTGAACCCGTCGAGGTCGATGAAGAACAGCGCGATCTTGCGGTTGCGCGCAGCGGCCTCGCGTGCGGCCGCCTCGAGCTTGGCCTCGAAGTACACCCGCGTGGGCAACTGGGTCAGGCTGTCGACCGTGGCGGCGCGGCCCGAACCGCGCCGCTCGGGCTCGGTGACGTCGGCCTTCTTCAAGGCCAGGTCGAGCACCCCGGCCACGGCCACCAGGCCACCGAGCGCCAATCCGGACAGCGCCAGCGCCAGCATCGGCACGGCGGCCATCGACGACGACGCGGAGAACGCGGCACCGACCACGGCCACGCCGGCGCCGGTCTCCACGCCGGCACTGCGCAGCGCGGCCATCGTGTCGGGGTTGCGAGGCTTGAGGTGGACGGCCACCAGGCCGGCCACCCAGGCGATCAGCGTCAGCATCGCCACGCCCTGGCCGGCGAACGAACCGAGGCGCAGCAGCCCCGGTGCCACGAGCATCGCGTGGGTGTAGGCCACGCCCAGGGTGAGCATCAGCGTGATGCTGGCCACGCCCCATCGTGTCTGGCGCAGGGCCTCGCCCGCCCCCAGGCTCAGCGCCGCCAGCGCCGCGCACAGGCCGAAGGCCAGCAGCTTGCCGGCAAGTGGGTCCGTCGCCGGGGTTCCGGCCAGCGCCAAGGTCGGCCACCACAGCCCGCAGGTGGTCAGCAGCACCGACACACCGACGACCCGATGCTTCAGCGGAACCCTGCGCACTCGCGCGGCGGCAGCCAGCGAGGCCCCGAGCCAGACCAAGGCGAGCGACAGCACGAAGGCGCCAACCGTCAAAGCCAGGCCGAGTGTGTCGGGCGTGATGATCGATGGCATCGTTTCTCCGTGCTGCGCGTGACCAGGATGATGCGCAGCCGCCGCCGTGCTGCGAACGCATCACGAGCGATATCGGAGCCGGACGTGACTTCTTGAGCGTGCAGAGTCCACACCCCGCCAGCCCCCCGGGGCCGGCGGGCCGGCCGCTCAGCTGCCCACGAGCCCGTTGCGGATGGCGTAGACCGTCATCTCG
>ERZ795061.5396-NODE-5396-length-10503-cov-5.360835_pt1 | contig 10503 bp, 17 predicted proteins | sample MGYA00375145_ERZ795061 | MGnify/ENA primary metagenome ERZ795061 (study PRJEB30190, sample SAMN05720144) | anaerobic digester metagenome | isolation source: active sludge of municipal wastewater-treating anaerobic digesters | place: USA | collected 2014-12-22 ... | reverse complement strand
CCGCTTATAGTTTCACTCTGTATAACAATATTTCTGTGGTATAATTTTGCATTGATTGTACCTCGAATGAGAACGGTACCTATGAGGAAACCCCATTAAACGGAGATATGGCGGTTCTAACTTTTAGAGCTAAGGCGGTGGGAACGGCAGTGGCTAATTTTACTTGTCAGACAGGGTCAGACACTGATTCAAATATTTTGACGATGCAAGGTGTTGATTTAATAAACTGTTCTGCTAACCAAAATGGTAGTTATACCATTACTGATGGTGGAAGTTCTTCGACAGTTAACCCAACAGCAGTACCAACGTCTGCTTCATCGGCTTCAACTCAAACCCAAAGTAGCACTTTACCCCAAACTGGTAATGTGGCGACAACCATTGGTTTGTTAGTCTTTGGTTTGGTGGGCGTATTATCATCTTGGGCTTTGAGATTTCTATGAGCAAAGGCAAGATTTCAATTAAGACAATTATTGTGATGGTGATTTTGTTGCTAGTGGGAGTGCTCGGTGTTTTGGGGGTAAACACGGCAAAAACATACTTAAGTGGAGCTTCGGCTGATTTAGCTCCAAAGAACGTGTTGGCAAAACCCGCTGAGGACGGTAAAAGTGCGGTGATTACTTGGACAACTGATAAGGCAGCTACGGGAGTGGTTGAGTATGGAACAACCCCGGCAAGTTTATTACTGAGAGCCCCAGAAGCAGAACAGGGGACAAGTCACAGTGTGAGCTTAACTCCACTAAAAGGAAATACAAATTATTATTTTAGAGTCAGGGTGGGAGAAGAAGTTTTTGATAATAATGGCATCCCTTATTCTTTTAAGACAAAGGCAACAGGGGTAACGGTGGTGCCAACTTTAGCGCCGGCGGTGACTCTTGTTCCAACTGCTTCAGCCGGAAGCCAAAGCGCAGTAACCTCAACTTGTAGTCATACTACTGATTACAATAATGATAAAGTTGTAAATTCGCTAGATTATATGAGTTGTTTGAAAAATAAACCAAGTGGAACTGTGGTGACGCCAACAGTGGCCGGGGGAGTGTGTCCGGTCGGAGTGGATTATAACAAGGATGGAGTGATTAACAGTCTTGATAGGATTAAGTGTTTACAAGAGAAGAAATAGCGGGTAAAATAGGCCTGTATTAAGGAGGTGATTTCATGGCGATTATCGTCAAGAGAAAAAAAGGAGAATCAAAAGACGACATTATTGGTAAATTCCGAAGGCTATGCATTGAGGAAGATATTACCGAAGAAGTAAGAAAAAGAGCGGCTTACGCAAAGCCCTCAATTGGTCGTTATGCAAAAAAGAAAATTATTTTGTGGAGAGAAAAATGCCGTAAAAGGGCAAAAAAATCAAGACGTTATGTTGCGTGATCGAATTAAATCAGAGGCAGTAGCTGCCCTAAAGTCAGGTGACAGAAAAAAAGTAGAAGTACTTAGATTTTTAGTGTCACTAATCGACAAAAGGGAGTTGCAACTGCCTCTGAATGCTTTAACTGAGGCTGAAGAGATAAGTGTGTTAAGAAAAGAACTGAAGAACAAGGAAGAGGCCAGGGAAATGTTTTTGAAGGCAGGTAGAAATGATTTGGTGGAGGAGCAAGATTATGAAATAAAAATTGTAAAGGAGTATTTGCCCGAAGAAATGAGCGAAAAAGAAATTAGAGAAATAGTGACAAAGATTATTGGTGAAAAAGGGAAAGTTTTTGGAATGGTAATGGGGGAGACAATGAAAGTGGTGGCCGGAAAAGCCGATGGGAATTTGGTGTTAAGAATAGTAAAAGAAGAAATGGTAAATGAATAATGTAATCTTAGTTAAACATCCGAAGAATTGGGGTTTAGATGAGGGAGAGGTGATTGAAAAAGCAAAGAAGGCTTTGGAATTTTTTAAGCTAAAAGAAAATATAGAGTTAAGCATAATTTTTGTGGGGAGAAAGAGGGCTAAAGAATTAAATATAAAATTTAGACAAAAAGATTATATTCCTCAAGTACTTGGGTTTCCGATGTCGAGAGAGGCTGATAGCGATGGATATATAAGGCTCGGGGATATTGTAATTTGTACTCAAAAATTAAAATACGAAGAGGTTTTTTTAAAGAAAAAAAGAAGCCAGATTTTGACTGAGTGGTTGATTCATGGAGTAGAAAATTTGTTGAAATAAGATAGAATGGTTTGATGTCTGTTTTTCATTTAAAATATCGACCCAAAAAAATAGCAGAGCTTGATTTGATGGAGGTGGCCGATAAAATTAAGAGTATTGTCTTGAGTGCAGACGGATTTCAGTCCTTACTTTTCGCGGGACCAAAGGGGTCAGGTAAAACCTCGGCGGCCAGAATTTTAGCTAAGGCGGTTAACTGTTTAAATTTAAAAGAAGGCGAGCCTTGTGGGGAATGTGCGAATTGTCTTGAAATAGAAAAGGGAAATAGTCTCGATATCATAGAAATGGATGCGGCTTCGAATCGGGGAATTGATGACGTGAGATCACTTAAAGACAATGCTTATTTATCTCCGGTAAAGTTGAAAAAAAAGATTTTCATAATTGATGAAGTTCACATGTTGACGAAAGAGGCCTTTAACGCTTTACTGAAATTAATTGAAGAGCCACCTAAAAATACGATTTTTGTGCTCTGTACTACAGATTCGCAAAAAATACCGGAAACAGTTTTGTCGAGACTGATGAAAGTAAATTTTAGAAAGGGAGGAGAGGAAGAATTAGCAAATTCTTTAAAAAAAATTATCAAGGGTGAGGGGATTGAGATTGATGAAAAAGCCAGCAAAATAATTATTGACAATTCTGATGGTAGTTTTAGAAATATATCCAGAACTTTAAATGAAATATTTTTGAGATTTGGGAAAAAAATTAGCAAAGATGAGGTAGAAACATATTTTGGAGAACAAAGGGGTGAGTATGCGGGTGAGGAACTTGAGGGAGATTTAAATATGGGAAAAATGAGAGAAATTTTAGAAAAATTGGAAACAATGGCTAAAAAAGGAATAGATTTTTCTGAATTACGTTTACAATGGATGCAGTATTTTCATCAAAAAATGCTTCAAAATTATGACGACAAAAAATTCGGAAAATGGATAGAAAAATTGATTTGGGCAGGTGAGCTTGAAAAAACGGCAGGAATTGAGCAATTGCCTTTGGAACTGGCGGTGATGGAGATGGGGGATAAAACAAATTACGAATTACGAATTAAGAATTACGAATTAGAAAATAAAGAAAATAAATCTGACTCTGTAAAAAGCTTCGTCGAGGTGATAGAAGAAGCGCCTATGCCAAAGGCTTCGGCGAGTCGAAGTAAAAAAGAAATGCGGATAAGTCTCGAAGAGGTAGAAAAAAAATGGACGGAGGTGTTACAAGCAGTGAAGCCCTATAATCATTCAGTGGAGGCCTTTTTAAGAGGTGCTAGACCAAAGAAAGTCGAGGGTGGAGTATTAGTTATCGATGTATTTTATAAATTCCATAAAGAAAAGCTTGAAGAGGCTAAAAATAGAAAAATTGTGGAGATTGGTCTTGATAAAGTATTTGGGAAAGGACTGGAGTTTGAATGTGTTTTGGCTGATGGAAGGAAAAAGAAAGAAACTGGAAACGAGAAACTTGAAACTAGAGAAAAATCGGTGTCTGAAGCTGAGATATACGATGTGGCCAAAGATATATTTGGATAAAATAATAACCAAGAAACAAATTACAAGATACAAAGGATAAAGATTTTGATGATAAAATTAGAAGTTAATTAATTGTTGATAAATATAAAATATGTTTGATAAAGCAAAGATGTTAGCTCAGGCTTTTAAAATTAAAAAAGCATTGGAGTCAGAAGTAACTGAATTAGAGGAAAACGGAATAATAATAAAAGTTTCTGGGGACCAGAAAGTAAAATTTTTGTCAGTAAATGGTTCTGAAAATAAGATTTTGGTGGAAGCAATAAACAAAGTGATGAAAAAATCTCAGGAGAGTGCGGCAAAAAAGATGCAGGATATGGGAGGACTTGAGGGTCTTTTAAAATAAAATGAGACAGTTACCCCGAGCTCTAAATGAGCTGATTGAAAATTTGGCGCGATTGCCGGGGGTTGGCCCAAAAAGCGCTAGTCGTTTGGGGTTTTATTTATTAACTGTCCCCGATGAATTTTCTCAAAGATTAGCAAATTCGATTAGCCAATTAAAAAGTAAAATTAAAATTTGCCGGGTATGTTTTGGGATAGGAGAGGGGGAGCTTTGTGAAATATGCCGAAATAAAAGCCGAAATAAAAAACAAATATGTGTGGTAGAGAGGGCTGATGAAGTAATGGCGATTGAGGCCTTGGGAGGATATAACGGTGTTTTTCATGTTCTTGGAGGGGTAATAAATCCTTTGGAACATGTGGGACCGGATGATCTAAAAATTGATGAGTTAATTTCTAGGGTGAGAGAGGATGGGATTGAGGAAATAATTTTAGCAACAAACCCCACGATTGAGGGAGAGGGAACTGCTTTGTATATTAAAAAAAAGCTCAATGAATTAGATGATAAAGAAGTTAAAATTACTAGAATCGGGAGTGGTTTACCAATGGGGGCAGAATTAGGATATGCTGACCAGGTGACACTGTCGAGAGCTTTTGAAGGAAGGAGGGAAATATAAACAATTTATAATTTAAAATTCAAAATTTATAATCAATTTTTAATTGATTAATGTTTAAAAATTAATAACATTAAATATTTTAAATTGATTTAAAATTAGAAATTATAAATTGAAAATTAAATCCATATGGCTAATCCAATAAAAATAATTAAAGCAGTTCAGGATGTGGGGACGGAAATAGTGGAGACGGGGATAAAGGGAACAGAACAAATAATAAGTACGGTAATTACGGGTCAGGAATTAGTTGGGGATGCTAAACCAATGAGTGAAGAGGAAATGGCCAGAGCAAAGGCAGATGATGAAAGAAAAAAACAAGAGGAGATAAGAAATGAATTGAAAAATATTCCTGGCCGAGATGTGGAGGGGGAAATAAAGCAGATTGCCCAGGAACAAAAAGATGAAGAAGAGAGAAAACAGAAAGAATTTCTGGAAAAAATTGAAAAACAGAGAAGGGAGGAGGAAATAGAAAGGAATAGTTTGATGGAAGCACCAGGAAACGCCAAGAGAGAACAAGCTAAGAGGCAAAATTCTCCCGGTAAAAAGAGAAAGTCGCAAATGCCGGATCCGATATCAATGTCTCAAACGAGCGAATTTAAGGGTGGTAAAATTGATTAAAATGGATCAGAAAATTTCTTTTTACAACACAGCTTCTAGAAAAAAAGAGGAGTTAAAACCAATAATTGAGGGAAAAGTGGGAATATATTCGTGTGGTCCGACAGTATATTGGAATCAGCACATTGGACATATGTATGCCTATACCCAATGGGGGACAATGGTAAATTTTTTACGATATGTAGGCTATGAAGTTAAGTGGGTAATGAATGTCACCGATGTGGGTCATATGACTTCTGATGAAGATGCGGGTGAAGATAAAATGGAAAAAGGGGCCAAAAGAGAGGGTATTTCGGTTTGGGATATTGCAAAGAAATATGAAAAACAATTTTTAGAGAGTCTGGATGCTTTTAATATTCAAAGGCCAGACGTAGTCTGCCGAGCGACAGAGCATATTCCGGAACAAATAAATTTGGCAAAAAAAATTGAGGAAAATGGTTTTGCCTATTTGACAAAAACTGGTTTGGTTTATGACACGGCTAAATTTGTTGATTATGCTAAATTTGCTAATTTAAAATTAAATGAGATGGACAGTGGGGCAAGGGTTGAGGTTGACGAAGAAAAGAAAAACCCGTGGGATTTTTTATTATGGGTAATCAATCAACCAAATCATATTATGAAATGGATGAGTCCTTGGGGTGAAGGATTTCCGGGGTGGCATATTGAATGCACGGCGATGTCGACAAAATATTTGGGGGAGACTTTTGATATTCATACGGGCGGAATAGAACATATTGGAGTTCACCATACCAATGAAATTGCTCAAGGGTATGGCGCTTTTGGTCATCAGACTGCCAATTTTTGGATGCACAATGCTTGGCTGACTTTGAAAGGTGGTGAAAAAATGAGTAAGAGTCTTGGAAATGGTTATACGGCGACTCAATTAAAAGAAATGGGTTTTGACCCTTTGGCTCATAAGTTATTGGTATTAACGTCTCATTATAGAAAAGGTTTGGAATTTTCTCTTGATTCCTTGAAGGCTAGTCAAAGATCATTATATAAATTAAGAGGTTTGGTGGTTAATTGGCCCGAAGGGGGAGAGGTGGATGCAAATTATAAGCAAAAATTTATTGAGCTATTGGCAGATGATTTGCAGGTTTCTGAAGGAATTGCGCTAATTTGGAAATTGATAAAAGATGAAAATGTCAAAAATGAGGATAAAAAGGCAACAATTTTGGATTTTGATAAAGTATTGAGACTAGATTTAGATAAAAAAGTCATAGAAGAAGAAATTCCTGATGAAATAAAGGATTTGGCTAAAAAGAGAATGGAGGCAAAAAACAACAAAAATTGGGTGGAAGCGGATAGGTTGAGAGAAGAAATCAGAGAGAGGGGATATTTGGTGGAAGATCTGATTGATGGTTTTAAAGTCAAGGTTCTTGACAAATAGAAATTTAAACCTATAATATATTTATTATTAATTAAAATAAAAAAATGACAGAAGTCGTAACAAAACATGAAAATTCTCCAGAGGTTGAAACAAAATATAAACCTGGAATTGAAGGATTTTTCAAGAGAGTGAAAAAATTTGTAAGAATTACAGAAAAAGTTCAGGAGGCTACCCAACAAGTCCCTCAGGAACAAGTCGAAAAAGTATCTGGACTTGGTTTTTTCGAAAGAGTTGGTGCAGCAATAGATCGAGGAATAGACAAAGTTAAGACTAGGGCGAAAAAAGCTTGGGAGGGAGTGAAAGATAGATTCGAAAAAGGAAAAGAATATTTTAAAGCTAAGTCTGAAGAAATTAGTAATCGTCGAAAAGAGCTGGGAATTGTTGATACTGTAAAAAGTTACGTTCAAGATGGGCTTGATTCTGCCAGATCAGGAATTAAATTAATAGAAGCAAAATGGAAAGATGCTGAGGTGTCACAATTAGTTGATGCGAGAGCTAGCTTGCGCAAAAGTTATGAAGAAGCCAAGCAAATGAGAGCTAAAGGGGAAGCTGTTCCCGAGGGATATATTTTAAATAGAGCTCAATTAAGAGCAGCTTTAAAACCCATAAGAACAGCTGAGCTAGCAGCTAGGGCTGAAAGAAGAGCTTTGCGAGCTGAGGCTAAGAAATTAAGAAGAAGAATTGAAAAGAAACAAAATGTAGTTGAGTTGTTAAGAAAAGCAAAGAGTAATAGTGCTCCGGTGGCTGCTGCTGCGGCAATATAATTTGTGCTAATATCATTTTATGAAAATAAAAGATGCTAAAGAAATAATTGGGAGTTGTGACTTATCTGAAGGTGCTTTAAAGCGGGCCATGGAAATATTAGCAGCGGCAGGAAATGATGAAGAAACGGAAATAGATGACGCAACTATTGACCAATTGATGGCAATACTCGACGTTGATATTGATACGGATAAATTAAAATTAGAGGCTTGTGATGAATCAATTGCTTTGTTGGGTGGGTTTATTGGGGAAGTGGGGACTGTAGCTAAGCTTGCAGGTGATGAAGTCGAAGAGACAACGAAAAATATCTATGATGATGCCAGCAAATTGTTTAATCAGAAAGCGGATAAATAACAAATTGTAATATTAAAAAAATCGTGCTAAGCTAAAGACCGATGAAAGACAGTAAAAAAATATACGAGGTGGTCGTGGTGCTAAACCCGAAAGCCGAGTCAAAAGACAAAGAAAAAACCATTAAGGCAATTGAAGATAAAATTTCTGGAATGGATTTTTCAATAGATAGTCGTGATAATCTGGGCAATAAAGACCTAGCTTATGAAATAAAGGGACAAAATAAAGGTGATTTCTGGACTTATAATATTAGTGGGAAGAGTCCAATTAAATCGTCAGAGTTTTCTCTATTTTTAAATCGTGATCTTAGTGTTATTCGTTATATAATTTTAAAGAAATAATATGCCAAGTAGATGTCTTAATAGGGTAATGTTAATTGGTAATTTAACTCGTGACCCAGAGCTTAGATATACTCCCGCCGGAATGGCGGTAGTTTCTTTTGGTTTAGCTACAAATAGAGTCTGGATTACTAAACAGGGTGAAAAAAAGGAAGATGCTCAGTTTCACCGAATTGTGGCCTGGAATAAATTAGCCGAATTGTGTTCTCAATTGCTCGCCAAGGGTCGTCGAATTTATGTTGAAGGTCGAATCCAATATCGAGAAATTGTCGATTCTGCAAATGTTCGTAAACAAGTTTCGGAAATTGTGATTGATGACATGATAATTCTTGATAACAAGAGTGTGGCGAGCGTCGGAGGAAGCTCGAGAGAGGTGGCAGGAGCCGTTGACGAACAAAATTTGGATTTAAACAATGGAGCTATTGAAGATATTGTTATCCCTGATGATATCGGCTTAAGTGAAGAAATTCCTGAAGTTGAACCGAAAGTATCAGAGGACATGCCTTTATAAAATATATGAAAAAAACAAACAAAAGAGATAAAAACAGATTAATCAAGCTAAAAGGCCGAGGTAAGGAATGTGCTTTTTGTAAAAACAAGACGACGCCAAGTTGGCATGATTATGAAAAGCTGAGAGAGTATTTGTCTCCTAGATGCCGAATAATGTCGGCTCAAATGACCGGAGTATGTATGAAGCATCAGCGAAAATTATCTCAAGCAATTAAAGAGGCGAGGGAATTGGCCTTATTGCCTTATACCGCCACTGAAGAGTAAGATAGAAGCATGGTGAAGGGTAAAATATGGAAGAAAATCGTTGAGAAGTTGTCGGATATAAATTTTGAAGCCAGGGATAAGGTTATTAGAGTTAAAAGTTTGAATGACGGGATATTGATAAAGGCAGAAGTGGTGGGGGTTAAGGGAATTGTTTGTTTGGAAAAAAATATTTCCGAAGAGGGAGAGATTCCGGTAAAGGTGGTAAGTGAGTCGGAGTGGAAAAAGTTGTTGTAGAATAGAAACATGCAAAAACAAATCCGAAATGTATTTTTGATATTAGCCTTGCTCGGGATAGTGGCTTTGGTAAGTTTTAGAGCAGGTAAAATGACTGTTTCAAACACGGTCCTCGGAGGAGATGTAAGTCAATTTCTTGACATATCTTTAATGTCGAAGGTGAGGGGAAAGTTAGAGCAGAAATTTTTAGAAAAAGAAAAGCTTGATGAAAAGAATATGTCATATGGAGCTATTTCGGGAATGGTGTCGGCTTTAGGTGATCCGTATACGGTTTTTTTACCACCAAAAGAAAATACCAGCGCTAATGCTGATTTGGCCGGGGAGTTTGGAGGAGTGGGAATTCAATTGGGTTACAAGGATAAAAATTTAGCAGTAATGGCACCTTTGGCCAAAACACCGGCTGATAGGGCTGGGGTGAGAGCGGGGGATGTAATATTAAAAATTATAGACAAAGAGAAAAAGATTGATAAAGATACGACAGGAATTAGTTTGGAAGAAGCGGTGAGTTTAATTCGAGGAAAAATTGGAACAGAGGTGACTCTTGAGTTGTATCGGGAAGAAAAGAAGGACACTTTTGAGGTTACTCTAAAAAGAGATAATATCGTTGTTCCTAGTATGGAGCTTGAGTGGGTTGAAAAAAATGGTAAAAAAGTGGCGTGGATAAAATTGTATAAATTTAGTGAACAAATATATAAGGATTGGCCTGAGACTGTGGATAATATAAATTTTGAAAAAAGAAGCTTAGGGGCAAAATTTGGAGGAATCGTGCTTGATTTAAGAAATAATCCCGGTGGGTTTTTACAGGCCAGTGTCCTTGTAGCTTCTGATTTTATTGGTGAGGGAGTGGTGGTTACCCAGAGGGCGTCTGATGGCAGTGAAGAGGTCTATCAGGTTGATTCCAGTCGTAGAAAACTTCTCAATGATAAATTAGTTGTTTTGGTCAATGGTGGTTCCGCTTCGGCAGCCGAAATTTTGGCTGGAGCACTAAAGGAATATAAGAGAGGAAAATTGGTTGGAGTGACAACTTTTGGAAAAGGGACCGTACAACAGCCAGAAAACTTTGCTGACGGTTCGGGATTGCATGTCACAATTGCCAAGTGGTTATTGCCAAACGGAGTCAATATCCATGGAGTCGGAGTATCTCCAGAAGTTGAGGAAAAGTGGAATCAGGAAAATAAAGATAAAGAAGACAATCAATTTGACAAGGCCCTCGAGGTTCTATTAAATTAATTGTTTATAATTTTTTATAAGTATGAAAGAAAAAAATACTATAAAAACATTATTATTGGGAATTGGTATTGGATTGGTGATAATGGGGTCATTTACAGTAGGAAGGTGGTCAATTGATAAAGAAAATGGGATATTGGTTAACAATAAAAAGGAAGTCGTTGATGAGGAATCGGTGGTAACAAAGGTAGTGGAAAAGGCGAC
>ERZ795061.5395-NODE-5395-length-10504-cov-5.350464_pt1 | contig 10504 bp, 7 predicted proteins | sample MGYA00375145_ERZ795061 | MGnify/ENA primary metagenome ERZ795061 (study PRJEB30190, sample SAMN05720144) | anaerobic digester metagenome | isolation source: active sludge of municipal wastewater-treating anaerobic digesters | place: USA | collected 2014-12-22 ... | reverse complement strand
GTTGAAGGGCTTTTTTGTTTTTTCAACCTTTATTATAATTCGGGATGTAGCGCAGCCCGGTTATAGCGTCCCGATTGCTATCGGGAAGGTCGTCCCGATCGTAATCGGGACCATCCCGACACAATGACCCTGGCCCTTCAACAAAAGTTGAAGGGCTTTTTTGTTTTTTCAACCTTTATTATAATTCGGGATGTAGCGCAGCCCGGTTATAGCGTCCCGATTGCTATCGGGAAGGTCGTCCCGATCGTAATCGGGACCATCCCGACACAATGACCCTGGCCCTTCAATAAAAATTGAAGGGCTTTTTTGTTTTCATATACCATATTCAAATTTCCAGCACTAACTTTTAAGGTCTCAGTTATTTTCTTTAATTTATGGTTCAATAAACTTGTATATGGAATACGCCCCGCTTAAAAATTATATCAACGGAAAATTTGTTGATGCCTCTTCTTCCCGTACAATGGAGGTGATTTCTCCCATTGATGGCAATCCATTATCAACCGTACCCATGTCCTCAGCAAAGGATCTGAACGATGCGGTTAAAGCTGCAAAAGCCGCTTTCCCGGGTTGGAGCAGAACGCCGATAAAAGAAAGGGTACAGGTTTTCTTCCGCTATAAAACATTGCTGGAAAAACATTTAAAAGAACTGGCCGAACTGTGCAGCGAAGAAAATGGCAAAACCTACGGCGAGTCTGTTGCTGAAATAGAAAAATGTATTGAGCTTACGGAATTCGCAACTTCCCTGCCGCAGCTTGTGACAGGTGAAGTACTTGAAGTAAGTAAAGGAGTGGAATGCCGCACCGAGCATGTGCCACTGGGCGTAGTGGCATCCATTGTTCCGTTCAATTTTCCTGCCATGGTGCCCAACTGGACATTACCCAATGCCATTGCCCTGGGAAACTGTATGATCATAAAGCCATCAGAAAAAGTGCCATTAAGTTGCGGAAGACTTGCTGAGTTACTAAAAGAAGCCGGGCTGCCCGATGGTGTGTTCAATATCGTTCACGGTGATGTGGAAATTGTAGAAGCCATTTGCGACCACCCGGGCATTGAAGCGGTTTCGTTTGTAGGGTCAACAAAGGTTGCGAAGATCGTATACCAGCGTGCTACATCCAATTACAAAAGGTGCCTGGCATTGGGTGGTGCAAAGAATCACCTGATGGTATTACCCGATGCCATACCGGGCATGACGGCGCAGAATGTAGCCGCCAGTATGAGTGGTTGCGCCGGCCAGCGATGTATGGCTGCCAGTGCTATGATCGGTGTGGGGAATGTAGACAGCATCATTGATAAGATCTGCGAAGAAGCCAGGAAGATCGTTCCGGGTGAGAACCTGGGCGCTGTTATAAGTAAAGAAAGCAAAGAAAGAATTGAACGTTATATCAGCGAAGCAGAAAGAGACGGGGCTAAAATTTTGGTAGACGGACGCAATACAAAAGTGAAAGGGAAAGAGAAAGGTACCTATGTTGGCCCTACGGTCATTGATTTTGTGAAACCGGAGATGAGTGTTGCCAAAGAAGAGATCTTTGGCCCGGTGATCTCTATCATGCGTACCAATACCGTTGATGAAGCACTGGCCATTGAAAATGCAAACCCTTATGGCAATGCAGCCAGCGTATTTACACAGAACGGTGGCATGGCCCGTTATATCATCGACCGGGCCAGTGCCGGAATGATCGGAGTGAATGTAGGTGTACCCGTACCCCGTGAACCTTTTAGCTTTGGAGGATGGAATGAGAGTAAATTTGGTGTAGGAGATATTACCGGGAAGAGTTCCATTGAATTCTGGACAAAATTGAAGAAGAGTACCACCAAGTGGAATGCGGAAGCAGGGGTGAACTGGATGAGCTGATAGAAAATGATAAATGAAAAATTAAGAATTATGAATTGCTGTCTTATGCGCCATAATTTTTAATTTTTAATTCTTAATTTATAATTTAATCAAAGTGTCACAAACAAAAGCAATCTCCGAATCAACCGAGATCATCCAAAACAATCTCGACTACACCTTATTCAGCTGGAGCAAACAAAAGGGTATAGCGCCTATTGCTGTTAAATATGGCGAAGGAGTTTACCTCTATGATTACGATGGCAAAAAATATCTCGACTTTTCATCCGGACTGATGAATGTGAATATTGGCCACGGCAACCAACGGATCACAGATGCCGTGGTGAGGCAAATGCAGGAAGTGAGTTATGTTACGCCAAGCTGTGTAACTAAGGTTCGTGGTGAGTTAGGGAAGAAGCTGGCGGAGATCTGTCCGGGCGACCTGAATAAAGCATTCTTTACCTTATGCGGCGCCACCTCTGTTGAGAACGGGATCAAACTAGCCCGGCTTTATACAGGCAGGCATAAGATACTGAGCAGGTATCAATCTTACCACGGTGCTTCCATCGGCGCCATATCGGCCAGTGGCGATCCCCGAAGGATCCCTGCTGATGCACAACAGGCACCCAACTTTGTTCATTTCGATCTTCCTTATTTATATCGCTGGGAATACGGTGAAGAGAACCTGTTAAAGGAATCGGTAGCACAATTAGAAAGAATGATCGCTTATGAAGGACCTGCAAATATTGCAGCGATCCTGTTAGAAGGCGAATCAGGCTCTTCGGGTTGCCTGCAATATCCCAAAGGCTATTTAAAAGCGGTAAGGGAGATATGCAACAAACACGGCATTCTTTTGATCATGGATGAGGTGATGAGCGGCTTTGGCCGTACCGGCAAATGGTTTGGTTTTGAGAACCACGGCATCATTCCGGATATGATCTGTATGGCGAAGGGCTTGACTTGCGGTTATTTACCGTTTGGTTGTTTGATGGTATCGGATAAGATAGCTGCTAAGTATGATGATAATATGCTGGCACTCGGACTTACTTATTCTGCCCACCCCGTTAGTTGTGCCGCCGCACTGGAAACCATAAAAATTTATGAAGATGATGATCTTATAGAAAATGCAGCAGCCATGGGTAAATATGTTACCGAAAGAGTGGAAGCATTAAAACAGAAGCACCCTTCTATTGGAAACTTCCGCACTACAGGTTTATTGGGTTGTATTGAACTGGTGAAGAACCGGGATACCAAAGAACCGATGGCGCCATTCAATGCAAAGCCCGATGAAATGACCGTGATGAATAAAGTGGCCGCCAGGATCAAAGACCTGGGCATGTACACTTTCGTTCGCTGGAGTTATATTTTTATTGCCCCGCCGCTTTGTGTTACCCAAGAACAGATCGATGAAGGGCTGGCGATCATCAGCGAAGCGATCAAAATTGCCGATTTGGAGGTTAGTTGATTTGATGATTGGAAGATGAAGGATAGTGTGCGAATGAATTAAATCATCAAATTGCCAAATCATCAAATTTTCAAATAATCCTTAATGAACGAAAGCCTGAATACAACTGATTCCTCCTTATATAATGAAGATCTGGCTCCCATTCCACAAAACAAGCGAAGCTGGGGTACCTGGAACTATACAGCACTGTGGATCAGCATGAGCTTATGCATTCCTACTTATATGCTGGCAAGTTCATTGATAGAAGGCGGGATGAACTGGTGGCAATCCATCCTCACCATCTTCATTGGCAATACCGTTGTACTGATACCCATGATATTGAACGGGCATGCAGGTGCTAAATACGGCATTCCCTTTCCTGTTTTCGCCAGGGCAAGTTTTGGAACTGCCGGCGCAAACATACCTGCGATGTTGAGGGCCATTGTTGCCTGTGGTTGGTTTGGTATCCAAACATGGATCGGTGGCTTTGCATTATACCAGATGTTTAAATTGTGGTTACCTGCATTGGCAACACTGCCACAAATTTTTCCTGATTCTTTTGGATTGCAATCCGGTCCGGCCATTTGTTTTTTTCTTTTCTGGCTGCTCAATATGTGGGTTGTTTACCTCGGCGTGGAAAGCATAAAAAAACTATTGGTGTTTAAAGCCTTCTTTTTACCATTGGCTGCCCTGGCATTATTATTCTGGGCCATCAATGCGGGGCATGGCCTGGGCCCCATACTTTCTCAACAGGCTAAATTATCCGGCCCGGCATTCTGGGCTTATTTCTTTCCTGCATTAACAGGAATGGTTGGCTTTTGGGCAACGCTGTCACTGAACATTCCGGATTTTACCCGGTATGCAAAAAATCAGAAAGCACAGATCAATGGACAGATCATCGGCCTGCCTCCATCCATGACCTTATTTGCTTTTATAGGGGTGGTGGTAACATCGGCTACTTTCATTATTTATGGTGAAACCATTTGGGACCCGGTGGTACTGGCCGGAAAATTCGAAAATAAACTGTTGGTAAGTATTGCCATGATCGCTGTTGCAATATCTACATTGGCAACAAACATTGCAGCCAATATTGTAAGTCCGGCCAACGACTTTTCTAACTTATCTCCCAGGAAAATAAATTTCAGAACGGGCGGATATATTACGGGCATCATAGGGATACTTATTTTTCCATGGAAGTTGATCGCAGACCCCAATGGGTACATTTTCACCTGGCTCATTGCCTATTCAAGCTTACTTGGCCCGGTAGGAGGCATCATGATCGCTGATTATTATTTTGTGCGAAAGCAGCAATTGAATGTGGATGAATTGTATCAGCACAAAGGCCGGTACGGGTTTACTAACGGATTCAATACAGCAGCCATTATTGCATTGCTGACCGGGATCGTTCCAAACATACCCGGATTTTTATTACAGGTAAGGCTGGTCTCACCAACGGCATTCCCTGAATGGGTATCCAATCTCTATCATTATGCCTGGTTCGTGGGCTTCTTTGTAAGCGGAATTGTATATATCTTACTGATGCGGAATTATAAAACAGGAGCTGTAAATTTGGATAACAAAGAAAACGGTTGATCATGTCCTTGCTGATAAAAAACGCCCATATCGTTGGTGCTGCTGACAATTATACCGGAGATATCTTCATCCAGGGAGAAAGTATTGCAGCGGTTGGAAAAAACCTCGATGTTAAAGCCGAACAGGAAATTGATGCAACGGGATTACTCGCTTTCCCCGGCTGCATTGACCCACACGTACACCTGGAGATGCCCTTCATGGGAACATTCTCCAGCGATAATTATGAAACAGGCACCCGTGCAGCCTTGCATGGCGGAACAACTACCGTAATAGATTTCATTTTACAGAAACAGGGCAATTCTTTATACGACGCCTACAAGGAATGGAGCGGGAGGGCAAATGGAAATGCGGTTGGCGATTACAGTTTTCATATGGCCGTTACCGATTTTAATGAGAATACCTGCAAAGAGATCGTTGACCTAATTGAAAAAGAAGGCATTACTTCCTTTAAGATATTCATGGCGTATAAGGGTGCATTGATGATCGATGATAAGCAGATGGTGGGATTAATGAATGAAGTGAAAGCAAGAGGCGGTATGGTTACGGTGCATGCAACCAATGGCGATATGATAGATTTTTTAATTGCAAAGAACCGGGCCGAAGGAAACCTGGCACCCCTCTATCATTATTTATCTCAGCCTGAAATAACAGAAGCCGAAGCATCCGAACGGTTTGCTTCTATTGCAGGTTATACCGGTTGCCCGGGTTATATCGTACACATGACATGTGAAGGAGCCTTGAATGCAGTAAGGGATAATAACCGGCACAATCAGAAAGTTTTTGCAGAGACCTGTATCCAGTATTTATTACTCGATGCTTCTTTATACGAACAGAATTTTGAGGGAGCTAAGTGGGTGATGAGTCCGCCCTTGCGGGAAAAGAAGGACCAGGAAGCTTTATGGGCAGGGATCAACCAGGGCCTGGTGCAAGTGGTGGCAACGGATCATTGCCCGTTTACCTGGGAGAAGAAATTACTGGGCAAGGATGATTTCTCAAAGATACCCAACGGGCATCCGGCCATTGAGCACCGGGTGGAATTATTATACAGCGAAGGCGTACGAAAGGGAAGGATAACGATGAATAAATTTGTGGAAGTGTTATCCACCAACCCGTCGAAGATATTTGGGATGTTCCCACGCAAGGGCTGCATCGCCCCCGGCTCCGATGCCGATATTGTTTTGTTCGATCCCAATAAAGAACATACCATCAGTGTAAAAAATCATCACATGAACACCGATTACTCGGCTTATGAAGGTTGGGAACTTACCGGCAAATGCAAAACAGTTTTATTAAGAGGACAGGTGGTTGTTAATGATGGAAAATGTTTGGTGGAGAAAGGGAATGGGAAGTTTATTAAGCGGAATAAAGTGTCTGAATTAATATAGTATCACCGCAGAGAAAAGAGAGGCAGAGTTAACGCAGCGTTTCTCTGCGAAATCTCTTTAACTCATTTTCTCTGCGGTTTAAAAATCTAAAATAAATATCTATGCCAAGGATAATCAAGTCTGGACTAATTCAAATGTCGCTTCCAAAAACAGAGGGTGAAGGGACCATACCCGAAATTGTGAATGCCATGGTGCAGAAACATATTCCATTCATTGAGGAAGCCGGAAAGAAAGGCGTACAGATCCTTTGCCTGCAGGAGATTTTCAATACACCCTATTTCTGCCCGGGGCAGGATCCGAAATGGTATGCAAGTGCAGAGACAGTTCCCGGACCTACCACCGAACTGATGGCTACCTATGCAAAAAAATATAACATGGTCATCATTGTTCCCATTTATGAAAAAGAACAGGCGGGTGTGTTATACAATACCGCTGCTGTTATTGATGCAGATGGAACATACTTAGGTAAATACAGGAAGAATCATATTCCCCATACCAGCGGCTTCTGGGAAAAATTCTTCTTCAAACCCGGTAATCTTGGTTATCCCGTGTTTCAGACCAGGTATGCAAAAGTGGGTGTGTACATTTGTTACGACCGCCATTTTCCCGATGGTGCAAGATGCCTGGGATTGAATGGTGCAGAGATCGTTTACAACCCTTCGGCAACGGTGGCAGGCTTATCGCAATATTTATGGAAACTGGAACAGCCGGCACATGCGGCGGCCAATGGATATTTTATGGGATGCATAAACAGGGTTGGTGAAGAGAAGCCATGGAACCTCGGTAAGTTTTACGGCAGTAGTTATTTTGTCGACCCCCGTGGACAAATTTTTGCACAGGCCAGCGAAGACAAGGATGAATTACTCATTGCAGAGTTTGACCTGGATATGATCGAAGAAGTGAGAAGTGTTTGGCAATTCTTCCGTGACAGAAGGCCGGAGACCTATGGTAAATTGACTGAATTGTAATTTTTCAACCGCGGAGAAAAGAGAAGCAGAGTTTACGCATCGTATCTCTGCGAAATCTCTTTAACTCCTTTTCTCTGCGGTAAAAAATAAAAATATGGCAGTAATAAATAATAGGCTATCCAAAGAACAATACGCCGAAAACTTCAGCGACATTCATCCGCCGTTTGAAACAGCCGATGCTGCCCTGGTAGAAGCGAACCGTTGTTTGTTTTGTTACGATGCGCCCTGTATGAAGAGTTGCCCTACGGGTATTGATGTGCCCAAGTTCATCAAACAGATCGCCACGGATAATATAAAAGGTTCGGCGCATACCATTTTCGTAAGCAATATCATGGGCGCCGGTTGCAGCAAGGTTTGCCCGGTGGAGAAACTTTGCGAAGGTGCCTGCGTTTATAACCTGATGGAAGAAGAACCCATCTCTATTGCAAAACTGCAACGGTACTCCACAGAAAAAGCGATGGAGAAGAACTGGCAGTTGTTCAAAAGAAAAGAAGCAACGGGTAAAAAGGTTGCAATAGTTGGTGCAGGGCCGGCCGGGTTGAGTTGCGCCCATGTTTTATCCCGTGAAGGAATTGATGTGACCATTTTTGAAAAAGAAAGCAAGGGCGGCGGCCTCATGACCTATGGCATTGCAGCGTATAAAGTAACACCGCAGTTCTGCGAAGCTGAAGTGAATTATATTTTGGGCATTGGAGGTATCGAAGTAAAATATAACCACGAACTGGGGAAGGATATTTCGCTGGCTGAGTTGAAGAAAAATTTTGATGCAGTTTATCTTGGAATTGGTGTGGGGGTGGCAAGAAGATTAGACATTCCGGGAGAAAAACTGGAGGGTGTGGTGGATGCCATTCAATTCATCTACGATATCAGGGCCAAAGGTTATCCATCGGTTCCGGTGGGGGATAAAGTAGCGGTGATAGGCATGGGTATGACAGCTATTGATGCAGCCACACAGGCAAAAAGACTGGGTGCAAAAGAAGTTACATTGGTTTACCGCAGAACCGAAGCAGAAAAACCCTGCACCGATGTGGAGCTTGATATTGCTAAACTGGATGGATGTGAAATTACCTGGCTTGCGGCACCCAAAAAGATAAAAGGTTCCGGGGGAAAAGTAAAACAGCTTGTTTGCAGTGTAATGCAATTGGGTGAACCCGACGCTTCCGGCCGCCGTTCTCCCGTGGATACAGGCGAAACATTCAGCCTGGATGTTGATATGGTGATCAAAGCGGCGGGGCAGGTTCCTTTTGAAAAGCTGGTGAAGAAATTTAAAATTCAAAATTCAAAAGGAAAAATAACCATTGATGCAGGTTGTGCAACAAATATCAAAGGCATTTTCGCCGGTGGCGATGCAGTGAATGGTGGTAAGGAAGTGGTGGATGCGGTACAGGCGGGGAAGGATGGAGCAGCTTCTATACTATCGTATCTCGGAATTAAAAATTAAGAATTAAAAATGAAGAGGCTTAAACTGACTTCATCATTCTTAATTTTTCATTTTTCATTTTTAATTGAATCAAATGGCCTCTCTTGAATCAAACTTCCTGGGCATAAAATCTCCCAACCCTTTTTGGTTAGCGAGTGCTCCACCTACCGATAAAAAAATAAATGTGCTCCGTGCCTTTGAAGCAGGCTGGGGCGGTGTGGTTTGGAAAACGCTTGGTTCACAGGTCAAGAATGTTTCGTCAAGATATTCTTCTGTGAATTTTGGCAGCCGAAAGATGATGGGACTGAATAATATTGAACTCATCAGCGACCGGCCGCTTGATCTTAACCTGAAAGAAATTAAAGAATGTCTTAAACTTTTCCCCGACAGGGCGATGATCGTTTCGCTGATGGCAGACAATGATAAAAAGAGCTGGCACGAGCTTATAAAGAAAGTAGAAGACACAGGTGCTCACGGACTGGAACTGAATTTCGGTTGTCCGCATGGCATGACCGAAAGAGGCATGGGCGCTGCCGTTGGCCAGGATCCAGAAATAGCCTGCATGGTGGTGGAATGGGTGATGGAAGCGGCAACCATTCCGGTGATCACCAAATTAACACCCAATGTTCATTCGGTTGTTCCAACGGGGCGTTCGGTGGTTAAAGCAGGCACTAATGCATTGTCTTTGATCAATACCATCCAATCCGTAACGGGCATCGATCTGGATACGCTTGTTCCCAATCCTTATGTGGCCGGCAAATCGGTGTTTGGCGGTTATTGCGGACCGGCTGTAAAGCCCATTGCATTAAAAATGCTTACTACCATTGCACAGGATGATGTTACAAATAAAGTTCCTGTCTCCGGTATCGGTGGCGTAAGCACCTGGAAAGATGCGGTGGAATTCATGTTACTTGGCGCAAGCAATGTACAAGTGTGTACCGCAGCGATGAACCATGGTTTCAGAATTGTGGAAGACATGATCGAAGGCATGAACAACTGGATGGATGAGAAGGGATTTAAAACCCTGGATGATTTCATCGGCAAATCGGTTGAAAAAATAACACACTGGGAAGACCTGGATATCAACTATCACCACATCGCCAAAATAAACCAGGATAAATGTATCCACTGCGGCCTTTGTTATATTGCCTGCGAAGATGCTTCTCATCAATCTATTAACCTGGAATATGGAAAACCTTACAACAACTACACGGTCAAAGATGAAGAATGTGTAGGCTGTAACCTCTGCAAACTGGTTTGCCCGGTCAATGACTGCATCACCATGGAAGAACACCGGGTTGCCCCTGAATATCTTAACTGGATAGAATTTCAAAAAAAGGGCCTTCCGTTGAACGATCACTAATTTTCCACCCCGAATAAATTCATTTTTGGGGTAATCTTTTGAAACCCAGGGCACATAGTTGTTTTGCCTGTAAATTGTTTATTGAACAATCATAAATTTCTACCTTTGATTAAACAAGGCGATCGACACTATTGCCAACAGAAACTAAAGCACAATGCGTATGCGCAAAAAACTACTACTGCTATTATTTATTTCCGGGTTCTTTCTTCAACGATCATTTTCACAAACCGATATAGATGGGTTGATGATGCAAAAGAATTTCTTCTGCGTTGGCCCTACTGCGGGCTACAGCAGCTGGAAGAATTACTGGGAAGGAACCCTGAAGCGGGAGAACCTCAATATGGGTAAGGTATCCACCACCAATTTCATGATCATGGGTAATTACGGGGTTACAAAAAAACTCAACCTGTTGTTTGGGTTACCCTATATCAAGACCAAAGCAAGTGCAGGTCAGATGGCCGGCCAGAAAGGATTACAGGATCTTTCCCTTTGGTTAAAATGGG
>ERZ795061.5393-NODE-5393-length-10505-cov-6.043158_pt1 | contig 10505 bp, 7 predicted proteins | sample MGYA00375145_ERZ795061 | MGnify/ENA primary metagenome ERZ795061 (study PRJEB30190, sample SAMN05720144) | anaerobic digester metagenome | isolation source: active sludge of municipal wastewater-treating anaerobic digesters | place: USA | collected 2014-12-22 ... | reverse complement strand
ATTACATTAAACATCGCTCCCTTTATTTAGACTTATCAATTATCCTTAAAACCATAGCCACGGTTGTGGCCAGAAGTGGGAGATAAATCAATGAAAGCTACCCAATTAATTAAAAATATTTTTTATCCTTTCATCCCTCGCTCATTAAGACAGCGTATTTTTTGGAAGTTACAAATATTAATTTATGTTCTTAAAAATAAAAATTTAAGATTACGTTTACCAGAGGAAGAAAATAGAATAAATAATTTTTTAAACTATAGACAAAATTTTAATAACGAACAATGGCAAGAAATACAAAACAAATTAAGTATAAATTTAAATCAAGCTAGCCGTGATGAAATTCAACGTTTCTTGGCAAGAACAAAATATTTATCAAAGCACAATGTAATAGAGCAAAACAAATTGTTTACCATCGAAGAAAAAATAGAACAAAAAATATGTTCACGTGAATTGATGAACGATGCCAATAAATTTAAAAAATATCAATTTTCCACTTTATCATCTGAATGTTTTTACGGCTATAGCGGTCTAAGGTGGTTGCCCAAAAAACAGCAAAATAAAATACAGAGTGGCATTTGTATAGACGGCGGCGCCGGCGAAGGCGATACGGCGATAATTTTAATAGAAAAACTTCATGCTCAATCCGTTCATGCTTTTGAAATTGAAAAAAATAATTATCAAAAACTTTTAGCAACGGCGCGCATCTCTCAGTCTGACAAAATAAAACCTATTTTTATTGGCCTGTCCGATTATAGCGGTCGATCAGCGGTCATTAAGGCCGGCGGCATGTCAAAATTAAGTGAAAACTCAACCGGACTAGAAACCGAAGTAAAAAAACTTGATGATTTATATGGTCCTAATCAAAAAATAAGTCTGATTAAATTAGATATTGAAGGGGCCGAACAATCGGCTTTAAAAGGAGCGCAAAATATTATTCAAAGAGACCACCCGCTCTTGGCAATATCCATATATCATAAAATTGAAGATTTATTTCAAATTAAACCATGGCTCGAATCTATCGCTCCAAGATATAAATTTATTATTAAAAAAGCCTCGCCCTTTCTCTTGGTTGGCGAGACGATGTTAATTGCCTATTACGAATAAAATTATGAACCAAGAAAATATCCTATTTATCGTTGACCATTGGCATGCTGACCTTGGTGGCAGAAAAAAAGTATTTTTGTCTATTTTAAAAATGCTTAGTCAAGAATTTGCCAATATTAAAATAGTTAATCTAGAGCTAAGAATAAAGAATACGGACTTAAAAGATAAAAATCCAAACGAAGGCCTCGCTGATAATATTCAATTAAATACTTACTTCCTCAATAAAAAATCGATTATATCTATTATTAAAGCTTTTATATTTTTAATAAGGCAAATTAAAAATACAAAAACTAAAGTTATTATTACTGGCGGCGCCGGACCCCATACTAATGCTCTTTTTACAGCTATAAGCAGATTGATTTGGAAAAATAAAATAAAAATTATCGCGCTAGAACAAGGTAATTCTAAAGCGATTTTATCCAGAGAGCCGAAAATTATCCAAAAAATAAGCAAACGTCTATTTAAAAAAATAAATATAATTATTAGCCCATCAAAAGAGATGTCGCTGGCAATGTCTGATTATTTTTTCATGCCTAAAGAAAAATTTATTTATATTCATAATTTTATTGACCTGGAAAGAATAAATAGATTAAAGCAAGAAAAAACAACAGAGAATATTTTTTTAGCAAACCATCATGTAATAAGCAGTGTCTGTCGCTTAGATGTTAAACAAAAAAATATAATAGGTTTATTGGAAGCTTTTAAAATGGTAACTAAAGAAATAGGAAATACCCTCCTTATTATTATTGGAGAAGGCTCAGATAGAAAAATTATTGAAAAAAAAATTCAAGAACTACAACTAATTGATAAAGTTATACTCATGGGACATCAGGCTAATCCCTATAAATATATCGCTCAAAGTGAACTCTTTGTTTTAAGTACTTTTAATGAAGGATTACCCCTGGTATTACTTGAAGCAATGGCTTGTGCTTGCCCAGTAATATCCTCTAACTGTGATTTCGGACCGAGAGAAATTATAGAAGATGGAAAATCAGGAATTCTAGTACCTGTAAATGAACCGAGACCAATGGCTGACGCTATGATAAAAGTTATAAATAATCGAAACCTTCAAACCTACTTAATTAACAACGCTCTGCAAACAATAAATAATTTTTCAGAAGATATTGCCGCTAAAAAATATAAAGAAATAATTATTAAGACAATTGATTCAGAGAATTATAAATAATTATAGCCAGATAAGTCTTATGAAAATAGTCATCAATGCCCTCCCCTATAATACTTATCAAGGAATTGAAAATTTCCTGACTAATTTGTTGCGGGCGTGGCCTCATAATGAGGACGAGATAACGGTCTTAGCTAATGAGATTTCGGCTAAATTTCTACAACCATTACCGGCTTACTTCAAATTAGAAATAATTAAATTTAAAAAAATCGACAAACTATCGATTTTTATTTTTCAACAATTTAAACTTGGCCGTCTACTTAAAAAGAGAAAAACGGATATACTGTTTTGCGCCTCTTTAAATTGCCCCTGGCTCTATCCCCAAAAAATTGTCACTATCCACGACGCCGCACCCTTTATTATTAAAGGGGAAAGCAGCCGCTTCGGTAAAATCTACTGGCTGATATCTTTGTTTTTTGCGAAACACTTTTCCCGCCACCTCTTAACCGTTTCTGAATTTTCTCGCCAAGAATTAATTAATAAATTAAAAATTAATCAAAACAAACTAAGTGTTATTTATAACGGCGCTCCCGTAATACCCGTTATCAATAAAAATCAGACACAAACAGTCAGCCCCTACATCATCGTAATTGGCAATGCCCGCAAGCGAAAAAATCTCACCACTCTCTTGGCTGCTTATAACTTAATTAAAACTGATATTCCTGATTTACGTTTAATAGTTGTTGGAAAAATGGATAAGAGAATGCAAATTTTAGCTAATTCATACCAGAATGACAGAATAGAATTCACCGGATTTATTAGTGATGAAAATAAATATCAATTATTAAGCCAAGCTCAAGCCCTTATTTTCCCTTCTTTATACGAAGGCTTCGGCCTGCCTATCTTGGAGGCGCAAATTATGGGCACCCCGATTATTTGTTCTAATATCCCTGTTTTTAAAGAAGTGGCTAACACTGGCGCTTTATTCTTTAACCCCCTATCGGCCTCGGATTTAGCGGAAAAAATTAAAAAGATTATCAACAACCCGGTGCTAGCGGCTAATTTAAAAAATGAAGGTAGTAAAAATTACCCTCGTTTCAATTGGCAAAAATCTGCTAAAAAATTAGTAGACATCCTTCATCTTTATGAAAATTCTTCAGATAAATAAACTATATTATCCGGTCATCGGCGGGATTGAAACAATTGTTCAGAACATCGCCGAAAAGCTTAATCAAAAATCTGAGTTTACGGTTGATGTTTTAGTTTGCCAAAACAAAGGCAAGAGACAAATAGAAACTGTTCGGGGGGTTAAGGTTTATCGCGCCGCTTCTTGGGGTAAAAAACTAGGCATGCCCTTATCTTTAGATTTTTTTCAACTATTTAAAGATATAAAAAATAACTACGACCAAATAATCTTACACTACCCCTTCCCTTTGGCAGCCCTGACTTCCCCTTTCATTCCTAAAAAAAAATTAATCATCTATTACCATTCTGATATTGTCCGGCAAAAGTTAGGCGCCTTAATCTTTTCTCCTTTTATCAAATACAGTCTCAAAAAAGCCCACACAATTTTAGTGGGTAGCCATAATTTAATAAACTCCTCGCCAAATTTAAAAACCCATTCCGATAAATGTCAGGTTTTACCTTTTGGTTATCAAGCAGATTATACCCCTAATGATTATCAAAAAGCTGAAGAAGTTAAACGACAATACGGAAAAAACAAAGTTCTTTTATTGGCCGTCGGTCGCCTCGTCTATTATAAAGGCTTTGCATATGCCATCAAAGCCATGAGCGGAGTCAAGGCTCAACTTCTAATTATCGGCGACGGACCGGAGAAAGGCAGGCTGGAAAAACTGATTACGGATTTAAACTTGCAAAAAAATGTAAGCATCATTTCTTGCCAACCAGATTTAAAACCTTTTTTTCTGGCGGCCGATATTTTTCTCTTTCCTTCAACTGAACGCAGCGAAGCTTTCGGGCTGGTGCAGCTGGAGGCACTAGCGGCCGGCAAGCCGATAATTAACACTTATCTGCAAACCGGGGTCGAAGAAGTTAGCCTAAATGAAGTTACCGGACTCACGGTCAAACCTAGAAATATAGCGGCCCTGAATAAAGCCATCAACACCCTGGTGAGCGCCCCAAAATTACGGAAAAAATTTGGCCAAGCCGGCCAAGAGCGTTATCATCGCCTGTACACCACAGAAATATTTATTGATAATCTTAAAACAATTCTTAATAATATCTAAAAAACCAATGTAAGCAATCAGCTCCGCAAAAGCCATCCTTTAGGGGATGGCTTTTTACATACCGAGCTTTCCTTCCTTTTACAAATAATTATAATTAAAGAATTTAGACAACTAAAGATAACTGATTAAATCCGGTGGCAAATAATTCAGTTTTTCTCTGGCAATCTTTAATTTTTCTTTCAAAATATCCACCTCCAGATAATTGCCCGCCACCGAGTAATAGGTATTTCTGCCCTGTTCTCTCTTAATAATAATCTGCTGATCCAAAGCCTCGTTTAAATAATTAATAAAAGTCTGCCGCGAAACTTTTCTTTTAGACAAGGCGTAAAAATGAGAAAATTTTAACTCTCCGTTTTTAACCAAAGGTTTTAATAATTTAATAGCAGGCAAACCTAAGTTGCTATTGTTAATAAATTCTTGTTTTTTTCTCTCCAATACTCCCTTAATTACTCCCAGGGCAGAAAAATATAAAGCCTCGGAAGCAAAAGCCACAAAAGGGTTAAAGCTATGCTTATACAAAGAGTTAATTAAATTTTTATAATACCTATCTTTTTGCTGGTAATAGTAATAAGAAAGGTTGTATAAATTATTTTGATTATAAGCGATATCGCGTAAAATTAAGTGCTCCAAAACCCTACACACCCGCTTATTGCCGTTTTTAAAAGGATGTAAAGAATACAAGGCGGCATGAAAAATAAAAACATTAATTGCCGAAGGATTTTTTTTAATCCAAGCTAATAACTCTATTAAACTATCTTTTATTTCACCAGGAGGAGCCGGTTTAAAATCAGCCACCCTGGTCTTATCGTCATCACGAAAACAGCCGCTATGATAAGGCTCAAATCCGGGTAATTTATCAGTAAAAATATCAAGACCAAGGGTTAACTGTCTGTGCAAGTCGGCGATAAAATCGAGAGACAAGTCGTTTAAACTAACCCTTTTTTTAGCTAGCGACTGAAAAGTCTGAACAATATTATAGTATTCAAGCCGATCATGATCTTTCTGATTTAAACGCGCTCCTTTATCCAACTTCTCGGACAATGCTTTAAAGGGAGCTATGTCTTTACGACCAGTAATTAATCGATAAATCTCATCCGCCGCCAATAAGGTAAGCTGGGAATTTTCAGCTTTAGAAACGGCAAAAGAAAACAAAAAGTCATTATGTAGTTTTAACAATTGATCTAACTGATAATCAATTTCTATCTGCTCATAGGCCGACAAGGCTTGATCAATTGACCTTAACTCTTCCTCTTGCCAAGGCAAGCGCTTAATATTAATAAAAAAAGTACTCAAAAAAGGTTGGGAGAAATAACTATCTCCGGTCAAAATTTCCTTAAGTTTAGGGCTGATATTATTTTCCATAATTATATTATGTCATAGTTATTATTTTTTTACAATATTTATTTAATATAATAACTATTTTTTATTAATATAAGCGAATATTTTCATATAGATTGGTACAATAATTAGTCTAATTAATTTATTTTAAATTAGTCTAATCGCCATCCCAAAAAGCTGTATAAATACAGCTTTTTTTAAAAAAATATTTTAGATTATCCCTAGATTTTTACCCTCTTCGCCCTTTGCCTCTCTACTTCGGTCAAATGCTGTTTGCGCAAACGAAGGCTTAAGGGCGTAATCTCCAAATATTCATCCTCTTTCATAACGCTCAGGCCAAATTCAATCGTCAAGGGCACCGGTGGTGTCAGTTGAATCGCTTCATCCGAACCGGACGCACGGACATTGGTAAGCTGTTTACCTTTAATCGGGTTAACCGCCAAGTCATTGCCTTTGGAAACATTACCGATAACCATGCCTTCATAAACCTCGGTATTGGGGGCGATATAAAGGACGCCCCGATCCTGCAAATTCCACAGAGCGAAAGCTAAAGCCTTGCCGGTAATCATAGAAACCATCGAGCCCAGATTATTCTTATAAATATCGCCGGCATAAGGCTGAAAACCCAGCACCTGGGCGCAAAGGATGCCTTCGCCCCTAGTATCGACAATAAATTCATTGCGATAACCGAGTAAACCCCTGGTCGGCACGGCGAAAGTCAAACGGCTCTGGCGGTTGTGTGTTTTAAAATCAAGCATTTTGCCACGACGTTTAGAAATCTTTTCAATAACCATACCGGATAAATTTTCCGGAATATCAATCGTCACTTCTTCAAAAGGCTCGGATTTAACGCCATTAATATCTTTGATAATCACTTGCGGCTGAGAAACCTGCAACTCATAACCCTCCCGACGCAGATTTTCCAATAAAATTGCGATATGAAGCTCACCGCGGCCGAAAACCCTATAATAACTGGGTTCGGAAAAATCGATTTTCAAACCAACGTTCACTTCCATTTCTTTTTCCAAGCGTTCTTTTAACTGCCTGTTGGTGACAAATTTACCCTCTCTGCCGGCAAAAGGAGAATTGTTGACCAAAAAATTCAAAGCGATTGTCGGCTCATCGATTTTAATCGCTGGCAAAGCTTTTTGGTCGGCTCTTTCGGCAATCGTCTCGCCGATATAAATATCCGGCAAACCGGCAATCATCACAATATCCCCCGCTTCCGCTTCGGGCACCTCTTGGCGATTGACGCCTTTAAAGGTAAAAAGCTTCGTGATTTTTCTGGCCCTGGTGGTGCCGTCAAGATCTTTAATAAAAACAGTTTGCGCTGCTTTTATTTTTCCTTCATAAAGACGGCAAATGGCGCAGCGCCCCAAAAAATTATCATAAGCCAAATTAAAAGGCTGGGCCAATAACGGTCTAGACAAAGCCTCCTCGGAAGAAGCCAGAGAAACATGAGTTATGATTAAATCAAGCAAAGGATTGAGATTGTCGGAGGCGTCGGTCAATTCTTTCTTGGCGATTCCCTGTTTGGCAGCGGCATAGATTACCGGAAAATCAAGCTGAGCATCGTTGGCGCCAAAATCTAAAAATAATTCATACACCCTTTCCACCACTTCGGCCGGACGAGCGGCCGGTTTATCAATCTTATTAATCACTACAATCGGCTTGAAACCGAGCTCTAAAGATTTTTTTAAAACGAATTTTGTCTGCGGCATCGGCCCCTCCTGAGCGTCAACCAATAGCAAAACGCAATCAATGGAACGTAAAATACGCTCAACTTCTGAACTAAAATCGGCGTGGCCGGGCGTATCAACGATATTAATTTTTGTGTCTTTATAAAAAATCGAAGTATTTTTTGAATAAATAGTAATGCCTCTTTCTTTTTCCAAGGCATTGCTGTCCATGCTTACTTCTTCACCGGCGATACCGGTTTGGCGCATCAAAGCATCGGTAAGAGTGGTTTTACCGTGATCAACGTGGGCAATAATAGCGATATTGCGGATTTCCATAAAATAAATAATGAAATTTTTAGCTTTTTAAAACAAAAATTACGCCGAGGGCGTAATTTGGCCTTACTTCTTGATAATAATTGATTTGTTGAAAATAGTCAAACCCACTAACGGCCGTCTGCTTCTGATAAAGACGCTAAATCAACCACTTCGGAACCTAAATTATTCACCGCTACATTAATCTCTATTCCTTGACGAACTTTCTGAACTTCTGTATCACTAGCAACTTTCCAATAAAAAGCCTGTTGAACAAAAACGTCTTCAATATCTCCACCCTCCCAAGCACGCATCAAGGCCGCTAATTTTTCCTTTTCATTTGTCAGGTTTTCATTAATTTTGCTCAATTCTTTCTGGTGAGCCAAGAGGCTCTTTTGATAAGCAGGAATGTTCGTTTTCGCCGCTAGACGGGAAATCAAATTCTCTTGACTCTGTCGCCGGGATTCTAAAGCGCTAATTCTTTTGCTGGCAGCATTGTATAAAAAATTAATCTTGGGAGCGATAGCCGCCATTGCCTGCTCCTTATAAGCTCTTTCTAACTCGTCTAAGGAAACCTGTCTAATCGCTTGATGCTTATCATCGCCATAATAGAAATAGACACAGGCATTTTTCTCCGCGGCAAGACTACGGGCTTTTTGAATTTTTTCCCAAGAAACAGCCTGAATATCCTCATCGGTCATGATAAAAAGGGCATTTTTTTCTTCAGCCTTCATTTTATTCAAAGCGGTATAAGCGACATCAAGTGCCCGTTCTCTAGTATCGCCAAAATATTTTGTATCTCTGATATTTTTGGCCACCTCCACCGAATTGTCTAACTGCTTTATTCCGTCCAGATGATTGGAAAAAGTGGCAAAATTAACTTTTAGTTCCTTAAAATTCTGCTTTTCTATCATCTGCGCCATATAAGGATAGGAATCGCCTACAGACGGGCTATTATCAAACAGCAGATAAACATTATCATATTCATTCATTTTAAGAAATTCGGGAGACCTTGGACTGACTTCATACCCTTTTTCAACTTCACTGTTCCTCATCTTCATCTTATTGATAAAATCCATCTGGGGCATAGTTGCCGAAAATGATATCCGTCGACAATCGTCCAACAACAACTTATATTTTTCTGGGTAATTAGCTTTTATAGACGCCACTTCTTCTGGTGTATACTTTTGACCAGTTTCTGGATTATCTAAATCAGTAATATAAATCACGCCCTCTTCCGGCCCGGTCTGGGAAAAAGGCATCTCATGAAAAAACTTCTTATTTCTAATCTGTTCAGCTAAATCGGCCGGCAACTTGTCAAACTTATAATTCTGTAAAGTTTCGGTGAGGAGTTTATCTAAAGCCGTTAGTCTCGCTTTAGTCAACTCAGTATTGCTGCCCTTCCAATTGCTCGTCGGGCGCTCATCACTGGAACCAAATAATTTAAAATCAGCGGCCATAATTTCTTGAGCATTGTCAGGAGTAATCTTGCTTAAAAAAGCTTCAAAATCGGAAATAATCGCTTGGGGGTTAATAATATCAGCTTTATCAGTAGCAAAATAGTGTGTTAGTTCCAAACTAGCCAAACGTGAATTTTCCTCTAATTTTATATCCAAAGGCTTAGCGTCGTTAGACTTATGTTTTTCCGGCCGCTCGTCATCAAAATCTTTAGCTGACAGCTGATACGTTTTATCTGAATTGGGTTCACGGTCAAGCTCGCCCTTTACCTCTTTACCCACTTTCACTCCCTCTTTCAGCTTATCCTGTGGCTCTGCTCCTTGGGCGTCCGGAGCAAATTTAACCAGAAGCATTAAAGCAATAAAAGCGGCTTTAATTGAATTATAATTAGTAAAACGGCGAAATCCGCTTAATTCAGATTTTTCATCTTCTTCTAAGGACTCTAAAACTCTAGCGATTTCTGGTATAACTTGTTCACCCTTAGCCTCTAAATTTATGTCTTGCTCGGCTAAAATTTCGGGAAGCTTTTCCGGACTCGTACCGGTAACAAGCAAAGTATCTTCTAAAGACAAGTGGTTACCCATCTCTTCCTGGATCTCAACAGCTTCCCTTAATTTTTCTAAACTATCAGGATTGAGACTGCTGGCCTTTTCTTTATCATTATCATTGTCAATCAATATCGGTTCAGTTGAACTTGGCTGTTCAATTGTATCCTTCTTTTCAGGGTCTTTTTCGTCGCTAGGCGAAATTGATTCTTTTTTGTGTAAAAAATTAAACATATTTTTAAACTTTAATCACATTATACCAAAAAATTAAGGGAAAAACAATAAAAAAGAGCCCTCTAAAAAGAAGGCTCAAAAATTTTTCCTTATTTACCATTACCATAAGTTTGCGGACAAACTTCCGTTGTTGATTGTAAAAGACAATAAACTCCTCGTCGTTGGTGGTGATGGCGATGGAGATTTTTACTGCCTTCCCGGGGGAAGAATTGATTTCGGGGAAGATTTGGCAAGTGCCGTAAAGCGAGAAGTCTATGAAGAAACAGGGCTTAAAATAGAGGTTGGTTCTGCTGTTTTTGCTTATGACTTTGTTCTCGAGTCAAGGGATTTTCATGTAGTGAATGTTGTATTTTGTTGCAAATCTTTGGAGGGAACACTGTCCGCAGACTGGAAAGATCAAGGAGGCCCCGTTTCGGAGGCCCGTTTTGTTGACCTTGAAGAGCTGCAGACTATGAATATTTTTCCT
>ERZ795061.5391-NODE-5391-length-10508-cov-4.452023_pt1 | contig 10508 bp, 10 predicted proteins | sample MGYA00375145_ERZ795061 | MGnify/ENA primary metagenome ERZ795061 (study PRJEB30190, sample SAMN05720144) | anaerobic digester metagenome | isolation source: active sludge of municipal wastewater-treating anaerobic digesters | place: USA | collected 2014-12-22 ... | reverse complement strand
TAAGCAAGGCTCAAGTGTACGATCATCATTTGACCTTTGACCCTTGACCTTTACCCTTGTCTATCAAGAAGTCGCTGACCTACGAATTTCAATAATGACTGACTTCGAAGTTGGTGTATTCGATTTCTCTGCAGTGCTGTCGATAGGCACGAGTACGTTGGTCTCAGGAAAATAAGTAGCCGTACATTTTTCAGGAATGCTAAAAGGAATAACGATAAACCGGTGAGCAACTCTTTCTTTATTGTTGTCGAAGTTGTACAAGTCAACCACGTCGCCATTTTTGAATCCACCTTTAGCAATATCTTTTTCATTCATGAAAATCACACGACGTTCATTGATTACGCCACGATAACGATCATTCAGTCCGTAAATAGTTGTATTGAACTGATCATGACTTCGAATGGTCATCATAACATATTCATCGGCTTTCAAATTGAATTCTTTTACTTTACCTATGTTGAATTCTGCTTTTCCGGATGGAACAGTAAATTTTTGTTCACGTGATGAATTCGGTAAATAGAATCCGCCAAGTTTTCGGACTCTAGTATTGTAATTATCAAATCCGGGAATTGTTTTAGCGATGTCGTTGCGAATGTGATCGTTGTGTTCCAAATATTTTTCCCAACGCACAGTTGATTGATCTCCAAAATAAGCTAATGCGAGTTTGCAAACCAATGCAGGTTCACTTAGCAGCTGATCTGAAACGGGAGTAAGGTTGCCTTTCGACATTTGAATTACTCCCATAGAATTTTCTGTTGTGATAAATTGCTCCTCACCGTTCAGAATATCTTTATCACTTCTTCCCAGAACAGGAAGGATCAAAGCTTCTTCACCGGTGATGAGATGACTCCGATTCAATTTAGTCGAAACCTGAACAGTTAACTTGCACTTTCGCAATGCTTCCGCAGTATAAGTTGTATCAGGTGTTGCGGATAAAAAATTTCCACCCATGGCCATAAATACATCGACTTTTCCTTGGTGCATAGCATGGATACAATCAACAACATCATAGCCGTGCTCGCGTGGAGGATTGAATGAATATGATTTTTGAATAGCATCTAAAAATGCCGGCGATGGCTTTTCATAGATTCCCATTGTTCGATCACCTTGTACGTTGCTATGGCCACGAACCGGACATGTTCCTGCTCCCGGTTTTCCAATACTTCCTTTTAGCAGCAATAAATTAACAACTTCTTTAATCGTATCGACTGCATTCTGATGTTGCGTAAGTCCCATGGCCCAGCAGGCAATTATCTTACTTTTTGTTTTGAATATATTGGCAACTTCTAAAATTTGTTCTTTGCTAATTCCTGAAGCTGCAATTAGACCATTCAAATCTAAATTCTTTAAGTGTTGAATGAATTCTTTTGAGCCATTTGTTTTTTCATTTATAAATTCTTGATCAAAGACACTTCCTGGATTTTTTTCTTCTTCAGCGAGTAATAATTTTTCAATAGCCTGCAATAAAGCCATGTCGCCGTTGATCTTTACCTGAAGAAAAATATTTGTAAGTCGTGCCTTAATACCTAATGCACCTTTTATACTTTGTGGATCATTGAAAGCAATAAGCCCTGTTTCCGGTAAAGGGTTTACAGTTATAATAGTGCACCCATTCTCTTTTGCTTTTTGTAAAGCAGTTAACATTCTGGGATGATTCGTTCCCGGATTTTGTCCAAGAATGATGATGACTTCTGCATTATAAAAATCGTCTAACGTAACGGACCCTTTTCCAATGCCTAGACTTTCAGTTAAAGCAACACCGCTTGATTCGTGGCACATGTTGCTGCAATCCGGTAAGTTATTTGTGCCGAATTGTCTTACGAAAAGCTGATATAAAAATGCAGCTTCGTTGGATGTTCTCCCGCTCGTGTAAAATACGGCATCATTGGGATTTTTACATTCATGCAATCTTTTAGCGATCAATGAAAATGCATTTTCCCAGGTTATTGGTTCGTAATGTGTGCCGCCTTTTGGTAAGTATACCGGTTCGGCAACTCTTCCTGCTTTTCCGATTTCGTAATCGTTCAGATGAGAAAGAGAGGCAATGCTATTCTTGCGAAAATAGTCGGCAGTTAATTTTTTTGTTGTAGCCTCTTCTGCAATTGCTTTAACACCATTTTCACAATATTCACCAAGGGAACTTCTTTCAAGATCCGGATCCGGCCAAGCGCATCCCGGGCAATCGAAACCGGATTTCTGATTGAGAGCGAAGAGAGCTTTCATTGCACGGCCGGGCCCCATTTCTGAGAAGATGTGTTTTGCACTTGAGAAGATAGCCGGTATGCCCGCAGCAACTGTTTTGGGTCTGATCAGCTTTAGTCCGGTAAACCGTTCCGGATTTTCAGCATTTACCTCTTCATTATTTTCTTGTCCGGTTTTCATTTAAGTTTGTCGGCAAGTGGGTTTGGATAATTATCACTCTGATCTTCGGAAACTTCATCAAGACATTTGAAATCTTTCTCTATAAGGATAAATAGTTTTTTCCCATCCTGCACCTGCATTTCCTCAGAAAGTCCTACTTGATTAGTATCTGTCCACGATTTAGCTAAAGCAGTGGGAATTGTAACGATAATAGCATCATTCACATATTCGGCTCCGATTTTTTGCGCTTCTTCAGAAATTTTCAATCCATAAGAAAAGTCTTTTAACCCTAAATTTGTGCTTTCCTTAATCAGTTTTTTCTCGGAAAAATAAGCTACTTCGCTTTTTGTTAATCGGAAACGAATGGTATTTCCTTTAATTCTCAGTTTCATACTTGTAAAATAAGCTATTATTTTCCTTTTTTGCTAGTAATTTGACTTCAATTTATATCTTTTTGGTATACTTCGGGTAGACATTTATTTCGTCTTCAACTCAATGTCAGGAATGATTACCATATTTGCAAGATGCGGAATTCAGATTTTTTTCACGGGGATTTAAATGGTAAAAACTACCAACTAAATCAAAAAATCTGGGTAATTGCTAACCATCTTTCCATTTTGAAAAATTTATTGTTTTTGATTTTTATTTGTTTGAATAATCAGGTGGTGTTTTCTCAGAAATCGCAGGTTATCATCAATTTAGGATGGGGTGAATTGGTTAAAGATAATGATGTTGAGGCTTTCAAGTGTTTCAATGAGGCGTATAAGACTGCGCAATTGGAAAAAGATACGGAGAACACTGCATTATCTCTGCTATACATGGGAATTTGTACATATAGTGTGAGTTTTACTGAGGGTTTAAATTACAGTATGCGTGCTATGGAGGAGTTTAAAAAGTTTGAGTTGACATCTCCACAAAAAGCATTGCATGGCCGAAGTAAGTGTTTGCAATTGATAAGTACGATTAACAGCAGACAAGGTAATTACAAAGAGTCTATCAGATTAAGCAAAGAGGCGTCGTTAGGATTTCCAATAAGTAATGACACTTCGGGGTACCTTGGACTGATCTATAACAGTCTTGGTATTGCATATGAGAAATTAAACCTACCTGATTCTTCTGCCTTTTTTCATCGCAAAGCGCTGGAGGAAAGATTAGTGACCTATAATACAACTTATTTACCCGTGTCTTATGCAGCTGTGGCGAAAATTGAAATTGCAGCAGGAAATAAGCAGTTAAGTTGGCTTTATCTGAACAGGGCATTAGAAATTGCAGATAGTACAGAGAACAGACAGGCATTGGTAAATGTATATTTAGGACTTAGTGACTGGTGCCTGAAATTTTCAAATAACAAAAGTGAAGTAGAAAAGAATATCGTAAAGGCGAATGAGGTTGCCATGCCTCTAACTGATCGTTCTTTTTATCTTCGAACGTTAGATGCTTTGATAGCATATAAAAAGCTAAATGGTGATTTTCAATCTGCATTACAACTTCATGAGAAGAGTTCAATAGTTAGGGACTCATTGTATTCCTGGGAAAAACAAAAGATCCAAAAAAACCTGGAGGTGCAATTTGATGTCTCGGAAAAAGAGCGACTTTTAAAATTAGCGCAAAGAGAAAGAGAAATTACACAACTGACCAACTATTTATTATGGGCAGTTATTTGTTTTGTTTTAATAATTGCAATTGGAATAATATTTTTCCTGCGAAGGAATAATGAGAGAAATAAATTGTTGCTTAAAACAAAGGATGCACTTGTAATGGCTATCGAGGAGCAAAAGCATCTGCGCGAACAGCAAATGCAAAATGAGCTGGAGTTTAAAGAAAGCCAGTTAACTGCTATGACTGCACAAATGCTTCAAAAGAATGAATTGATGCATGAGTTAAAAAGCAAGTTGGATGAAGATAAAAATATATCAGTGGATAGTCCTTTATCAAAGATCATTAACCGAGGACAAAATCAAGATAAGGACTGGAGCGATTTCAATACACATTTTGAAAGTATCAATAAAAATTTTTACACCCGCTTAAAACAGAGTTATCCCGATATCAGTCCAAACGATTTGAAGATCTGCGCCCTAATTAAACTTAATTTATCTATAAAGGAAATGGCTGCGATTTTAAATATTTCGCCTGACAGTGTGAAGACTGCTCGTTATCGTTTGAGAAAGAAAATGCAGTTGAATACAGAAGATAATTTGACAGATTTTATTTTAAATTTGAAATAATTGGTATATAGGAAATCTGCAGTGATATAAATCATTTGCTAACTTTAACCGAAGCACTTACTTTTGGTTAATCCTTAAACCATCACACAATGAAAAAAATCTTATTTTTTCTACTTCTCGGATTTGTTCTTATCCCGACAGAAAAAATTTTAGCTGACGATGATGACAAACCTTTTTACAAAGGAATTCGTGTTGGCTGGCAACAAAGCAATTTCAGTAATTCCGATTGGGGAGATCTTAGTAGTTTTTATGCAGGTTTTTTTGGTGTAAAAAAGATTGGTTTAGGAAAGCTATTATCCTTTTATTCAGGACTAGAATTTTATCAAATAGGTAGTCAAGAAGATAATGACAATAAGTTTGTGATAAGTTATATAAGTGTTCCAATTAATTTAAGAGTTAAAGTCGGTCCGGTATATGGATTTGGAGGATTCAACCCTTCTTTTAAAGTGATGGATGAAATAATTGTTGGTGGAGTTGATGCCAGTGAAATAATCCTTAGTAATGGTAACAGCATTCCTTTTGGTGTTAATGCTTTTGATATTGGCGGGCAAGTTGGAATTGGTGCTAAATTCTTGTTTTTGGGAGTCGAAGTTAAGTACAATCAGGGGTTCCTTGATGTCTTCAGAGATGTTACAGAAAGCACGACATCTCACCATTTGCAAGTTGGTGCATGTGTTTATTTTTAGAGAAAATTCGACGAATTGACAATTTGTCTACGTTTTGAACACGATTAATTCTGGTTTGTCTACCTCTTGTCGACTCGTTTTTTTTGACTTTCTTGCACTACCAATCTATTTTTACAGGCAAGTAAATATCCTGTTAATATTATCGACTTCAGGATATTTTAATCTCTAACCTGAAAAAAAATAGAACTATGAAAAAACTGATCTTCTTAATTATTTTGTCAATGTTTTTGAAAAACGTTGAGACAAAAGCCCAGATTCCGAATGGCGATTTCGAAGCATTGCTTTACGATGGCACCTTAAGCAATTGGGGAAATATTACATTGTTTGCAGTAATTATTGATTCTGCAGGAAATACCATTCAGGATTCACTCATTTTTGATGGCCCTTTTTGCGGTGTTACCACAGATGCTCATTCCGGAAATTATGCATTGGAAATGAGAAATATGTTTAACTATACAACAAATGAAACGATCAATGGGTGGGCGAGTGTTGACGAAGATTCTACGTATTCAGCTTGGGGGTCACTCGAATTTATTTATACGACGATTCAACCGCAGGAATTTAATTTTTATTACAAGTTTAATTCGGTGAATGGAGATTCAGGAATAGCGCGTTTAGCGTTTTATGATGCTATGGGAAATATTATTGGTGAAGCGAATTCTATTTTTTCATCAACCAATACTTCTTATTCTTATATCAGTATTCCAATTTATTATACTAGTATGGATCCGGTTGCCTATTACTCTTTAAATTTCAGTACTTATTACAGTCTTGCTGATTATCCGACAGGTCCAAATTTCGGAACAAGATTGACCATTGATGATATTACTTTCAGTGGGACAACAGGAATTGCCGGAATGGAAGATATCACTGAGCCAATATTATTTCCAAATCCTTGTACTGATTTTATTTCTGTGAAAAATATTGAGCGGACGCTATTTAAAATATATAATTTAAATGGCGAAATCATACAACTTGGTGAAATCGATGCGGAGTCAAAAATTGTGTTGAAACAGCAATTTGCAAAGGGAATATATTCGCTCGAATTAAACCAGGGTGGTAAATTACAGAGAAAGAATTTTGTGATCAATTGATAATTAATTCAATTGCATATTCTCAAACGAGGTTTCTAGCAATATATATTGTATTTATCACCTCTTAAAAATCCAATTAGTGTGATCCCGGATTCTTTTGCTAGTTCAAGGGCAAGACTGGAAGGAGCTCCAATTGCAACAACAATTGGAATTCCGGCCATGCTTGCTTTTTGAATGAGTTCGAAACTTGCCCGACCACTTAGTAGAAGAATTGATTTGCTTAAAGGCATTATATTTTTTATTAGCATTGAGCCAATTAATTTGTCTAGTGCATTGTGGCGTCCAACATCTTCGCGTAGTTCAATGAATTCACCGGAAAGATCAAACAGGGCAGAGGCATGTAATCCACCTGTACTTTTAAAAATTTCCTGTTGCTTCGAAAGTTTTTCCGGCAACGACACTATAACAGAGGGGTCAGGCCGAATGAATTTATTTTCAATTTTAAAGTTTGAGACAGTATTTATTGCATCAATTGATGCTTTTCCGCAAACCCCGCAACTTGATGTTGTATAGAAGTTTCGCTCAAGTTTATTTTCATTTGGAATGATATTATCTTGTAATTCAACCAATGTGGAATTCTCTGATAGTTGCTGTGTACTTTTTATTTGTGTAAAATCTGAAATAATTCCTTCGGTAAAAATAAATCCGCAAGAAAGTTCTTCGTCATTTCCTGGCGTGCGCATAGTGATGGAAATATTTTTTTCAACGGGCAATCCATTAGAAAAATATTTCATTTTTATTTCCAAAGGCTCTTCGATTGCGAGAATGTCCTTTCGCTCTTGTAATTTGCCATTCTCGTAGCGGGAAACATGTATTTCAATTGTTGATTCAGATTTCATTTTCTTGTAAAATGTTCTATGAAGGTAGCTTTTTTTAGGAAATTTTGTTGATTTCAGTCAGTAGCTCATCGAACTCTTCTTTCGTGTCAATGCTTTTTATTCTTCGTATGTCGTCAGCTAATATTTTATTCGTCGATATTTTTGCAAGAAATTTTTGCAAAGAGAAGTTTCCTTTCTCAAATTCTGATGTTAAAATGTCAAGGCTATTAATACTATAGTAGGCTAAAAGCGGTTCGTAAAATTCATTAAAGTAGGCAGTAGGATTTTCATTTTTAAAATCAGTAGTTAGTTTTAATATATCATTCACACTTAGCAAAGGGTAGTCGCAGCCGATAAAAAGTATACTGCGATCAGGAAATGTCGTTGCGCAACTTAATAAGCCACTAATAGGGCCATGCCCGGCGAATTGATCAATATCTGGAATAGTATTTTCCACAGCTGAAAAGGTTGCAAACTGTTCTTTCCGTATTGAAAAGTAGATTTCGGGAAAGTGTGGTTTAAATATTTTTTGAAGATGAAGATACTGCGGCAAGCCGTGATAATTGAGTAAGCATTTATCTATACCCATTCGTTCACTTTTGCCTCCGCAGGCGATGATTAGTACAGGGCTGAACATGGGAAATTGAGTTTGAGTTTGAGTGTGAAGTGTGAAGTGTGGGTGTGAAGACCGACACGCAGACAACTTACTATTCCCTAATCATACGACTCAAACTTGATTTTCTTTCTATCGTACCCCATTGCTTCCAGGCGCTGACGAGCTTCATGAAGCATGTCTCTCCATCCACACATGTAAAATGTTGCGGGGCGTTTGTCACTGAAAATTTCTTCATAAATAGGGTGGACGTATCCTTTTCTTCCGGTCCAGCCTTCGCTGTCGCGTGATAGTACAGGAATATATTCGAAGGATGGATTTACTTTTGCAAGATCCTCCATTTCTTTTCTATAGATAATATCCTTTTCCCAACGGTTACCGAAGATCATATAGATCTTTTTGTGGGGAATATTATTATTCAGGATATAATGTAACATGGATCTTAATGGAGCAATTCCTGTACCTGTACAAACAAAGCAGATATCATCTTCGATAGGTTCAATCAACGTAAATTTGCCGAGAGCTTTTGATACATCTATCTCTGATCCGACATCAATGTTTTCCCATAAGTAGGGAGTGCCAAGTCCTTTTGGATTCAATACAATTGCTAATTCAAAAGTATTGTCGTTCGAGGGTGAAGAAGCAATAGAGTAACTTCTGTTTGTGAATTTTGAAGCAATGGGCAAATTCAACATAATAAATTGACCCGCTTTGAAGCTAAATGGAATTTCATCAGGGATTTTGAAGAAGAATCTTTTTACTAATTCTGTTTCCTGAATTATTTTGAAAATTGTACTCTTATTGTATTTATAAGACATAATGATCAATAATTATTTAGTGTGTTATTTAATTTTTCAAGCATTGAATCAGTGAAATCAAGATGTGTTACAAATCGGACAGTCTGTTTTCCAAATTGATAACCTTTAATATTATTTTTTGAAAGATAATTTAAAAAGTCTGGAACTGATTTTTTGTCGTCAAGTTTGAACATAATTATATTGGTTTCAACCGAAAGACAACTATCAACGTAGTTCAATTCTTTCAAGATCATTTCAATATTCTTTGCTCTTCTATGATCCTCTTTTAACTTTTCAACGTTGTTGTCAAGTGCATAGATTCCTGCAGCAGCTAAAAAACCGGATTGCCGCATTCCGCCACCAAAAACTTTTCTAACTCTTTTTGCTTTGTTGAGGTTTTCTTTAGATGTAATTAAAAGCGAACCTACAGGGGCGCCTAATCCTTTTGACAAACAAACAGAGATTGTATCGAACAGTTTGCCAATTTCTTGTGTCGAATCTTTAGTTTCTACTACAGCATTGAAGATGCGAGCACCATCCAAATGTAATTTGAGGTTATGTTTTCTTGCTTCAGCAGCAACTTCACTCAATTGTTTCATTGTATAACAGCTGCCTCCTCCTTTGTTGTTAGTGTTTTCAACTGCAACCAAGGATGTAAGAGGTTGTTGTATATTCTGAGGTGGATTGACATTATCAGCAACAAGAGTAGCTGAAATTCTGCCACGGTCACCATCAACTAAACACATTGATACTCCTGAATTAAAAGCAACTCCGCCACCTTCTGCGTAATAAATGTGAGAAAGTCGATCGCAGATCACTTCTTGTTGTGGTTGGGTGAGAATTTTAATTGCAATTTGATTGGTCATGGTCCCACTAGGACAAAAAAGTGCAGCCTCGTGACCAAATAGTTTAGCTGCTTTTTCTTCAAGTGCTTTTACTGTTGGATCTTCATCGAAGACATCGTCGCCAACAATGGCATTAAACATTGCTTCACGCATTTCGGGTGAAGGCTTGGTAACAGTATCGCTTCTTAAATCGATGAGCTTTTCAATCATGCTCAAAGAAACTAAGATTTTTCAGGAAACGCTAACCATAACCGGGATTTTTGACCGGGATTTAGCAGATTAAAAGATTAAATGGATTCGAAGTGCTTAAGCTGGCTGGGATTTTGACCGGGATTTAGCAGATTAAAAGATTAAATGGATTCGAAGTGCTTAAGGTGGCTGGGATTTTGACCGGGATTTAGCAGATTAAAAGATTAAATGGATTCGAAGTGCTTAAGGTGGCTGGGAATTCACTGATTTTGGACCGGGATTTAGCTGATTTTGGACCGGGATTTAGCTGATTTTGGGATTTGTAGGACGTTTGTTTTGAAAAGGAGTATTAGGATTTCGTTGACTTTGGGGCGGGGTTTGGTTTATTTATTTGAAGGGCAAAAAAAGGATGTCGGGTAATTTCGACATCCTTTTTGAGTGGGTTATTTTACTTCGGGTGGGGAATCAGAATCTGGTTGATCTTCAGCTTGATTTTTACGCTCCTTCATCATCTTTTTACGCTGTTCCATCATTTCCTTCAATTGAGTGTATTGTTCAGGTGTTAAGATGGATTTCATTTTGGCGTCGTTATCCTCACGCATTTTTTTCATTGCATCACGTTGGGCACGCATTTGTTTTTCGTTACTAAGAATCTGATCATATACCTGAGTATATTGAGTGTCCGTAAGCTTTAATTTCGCTTTCATTGTTTCAGCACGTTTCTGAGCACTTTCTTCAGGACTCATATCTTTTCCGGGACGATTCTGTCCTTGGCCAAAAGCAATAGATGTAATTAACAATGCTATTGCCAGGAATTTTGTTTTTAGTTTCATGTTGCTAGGACTATCGTAATGTAGCATGGTTTAATGGAAAGTTTTCA
>ERZ795061.5389-NODE-5389-length-10510-cov-5.309804_pt1 | contig 10510 bp, 9 predicted proteins | sample MGYA00375145_ERZ795061 | MGnify/ENA primary metagenome ERZ795061 (study PRJEB30190, sample SAMN05720144) | anaerobic digester metagenome | isolation source: active sludge of municipal wastewater-treating anaerobic digesters | place: USA | collected 2014-12-22 ... | reverse complement strand
TGTTTATTGTGGTTTGGGTGAACGGAAATTGTTACTGGATATATTTTATCCCAAAGAAAAAATAAAAGTGAAAAGAATCGCCATCATTATCATTCACGGCGGCGGATGGCGGAGCGGCAATCGTATGCAGCATTATCCCCTTGCACAGCGACTTGCGGATTTGGGATACGTTTGCTTTACACCTGAATACCGGTTATCAACCGAAGCGCTGTTCCCCGCTGCTGTTCATGATATCAAATCAACCATCCGCTGGGTGAAGGGAAATGCGAAGGAGTATAATATCGATACCAATAAGATAACCGTACTCGGTTTTTCTGCCGGCGGCGAGCTGGCTGCATTTATGGGAGCCACTAACGGGAATGCCGCTTTTGAAGGAACAGCCTGTACGTTTAATGCCGGCAGTAATGTGCAGGCGGTGGTGGATATTGATGGTACGCTTTCTTTTGTTAATCCCGAAAGCGGAGAAGGAGATGACAGTAAACGGATATCTGCTGCCAGCAACTGGTTTGGCGCTTCTAAAAAAGACGACCCCGAATTGTGGAAGCAGGCTTCGCCGCTTACACATGCCGGAAAAACAACGCCGCCCACTTTATTCATCAACAGTTCGGTAGACCGTATGCATGCCGGCCGGGATGATTATATTAAAGTGCTGGCCGGGTACGGTATTTATACAGAAGTTCAGCGCTTTGAAAATTCTCCTCATCACTTTTGTTTGTTTGAACCCTGGTTTACACCTACGGTGAATCATATCGATAGTTTTCTGAAAAAGATTTTTAATAAATAGAACATGTGTAGAAGATCATTTTTTATTTTTTTGATCATAGCCCTTGCTGCAAACATCTCTTTTGGGCAAACAGGCAATGCACAGCAATACAAGTATACCTTCACCGTGGCAAAAGACGGCAGCGGCGATTATAAATATATACAGGATGCCATTGATGCCATGCGGGTGTACCCGTTAGCACCCATTACCCTGTATATTAAGAATGGCACCTACAATGAAAAAATAGAATTACCTGCAAATAATACTGATGTTACATTCATTGGTGAAAGCGTGGAGAAGACCATCATCACGTTCAATGATTATTCCGGCAGGGGAAGATTGAATACATTCACTTCATTTACTGCAAAGATATCCGGGAACCGCTTTAGGGCAGAGAATATAACCTTTGCCAACACTGCCGGCCCGGTTGGACAGGCGCTTGCATTATACGTAGATGCCGACAAAGCCGTATTTAGAAATTGTAAATTCCTGGGCAACCAGGATACCATCTTCACCTCCGGCGAAACATCGAGGCAGTACTTTGTTGATTGTTATATTGAGGGAACAACCGATTTTCTTTTCGGGCCTGCCACCGCCGTGTTTCAAAACTGTACCATCAGGGCCAAGTCAAATTCATTCATCACAGCTGCCAGCACAACCGAAGGAAAAAAATTCGGCTATGTGTTTCTTGATTGTAAAGTAATTGCAGACTCATCTGTTACTAAAGTTTTTTTAGGGCGTCCATGGCGTGCGCATTCCAAAACGGTATTCATCCGCTGCGAACTGCCAAAGCAGGTTGCCCCGGAAAGATGGAATAACTGGAATAACCCGGCCAACGAACAAACGGTTTATTATGCTGAGTATAAAAGCACGGGAGACTGGGCAGTTGCCTCACAAAGAGTATCGTGGTCGAAGCTGCTGACCGATAAAGAGGCAGAGGAATATACACTGGAGAATATTTTTTCAGCAACAAATCCCCTGCTTCCGCAGGAAACCACCTGGTTCCTGCCGTCAGAACCAAAACCCTTTCAATGGCCGGTAAAGAATTAGCATGAAGAAACTGTTTTTCACATTGGTCGCAATATTTGCAACGCCGGGTTTTCCATCAGCCCAGGCAATTACTGCGCAATGGGCATTTGATGGGAAGTGGGACCCGGTTAAAAAATAACTATGACGCCTGAAAAAATATTCATTGGATTTGTTTGCCTGCTCTGCAGTATTCATGTGCAGGCACAATCATTTGTTCCACTGTGGCCCGAAGGGAAGAAGCCTAACTTCAACGGAAAGATTGTAACAGACAGTTTGTTCAACGACCGGGTATGGCGGGTAGGTACACCGGGTATGTATTGCTTTGTGGTGCCTAAATCGGAGAACAACGGATCGGCGGTATTGATCTGCCCCGGCGGCGGATACGAACGGTTATCTTATTTATATAACGGTTTCAACCTTGCCAAATGGTATAATACCATCGGCGTGAATGCTTTTGTATTGTTATACCGCCTGCCGCATCAAATTGATCTGCAGCAACGGCAACTGGCGCCGCTGCAGGATGCACAAAGAGCCATGCGTATCATCCGGGCCAATGCAATTCAGTGGAATATCAAAACCAATAAGGTGGGCGTAATGGGAACTTCTGCCGGCGGGCACGTGGCTACCACGCTGGCCACTCACTTTACTGATGTATCTGCTGTTAACGATCCGCTGGATACGCTGAGCTACAAACCCGATTTTATGGTATTGCTTTCTCCCGTGGTAACGATGGGTAAGTATGCCCACCCCGGCAGCAAAAAATATTTTATTGCAGCCGACAGTACCAAAGAAATGATAGAACGGTATTCCAACGAACTGCAGGTGTCTTCGTCAACGCCTCCCACGTTCATGGTGCATGCATTGAACGACAGTACGGTGAATGTCCGCAACAGCATTCAGTTGTACCAGGCCCTGCTGGATAAGAAAGTGAATGCAAGCATTCATATTTTCCCGAAAGGCGGTCATGGGATACGGATGAATGAAAATCCCGGTTCCACCGACCTGTGGCTGAACCTGCTGGAAGCCTGGCTAAAAGAAATGGATCTTGTAACCCCCCTACCATTTAAATAAAGCGGTCATGAAAAAAATAGCATCGGCCTTTTTTCTTTTTGTTGTTTTGCATGCATCGGCACAGTTGCCCCGGCCAATAAAGAAAACCGTGGCACAAGATGGCAGTGGCGATTATAAAACGGTGCAGGCTGCATTCGATGCCGTTCCGTACAATAATAAAAAACCCATCACGATCATGGTGGGGGAAGGGATCTATAAAGAGAAACTTTTACTGGATTCAACCAAGAACTTTGTAACGCTGACCGGGGTAGATAAATTCACAACCATTCTTACTTATGATGATCATACGGGTAAACTTTCTCCCAAAGGCGATACCATCAATACAAGAACCTCCTGGAGTTTTAAAATATTAGCTGATAATTTTACCGCCAGTAACATCAGCTTTCAAAACGATGCCGGCTTTTCTGCCGGGCAGGCTGTGGCGGTTGAATCGAATGGTGATAAAGCGATGTTCAATAACTGCCGCTTCATTGGTAACCAGGATGTGTTGTTCACCAACAGTGCAACCAGCCGGCAGTATTACCAGCAATGCTACATAGAAGGAACCACCGATTTTATTTTTGGCTCGGGAACGGTCTGGTTCGAGCAATGTCATATCCACAGCAAAAAGAATTCGCATGTAACGGCGGCATCCACTCCGGCTGAAAAAGAATGGGGTTATGTGTTCAATGATTGTGTGCTCACCGGCGATACCTCCCTGCACAATGTTTCCTTAGGCCGCCCCTGGCGGCCCACTGCAGCGGTGGTTTATATCCGTTGCTTTATCGGCGAACATATAAAACCCGAAGGATGGAGCAACTGGAATAATACCGATAACTATAAAACAACCCGTTATGCCGAGTATAAGAATTACGGCCCTTCTGCCGATCCGGCAAAAAGGGTAAGCTGGTCGAAACAATTAACAGACGAAGAAGCAAAGAAGTATAATGTACATGAATTTTTGCGCTACTTTACGTTGACTAAATAATCTACCATGAGTAAAATAAAAACAGGTATCTGTTCTTACGGCATGTCGGGCAAACTGTTTCATGCGCCCTTCATTCACCTGCACGAAGGGTATGAACTCTATGCAGCCTGCGAACGGAGTAAAAAAGAGATAGCAGATAAATACCCGGGTGTGATCAGCTATACAACCATCGATGAACTGATGGCCGACGATGCTATTGAACTGATGATCATCAATACGCCTAACTATACCCATTTCGACTATGCAAAAAAAGCCTTGCTGGCCGGCAAACATATTGTAGTGGAAAAACCTTTTTGTAATAATGTGGAGGAGTGTGATGAACTGATGGCGCTGGCGAAAGAGAAAAATAAAATTATTTCTGTTTACCAGAACCGCCGTTGGGACAGTGATTTCAGAACCGTACGGAAAGTAGTGGAAGAAAAATTACTGGGAGATGTGGTGGAAGCTGAAATTCATTTCGACCGTTACGACGAGAACCTCAGTTATAAACTGCACAAAGAAACACCGGGGCCCGGTGCCGGCATTTTTTATGACCTGGGTCCGCACCTGATCGACCAGGCCCTGCAGTTGTTTGGAATGCCTGTTTCTGTATTTGCAGATATCACGACTATGCGGCCCATCAGCAAGGTGGATGATTATATGGAGATCATACTGCTGTACAACAGGCTGCGTGTGCGGTTGAAATCAGGGTATCTTGTTAAGGAACCCATCCCTTCTTATGTAGTGCACGGAACCAAGGGCTCTTTCTTAAAATCAAGGGGAGATGTGCAGGAGAATTCATTGAAACTCTATACCTCACCTGCTGTTGCCGACTGGGGCCTGGAACCCGAAGCAGAGCAGGGATTGCTGCATACAACCATCAACGGCGAAACGATCCGGAAAAAGATGCCAACGGAAAGGGGCGACTATAAAGAATACTACCGCTTGTTACACGATGCCTTGCGAAAAGGAACACCGCTTCCGGTAACGGCAGAAGACGGACGGAACGTGATCTATATCATTGAAAAATGTTTTGAAAGCGCTAACCAGAAAAAGATAATTGACCTGTGATGATATTCAAACGAAAGATACTGACCATCCTCTTATGCAGCGCTTCTGTATGGGTGAATGCACAGCAGAACTATGTTTCCAAAGTATGGGTTGCAGATAATGGCAACGGTATGTACAAAAATCCTGTGGTGGATGCAGATTATTCCGATCCCGATGCCATACGGGTGGGCGATGATTATTATATGATCTCTTCCAGTTTTAATCATGTACCCGGTTTACCCATCCTTCATTCAAAAGACCTGGTGAACTGGGCCCTCATCGGTCATGTATTGAAACAGCAACCTCCCTTTGATCATTTTAGTAAAGTGCAGCATGGTAATGGAGTTTGGGCGCCATCCATCCGCTTTCACAATAACGAATTCTATATCTACTATCCCGATCCCGACTTTGGGATCTATCTCACTAAAGCAAAAAATATCCTGGGGCCGTGGACGGATCCAGTGCTGGTAGAAGCAGGCAAAGGATTGATCGATCCATGCCCCTTGTGGGATGAAGATGGAAAAGTGTACCTCGTTCATGCCTATGCCGGCAGCCGTGCCGGAATCAAAAGCGTCATTGTGATAAAACAGATGAATGCCGAAGGAACAAAAACAACCGATGCAGGCGTATTGGTTTACGACGGACATGAAAAAGATGCTACCATCGAAGGCCCTAAGTTTTATAAAAGAAACGGGTACTACTACATATTTGCCCCGGCAGGCGGCGTAAGTACCGGCTGGCAAACCATCCTTCGTTCAAAAAATATTTATGGCCCCTACGAAAGAAGGGTTGCGATGGACAAGGGCACCACAACAATTAACGGTCCGCACCAGGGGGCCTGGGTTAGTACACAAACCGGTGAAGACTGGTTCCTGCATTTCCAGGATAAAGAAGCATACGGACGGGTTGTTCACCTGCAACCAATGAAATGGATCAACGACTGGCCGGTGATAGGAACAGATAAAGACGGCGATGGAACAGGAGAGCCGGTACTTGTTTACAAAAAACCAACTATTGCCCGTCCGAACGGGTTATCCGGGCAGGGAAAAATATATCCCGTTCAAACACCTGTTGAATCAGATGAGTTCAATGAAAATAAGATCGGCCTGCAGTGGCAGTGGCAGGCAAATCCAAAACCAACCTGGGCATTTCCTGCTGCTGGTAAGCTGCGGTTATTCTCTGTTCAGCTTCCCGACAGCAGTAAGAATTACTGGAATGTTCCCAACCTGCTGATGCAGAAATTTCCGGCAGAAGAATTTAAAGCCACGGCAAAATTCTCATTCAAACCAAGGCTGGAAGGAGAGCGGGCCGGTATGATCATCTTTGGCGCCGACTATGCCTATCTCTCCGTTGTAAAGAAAAAAGACGGGAACTATATCTCCTTCAGTATGTGTAACGATGCCGATAAGGGCACGGCTGAAATTGTTGTGGATGCAGAAAAAGTAAATACAGATGAATTCTATATACGGGTGTCGGTGAAAAAAGGTGGTATATGTACATTAAGTTTCAGCAATGATGAAAAAGACTATACGCCCTTTATTGAGAAGATGGTTGCCAAACCCGGAAGGTGGGTAGGCGCTAAACTGGGATTGTTCTGCACCCGTACGGTTAAAACAAATGATTCTGGCTATGTTGATGTGGATTGGTTCAGGGTTGAATCGTTTTAATCGTTGAAGTTGTTTAAACCGTTGCAATCGTTTGGTATTACTTAACCTTCTAACGACTTAAATGAATAAAACGTTTTAAACGAGATAAACTTTTTAAACATCATAAATCTAAACTCGTTATTATGGAACGCAGAAAATTTCTTGGCTACACTGCCGCCGCCGGCGCCGCATTGATGCTGAATCCTTTTGAGAGTTTTGCATTGCCGCCCGGCGGAAAGATAAGACTGGCACAGGTTGGCACCGGGCATCGGGGCTCGGGATTCTGGGGAAGAGACCTGATCAAAAATTTTGAATCTGCGGTGGAGTTTACCGGCTTATGCGATATAAACCCGGGAAGGGTGGCCTATGCCAAAGAAACATACAAAACAAATTGTCCCACCTTCACCAACTTTGATGACATGCTGGCGAAAGTGAGCGCCGATTTCATCATCGTTACCACGGTGGATGCCACCCACGACGAGTTCATTGTAAAAGCGCTTGATAAAGGGTTTAATGTGATCACCGAAAAACCCATGACAACCGATGAAACAAAATGCAAACACATACTGGATGCAGAAAAAAGATCGGGAAAGAAAGTGACGGTTGCATTCAATTACCGGCACAGTGTGCACAGCATGCAGTTAAAAGAGATACTCACTAAGGAAAGAGTTGGAAGGATCACATCGGTTGATTTTAACTGGTACCTGAATGTACATCATGGGGCGGATTATTTCCGCCGCTGGCATGGCCGCATGGCAAAGGGAGGGTCGTTGTGGGTACATAAGGCAACGCATCATTTCGACCTGCTGAACTGGTGGCTCAATTCCGAACCGGTGGAAGTATCGGCCTACGGAAGCCTGGAACATTACGGAAAGAACAATTCTTTCCGGGGTACCAAATGCCGCGGTTGCGAACACAAAAGCAATTGCAAATTCTATTGGGACATTAATAAAGACCAGCGGCTTGTTGATCTGTATGTAAAGAATGAACAGCACGATGGTTATATAAGAGATGGTTGTGTGTGGAGCAATGAAATTGATATCTACGATAAGATGTCGGCGCAGATCATTTATGCCAACGGCGTTACGGCCAATTATTCCCTAACCACGTATTCTCCTTATGAAGGCTGGCAGATCGCATTCAATGGAATGAAAGGAAGAATTGAAACCTGGCAGGACATACCCTATCTCCAAAAAGCGGCCGACGACCAGGCAAACCGTCATGCGATGGAAATGAGCAGTTCAGATGATGCCATACCGGGTGAGTTCCGGGAGATCATGGTGATGGATAATTTTGAAAAGAACTACGAGATATTCACCACGCCTAAAATAAGGGGCGGCCATGGTGGCGGAGATATAAGAATGCAGCGGAGGATCTTTATTGATCCCAAAGACAATCCGTATAACGTAATGGCCGGAACAAGGGAAGGAGCCATGTCGATCCTGATTGGTATTGCTGCCCGCAAGAGCATTGCCTTAAAACGGCCTGTAAAAATTTCAGAATTAACCGACCTGGTGCCGATGGCAAACAGGTTCTAAAAATCTTTTATGAAAAAAATGTTTGTAACCGCCATGCTGTTGTTCTCACTACTAAATGTGGCCAGGGCACAATCTGTACAGGAAACCGCCGTGACCAATGCCGTTGAACAATTACGCAAGGCAATGGTGGATGCCGACTCGGCCATGCTGGATAAACTGGCTTCGGCAAAACTGAGTTATGGTCATTCCGGGGGGCATATAGATGATAAGGCTGAATTCATCCAGAAGATCGTTTCCGGTAAAAGTGATTTTGTGAAACTGGAGCTTCCGGAACAAACGGTTTCCATCAGTAAGAATACGGCCATTGTACGCCATAAATTCAATGCAACCACCAACGACAATGGCAAGCCCGGAGAAGTACATTTATCTGTATTGCAGGTTTGGCAAAAGCAGCACGGACATTGGGTTTTGCTGGCCCGCCAGGCAGTGAAAATTCAATAGGAAAAGCCCCCCAAACCCCGAAGTAAAAGATGGTATCGTTATCGGGAACGATTGCGTAAATAAACCTCTTTTAATGCTCCTGAACCTGAGATTAATTTGGTAAAATTGATATGCTATAACGATTGGTTGTAATGAAAATACTGGACCTTTTTAACCTTACTGGCAAGACCGCTTTAGTTACCGGCTGTAACAAAGGCATTGGTATGGCCATGGCCATTGGCCTGGCAGAAGCCGGCGCCGATATCATCGGTGTTTCGGCAAATATGCCCCTTTCCGGAAGTGAAATTGAAAAAAGCATTACTTCCCTGGGCCGGTCATTCAAACCCTATCAATGTGATTTCAGCGACCGGGCATCTCTCAAAAATTTTATCGGAAAAGTTACGGCAGAAAATAGCCGGATCGATATCCTGGTAAACAACGCCGGCATGATACTGCGTAACCCGGCTGCAGAACACAGCGATGAATTTTGGGATAAAGTGATCGATGTAAACCTGAATGCACAATTCATTCTTTCAAGGGAGATCGGAAAGAAGATGATAGAGCAGGGAAGCGGCAAGATCATTTTCACCGCTTCTTTGTTAAGCTTCCAGGGCGGTATCAATGTACCCGGTTATGCCGCCAGTAAAGGAGCCATCGCCAGCCTGGTAAAAGCACTTGCCAACGAATGGGCATCCAAAGGAATAAACGTGAACGGCATTGCACCTGGTTATATCGCCACCGATAATACCGAGGCCCTGCGCAATGACCCGGAAAGAAGCAGGTCCATTTTAAGCCGCATACCGGCAAACCGTTGGGGAGAACCCGATGATTTTAAAGGCGTGACCGTTTTTTTAGCCAGCGCCGCCAGCGATTATATGAACGGAACGATCGTAACAGTTGATGGAGGATGGATGGGGAGATAGCACCTCACCGCAACCCCTCTAATCCAGAGCGAGGCCGAAGGAAGGAGAGGGAACCCGAAGATGAAAGCGGAGATCAGTACGAAGAATAAATCGCTGAAAAGAATTGTTGTTAGAATTAATGTTGAGAAAGGTTATCATGGTGAAAAGTAAAAAACAAATGTTTAATTAATAAAACGGAGTCCCACCTCCCTCTCCTCCAGGAGAGGGAATGAGGGTGAGGTAGAATTAAAAATTAAGAATTAATGCAGATAAGATTTCACAACAGTGCAAAAGAAGTAAGTACGATGACGACTGAGGAGTTGCGCAGTAACTTTTTGGTTGAATCATTGATGCAGGCAGATTCACTGAACCTGGTATACACACATTACGACCGCATGATCATCGGTGGTATTGTGCCGGTTACTAAAACCATAAACCTGCCCACCTACGAAGCCTTAAAAGCAAAATACTTTTTAGAAAGAAGAGAGCTGGGTATCATCAACGTTGGTGGAGACGGGGAGATAAAAGTGAATGGCAAAACCTATGATGTGAACCGGCTCGATTGCCTGTATGTTGGAAAAGGAACAGAAAAGGTTTCTTTCAAAAGCAAAAAGAAAGAGAACCCGGCTAAATTTTATTTACTGTCGGCGCCGGCGCATCATGCATACGCCACCAGGTTATTGAAAAAGGAAAAAGCCATGCCAACCGAAATGGGTGCTGTGGCAACCGCCAACCAGCGTACCATTTACAAATACATTCATGCAGCCGGTATAAAAAGCTGCCAATTGGTAATGGGACTTACCATCTTAAAAGAAGGAAGCGTGTGGAATACCATGCCCACGCATGTGCACGACCGGAGGATGGAAGCCTATTTCTATTTCGACGTACCCAATAACCAGAAAGTAATTCACCTCATGGGAGAACCTGCACAAACAAAACACCTGGTAGTAAGCAATGATGAAGCCATCATCTCTCCGCCGTGGAGCATTCACAGCGGGTGCGGAACCAGTAATTATGGTTTTATCTGGGGAATGGGTGGTGAGAATTCGGATTATGCCGATATGGATATGGTGAATATAAATAAATTAAAATAAAACGCTCCACCTCACCCCAACCCCTCTCCTCAAGGAGAGGGAACTGGAAGA
>ERZ795061.5369-NODE-5369-length-10534-cov-5.504247_pt1 | contig 10534 bp, 6 predicted proteins | sample MGYA00375145_ERZ795061 | MGnify/ENA primary metagenome ERZ795061 (study PRJEB30190, sample SAMN05720144) | anaerobic digester metagenome | isolation source: active sludge of municipal wastewater-treating anaerobic digesters | place: USA | collected 2014-12-22 ... | reverse complement strand
TACACGGAAGAGAACACTCTTTCCCTACACGACGCTCTTCCGATCTAACCAGGGCTTCCGCACCCGCCACGTTTGAATCCTGTTCGACCCATCCGCCGCCTGTGGCTTCCCAGCGGCCTTCTTTCACACGCTGTTTGATCCCCTCCCAAATGGTTGGGTAGTTCTCCTTGATGAACTCATACAGCTGTGGTTGTCCCTGTGAGAAGACGTACTGAGGGTAACGATCCATGTACCGCAGCGCGCTGGAAAATGTACGGGCGCACTTGCGGCGCGTCTCGCGAAGTGGCCACAACCATGCGGTATCGATGTGGGAATGGCCGACATAGGTGATTTTCCCGTCTCCCGGGCAGCGACGGAAATCCTTGAGCCTTGCGCGGAATCTCTTTTGCGCGTCGGCAATGTTTGCCCGGAATGATTCGACGTCGTCCTTGTTGTTGAGATCGACGAGCTTTACGGCCCAGTCTACGAGGTCCTGCAACCTCATTCGTGGCTGCGAGTCTGGTGGGAGAACCGCCACCACATCATTTGCGACCTTCAGGTCCCAGTAGAAGGACCACACGAGTTCATCACGCTCCGCGATCTCCGCAGACGTGAATTGATGAATTGGTTGGTCGTCGTACTGGTTCGGTGTCGCGGAGGCTTCGATGACGATTTCGAACTCTTCCCCACCTGTGGCACACGTTGTCAACACCACCTCCGACCGGTTCCTGTCCAGCCCCTGAGCAGGTGCGCCATTCAGGTAGCACAGCGCTTCCCACCCGGGATTGAGGATCGCCGCAACCGATCTGCCTGCCATTTCGCGTGGGATTTGGACACGTGCTTTGAACCACTGGGTAACGTCGTACCCTCCCCAGTCGTCACCCAATTCGTACGGTATCCATCCATCTACAGGAATGGGCGCGGGATATTGCCCCGGACCAGCTATGTAGGTCTGCCATCCGGTAATCGGAGTGCGATTACGATACAGCGCTGCAAAAAGCTCGTTGAGACGGTTGCCGATTTGACGAACAAGAATCGTCCTTTCTGCAGGAAAATGGGGCATGCTTTCAGGTCCTTTCAAAACGAGAGTGTTGTCATGCTGTCGTATAAACGGTCAGCCGTTGGAAAATGTGGCCTTCAGTGTCTTGATTTCCCAAGGTTTCATCATCAGTTGAACGCTCGAATCCTTGACGGGAATATCCACGTCGTGTTCTTCCATCAGATCGCATTCCGTCACATTCAGGGGTACCTTGCCGAACTGCAGCGCAGCTGCACCCCGGGCGCCGTGTGCCTCGTAAAGACGAATGATGATCGCGTGCGAGTCCTCCGCTTTTTTCACGGTGTCGATCACTATGTCAGGCGAGTCCACGGAGACAAACGACCAGCGAGGTGGGTGCGTACCGCCGTGTGCCCTCTCTATCCAACATGTGACCGGTGCATTCAACGCGTACGCTCGCCGCGTCGTCAAGGCGGAACGCCAATCCCCGCGATGAGGATACAGGCTGTAGAGGAACTGGTGCTCACCTTCGTCCGCATGCGGGTCTGGCGAGACAGATCCTCGAAGGAGGCTTATCCGCATGTTGTTCCCGTGGACGTCGAACCCGTACTTGCAATCGTTCATCAGGCTGACGCCGTAGTCCGGTTCCGAGAGATCAATCCACCTGTGCCCCGGGACCTCAAAACGCGCCCTTTCGACGGGGCCCGAACGGTGTGTCGGGCGTTCGATGGCTCCGAACTGAATCTCATAAGTGGCAGCGCGGGAAAGGACGTTCACAGGAAAAGAGGCCTTAAGCAATTTGTGTTTCTCATACCACTCGACCTTCGTCATGAAATCGATGCGTGGCAGAGAAGCCCAAATTGAAATGTCCTGTACGATCCTCGAGTTTTTCGTCCTTTTTGCGACTCGAACAGTGGCGCGAACGGGTCCCCGTTCTGTCACCGTTACGGACTCTGTGTCCGCGATTTCCTGAAAGTTCTCCTCGAAGTTGAAATCGATGTCCCATGCGTCGGCGCTGGCCGGGTAATCCTCGAACAGCACAAGTCTGTTCGCTGAACAACCGTCCGGAACGACTTCTCGATTGTTGAGCTTGTCGAATATGCGCGAGATGGACCCCGTTTTTGAGAGGGCTATTCCGAAAAACTGGTTTTCCAGATGGCGTCTCCGGGCGATCAAATTCCCCCGGAACCTGGGAGCCCGTTTGACGAGGCGGAAAACGGAGTAACCCATCGGCGGGAGATCCGGTGTTTCGAAAAGCAAGCCCGCCGCCCCGGAGTCAAGGATCGTCGGTTGGGTGGCAACTTCGTGCCCGTCGGGGGCCAGCACGCTCCATCCCGATGGATCGGCGGAGGGAATCGGGGTGGTGGCAACATCGTCCCTCTTCCATCCGAGCGAATTCCACACTATCAGCGCATCACCTTCTCCGCGCGTGTCTATGCGGCGAGCAAGGCTCCGCAACAAGTGGTCTTTGACGCCCAGGAGGGTTTCTCGCACCTTCGCATAGTCTTTTTCCGCGTCTTCATATACTTCGGCGATGGAAGAGCCGGGCAATATGTCATGGAATTGGTTCAAAAGGACGGTTTTCCACGCGTCGGCGATCGTCTCCTGTGGATATTCGCCGCCCGCGATCCGTTCACAGGAAGACAGAAACTCCACTTCACGCAAAGCCAGTTCACTTTTGCGGTTATTTCGCTTCGTACGGCTCTGCGTAGTCTGGCAACCTCGGTGCTTTTCGTAATACAGTTCGTCCGCATACACAGGAAGATCTTCGCGATTTACGGATTTCGCCAGCCGATCGAAGTGGTCCTGTAACCTGCCGGCGCGCGCCTTCGGAAACCCGCGAACGTCTGCAAGGCGTTTTGCATTTTCGAGCATTTCCGCCGTGGGACCACCGCCGCCATCACCGATTCCGAAGGTCATGGGAATTTCATCGGTTGCAGTCTTCTGCTTGAAACGGTTCCAATGCGCAAGGAGATTGGCGGGGGTGACGTTCCACTCCCACGGCATCTGGTACGCAAGGACTTCCGACCCGTCCAGTCCACGCCACCGGAACAGGCTGTACGGGAATTCGTTGAACTCGTTCGACGCCAATTTCGTCGTTGCAAATGCTTCGACACCCGCCTTGCGCAATATCTGCGGCAAGGCAAACGAGAAACCGAAACAATCCGGCAACCAGAAAACGCGAGTGTGTACACCAAACTCCCGCCGGAAAAAGCGATTGCCGTAAAGGAACTGCCGCACGTGGGATTCGCCACTCGGGATATTCGTATCCTGCTCAACCCACGATGCCCCTGTGGGTTCCCACCTGCCGCTGCGCACCTGTTCTTTGATACGCGCCCAGAGAGAAGGGTAATGGGCTTTGACCCACTCGTACACCTGCGGCTGGCTCTGGAAATAGACATAATCGGGATACTGGTCCATGTAATTCAGCACGGTGGAAAACGTTCGCGCAACTTTCCGCCGCGTTTCCCTGAGAGGCCACGTCCATGCCACATCAATGTGGGATTGCCCGGCAAGGACCACATTTCCCATACCGACGGACGGCGCAAATTCCTTCATCCCCTCGGCGAAGACTTTCCTGATCGACGCAATGTGGCTGCGGAACGCCCGCTGGTCACCGGCGCTGCTCAGATCTACAGCCTTCACGCACTTTTCCACATGCTCGAGGATGCGTCTGCTGATAAGCGATTCGTTGTCAAGGGCGTTGGAAGCGTCGAAGGCAACCTTCAGATCCCAGTAGAAGCTTCTTATCAACTCGTCGCGGAGTACTATCGCGGCAACGGAGAACCGCCGTCGCCCGGTATTCGAATTTGACGGGGACGAATACGACTGGAGAACCAGTTCCACGTTCTTGCCCCAGAATCGGCGTGGCAGCACGACTTCCTGCCTGTTCGCATCCAGGCCCTGCAGAGGTTCTCCGTTGACGAGGACGAGAGACTCACCGCCGGGGTTGAGAAGACAGACAGCGCTTTCGCCGGCCTTGGGTTCGGGTGTTGCAACACGCGCGCGAAACCAGCACGTAACGTCCTGTCCACCCCACCACGAACCTAGCTCGTAGGGTTGCCAACCGGCGTGCGGAACAGGGGCAACGTCCTGCCGTGTACCGACGTCGACATATTCCCATTCAGGGACAGGTTGGATGGAAGAGTACTGGAACGCAAGAAGTTCCGCGAGCCTGTTTGCAATCTGCCGCGCGACGATGGCGCGCTCTTGAGGAAAGTGGATCATACGGAGGCCGTTTCGGTTATGCTGGAGGGATGGCCCAGCAGAGCATCAACGCGAGGGGTAGGTTCCTCGAAAGCCAGAGAAGGGATATGTGCCCCATCATACAGCGCAAAAGGGCAAACGGGTTCAAAGCTACCTGAACGAATATACGTGCTGGCCGACGTGGACGGAATACTCCTTCTTCGATGTCAGACACGCGAGTGCACGTTGTGAAAACCCACCCAAAGCCCGTATAATTGAGTGATGTGTTGCCTCGTGCGGTGTGGGAGCATGCCTCACCACGAAGACTCGGGATGAGGCTGGAACCTTTTCCCTTTTTCTGCCTCCACTTCCGCACTGGTTTCCGCGTCCGCCTTTTTGTCTGACTGAAACAGCTCATTGACCCGCGAGTCCCGCATGGGGAGATAAAAGCATGGTTCTTGCGATTGATCAGGGAACAACAAGCTCACGCGCGATTATTTTCGACGTCTCAGGCGCACTTCTGGGACAAGGATGCGCCGAGCTTCCCCAGTACTACCCCCAACCCGGATGGGTGGAACACGACCCGGAGGAAATCTGGTCCACTGTTACGGAAGCGACCAAACAAGCGCTGGCCTCGTCGAACATCTCACCGGCAGAGATCAGGGCCGTGGGAATCGCAAACCAGCGCGAAACGACCATTATCTGGGACAGGAGGACCGGCAAACCAATTCACCGGGCAATTGTCTGGCAGTGTCGGCGAACATCCGAGATCTGCGACAGACTTCGCGCCGAGGGGTGGGAAGAGGAAATCCATAACGCTACAGGGCTTTTCATTGACCCGTACTTCAGTGCAACCAAAATCCGATGGTTGCTGGACAACGTCGAGGGTGCTCAGGAAGCGGCGGAGAAGGGGCACCTGGCCTTTGGAACGGTCGATTCCTGGCTCCTCTGGAAACTCAGCGGCGGGCATATCCACGCTACAGACTACACGAACGCATCACGAACACTTCTTTTCGACATTCGCGCGAAGACTTGGAATCAGAAACTTCTCGCCCACTTGAGGATTCCGCGTTCCCTCATGCCGCAGGTCAAGTACTCGTCCGTGATGTACGGCAAAACAAACTGCCCGGACGTGCTCCCCAAACCGGTCACGATCAGCGGCGTTGCCGGTGATCAGCAAGCATCGTTGTTCGGCCAGTTCGCCTACCAGCCCGGGCAGACCAAAACGACATATGGCACGGGGTGCTTCCTCCTTCAGCACACGGGGGCTGAGCCGAAGGTATCTGCACATGGTCTACTCGCGACACTCGCCATAGACGAAACGGGTGGCCCGGCCTATGCTCTCGAGGGCGCTGTCTTCAATGCGGGGTCCGCGGTTCAATGGCTTCGTGACGGCCTTCAGGTAATCACCTCTTCCGCTGAATCGGAGGCGTACGCAGAACAGGTCAGCGATACACTCGGGGTATACGTTGTACCGGCGTTCAACGGCCTCGGCGCCCCCTACTGGAACGCTTCCGTTCGAGGAGCGATGTTCGGTATTACCCGCGGAACCGCGCGCCACCACATCATCCGGGCAACTCTCGAGTCGATTGCCTACCAGACGGCGGACGTTCTGGATGCATTGGCTGAGGACAGCGGCATTCGGATTCCAGAGCTTTTTGTGGACGGCAAAGCCACCCAGAACAACTTCCTCATGCAGTTTCAGGCCGACATCGCCGGTGTTCCCGTGGTTCGGCCCGTGATGCAGGAAACGACGGTGCTGGGAGCGGCCCTTCTCGCCGGGATAGGCGCAGGGGTGTGGAGCAACGCGCAACAAGCCCAGGAGATCGCACGGCTCGACCGCGTGTTCGAACCGGCCATGGGAGAGGAACAGAGGCAGGCATTGCGGAACGGCTGGAGACGTGCAGTAGCGGCAGCAACTCAGTTCTGAGTTGCGTCGGTTCCACCGCTGGCACTTGCTTGGACGGGCGGAACGGGTCGTGCAAACAAATCCCAGATCTGGCCTGCAACCTCTTCCAGACGGACGAGGTCCCCGTCATTCTGCACGACCATCGCCGCGTCCTTGATGCGCTCTTCGTCGGGCAACTGTGAACTGATTCTCCGGGCTATCGCTTCCGGGCCCAGGCCTTTTGCCGCGAGACGCGCTTCCACGATGCCTCGCGGCGCAGTGACGACAACCAGTGCGTCAAACCAATCCATGATGCCCCATTCCGCGATCAGTGCCGCGTCAACCACGACCAGGGGCAGCGCAGCGTCGAGGCGCGCACGGTTGAGTTCTTCGCGGAGTTGTTCCAGCAGGGGCGGATGAACAATGGCGTTCAATCGCGCGAGTGCCGCCGCGTCTCCGAACACCAAATCACCGAGTTTCTTTCGGTCGATCGTCCCGTTTTCGCCAAAAATGCTCGTTCCAAACGCATCCTCCAGAGCCGAACGGACCTTCGTGTTCGTTTCAAGAACAACGTGGCCGACTTTGTCAGCATCTATCAAGCGTGCACCACGCCTCCCGAGGAACTTCGCCAACGTGCTTTTCCCCGTCCCGGTTCCCCCGGTGAGACCCAGGGCCGGTGTCATCGCGCTTCGCATCGGATTTTCCATCTCTCGTGCATCCACAGGTACTGGTCAGGGTGGCGCCGGATGATGCTCTCCAACATGCGCACCCAGCGTCTGACGAGATCACCCGCGCTGTGCACCGGTTCCTCACCGTCCCACACCAGTTCAGTCGTCACAGCGTATTCCGGCGTCGCGGTGTTCTGATTCGTCCGTATCGCCCATACGGCGACCATTGGCACACCCGTGCGCATGGCGTAATCGAACAGGCCGGACGCAAACGGGGTTGGTCGGTCCAGAAATGTTGCGGAGACCGCATGCCGGGCGGGCCACTGATCCACCGCAGTTCCGACGAGTTCACCGCACCTGAGGGCGCGAGCGATCGGAAAAAGCGACTTTTCCCGCGCGTGCGGGATGACGCCCCAGCCTGCCCGAAGGCGATGCACGAGGGCGGCAACCCCGGGGTTCGTTGGTGTCGCGACAATAAGGTGGAGTCTGCCTCCCCTCGTTGCAATCGCCGCTCCAGCCGCCTCCCAGTTTCCGATATGGCCGGAAATGACGATCGCGGGAAGTTTCTTCGCGAGGATCGGTCCCAGAACGTCCGGAGAAGTCCATACGAAATCCGGCTGCCGTTCAGGCATCCGTATCGAGTCAACCAAGGCCACCGCGGCGTGCCGGAACGACGCGCGGGCGATTCCGATGGCGGCTTTCCCGTCAATTTCGGGAAACGCTCGCGCCACATTGGCACATGCCACTCGGCGTTGCCTCGAGAACACGTGCCATCCGGCATTGGAGATCCTGCTCGCCCATTTTTCGACGTCTGCCGGCGGCGCCGCCTTTATCCGCGTCACGAGATACCTCGCCACCAGGCCTTCAATACGTTTCGTTGACATGCTCATCGAGAGGTTCGTCGGAACTCGCACTGTCCCGGTCTTCCCTTTTCCAGCGCGCCAATGTGCGCCGGTTGCGCCACCATCGTACTCCAAGGGCAAGGAAGAACAGCCCAGGGATGAGAATCGACCAGATCCACATATCATCAGCCAATCCGACAAGTGCGTACGAATGCCGCGCCGATCGTAGCCATTCGCGTTCAAACGACGCACTGTCCGAACCCGTCACTCGTTCAAACGCCTCATCAAAAGGGTGTGAGGCAAGAGACCGAAGCAGCAACGCCAGCGCCCTTTCGCCGTGGCGTTTCTCAAACCACCGAATCGCCGCGAAACTTACGGCGTAGGCAAGCGCGGCCTGATCCCGTTCGAAGGAAAGCACACGTTCTACGGAATGCAACGGCAACAATCGGTTCGCCAGCGCCGACCTCGCCAGACGAACGCTGTACGCGATACTCCACTCGTCGGAAAGCCGCATGGCAATCCCTTCGTCGAACCACCGCGGAACGGGGCCCCGGGAAAGAGCATGCAACGCAAGATGCGCGACCTCATGACAGGCCGCTTCCGCCATGGGTTTTTCTTCCGAGAGCCCGGAAATGATCACCAGCCCTTCGCCGGGAACCGCTGCGGCAGCTCCCCAGTCCGGAACGAGCCCCCGCGTCAGCCCGGCGAATTCCGCTGCGGAAGATGCGAGAAGCACGTGGATTTCAAACGGGAACGACGTGTCCGCAAGGGCGTAGAAACGTGTTCTCGCCATCTGGACGATAGCCGCCGCGCGCTCCGCGGACGCGCGCATGTGCGGCCTGTGTTCAATGACGAGGCCGCCTCCGAACCGGGTGACCTCCCAGTTCCCTGCGGCACGCCCCTGGGCCGGAACCAGAGCGGGTGCACCCGTTGCGACGAAAATCGTTGCACACAGGAAGAGCACGGAAACATAGCCCGCTCGCAGGCGGGTACGGTCCGCGTGTGTCTGCAGCCTTCCAACCATCAGGAACCCTCAACGGCTTCCCAGACGGATTCCAGTCGTTCCGCTCCGGCCAACCCTTCGTACTCGACGTGAAGTGCGGCCGCACCTGCCGCGAACCCCATCGCTGGTTCAAGCGTATGCCACTGAATCCATCCTAGCGCCAGTCCGGCAAGAAAGACATCACCACACCCGACGGTGTCAACTATCCGCGAGACATCCGGCGCGGGTACTTCGTACGTCATGCGAGCCTCTCGCCCGTGTCTCACCACGCGTTCAGCGCCCACCGCCCCCTTTTCCGCACGGGTAATCACTACCGCGTCCGGCCCCAAGGACAGAAGATCGCGGCAGAATGCGACACATGTTCTGGCGTCTTCGAGGGCGTGCCCGGCGAGTGCTCCCGCTTCAGACTCATTCATCTGGACTACCGTTCCGTGCTGAAACCACGCGGCCCAGTCCGTCCGTCTGCGAGGTTCTCTGCGGCCATCCGGATTGGTATGCAGCGCAAGCGTGTGGTAATCCATGATGATCGGGCCCCGGCATTCCTCGGCGATCCAACGGAATGTGTCATACTCCATTTCCGCCCCTGTGATGAAATTCACGACTACGCAGTCCGCTTCGCGAACACAATGGAGGTCTGCTTTTCCGAGCGCGGGGAGTCTGCCCGTTACCCGCTCCCAACGCTCATTATCACTGGTGAACGTGATGAAGGAATGCTGGGTTTGCGCCTGAACCACGCGGACATGTTCAAGTTCGCAACCGGCTGCCCTGAGTGCGTTTTCCCCTTCTGTGGCGCTGTCGAACCCGAAATTGGAAACGGGAACGATGCGATGGCCGCGTCTCCGGGAGAGAACCGCAAGAGGAACCGCCGTGAAGAGGACCCCGCCGAGCGAATCCACGGTGCTCCCGTCCGGCATATATTTCGTATCGCACGCGGGGAAACCGATCACAACGATTGTTTTCCCGTGGGCGCTGTTGCGGGATCCAGACATTCCTTCCACCTCAGTCATGCCGCACAACACCGGACTCGCGCGATGTGTGGTAACCACCTGATCCGTGACGGTTTTTGTGAATCGCCCACCGAAACGAACCACTTACCTATCCGCCGAACGCAATCGGGAACGCGCCGGATTTTGCCAAAGCAGGAGAGTGGGCTGAATGAAATGATAAGGTAACGCCGACCGTCGTCTGGCGCGCAGCCGGCGACCTTGATCATTGTCCCGCCGCGGCAGCCCGGAGTATTTTTGTGTCATGCGTTTTTCTTGCATCCAGTCCTACGTGGATATTCCCCAGATGGCCAACACGGCGATCACCGTCGGGTCGTACGACGGTGTTCACTCTGGTCATCGGGCTATGATCGCGCAGTTGTGCGCATCCGCGCGCGAACGCGGCCTTGATTCGATTCTGGTAACGTTCGAACCGCACCACCGGATTTACTTCCGCCGCGAAACGAAGCCTTTTCTTCTGACAACAACGTCGGAAAAGCGCGCCCTTTTGCAGGAAACGTGCCTGGACGGCGTAATAGTGCTCCCCTTTTCGGCAGAGCTTGCGGCGCTTTCGGCGCGGGATTTCATCGAAGGCATCCTTGTGGAGAAACTTGGCGCACGGCTGTTGCTCGTGGGGCATGACCAGGCTTTCGGGAAGGACCAGTGCACCGGTCGGGACGCAATCACGGCATGCGCCGCTCCTCTTGGAGTGGAGGTTCTTTCGCCTGCTCCCGTCTCGTCAGATGGGCGGGTGGTATCCAGCACGCGAATCAGAGGCATGATACGCACGGGGAGCATAGCTCCCGCGAACCGCCTCCTCGGCGCGCTGTATCTGGTCTCCGGGAAAGTGGTTCACGGTCGGGAACGCGGCCGTTCCCTGGGCTATCCCACGGCTAATCTTTTGATCGAGGATCCCTTCAAGTTGCTCCCCGGCGACGGGATCAGATCGGAAGAGCGTCGTGTAGGGAAAGAGTGTTCTCTTCCGTGT
>ERZ795061.5349-NODE-5349-length-10550-cov-5.248690_pt1 | contig 10550 bp, 7 predicted proteins | sample MGYA00375145_ERZ795061 | MGnify/ENA primary metagenome ERZ795061 (study PRJEB30190, sample SAMN05720144) | anaerobic digester metagenome | isolation source: active sludge of municipal wastewater-treating anaerobic digesters | place: USA | collected 2014-12-22 ... | reverse complement strand
TCCTTCTTTTTTGAAGAATACCCGCCTGTACAAAAGCAAGCAACCAAGTAAAGTAGAAATGTTGCTTTCCTTTTTAGCACTAATCTTGTGCATGGCCTGGTATATTTTTGGAACTATAGAAAGGATATTTTGATGCTTAATACAATCCGTTAAGAGAAATTATCAACCAGAACCTCCTGTTCATCCCAGGCCAGTTCAATGCCTTTTGGCAACCCGGCATTCACTTCTTCATGCTTACCCAACTGGTGACTGATATGGGTGAAATAGGCTTTGGGTACCCCCAATCCCTGAACCAGGGAAACGGCTTCATCTAAAGTATAGTGAGAAATGTGTTTTTCCTTACGCAGGGCATTCAGCACCATCACTTCGCTGCCCTTTATTTTTTCCTTTTCTTCTTCATCAATGCGGTTGGCATCGGTTATATAGGTAAATCTTCCAAAACGAAAACCCAGTACGGGCATTTTTAAATGCCATACCAGTACCGGTATCACCGGTATATCGCCGATCATAAAAGGCATTTCATCAATCGTATTCAGATTCAGATTGGGGAGGCCGGGGTATTTCTTATCGGAAAATGCATAGGCAAACTCCCGTTTTATTCCTTCTTCGGTCAACGAGTTGGCATATATCTCCATGGGTTTTTGCTGAAAGAAGTTGAAGGCCCGTACGTCATCCAGCCCGGCAATATGGTCCTTATGCGGATGAGTGAACAGCACCGCATCCAGTTTTTTCACATTCGCCCGCAGCATCTGGTAACGAAAATCCGGGGTGGTATCTATTACAATGGAAGTGGCTTCACTCTCCACCATGATACTTGACCGCAGACGCTTGTCTTTTTTATCCGGGGATGTGCATACTTCGCAACTGCAGCCGATCATGGGCACGCCGCTGCTGGTTCCGGTACCAAGAAATGTTATTTTTAAAGGGGGACATTGCACCTGGCAAAAATAGGAATTTGGAATCAGGAATCGGAGTTGGGGGTTACAGCTCGCAATATCTTAACCGTAAATAAGAAACAGGGCCGGCAGGGTTGACCTGTTACTTTGAACTGCCAACAGTCATCACCTCTTCATACATATGCTGGCTCTCTTGTGTAAGTGCATCAAAATTTATATCCAGTTGGGGCATCAGGTCAATAAGCGTATTGATCCGGCCTTCTGTTTGAAAGAATTTATTGATCACGATCACTTTCTTATCCTGCAGTATGCAATAACCGCTTTGAAAAGTTCCTCTTTCATAACGGATCACATAGCCGCATTCCTCCGCCACCCGTTCAATCTTATCTAATGTGTGTTGTGTGTATTTCATGCCCTAAATCCCTGAAGGGACTTTTGAAGATTATTATTTGAATGCAACCTCCTACAAATCAAGAGTAATAAAAAAAATCTTTTTCAACAATCGTTGATAAATAAATTTACTGTTTGATACAATACAAACTTTTATAACTTAAACACGCTTTATAAGCCCCTTCAGGGGTTTGGGGCAGTGTTTCATTTATTCGTCATACGTATCACCGGCACGATCATCTCTTCCAGGCTTACCCCGCCATGCTGAAAGGTATTGCGGTAATAATTGGCAAAATGATTATAGTTATTGGGATAACACAGGTACAGGTCGCCTTTTGCAAAGATAAAAGAGGAGTTTACGTTGGGCACCGGTAAACCGGCCTCTCTGGGATCCCGGAATGCCAGCACATCCCTGGCTTCATAATTCAGGTTGCGCCCATGTTTATAGCGCAGGTTAGCCGTGGTTTGTTTATCACCGATCACTTTTACCGGCGTGTTCACCCTAACGCTCCCGTGATCGGTAGCCATGATCATCGTTAATTTTTTATCGGCAATTTTTTTAAGCGCCTGGTGCAGGGGCGAATGCGTGAACCAGCTTTCGGTAATACTGCGGTAACTGGTTTCATCACCGGCCAGTTCTTTCAGCACTTCCATTTCGGTACGGGCATGACTGAGCATGTCTACAAAATTGTATACAATGATGTTGATGTCGTTCGCCATCATGTTATGGATATTATCCACCAGTTTCTGCCCGTCGTTGTTATTGGTGATCTTGGTATAAGAATATTTCAGGTCGCTTTTACCCATGGCTTTCAATTGCGCCTTAAAGAATTCTTCTTCAAATAAATTCTTTCCGCCCTCGTCATCATCGTTCTTCCATTGTACCGGGAACTTCTTTTCAATATCCACGGGCATCATGCCGGCAAAGATGGCATTACGGGCATATTGGGTGGCGGTGGGAAGTATGGCATAGAATGTTTCTTCTTCCTGAACACGGAAGCTTTCGGCAAAAATGGGCTGAATGGTTTTCCACTGGTCAAAGCGCAGGTTATCTATCAGCACAAAGAACAGGGGCGTTCCTTTCTCCAGGTGAGGAAAAACCTTAAACTTCATCAGGTTGTGGCTCATGATGGGACCCTCACTGCTTTTGGGATTCACCCAGGATGCATAATTCTTTGAAATGAACTTAAAGAACTCGGTATTGGCCTCTGCCTTCTGTGTTTGAAAAACTTCCTGCATCTCCGGGCTGTCGCTCTTCTTCATCTCCAGCTCCCAGTAAACAAGTTTGCGGTATAATTCCATCCACTCATTATAATCGGGGTTACTGTTCAGGGCCATGAATAAACTCCGGAACTCCTGTTGATAAGCAGAGGTTGTTTTCTCTGCCACCAGCCGTTTATTATCAATGATCTTTTTTAAACTGAGTAAAACCTGGTTGGGATTAACAGGTTTAATAAGGTAATCGCTGATCTGGGAGCCAATGGCCTCATCCATCAGGTTCTCTGCTTCGTTCTTGGTAATGAGCACAACCGGCAGCGTGCTTTTCATTTCCTTTATCTGCTGCAGCGTTTGCAAGCCGGTGATGCCCGGCATGCTTTCATCCAGCAATACCACATCCACGATATTATCTTTCACATATTCCACCGCATCAAACCCGTTTGTTTTGGTGTGTACTTCATACCCCTTGCTTTCCAGGAACATGATCTGTGAAGTAAGACTGTCTATTTCATCATCCACCCAGAGTATTTTTGCTACGTTCATTATACGGTTTGTTGTTTGAGGTTTGGCGGTCTGACCTATAATATGACCTGAAATAAATTGGTCAGACGAGGACGTGGGACCAATCGTACAAATTTAATTTTTTATACCGATGCTGATAAGCTTTATTTAGCTTTGTACATCTTTTAACAAATGCTGGTCGTGTCAAAGGCATAACCACAAACAACAAACGTCAAACAGTCAACTCATTAATGCCTTTCAGAAAAATAATCAACGACCCGGTGTATGGTTTTATTACCATCGATGATGAATTAATAAACCAGGTGATCGCCCACCCCTATTTTCAGCGCCTGCGACGCATCAACCAGATGGCCATGGCCTGCCTTGTTTACCCGGGCGCCGTACACAGCCGCCTGCACCATGCATTGGGCGCCTACCACTTAATGTACAACGCACTGAATGAACTGAAGAATAAAGGCATTGAAATAACCCCGGCCGAAGAGCAGGCAGCAAAGATCGCCATACTGCTCCACGATACCGGGCACGGGCCCTTCAGCCATGCACTGGAGCATGTGCTGATAGAAGGCATGCAGCATGAAGAGATCTCGCTAAAGATCATGGAAGAACTGAACAAACAGTTCAACGGGCAATTACAGCTTGCACTGGAAATTTTTACCGGCCGGTACCCGAAAAAATTCCTGTACCAACTCATCAGCGGACAACTGGATGTGGACCGCATGGATTATTTAACCCGGGATAGTTTTTTTACCGGTGTGAACGAAGGCGTGATCGGTTACGACCGCATATTAAAGATGCTCACTGTTCATAAAGGCGAACTGATGGTGGAAGAAAAGGGGATTTATTCCATCGAAAAATTTTTAGTAGCACGCCGCCTGATGTACTGGCAGGTATACCTTCATAAAACCGTGCTTTGTGCCGAACAGATGCTGAAGCAGATCATCCGCAGGGCAAAATACCTGAAAGCAACCACCCAGCCTCCCCTGAATAATTTTATAAATAAGCCCATTCAATCGGTAACGCTGGAAGAATTCTGCGACCTGGATGATTACGATCTGCTGGCAGCCATAAAAGGATGGTGTGGACACGGGGATAAGATCCTCTCTACCCTTTGCCGGGGTATCATCAACCGTCAATTACTTAAAGTACAATACAGCGCCGAGCCCTTTACCAGCAACCTTTCGGGGGAAAAGATAAATGAAGCTGCCACCCGGCTGGGACTTACTGCAGAAGAAGCCGGCTGGCTGGTATTCACCGGGCAGGTAACCAGCAACACCTACGATCCCGGCAAGGAACATATTTATATCCTGTTCAAGAACGGCGATGTGAAAGATATTTCCGAGGTGGATAATGCCCTCATCAATCAAAACCTCGTGGGCACCGTTAAAAAATATTACATTTGTTATCCAAGAGTATAGCGTAAGATCATGGTTCATTGTTCATAGAAACCCCCTTGATGAACCTGGCCATGAACTATGAACCATTAACCATGAACTATTAACTATTATGCAATTCACTGCCGCACAAATAGCCATGATGATCAATGGCCGGGTAGAAGGTAACCCGGAAACAGCAGTTGGCTCATTTGGCAAGATAGAAGAAGCATTGCCAGGGCAACTTTCCTTCCTGGCCAATCCCAAGTACGAAGAGTTTTTATACAGTACCGGCGCCAGCATCATTATTCTTAACGAAACACAGGAATTAAAACAACCGATAGGCGCTACACTTATTAAAGTGCCAGACGCTTATTCGGCATTTGCCATATTATTAGATAAATACCAGCAGATACAACGGCAGCAATTAACCGGTATTCAGCAACCGGTATATATCGCCGCTTCGGCCAAAACCGGCGAAAATGTTTTCATTGGCGCTTTTGCCTACCTGGGAGAAATGGTGATCGTTGGTAATGGCGTAAAAATTTATCCCAATGTTTTTTTAGGAGATAACGTTGAGGTTGGTGAAAACAGCACCATCCATCCCGGTGTAAAGATCTACCACGATTGTGTGATAGGAAAGAACGTGACCATTCATGCAGGTACAGTAATAGGTAGCGATGGTTTTGGTTTTGCGCCGCAGGCCGATGGTACGTTAAAGAAAGTTCCGCAAATCGGCAATGTGATCATACAGGACGGGGTGGAAATCGGCGCCAATACCACCATCGACCGGGCTACCATCGGAAGCACTTTAATAAAAGCCGGGGCCAAATTAGACAACCTGTTGCAGATAGCGCATAATGTGGAAGTAGGTAATAACTCTGTTATTGCTGCACAAAGCGGCATCAGCGGCAGTACCAAGATCGGCAATAACGTTATGATCGGCGGCCAGGTGGGTATTGTAGGCCACATTAAAATAGCCGACGGCACCAGGATCAATGCACAAAGCGGCGTAAGCAAATCTATAAAAACACCCAACTCTGCCGTTACCGGCTCTCCCGCCTTTGACTATACATCTGCCCTGCGCAGCCAGGCCGCCAGCCGCAATTTACCCGAACTGGAAAAACGGGTGATAGAACTGGAAAAGATGCTCAAAGAAATGATGGCAAATAAAGAATGATTTTTAACCTCCGTTTTTTGGTAACAAATTTGTCGGCCACCTGATATTATATCAACAGCTTAACAATTTTAATAGGGCCATTGGCTGAAAAATAAAATATCTTTGACGCAGTCAATGCCTTACCCAACGCTTAAAATTATTTGTTTGATCACTCACCGGTTCATTATATCACTGGCACTTATTGTTTTTTTATCTGTCCCGGCTTTCAGCCAGTCATTCTCTCTTTCCGGCAAGATCATCGACGGACATACCAAGGAGCCCGTAAGTTATGCATCGGTTTACTTTACCCGGTCTGGCGTTGGTAAAACATCCGACAGCGCCGGCAATTTTTCTTTCTACTTCAACAATTTCAGCAAAGACACCCTGGTGGTTAGTTCCATCGGCTACAGCCTTTATAAGATTCCCATCACATCTCTCAACAACAATAAACCGCTTTCGATACAGTTAGAAAGAGGCGGATTGAATGAAGGCGTTGTGGTAAAACTGAAATTCAACAAAGGCCTGTTCCTGTGGAAGAAGATCATGAGCAAAAAGAAGCAGTATAACCGGTACGACCTGGATAACTTCAGCTACGAAGCCTACAACAAACTGGAAATTGACCTCAAGAACTTTAATGCCGATAAAGCCCGGAAGAGTTTTTTACTGAAGAACTTTTCGTTCATTTTCGATAATATGGACAGCACATCGGAAGCTGTGCCTTTTTTACCGATATACCTCACCGAGGTTCTGAGTGATTATGCTTACCAGGGCAAACCAAAAAAATTCAACGAAACCATCAAGGCCAGCAAGATCGTGGGCGCCGATAATTTAGGTATCAATATTGAAAGCGTAAGCAAGATACTGGGCGTAATGAACCAGAATGTGAGCATCTACAGCAATTTTGTGAATGTAATGGACAAAGACTTTATCAGTCCCTTCAATGATAATGCGGATGCCTATTACAATTTTTTTGTGCCCGACACCCAGTTTGTAAACGGAAAGAAATTATTCCATTTTGTTTTTAATCCAAAAAGACCGGGACAAAATACCTTCAGGGGGGATGCATGGGTGCTTGAGCGGACCTTCCAGATAACCAAAATATCGATGTACCTGGGCAAAGATGCCAACATCAACTTCATCGACCGCATCAGTGTGTTCCAGGAATTTGTGCCGGTGAATGACTCCATTTTCTTTTTGAGCAGAGATAAATTCTTTGCCGACTTCAGGCTGCTCGGAAAAAAATCACTCACATTCATCGGGCGAAAGACCACTTCGTATAAAGACATTGTTACCAACAGCGACTCTTTAAAAGAGTCGTTCAAAGAACAGCGCATTGAAGAAGTGGTTACCACGCAAAAGGGCGTTACTGAAAAGTCTGACTCTGCCTGGAATGCATTGCGCCACGATACGCTCTCTAAAAATGAAAAGGGTATCTATACAACCATCGATAAGCTCACCAGCATGCCCAGCTTCCAGCGCTTTGAAAGGAATATCAAATTCCTCGCCGGCGGTTACCGGGATGTTGGCAAATTTGAGATCGGCCCCTGGTTCAACTGGATCAGCGGAAACCAGTGGGAAGGAACCCGTTTCCGGTTCGACCTCGGTAATAATAAAAAACTGATGAAGAATGTGTACGTGCATACCTACCTGGCATACGGAACCCGTGATAAGAAGTTCAAGGGGCAGGCAGAGGTATTCTGGATCATAAAAAGAAAACCCAACTGGCTGCGGCTGCATGCTTCTTACCTGGACGACGTGGATAACGGCATAAGCCAGGTGGGCGAAGTAAGCCAGGATAATATTTTCTCTCTCGCCATACGCAAACCAAATGTAACCCGCAAGTTCATCCGCACAAAAGACATCCGTTTTGAAGTATTTAGTGAATGGGGCAAAGGATTCTCTACCGAATGGTTCATTGCTCACCGGCAGCATGACCCCTTACAGTATTTACCTTTTAAATCGTACTACCCGGTAAACAGCGGCACATCGCTTACCAATTTTGAAGTGGCGCTTAAACTGCGCTTTGCTTACCTGGAACGTTTTATTGAAACAGATTATTTCCGTACTTCCATCGGCACCAAGTACCCGGTTGTGGAACTGATGCTGGCCAAAGGTTTTAAAGGTGTTTTCAACAGCGCTTATAATTATACCAAATATTCTTTAGCCGTTAAAGACTTTATGAAGATATCTCCCTATGGCACCCTGCGATATAAAGTACATGGCGGCATCATCAACGGAACATTACCGTTCACCAACCTGGAGAACCACCCCGGCAATGATCTTTTCTACTACAGCCCGGCTTCCTTTAACCTGATGAACCGTTTTGAATACCTGAGCGATAAATACGCTGGTGTTAACCTGGAACACAATATAGGCTCAGGACTTTTCCGCTTTATTCCGCTTACCCGTAAATTAAAATGGCGGCAGTTCTGGAATGTAAAAACACTTTGGGGTTCATTGAGCGATGCAAATATTGCTGCCAATTACCTGGTAGACACTTCCGGTGCCAAAATACCCGCTTTCAAAAACCTGAATAATAAGACCTATATTGAAATAGGTACAGGCATCGACAATATCTTCAAGATCTTCCGTATTGATTTTGTTTGGCGCCTGTCTCCCAACCCCATCTACGCCGGCAAGAAAAACCAGTTTGGCATCTTCGGAAGCTTCCAGTTACAGTTTTAGCCATTTTTAAGTCTTTCCGGCTTAAATATCAGGGGCATTTTATTTTAAATATCTTTGCCAACAAAATTTTCGGCACTCATGGATAAAAACTTTAATCCAGATAAGCAACATACATTGGCAAGTGCGGTGAGTATATCCGGTACAGGCCTTCATTCGGGTATCAATGTAGACATGACCCTGAAGCCTGCCAACCCGGGTTTTGGCTACCAGTTTCAACGGATAGACCTGCCGGGAATGCCCATTATTAAAGCCGATTGCGACCTGGTTACCGATACTTCCAGGGGAACCACTTTAGTGAAAGGAGAGGCCAAAGTAAGTACCGTAGAACACATACTTGCCGCCCTGGTGGGCATGGGTGTCGACAACTGCCTGATAGAAGTGAACGGCCCCGAAATACCCATCATCGACGGCAGCAGCGAACCTTTTGTTGAGATCATTGAAGAAGTGGGTGTGCTGGAACAGGACGCCGCAAAAGCATGGTATACCATCGACACCAACATCTCTTATTTTGATGATGTAAAGAAAGTGGAGATGACGGCACTGCCTTCTGTAAATTATCATATCACCACGTTGATAGATTTCAACAGCCCGGTACTGGGAACACAGCATGCCAGCTTAAAAGCCATGAAGGATTTTAAAGCAGAGATAGCTCCCTGCCGCACTTTTTGCTTTTTACACGAACTGGAAATGCTGCTGGATAATAACCTGGTAAAAGGCGGCGATATCAACAACGCCATTGTAGTAGTTGACAAACCCGTTACCGATGAAGAAATGGGCCGGCTGGCAAAAGCTTTTGGAAGAACAAAAGTAGAAGTGAAAAGTGAAGGCTACCTGAACAACCTTGAATTGCGTTTCGCCAACGAACCTGCCCGTCATAAGCTACTGGATGTGGTGGGCGACCTTGCCCTCATCGGTTATCCCATCAAGGCTCATATTATTGCCAACAGGCCCGGCCACAGCAGCAACGTGGAGTTTGCAAAAAAGATAAAGCAGTACATCAAAAAAAATAAACACACCCGTGACATCCCTATTTACGATCCAAACCGGGAACCGGTATATACGCAGCAGCAGATAGAAAAAACACTGCCGCATCGTTTTCCGTTTATTTTGGTGGATAAGATCATTGAACTAACCGATACCCACATCGTAGGCATTAAGAACGTTACGTTCAATGAGTATTTTTTCCAGGGTCACTTTCCGGGTAACCCGGTAATGCCCGGTGTGCTGCAGATAGAAGCGTTGGCGCAAACAGGCGGACTGCTTTGTATCAATGCCATGCCCGACGGCCAGTACGACACCTACTTTTTAAAAATTGATAATTGCAAGTTCAAGCAGAAAGTGGTACCGGGCGATACACTGATATTGAAGATGGAATTGATAGAACCTATACGCCGGGGAATATGTGTGATGCGTGGAAGTGTATATGTGGGTAATAAGTTGTGTACCGAAGCCGACCTTACGGCACAACTGGTAAAAAGAAATTAAATATATTCGTTGATTACTTGTTATTTGCTCATCGCCAATTAAACTAAATGATCCATCCACACACGTACATTCATCCAAACGCAAAACTGGCAACCAATGTTAAGGTTGACCCATTCAGTGTTATCCATCAAAACGTAGAAATTGGCGAAGGAACCTGGATAGGCAGCAACGTTACCATTATGGAAGGCGCCCGTATCGGCAAGAACTGCCGCATCTTCCCAGGCGCTGTTATCTCCGCCATTCCGCAGGATCTGAAGTTTGAGGGCGAATTAACCACCGTGGAGATCGGCGACAATACCACCATCCGTGAGTTTGTTACCGTTAACCGGGGCAGTAAAGATAAATGGACCACCAAAGTGGGAAACAACTGCCTGATCATGGCTTATAGCCATATTGCCCACGATTGCATCATTGGCAACAACTGCATCATGAGCAATAACACCCAAATGGCCGGCCATGTGGTATTGGGCGATCATGCGATACTGGCGGGCATGTGTGCCATTCACCAGTTTGTACAGATCGGGCAATATGCATTTGTTTCGGGCGGCTCATTGGTAAGTAAAGATGTGCCTCCATATATCAAGGCAGGCCGTACCCCACTTAGCTATGCCGGCGTTAATTCCGTTGGGCTGAAACGCAAAGGATTCAGCCTGGACCGTATCAATAAAATACTCGATATCTACCGCATCATTTATAATAAAGGGATGAATACTTCGCAGGCGCTTAATTTCATCGAAGAAGAATTACCGGCAACCGACGAACGGGATGATATTGTAACCTTCATCCGGGAAAGTGGCCGCGGAATCATCAAACGCTTTACCAAGG
>ERZ795061.5345-NODE-5345-length-10554-cov-5.646633_pt1 | contig 10554 bp, 8 predicted proteins | sample MGYA00375145_ERZ795061 | MGnify/ENA primary metagenome ERZ795061 (study PRJEB30190, sample SAMN05720144) | anaerobic digester metagenome | isolation source: active sludge of municipal wastewater-treating anaerobic digesters | place: USA | collected 2014-12-22 ... | reverse complement strand
CGGAAGCCCCCAATCTTGCGCCAATGGGCTTGTGCATGGTTGCGCCGTGCATCATGCGATACGGCACCGAGGGACAGAAGGCGCATTACCTTCCCCGCATTCTTTCGGGCGAGGACTATTGGTGCCAGGGCTATTCAGAGCCGCAAGCGGGTTCCGACCTCGCCGCGCTTTCGCTGCGCGCCGACCGCGACGGCGACCATTATGTGCTCAACGGCTCGAAAATCTGGACGACTCATGCTCATTTCGCGAACCGGATGTTCTGCCTTGTGCGCACCAGCCGCGAAGGACCGCGTCAGGCAGGCATAACGTTCCTCCTGCTCGATATGGATACACCGGGCATCAATGTTCGGCCGATTGTCTCGATCGCAAATGACCATGATTTCAACCAGGTTTTCTTCGAGGACGTGCGGGTGCCCGTATCCGGGCGGCTCGGCGAGGAAAACCAGGGCTGGACGGTCGCCAAATACCTTCTCGAATTCGAGCGTGCGGTTGCCTATGCGGCAGGGCTTCATGCTGCGCGCGACAAGCTTGAAGCAGCGGCACGCGAAACAGGTTTGCTGATGGATCTGCAATTCCGCCGCAAACTTTCGCTCGTCGCAGCCCAGATTTCAGCAATCGAAGCGGTCGAACTTGGCGTCATGGCTGCCATGGCTTCGGGACGAAATCCGGGGCCTGCCTCTTCCTTGCTCAAGATCCAGGGCACGGAGACACAACAGCGCATTCAGGAGCTCGCTATCGAAGTCGCAGGGCACTATGCGGCGCCCGACCAGCATGAGGCGCGCCAGCCGGGCAGTGGCCTGGCCGCGCTGACAGACGATTCGGCGATGATTGCAGCGCCCCGTTATTTCAATGGCCGGGCGGCCTCGATCTATGGCGGGTCCAACGAAATCCAGCGGGGAATCATCGCGCGGCAAGTGCTCGGCTTGTAACAGTGCAAATCTGCCTAATTTTCAGGCAGAGATTCTCGATCTGCTCGCCTGCTGGGCAGGATTTGCGTGATCCTTTCACCGAATCCCTGTTCTTGTTGCGGAATCCTGTTTGGCACGCTTATTGAAAGCGAAAGCGTGTTTTCGGGGACTCGAGGAAAGCGAAAATGAAAAAGATCGAAGCCATCATCAAGCCGTTCAAGCTCGACGATGTGAAGGAAGCGCTGCACGAAGTTGGCGTTTCCGGCATCACTGTCACCGAAGCAAAAGGGTTTGGCCGCCAAAAGGGGCATACCGAACTCTACCGCGGCGCGGAATATGTCGTCGATTTCCTCCCCAAGGTGAAACTTGAGGTCGTCGTTGACGATGCCATGGCGCAGCGCGTGGTCGAAGCGATCGCCAACGCTGCGCAAACCGGCCGCATTGGCGACGGCAAGATATTCGTCATTCCGGTGGAAAGCGCTTTGCGCATCCGCACGGGAGAGAAGGATGGCGACGCAATCTGACGATGTTTGTCGCCCCTGCGAAGGCAGGGGTCAGCCTGAATTTAGTACTCCAAACAGGCCCCTGCCGTCGCAGGGGCGACGCATAACAGAGAAGGAAAGCAAAAATGGCCAAACCGGCAGATGTTCTTAAGCGTATCAAGGATGAAGAGATTGAATGGGTCGATCTTCGTTTTACCGATCCCAAGGGCAAATGGCAGCATCTGACGATGTGTTCGGGCGTGATCGGCGAAGACGAACTGACTGACGGCTTGATGTTTGACGGATCATCGATCGCCGGATGGAAGGCCATCAACGAATCCGACATGATCCTGAAGCCGGACCTCGATTCGGTTTATGTCGATCCCTTCTCGGCCACGCCGATGATGATCATCTTCTGCGATATCGTCGAGCCATCGACGGGAGAGCTCTATGCCCGTGATCCGCGTTCAACCGCGAAGCGCGCAGAGGCCTATCTCAAGTCAACCGGCATCGGCGATACTGTCTATGTTGGCCCCGAAGCCGAATTCTTCATGTTCGACGATGTGCGTTTCGAGAATGGCTATAACACCTCCTACTACAAGCTGGATGATATCGAGCTGCCGACCAACACCGGCACGAAGTATGAAAGCGGCAACATGGGCCATCGCCCGCGCGCCAAGGGCGGCTATTTCCCGGTTGCTCCCGTCGATTCGGCGCAGGATATTCGCGGTGAAATGGTTTCCACCATGCTCGAAATGGGCCTGCCCTGCGACAAGCATCACCACGAAGTCGCGGCTGCCCAGCACGAACTCGGCCTCACCTTCGGTACACTGACCGAGACCGCCGACCGCATGCAGATCTACAAATATGTCGTGCACATGGTTGCGCATGCCTATGGCAAATCGGCGACATTCATGCCGAAGCCGATCAAGGAAGATAATGGCTCGGGCATGCACACCCATCTTTCGATCTGGGCGAAGGGCAAGCCACTGTTTGCGGGCAATGGCTATGCCGGCCTGTCAGACATGTGCCTCTATTTCATTGGCGGCATCATCAAGCATGCAAAGTCGGTCAATGCCTTCACCAACCCGACGACGAACAGCTACAAGCGGCTCGTCCCGGGCTATGAAGCGCCGGTTCTGCTCGCCTATTCGGCGCGCAACCGTTCAGCATCCTGCCGCATTCCCTATGGCGCTGGCGCCAAGGCGAAGCGTGTCGAGGTGCGCTTCCCGGATGCGATGGCCAATCCCTATCTTGCCTATGCTGCGCTGTTCATGGCCGGGCTCGACGGGATCGAGAACAAGATTCATCCCGGCGATGCGATGGACAAGAACCTCTATGACCTGCCGCCAGAAGAACTGGCCCAGGTGCCGACCGTATGCGGTTCGCTGCGTGAAGCACTCGAAGCGCTCGAGGCCGATCACGCCTATCTGCTGAAGGGCGATGTGTTCTCCAAGGACCAGATCGAATCCTATATCGAACTCAAGATGGAAGACGTCGCCCGCTGGGAAATGACGCCAAGCCCGGTCGAGTTCGACATGTATTATTCCTACTGACCTTTGAATGCAGGGCGGCGGCCTAACGGTTGCCGCCCTTGTTCACGCCAGCTCGGAAATCTTTAAAGCTGGCGGGGCGGACGGCAACGCCCCCTGTTCCGGGTCAAAGCGATGCCAGCCGTCGGGGCCTAGCCGTTCGATCGGGCGGAATTTTGTCTTGTATTCCATCCGGCCTGAGCCCTGAATCCAGTAGCCGAGATAGACATAGGGCAGTCCGGCTGCGCCTGCGCGGAGGATGTGATCCATGATGATGAAGTTTCCGAGCCCCGCCCGCTTCTGGTCATCGGCCACAAAGAAGCTGTAGATCATCGAAAGGCCGTCTCCCTGCTGGTCGGTCAGGCAGGCGCCCACGAGCTTGCCCGGGTAACCATCGATCGAAGGTTCGCGATACTCGATCACAAAGGTGTTGACCGGGGTCTGTTCGACCATGTCGGCAAAGTCGATTTCATCCATTCCCGCCATCCCGCCATCGGGATGCCGCAGCGCGAGGTATCGGCGCAGCAGCTGGTATTGCTCATCGGTTGACCAGGGCTGGGCAGCCGTCACTTCAAGGTCGGCATGACGCTTCAGGACTTTGCGTTGACTGGCATTCGGGGCGAATTCCTTGGTGACCACCCGCACGGAAATGCAGGCAGAACAATCCGCGCAACTGGGTCTATAGGCAACGCCCTGACTGCGACGAAAGCCGATCTTGCCAAGCGCGTCATTCAGTTCGCTGGCGTTGGCGCCCGTCAATTCGGTAAAGACCTTGCGTTCCTGCTTGCCCGGCAGATAGGGGCACGGCGACGGGCTCGTGACGAAAAACCTCGGAAACCGGAATTGTGCGGTCACGGCCGATCCGTCTCCCAAACGGTGTTACGAGAATAGCTGGCGCGTTATGGAACGGCAGACCGGTTATGAAAAGGGCATTTACCATCAAAAAACGGTAAACGCGAAAATGGCGCTGATATCAGGCCAGTTCAACCTGCGACACGTCATAGCCGGCCTCGCGCAGCGCCGCGATCAGACGCGCCAGGTGCGGCGCATCGCGTGTCTCGCACTCGATATCGGTAATGAGACCCTTGGCCGGCAAATCGGTGAAGACGCGCTGGTGATAGATTTCAAGCACGTTGACATTCTGTTCGGCAATGACGCGGAACACGTTCACCAATGCTCCCGGCCGATCCTGCAGCCGGATGCGGATGCGCGCCAAACGACCCGAGCGGACCTGATCCCGCAGCAGCACATTGGCCAGCAGGCGCGTATCAATGTTGCCGCCAGTCAGGACAATGCCGACGGTCCGGCCACGGAACTGATCGGCATGTTCCAGAAGTGCTGCAAGGCCGGCAGCACCCGCGCCTTCGACCACTGTCTTTTCGATCTGGAGAAGGAGGCTGACAGCTTCTTCCAGCCGCCGCTCGCTGACAAGCAGGATCTCGTCGACCAGCGTCTTGACGAACCGCCGGGTCAGTTCGCCTGGATGCTTGACGGCAATGCCTTCAGCCAGCGTATCGCCCGTGCACGGCGCATCTGCGCCGGTCACGACATTGTGCATGGACGGATAGAGTTCGGCCTCGACACCGATCACCCGAAGTTCAGGACGCAGGGCCTTGGCCGCCGTTGCCATTCCGGAAATGAGCCCGCCGCCGCCGATGGGCACCACAAGCGTGTCGATGTCGGGTGCGTCCTCAAGCATTTCGAGCGCAACCGTTCCCTGCCCTGCGATGATATCGGGTTCATCGAATGGATGTACAAAGGTCAGACTGCGCTCGCCTTCCAGGGCACGGGCATGGGCATTGGCAGCCTCGAATGTTTCGCCGTAGAGCACCACGGTTGCGCCATGGGCTTCGGTCTGCATCACTTTCACGGTCGGGGTCAGCTTCGGCATGACGATCGTCACGGGCACGCCAAGCCTTTTGCCATGGTAGGCAAGGCCCTGCGCATGGTTTCCGGCCGAGGCTGCGATGACGCCATTCTTGCGCGCATTGTCTCCCATCAGGAGCAGGCGGTTGAGCGCTCCGCGCTCCTTATAGGCCGCTGTGAACTGCAGGTTTTCGAATTTCAGGTAAATGTTCGCCCCCGTCATTGCCGAAAGCGTCTGGCTTTGCAGCGTGGGCGTGCGGATGACCGCGCCACTGACGCGAGCATGGGCGGCGCGGACATCGTCGAGCGTGACGGGCAGGTGATCCAGGTCTGACATGGGGGCGCCCTAACGCATCTGGCGCTGTTGGCAAACAGTGCTTATGCTCGCGCCTATGGCAAAACTGGCTTTTATCGGGCTCGGCGTGATGGGCGGGCCAATGGCACAGCACCTGGCCGAAGCCGGGCACGACATGACGGTTTACAACCGGACACAGTCCCGGGCGGATGCTTGGGTCCGGGTCAATGGTGGACGCAGTGCCTCCAGCCCGGCCGAAGCTGCAGAAGACGCGGATGCCGTCATCACCTGTGTCGGCAACGACGATGATCTGGCCGCTGTCACGCTCTCGCGCGATGGTGCCTTCCGGACCATGCGCAAGGACAGTCTGTTCATCGATCACACCACCGTGTCGGCAAAGATCGCGCGGCAATTGGCGGTCGAGGCCAAGGACAAATATATCCTGCCAATTGACGCGCCAATGACCGGCGGGCAGATCGGCGCGCAAAAGGGCGCACTCACGCTGATGTGCGGCGGCCGGGCGAAGGCGATCGAAGCGGCAACACCAATCATGCAGGCTTATGCGGCCAAGATCGTCCATGTCGGGCCGACGGGTGCGGGGCAGTTGACCAAGATGGTCAACCAGATCGGCTTTGCCGGGATCGTCCAGTCGCTTGCCGAAGCGATCCGTTTTGCCCAGGCCGAAAATCTCGATCTCGACAAGGTCTTCGAAGCCATTTCTGGCGGGGCTGCATCAAGCTGGCAGATGACCAACCGCTGGGCCACGATGGCGCGCGACGAATTCGATTTCGGGCTGGCCGTGGACCTGATGCGCAAGGATCTTGGCCTTGCCTTTGATGAAGCGCGCGGCAATGGCGCGACGCTTCCGGTGACGGCGCTGGTCGATCAGTTCCTCGCCGATGTGCAGGGCCTGGGCGGCGGGCGGCAGGATCCGAGCGCGCTGATCCGGAGGCTGGCGAAGCCGGACTAGGATTTGGCGTGTCGGGAATGGGTTGGAAGGCTGACGGACGCCTTCTGCGCCAGACTGTTGAACCTCCCCCTGGTCCCCCCGCCCCGCTTTATCGCGGCGCCATGCGGATTGCGCCGTCGAGCCGGATGCACTGGCCGTTGAAGTAAGAGTTTCGTGCGAGTTCCATTGCGAGGCTCGCAAACTCCTCCGGCTTCCCGAGGCGTTTGGGAAATGGCACCGAGGCGGCCAGGCTTTCCAGCACTTGCGGCTTGGCGCCAAGCATCAGGGGCGTCGCGAAGATGCCGGGCATGATCGAATTGACCCGGATGCCAAGGTCTGAAAGGTCGCGCGCCATCGGCAGCACCAGTCCGTTGACTCCCGCTTTTGCCGATCCGTAGATCACCTGGCCGATCTGTCCGTCCTGCGCGGCAACGGAGGCCGTCAGCGTGATGCAGCCGCGCTCCCCATCGTCGAGCGGTTGGAGGGCAGCCATTCCCTCGGCGGCCAGAGACGCAATCCTGTAGGACGCCACGAGAATGCCGTTCACGCCATAGCTGTAATCCTCGGTGGACAGGCGTTTGAGTCGGCCGGCTTCCTTGTCAAAGGCAAGCGTCTTGCCGCGCCGTGACGTCATGGCGCAATGCACCACGATCCGTTCCTGACCATGCGCTGCTCGCGCCTTGGCAAATCCGGCTATGACCGAGTCTTCGCTTGTGATGTCAACGTCGCAGAAAAGCCCCCCTATGGCATCGGCCACGGCCTCGCCCAGCGTCGCATTCAGATCGAAGATCGCGACCTTGATCCCGGCGGCGGCCATGGCTTCGGCCGTTGCCCGCCCAAGCCCGGAAGCGCCCCCCGTCACGATTGCGGCAGTCGAAGAATCAATCAGCATTCAATGTTCCTTTGCATGGTCACAGTTCAGGCGTCGCAACTGCCCTTCGCTTTGGCAATTGGCAAATCGCGCAACTGCCTGCCCAACCTTGTTGGCGCTTCCTTGGTCGATCCTCAGCCAAAGCCATGCTCTTCGGGGATGGGAGAGGGCGGGTTGTCCGGCATCGCGATCAATTCTTCAGCCGAAGCGCCATTCCGATAGCGCGTGAGCAGGTCTTCGGGATCGATCACGACGCCGACCGGATTGGCGGCAAACCCTTCGCTCTCCATATAGGCCGTCGCATCTTCAAGCGTCCCGCAATCGACTTGAAGCTCCATCCGATTGCCGTCCGGGTCCTTGTAGTACATCGAGAGCGTGGTGCCATGATGGATGGGCCAATAGGGCGCGATCCCTGCAGACTTCAGTCGAGCATAGGTTTCCAGAAGATCACCGACCCCGGCATAGGTATAGGCAACATGATTGACCCCGATTGTGCCGCGCTCTCTGCCGCCATCCGGGTTGAACGCGTCGAGATTGGCGAAGGCGAACCGGTGGTGCTCATCATCATAGGTCATGAACGCGAGTGCAGGATTGCGATGCACGACGTGGGCTTCGAAGACAGTCTCGTACCAGGCGATCATCTCGTCGAAGCGACGCGTCTGATAGACGACATGTGCGAATTTGACAGGTTTTGCCATGGTCCTTCTTTCCCTTCCGGCACGCTGGCTCGAGTCGTTTGCGGCATCCTATGTCTGCTGGGCACAGGTGCAAAGGGAAGCATGCTTGCGGGAGGGGCGCAAGGCAGGCATGATCGGGGGATGCGTGTTCTTTGCTCAAGCCTGCCCCCAGCCCCTCCCGCAATCGTGAAGGGGATCTTGCTTGCCGGCCTTGCGCTCCTCTTTGCCACCCCGGCGGCCGCCGATACATTGATCGACAATGTGAATGGCATCACGCTGGACGAGGCGGGCCATGTTGTCCGGTTTTCGGGCCTGGTGATGGGCAATGACGGAAAGATCGTGCGCCTGATGACAGCGCCCGCGCCGCCATCTGAGCCGGCGCGGAAAGTGAAGAAGGGGCAAGCGGCTCCCGCCCCTTATCGACCAGATTACCGGATCGACGGCAAGGGGCGGACGATGCTGCCCGGCCTGATCGATGCACACGGCCATGTCATGCTGCTGGGGTTCCAGGCACTGACACTTGATCTGTCCGACACCAATTCTCTCGCCGAAGCGCAGGGCAAGATCGCAGCCTATGCGCGCGATCATGCCAATCGGCGGTGGATCATAGGGCGCGGCTGGAACCAGGAGCGTTGGGGGCTGGGGCGGTTCCCGACGGCAGCAGAACTGGACGCTGTCGTTGCGGACAAGCCGGTCTGGCTTGAGCGGGTCGACACGCATGCGGGCTGGGCAAACAGTGCGGCGTTGGCCGAAGCTGGCGTGACGGCAAAGTCCGTCTCGCCATCCGGCGGGCGGATCGAGATGGTTGGCGGAAAGCCAAGTGGCATCTTCGTCGATGCGGCAAAGGATTTGATAGAAAAGGCCATTCCCCAGCCGCTGGCGCGCGATCGCGATCAGGCCTTGATCAAGGCACAGGACGCGCTGCTTGCGTTTGGCATCACCGGGATCGCCGATATGGGCACAAGCCTTGAAGACTGGTCCAGCTTCCGCCGGGCAGGCGATGGCGGCTGGCTGAATATTCGGATCTTTGCCTATTCAAAGGGGCTCGATCCGATCCTTGTGATTGGCGGCAATGCTCCCACGCCCTGGCTTTATGGGGACCGATTGCGCATGGGCGGGGTGAAGCTCTATGCCGACGGTGCGCTGGGCTCTCGCGGTGCCTGGCTGAAGGCGCCCTATGCCGATGCACCGGGCAATCATGGGCTCCAGTTTGTCGAGGATACGAAGCTCAGGAACATCATGAGTCGGGCGGCGCTCGACGGATACCAGATTGCAATCCACGCCATTGGCGATGCGGCTAATGCGCAAGCACTTGATGCCTATTCCGAACTGCAATCAACCTACAAGGGTGACCGGCGCTGGCGGATCGAACATGCGCAGATCGTCGATCCGGCCGATATCCCGCGCTTGGCGCAGCTGGGCGTGATTGCCTCGATGCAGCCGGTCCACCAGACGAGCGACCGGACCATGGCCGAAGCGCGACTTGGCCCGGCGCGGCTGAAAGGGGCCTATGCCTGGAAGAGCTTCCTGACCTCCGGAGCGCGTCTTGCCTTTGGGTCGGATACACCGGTTGAAAGCCCGGACCCCTTTGCCGGGCTTGCTGCCGCAATCACCCGCGAGGATGCAAAGGGCGAACCCTTTGGCGGTTGGCAGCCACAGGAACGGATCTCGCGCGAAGAGGCGCTCGCGGGCTTTACGACCGGAGCGGCCTATGCCGTATTCGCGGAAAGCAAGCTCGGTCGGCTGGCACCCGGTTTTTGGGCCGATTTCATCCTGGTCGACCGGGATCCCATGCTGGCGACCCCTGCCGAACTCCGCGCGACAAAAGTGCTGGAAACCTGGGTGGCCGGACGGAAAGTCTATTCGCGGCCTAATTGACCAGCGCAGTCAGCGTCCCCGTCGTCAGCACTTGCGGCAGTTCGACCGGTTCTGCCATGCCTTTCGCATACCAGAGGTAAAGCGGCACGCCTGATCGGCCGTGTGCTTCGAGGAAGCGCGTGATCTCCGGATCGCCATTGGTCCAGTCCCCGACCATCACGGTCACGCCCGCCTTGTCAAACGCGGCCTTGGTTTCGGCACGATCGATTGCGGCCTTTTCGTTGACCTTGCAGGTCAGGCACCAATCCGCCGTGAAATAGAGAAAAACAGGCGTATTGGCCTTGCGCAACGTGGTCAGGCGGCCTTCCGAAAACGGTTCTGCGCCCATAACCGCGGTGTGGGCAGGCGCCAGCGTGAACAGGAAGGGCATGGCATAAGCAGCGCCCGCCGAGACTGCTGCAAAGCCGGTAAGTGCAACCACCCCGAGCGGCCGACGCCGTCCACCGATCCAGCCAAGAAGTCCAACAAGCACCGATCCGGCAATGCCGATGTTCAGGCCTGTTTGTCCCGTCTGGCGCCAGAGCAACCAGAGAAGCGCAGCGACCGTCAGGGCCATCGGGATGGCAAGGATGCGCTGGAAGGTCGCCATCCATGCGCCGGGCTTTGGCACCATCCGGCGAAGCGCCGGAACAAAGCCGAGCCCGAGGAACGGCAAGGCAAGGCCAAGGCCCAACCCGGCGAAGATCGCGAGCGCGGCCGGAACAGGAAGGACAAGCGCAGCGCCCAGAGCAGCAGCCATGAAAGGCCCGGTGCAGGGCGTTGCGACAAACGCTGCAAGAACGCCTGTCCAGAAGGCGCCGGTGATACCGCCCTTCGATGCCAGCGCATCGCCTCCGCCGTAGCTCCGCAAATGGAACAGGCCCATGAGGCTCAGTGTGATGGCGCTGGCCAGCAAAGTGAGGAAAAGGATCACGCGCGGGTCCTGCAATTGGAAGGCCCAACCCACCTGAGTGCCTCCAGCGCGCAGGGCGAGCAGTGCGCCGCCGAGGGCCAGGCAGGTTGCGATGACACCAGCAGCATAGGCCAGCGCTTCTCGCTTCGCTTCGCCTTCATCAATGCTTCCGGCCCGCGCGAGGCTGATCGCCTTGAGGCTGAT
>ERZ795061.5344-NODE-5344-length-10555-cov-4.875238_pt1 | contig 10555 bp, 8 predicted proteins | sample MGYA00375145_ERZ795061 | MGnify/ENA primary metagenome ERZ795061 (study PRJEB30190, sample SAMN05720144) | anaerobic digester metagenome | isolation source: active sludge of municipal wastewater-treating anaerobic digesters | place: USA | collected 2014-12-22 ... | reverse complement strand
CGTGTGCTCTTCCGATCTCGCCAAGAGGGCCCTGGCCTTCGGCATGTCCGTCTTGATGGGCACGATGTCGAAGGCGACGACGGTCATGCCGAAGGCCAGGGCCCTCTTGGCGACCTCCTGGCCGATCCGGCCGAAGCCGATGATGCCGAGGGTCTTGCCGTAGAGCTCCGTCCCCTCGAGGGCCTTCTTCTCCCACTTGTGGGCCTTCATCGTCAGGATGGCCTTCCAGTGGTTGCGGACCGCGCCCAGCATGAGCCCGAAGGTGTGCTCGGCCACGGTGATGGAGGTCGCGGCCGGGGTGTTGGCCACGAAGACGCCTTTCTCCTTGGCCGCGGCCCGGTCGATGTTGTCGAGGCCGATGCCGGCCCGGACCAGAACCTTGAGGTCCTTCCCGGCCTCGAGGACCGGGCGGGTGATCTTGGAGGCGCTGCGGACGACGATGGCGCTCAGGCCCGGCGCCGCGGCGACGAGGTCGGCCTCGCTCATGCCCTTGTTGACGGTGACCTCGAAACCCGGAACGGCCTTGAGCTGGTCCAGGGCCGCCTTGTCCATGCCGTCGGCGATGAGGATCTTGATCATTGCCAGTTCTCCTTGAGGACGGCCTGGGCCGCCTTGATGCCCGCCCCGGCCTCGAACTTGTGGCCGAGGTCCATGAGGGTCATCTCCAGGGCCGACAGGGCCGTGATGATGTCGAAGCCGCCCATGTAGCCGAGGTGGGCGATGCGGAAGATCTTGCCCTTGTAGGGCTCCTGCCCGCCGGCGATGTAGGCCATGTACTTGCCCTGCATGGTCTTGACCAGCTTGCCGCCCTCGATCCCGGCCGGCACCTTGCAGCAGGTCAGGACGTTGCCCGGACGCTGGGCCAGCAGCTCGAGGCCGAGGGCCTTGACGCCGGCCCGGGTGGCGTCGGCGAGGACGCGATGGTGGGCGAAGAGGCCTTCGAGCCCCAGCTTCTTGATCATGTCCAGGGCGTGCTTCTGCTGAACGATGAGGGAGATGCCCGGCGTCCAGGGGGTCGTCTTGTCGGCCAGGTTCTTCTTGGCCTTCTTGAGGTCGAAGTAGAACTTGGGCAGCTTGGAGTTGGCCGCCAGGGCCCAGGCCTTCTGGCTCAGGGCGATGTAGGCCAAGCCGGGCGGGATCATGAACGACTTCTGGGAGCCCGACAGGAAGACGTCGACCTTCCAGTCGTCCATAGGGCAGGGGGTGACGCCGGCGCCGGAAATGCCGTCGACGACGAGCACGGCCGGCGTCTTGGCCACGGCCTCGCCGAAGCCCCGGATGTCGAACATGGCCCCGGAGGAGGTCTCGGACAGCGTGGCGAAGACGGCCTTGCAGTCGGGCATGGCCTTGAGCTCGGCCTCGAGCTCCTCTTTGCTGAAGTCCTTGCCCCACGGGTCGAGGGCGATCTCTTTGTAGGCGACGCCGTAGGCCTTGCAGATGTTGCCCCAGCGCTCGCCGAACTTGCCGCCGCTGATGGTCAGGACCTTGTCGCCGGGGCTGAGCAGGTTGACCACGGCGGTCTCCATGGCGCCCGTGCCCGAGGAGGTCAGGATGTAGACGTCCTCCTTGGTCCCGAAGACCTCCTTGAGGCCTTCCGTGACCTCCATGAACAGGGCCGAGAACTCGGGGGTCCGGTGGTGGAAGATGGGTTCGGCCGCCGCCGACAGGGCCCGCTCGGGGACCGGGGTGGGGCCGGGGGAGAGGAGATAATACTTTTTGATCATGCCGCACTCCTTAATATGGTGTTTTCTCGCCGATGCGATCGGTTCCTAGAGAGACCTCAGAAGCTCGGTCAGCAGGGCCGTCCGCTCCACGAACGACGGCAGGAGCAGGTGCTCGTTCTCGGCGTGGAGGCCGTCGCCGTCGGGCCCGAGCCCGTCGAGGGCGGGGATGCCCACGCCGGCGGCGATCGAAGCGTCGGACCCGCCGCCCGCCTTGCCGGCCTTTAGCGCGAGCCCCAGGCCGGCCGCGATCTCCTGGGCCTGGGCGAAGAGCCGTTCGGAGGCTTTCGTCTTCTCGAGCGGCGGGGTCGCGCTCTCGACGGTCACCTTGAGCCGGGCCCCGCGCAGCGCCGGAGCGGAGTCGCGGAGGAGCTTCAGGGCCCGGTCCCGGTCGGCGGCCTTCCAAAAACGGACGTCGAGCAAGGCCCAGGCGCTCTCGGCGACGATGTTGGGCGCCTCGCCGCCACCGATCCGGCCGACATTGACCGTCGTCTCGCGCGTCCGCAGCCGTTTGAGCCGGGCGATCTGGGCGGCCAGCTCCTCGGCGGCGTTGACGCCCTTCTCGGGCGTGCCGGCGTGGGCCGCGCGGCCGCGGACGTCCAGGCGCGCGACCAGGCGGCCCTTCCGTTCGAGCTTGAGGGCGCCGCCGGGCAGGGCGGGCTCGAGGCAGAGGACGAGGGAGGCCCGGCGGGCCTGCTTGCGGATGAGCTCCGTCGCCGCCGGGTGCCCCGTCTCCTCGGCGGTGTTGAGGACGACCGTGATCCTCTTCCGGGGCTTGAGGTTGAGGCTGTGGAGGCTCCGCAGGGCGTGGACGAGCATGACCAGGCCGGCCTTCATGTCCAGGACGCCGGGGCCGTGGAGCCTGTGGCCCTGGACGAAGAAGGGCATCGTGGCCAGCTTGCCGACCGGCCAGACCGTGTCGACGTGGCTGAGGACGAGGATCTCGTCGTCGGCGTCCTTGAGCTTGCCGGGGGCGAATTCGGCCACGACGAGGTCGCCGATGTCCTTCTGCGGGTGGAGCGCCGTCCGGCATCCGACCCGCTTCAGCTCCCTGACGACGAACGCGGCGCACGCGTCGACGGCCTTCTTGTCGCCGCTCGGGGATTCGAGCGCGACGAGCTGCTTCAGAAGGTGGACCATCTCGCCTTGGCGGGAGCGGAAGTAGAGCCGGAAATCCATCGGTCCCTCCGGATGAAATAGGGACGGATAATTTAGCACAATCGCCGGGAAAAAGCACCTCCTTCGCCTTGATTTGACCGCCTGTTTCCCTTAAAGTAGTCAGCGAGGAGGCCGACGGCCCGGACGCGCGATGCTGAAGAGGACTGCGCTCGCCGCCGCGCTCCTGGCCGCCGCCGCCCTCGTCCTCTCGCCCGAGATCTTCTATCCCTGGAAGGCGACCTGCATCGGCTCGCTCGACGCGGCCGGCTGGCCCGGCCTGGTCCTCGCGCCGTCGGCGGACTGCGCCTACGCCTTCCTCGTCCGGGTCGAACGGGGCGAGGAGACGGCCGAAGGCGCCGATCTCTACTACCTCGCGTCCGAGCTCGGCCCCCAGTCGCCCGACGGGCTGTTCGCCCGCGCCCGTTTCGACCTCGGGCTGCCCTTCAAGCTCGGCGCGGCGACGCCCGTCCTGATGAAGCCGGCGCCGCGGCGGGACGCCCTGACCTTCGAATGGTCCCGTCGGGACGAGCGGGTCGTCATCGGCCGCTTCACCGCCCCGGCCGACGTCAAGGTCTCGATCGTCCACTACGTGCCCTGGGGCCTCAAGGGCGAATACGCCGTCCTTCCCGACGGCGAAGTCAGCGGCCGGGTCGGGCCGGCCGGGGGGCCCCTCTACCTCATCTGGGCGAGCCGCCCCGGCGAGCCGGCCGCCGCTCCCCCCGGCGGCGCCGCCCGGACCTACCTCCCCGACGGAGACCGGGTCATCGCCTTCGCGGCCTGTGTCGGGGGGACGCCCCGCGAGCTCACCGACCGCCTGGCCCGCTACCGGAACGCGGCGAACATCGGCGCCCTTCTCGACGAGGAAGCCCGCATCTACGAGCAAAAAAGGGTCAAGCTCCTCGGCCTCTACGCCGGCGTCGCCGAGGCCGTGACGAACTGCCTCCACTGGAACGTCCTTTACCAGCCCGGCCGCCACCGCCTCTACCTGCCGGACGGCCGGGCCGCCCTCATGCCGCGGCCCGACGGGCGGCCGGACGACTGGACGATCCAGGGGACCGACGCCTTCCTCGACGTCCTGGCCGTCTCGCTCGAGAGCCAGAAGCTGGCCGTCGACGCCCTGACGGCCGTCCTCGAGACCCAGTACCCGGACGGCCGCCTGCCGGGCTGGCGCGGCCGGACGGGAGGGAGCGCCGACCGGTCCCAGCCGCCGGTCGGCGCTTACGTCACCCTGAAGCTCTTCGAACGGCTGGGGGACCTGGACCTCCTCCGGCGCGCCTATCCCTATCTCCAGCGCTGGCACGAGTTCTGGACGGCGCCCCAGCCCGGCGGCGCGGCCCGCCGGGACGGCAACGGCGACGGGCTCCTCGAATGGGGGTCCGACAAGGCCCTCATCGCCAAGGACGCCCCGTCCTGGGAGAAGAACGCGCCGGGGCGCATCCGGGCCGGTTGGGAATCCGGCCAGGACGATCTGCCCAACTGGGACGACGCCCCATTCAACGAGGAGACCGGCACGCTGGCCATGAACTGCCTCGACCTCAACGCCCTTTACGCCCTGGACGCCTGGTCGCTCGCCGAGATGGCCGCCGTCCTGGGCCGGGCGGCCGACGCCGAGCGCTACCGGGACCAGTACAGGAGGGTGAAGGGCCTCGTCAACAGCCAGCTGTGGAACGAGCGGGAAGGCTTCTATTTCGACCGTCACTGGGACGGACGGTTCTCCGTCCACAAGGCCGCCTCGGCCTTCTTCACCCTTCTCGCCGGCATCCCCGACGAGGCCCGGGTCCAGCGCATGCTCAAGCGGCTGCTCGACCCCCGCCAGTTCTGGGGGGACTACGTCATCCCGTCGGTCTCCCGCGACGACCCGGCCTTCCGGCCGGAAAGCCAGGAGGCCTGGCGCGGCGCCGTCCGCCCGTGGGCGAACTACCTCGTCTATCAGGGCCTCAAGGCCTGCCGCCAGGACGTCGTCGCTTCGGAGTTCGCCCGGAAGAGCGCCGAGATGTTCATGCGGAGCTTCAAGAGCTTCGGGCTCTCGCCCGAGGCCTTCGATTCCCTGACCGGCGCGGCCGCCGGCCAGAGGTTCGCGAGCGGCGGCCCCCTGGCCGCCCTGATCGCGGTCGAGGAGTGCCTCGACTTCACGCCCCACGAGGGCTTCCGCTTCGGCATCCTCAAACCGGAGAAGAGGGCCCGGCTCTCCCGCGTCCTCATCCAGGGCCGCCACTACGAGGTCGAGGCCTCGGGCGGGGCGACCGTGCTGAGGGAGGAAGGCGTGACGGTCGTCTCCGTCGGCGGCGGCGCGGTCGTCCGGAAGTTCCTCTACAGCGAGGCGGAGGTGTCGTTCGAGATCAACGCCCTCAAGGACGTCAAGGTGTCGCTGACGCTCCTCAAGCGGGGCAAGTACCAGCTCCTCGTCGACGGCCGGGTCGCGGACGTCTTTCACGGCCGGGCCCGCAAGTTCGGCGTGCCCGGGGGCGAGCACGTCGTGCTCGTCCAGCTCCTCGAGGACCTGGAGAAGGCCCCCGGGCCGGCGGGCTCCCGGCCCGGGGAAGAAGAAAGGGGGAGATGACATGACGGCTTTGTCGAGACGGGACTTCCTCCGGACCGGGGCGGGCGCGGCCGCGCTCGCCGCCGGAAGCGGCCTGAAGCTCCGGGCCGCGACGGCGCCCGGCTCCCCCCCCGGCCCCCGGGTCGTGGCCAGCGGCAACGGCCTCAAGGCCACGGCCAAGGCCATGGATGTCCTCCGGGCGGGAGGCGCGCCCCTCGACGCCGTGATCGCCGGGGTGAACATCGTCGAAGACGACCCGGACGACATGTCCGTCGGCTACGGCGGGCTCCCGAACGAGGACGGCGTCGTCGAGCTCGACGCCTCGGTCATGGACGGCCCGACCCATTCGGCCGGGGCCGTGGCCGCGCTGCGGAACATCCGGAACCCGTCCAAGGTGGCCCGCTTGGTCATGGAGAGGACTCCCCATGTCCTGCTCGTCGGCGAGGGGGCCTTGAAATTCGCCAAGGCCCAGGGCTTCGAGGAGGAGGACCTGCTCACCGAGAAGTCCCGGGAGGCCTGGATGCTCTGGAAAGAGAAGAAGTCCGGCGCGCCCGAGGCGGAGGGCCGCGAGGTCCCGACGACGCACGGCACCATCAACTGCATCGCCGTCGACGCCGCCGGCCGGCTGGCCGGGGTGACGACGACGAGCGGCCTCAGCTGGAAGCTGGCCGGCCGGGTCGGGGACTCGCCCGTCATCGGGGCCGGGCTCTATGTCGACAACGACATCGGCGCGGCCGGATCGACCGGGCTGGGCGAGGCCAATCTCCTGACCTGCGCCAGCTTCCGCATCGTCGAGGCCATGGGCCGGGGCGCCGGCCCCGAGCAGGCCTGCCTCGAGGCCCTCGAGGCGGTCGCGGCCAAGGTCCGGCTCATCCCCCGGCTGCGCGACGCCGACGGCCGGCCGAACTTCGGCCTCGAGTTCTACGCCCTCAGCAAGAAAGGGGAGTTCGGCGCGGCCGGCTTCTTCGAGGGCGGCCGCTACGCCGTCCACGACGGGGTCGAGAACAGGCACCGGGACGCGGCCTACCTGTTCAAACGGCGGCCCGGCCGTCGCCGGGCCGGCGGGGAGCCCCGTCCCGGATGATGATGACCGGATAGCCCTCGTCCGCCAGGCGCCGGGCCAAGGCCTGAGCCTCGGCCTCGGTCGTCTTCACCCGGACCCGGTAGAAGGCGCCGCTTCCCGTATCGAGGCGAACGACGGCGACCCCGGGGCAGGTCCGCTCGAGGCGCCGCTTGACCGCGTAGGCGTTTTCCTGGACCGAGTAGGCGCCGACCTGGATCCAGACCTCGGCCTCCCGCTCCGGACGCGGCGGCGCGGCGGCGCCCAGAGTCTCCAGGCGGACGCGGGCCGTGCCCGGGCCGACGAGGCCCAGGACCCGGGCCGCTGCGTAGGACAGGTCGATGACGCGGCCCGGGACGAAGGGGCCGCGGTCGTTGATGCGGACGACGACCGAGCGGTCGTTGGCCAGGTTCGTCACCATGACGTTCGTGCCGAACGGCAGGGTCCGGTGGGCCGCGGTCATGTCGTTCATGTCGAAGACCTCGCGGCTGGCCGTCGGCCGGCCGTGATAGTCCTGGCCGTACCAGGAAGCGACGCCGGTCTGGACGCCGCCCCGCGGGCCCATGGGCAGACGGGCGCAGGCGACGGAGAGGAGCGCGGCGAGGACGGCCGCGACGGCCGGGGCGCGGGCGGCCCCGTCAGGCAAGGGTCTCCGACAGGCGCTTCTTGAGATAGGCGAATGCCTGGCGCGGCGTCGAGCAGACGCGGAAGAGCTTGAGGTCGTCGGCGCAGATGGCGCCCTTGGCGGCCATCGAGTCGAAATCGATCAGGTCCCGCCAGTAGTCGCCGCCGTAGAGGACGAGGGCCATCTCCCGCTTCGAGATCTTGCTCGTCTGGAGGAGCGTCGCGATCTCGAAGAACTCGTCGAGCGTGCCGAAGCCGCCGGGGAAGGCGATGATCGCCTTGGCCTTGTAGGTCAGCCAGAACTTGCGCATGAAGAAGTAATGGAAGGAGAAGGACAGCTCCGGGGTGATGTAGGGGTTGGACGGCTGGGGCTGGGGGAGGGAGATGTTCATGCCGATCGTCTTGCCGCCGGCCCGGGCCGCGCCCCGGTTGGCCGCCTCCATGATCCCCGGCCCGGCGCCCGTGCAGACGACGAAGTCCTTGCCCTTCGGCGCCTTGACCGAGATGGCCCACCTGGCCAGGAGGTAGGCCAGCTCCTCGGCCTCCCAATAATAACGGTGGAAGGCGGAGGCGGCGTCGGCCGGGTTGGCCTTGGCCGAGCCCAGGAAGAGGATGGTGCTGTTGACCTTGGCCTTGTCGAGGCGCGCCATGGGGCCGAGGTACTCGCTCAGGATCCGGAGCGTCCGGCCTTCCAGGGATTCGATGAAATGAGGGTCGCGGAAGGATTCTTCGGGCATCGGGACCGCCTTTCCGGCCCATTCTACCAGAATCTCTCCCGGGCGCTCAAGGGCGGAAGCGGCCGCCGGCCCTCTTTGACTTCGCGCGGGGGCTCTGTTAAAGTGAGGCGGGAAAGGACGTTCCGATGGACCCTCAACGCATCGACATGGCGGCGCTCGAGTATCCCGGCCGGGTGATCGTCATCGGCGCCGCCCCCTCCGGGCGGGCCGCGGTCGTCTACGCCATCACCGGGCGCTCGCCGTCGAGCCAGGCCCGGAAGCTCGTCCATCGGGACGGCGGCGTGTGGGTCGAGCCGACCGACGAGGCCGCGCTCAAGACGGGGAACGTCGACCTGCTCGTCTATCCCGCCCTCTTGTTCTCGCCGGGCGGCGTCGCCGTCTCGAACGGCAAGCAGACGGCCGACGTCCGCGACTGGCTCCGGCCCGGGCTCGGCCCGGTCCCCATCCTCTCGGCCGCCCTCGCCGGCTGGGACTTCGAGCCGGACGCGCCCATCTTCACGCCGCGGATCAGCGGCTGTCTGGCGGCCTCGGGCGCGGCCCTGGGCGTCGTCCGCCGCGGGCCGTCGGGGGAGACGCTGCGGAGCTTCTTCGAGGTCCGCCTCCGGGCGGGGGAGGGGCGCCTCGTCTCGACCTACGAAGGCCCGAACGCCGACCCGCTGCCGGTCTTCCGGGGCGAGCCGCGCTTCGTCGACCTCGTCGGCTCGACCGCCGCGGAGACGGCGGCGGCGTGCTACGGCGCCCTCGGGCCGGCCGCCGAGGGCAGGGACTTCCGCGTCGCCGTCGCCGTCGTCTTCCTCGATCCGGCCGCGCCGGACAGGTCCGAGGTCCGCGTCATCAACCGGCACGAAAGGACATGACCCCATGAGCGAGCCCGAACGGACGGCCCGGAGCCAGTACCAAGCCAAGGTGCGGGAGGACTTCCCGGAGACCCTGCGCGTCGGCGAGAGCGCGTTCGTCAAGAAGTTCCCGATGCGCTACGGCGAGAATCCCGGCACTCCGGCCGCCTTCTACCAGGAGGTCGGGGCCGAAGGGCCCAACATGGGCCGGATCGAGGTCCTCCAGGAGGGCACCAAGGGCCTGAGCTACATCAACGTCGGGGACATGGACCTGGGCCAGCGGCTGGCCCGCAAGCTCGTCCAGGTCTTCCCGGGACGCCAGGCCTGCGTCATCATCAAGCACGAGATGCCGAGCGGGGTCGCCCTGGGCGACGAGGCCGTGGCCACCTTCGAGAAGGCCTGGGGGTGCGACCCGCTGTCGAACTTCGGCGGCGTCGTCGTCGTCGGCTACCGGGTCACCGCGGCGCTGGCCCGGCTCCTCGCCGAGAGCCCGCGCAACGTCGAGGTCGTCTACGCGCCCGACTTCGCCGCCGATGCCCTGGAGGCCCTGGCCGCCCGCAAGGTCCTGCGCGTCGTCAAGATGGGCGCCGCCCTCGACGCGCCGTCGGTCGACAGCGGCCTCGAGCTCAAGCGCGTGGCCGGGGGGCTGCTCGTCCAGAAGCGCTTCGACTCGAAAATCGTCTCGGCCGAGTCCGTGGACGTCGTCTCCAAGAGGCGGCCCGGCCCCGAGGAGGTGCGGGCGGCCCTCTTCAACTGGACGGTGGCCTGCTTCACCCGGTCCAACGCGGTCGTCATCGGCACGGGGGACAAGACCCACGGCATCGGCTCCGGGCAGCGGAGCCGCGTCGACTCGGCCGAGGACGCGATCCGGCTCTCCCGGCGCGGCTACGGGCCGGAGGGATGCGTCCTCGCCTCCGACGCGTTCATGCCTTTCCCCGACGTCGTCGAGCTGGCCGGAAGGAACGGCATCAGCGCCATCATCTACCCGCTGGGATCGGTCAGGGACCGGGAGGTCATAGACAAGGCCGACGAGCTCGGCCTGGCCATGATCGCCACCCGCAAGCCGGGCGAGGTCGATTCGGAACGCTGCTTCCTGCACCGCTGAGGGCCCCGAGGAGCCGGGATGAGCCGCCGCCTCTTCCTGTTCGCGGTCCACAACCACCAGCCCGTCGGCAACTTCGATCACGTCGTCAAGGCGGCCTTCGACGCCTGCTACCGGCCGTTCCTCGAGGTCCTGGCCGGCCATCCCGGGTTCCGCTTCGCCCTCCACTTCTCCGGACCGCTCTGGGAGCACATGGAGAAGAACGAGAGGGGCTGCTGGGACCTCGTGCGGGAGCTCGCCGGCCGCGGCCAGGTCGAGCTCCTCGGCGGCGGCTTCTACGAGCCGGTCCTGTCCCTCATCCCCGAGGCCGACCGGGCCGGCCAGCTGAGGATGATGAACGACTTCATCCGCGAGAGCTTCGGCCAGCGGCCGCGCGGCCTCTGGCTCACGGAGCGCGTCTGGGAGCCCCATCTCCCCAAGGTCCTGGCCGAGGCCGGCCTCGAATACACGCTCCTCGACGAGGAGCACTTCCGCTGCGCCGGCGTCCGCGACCTCGGCGCGAGCTACATCACCGAGGAGGAGGGCCGGACGCTCCGGGTCTTCCCGGTCGACAAGGCGCTCCGCTACCTCGTCCCGTTCCATCCCCTCGGCGACGTCGACGCCCGGCTGCGGGCCATCCACGACGCCGGGGGGACGGCCATCCTCGGCGACGACGGGGAGAAGTTCGGGCTCTGGCCCGGCACCCGCGCCCGGGTCTACGACGGCGGCTGGCTGCGGTCCTTCTTGGCCCATGTCGAAGACCGGGGCATCCGGACTGTCTCCTTCTCCGAGTTCCTGG
>ERZ795061.5342-NODE-5342-length-10557-cov-5.151781_pt1 | contig 10557 bp, 9 predicted proteins | sample MGYA00375145_ERZ795061 | MGnify/ENA primary metagenome ERZ795061 (study PRJEB30190, sample SAMN05720144) | anaerobic digester metagenome | isolation source: active sludge of municipal wastewater-treating anaerobic digesters | place: USA | collected 2014-12-22 ... | reverse complement strand
TTCGGTTCTTTCCGGCAGGTCTTTGCTTTCTAAGATCAGTGCAGAAGAAAGTGCTTGTCCGTATAAAGCCGAATACCCGCCTGAACTGAAAATAGTTCCTTTAAAAAGAAAAGGATTGAACCGGCCTCTTGTAGCTATGCCCGGCGTGCTGCTGTAAAAGAAATTATTCACCAGGTTTCCATCCATATATATTTTACTCTCTGTTGCCGAGCCTCCTCTTACAAACAAGCCTTCGCTTTCTCCAACCTGCTGTGTGCCCGGCAGTGTTTTAAAAGCACTGGTAACATCACCGTTGGCGCTTGGGGTGGTAACAATATCAATGGCATTCAGAACAGCGCCTTTATTTTTATCACTGGCAACAAATGCCCCTGCGGATATTACAACTGCTTTCAATTCGGTCACCAGTTCTTTAAGAGAAATATTCAGTGTGAGGGAACCTGAACCGGGATTGACCTCCTGCTCAAAGGGCTTAAACCCGATGATGGATGCTTCCAGAACCTGTTTTCCTTTTTCGGTAGTGGTGAAAGAATAATTTCCCAATGAATCGGTTGTAGAACCGTCGTAAGTATTCTTTAAAGTAATGCTTACCCCTGCCAGGGGCCTTCCCTTTGTATCGGAAATTTTTCCCGCTACCCTGGTTTGTGTTTTTGCCTGTAAACCCGTAGCTAAAAGCAGTAAACAAATAACCTTTTTCATCCCTCTAATTTTGACACAAACGTAAAGTAGTTTATATTATAAACCAAATGTTTTAGAAAATAAATTTTTTCCGTTCTCATGTAAGTTGCAATATCCCGAATTCAGATATGGATTTAAACAGTTGGTTATCATACTACTTAGGCGCATGCCAATAGGCTACTCTACCCTGTTAGTAAGGGGCATAACTTATCAACATCGGCCAAAATTTATTTTTTTATGTGGCCGCAATTTGTAATTTAGCAACAGAATTTAATGGGTTAGTAAGTACAAAGGGTCAGCAGAAATGTTGACCCTTTTACTTTTCCGGAACCGGCAGATTTATATATTCTCCGAAATAAATTAAAGCCAGTATCTCTCTCTTCACTTATATAATTATACCCTGGGTATTTTCTGCTTTACGGATGAGGTAATTGATTTTTCATTCTTCTTTTTCCAGTTTACATTTAGGGCATGAGCAAGACCAAATCCGCCTTTTTTTGCCAGAGCTGTGGATACGAAAGCGCCAAATGGCTGGGCAAGTGTCCGTCCTGCAACAGCTGGAATACCTTTGTTGAAGAGATCGTTGTTAAAGGATCCGACAAAAAAGAAAAGGACCCCTGGCAGGACTATACCGGGAATGGGAAACTAAAGACCATCTCCATCAACGATGTAAGCAGTGCCGAAGAGAAAAGGATCATTACCACCGATGCCGAATTGAACAGGGTGCTGGGCGGAGGAATTGTATTAGGAAGCATTGTGTTGGTTGCCGGCGAACCTGGTATCGGTAAATCAACCCTGTTTCTGCAAAATGGTTTGCAATTGACCGACATCATTACACTATATATAAGCGGAGAAGAAAGCGAACAGCAGATAAAGATGAGGGCAGACCGCATCGGGTTTAAAAGCGATAATTTTTACCTGCTTACCGAAACCAGTACACAAACCATTTTCCAGGAGATAAAAAAATTAAAGCCGCAGCTGGTTATTGTAGACTCCATTCAAACGCTTCAATCTCCTTTTGTAGAAAGCGGCCCGGGCAGCATAAGCCAGATACGGGAATGTGCCGCCGAACTTCAGCGCTTTGCCAAAGAAACCAACACACCGGTTTTCCTCATCGGGCATATCACCAAAGACGGAACCATTGCCGGACCAAAGATCCTGGAACACATGGTAGATACCGTACTTCAGTTTGAAGGCGACCGCCATTATACCTACCGCATATTACGTACGCTGAAGAACCGCTTTGGCTCCACATCCGAACTGGGCATATATGAAATGACCGATGCAGGCATGAGAGCCGTAAGCAATCCCTCCGAAATTTTAATAACACAAAAAGAAGAACAGCTAAGCGGCATTGCCATTGCAGCAACCATGGAAGGACTTCGTCCGCTGCTGGTGGAAGGACAGGCATTGGTTACACAGAGTGTGTATGGAACCCCGCAGCGAACGGTGAGTGGTTTCGACCTGCGTCGTTTACAATTACTTTTGGCCGTACTGGAAAAAAGAGGTGGCTTTCATTTTGGCGTCAAAGACGTATTCATCAATATTGCCGGCGGATTGAAAGCAGAAGATCCATCTATCGACCTGGCCATCGTAAGCGCTTTACTGAGCAGTTATGAAGACGTTCCCATCAGCCAGAAATACTGCTTTGCCGGAGAAGTGGGACTGAGTGGAGAGATACGGGCTGTTAACCGCATTGAACAACGCATTGCCGAAGCAGAAAAACTGGGTTTTGAAAAGATCATCCTCAGCAAGTATAACCTTTCGCATAAACAACCGGGCAGATCCAAATTCAATATTGAAGTGGTTCCCTTAAGTAAGGTAGAGGAGCTGTACCAGTACCTGTTTTAACGCATTGAAACAAGCCATGATCGCAGCGGCCAGAAATATTATCAGCAGTACCCTGCATCTTTTTTATCCGCATACCTGTACCGGCTGCGGTTCCGATCTTTTAAAAGAAGACAACCTGCTTTGCCTTCGCTGTATCCATTCTTTACCCCACACTAATTTTGCAGGTATGGCAGGCAACCCGGTTGAAAAATACTTTTGGGGAAGGCTCCCCATTGAAGCGGCTCATAGTGAATTTTATTTTGCCAAGGAATTCCTGGTACAGCAACTCATTCATGAACTAAAGTATAAGGGCAATACACAGATCGGATCTTACCTGGGCGAACTCATGGGTAAGAGCCTGCTCAACAGCGATCGTTTCAGCGGGATTGACGCCCTTATACCTTTACCTCTTTATGCCGACAAAGAGCATAAACGGGGCTATAACCAGGCAGCGATCATCTGCAACGGCATGTCTTCTGTAATGAATGTGCCGGTAGTGAATAATGCTGTTATCCGTCAACACGCCACCGAAACACAAACCCGTAAGCACCGTACCGAGCGTTGGGAGAATGTAAAAGAAAGTTTCAGGGTGGTAACGGAAAACACATTGGCAAACAAACATCTGTTGCTGGTGGATGATGTAGTGACCACTGGTGCCACATTAGAAGCGTGCGGCGCTGTAATGATACAGGCAGGAAATGTAAAGCTGAGCATCGCTACCCTGGCCTATGCACCTAAATAGAATAAACCATACAAAGCTGAAATACAACTAATAAAACTGTTGTCAAATAAGTATAAATTTGAACAATGAAGAAACGGAATTTCCTTTTTTGCCTTTTGCTTTTTACGCTTTGCCTTTTGCTGGCTTCCTGCAAAAAAGATTCCTTCATCAACAGTGCCGATGCATTGCTCCGCACCAGTACCGACAGTTTAAAATACGACACGGTTTTTACCAGCACCGGCTCCATCACCAGGTCGTTCAAGATCATCAATGAGAATAACCAGAAACTGCGCTTAAGTAAAGTAAAACTGATGGGTGGCACAGCCTCTTCTTTTAAAATGAATGTAGACGGCATGGCCACAACGGAAGCCAGTAACCTCGACATTGAAGCCAACGACAGCATTTATGTATTTGTATCTGTTACCATCAATCCAAACGCTACCAACCTTCCCTTTATAGTAAGCGACAGCATCCTTATAAATTATAATGGCAACAGCCGGTATATTCAGTTACAGGCTTTTGGTCAAAATGCAAATTTCCTGCGCAACCGGGTGATCACAGGTAATATAACCTGGACAAACAACCTGCCCTATGTGATCCTGGGAAGTATCCGCATTGATACAACCGCCTCCCTCACTATTCAGCCCGGCTGCAGGATATATTCCCATGCCGATGCACCCTTTATTGTAGACGGCACTCTAATCGTGAACGGAACCAAAACAGATAACGTGATTTTTACCGGCGACCGGCTGGATGATCCATACAAAGACCTTCCCGCAAGCTGGCCCGGTATTTACTTCCGGGGCAACAGCAAGGATAACATAATGACCTTTGCCGTGGTAAAAAATGCATACCAGGCCATTGTTAGCGAAAAACCTTCCATCAATGCAAATCCAAAACTGGTGCTGCACCAATGTATTGTTGACAATGCCTATGATGTTGGAATATTTTGCGTAAACAGCAGCCTGCTGGCCGACAACAGCTTGGTAAGCAACTGCGGCAATAACGTAGTGCTCAGCTATGGCGGCAATTACAATTTTACTCACTGCACCGTGGCCACTTTTTCAACCAATTATATTTTACATAAAAACCCGGTGCTGAATGTAAGCAACTTCGCTTTTCAAAATGGTGTAACCGTTACTTCAGACCTCAATGCCGTTTTCCGCAATAACATTTTCTGGGGCGATGAAGGCTTTGTTACCAATGAAGCCATCGTGAATAAACAAGGCGCCAACGCCTTCAATGTGCTGTTCGAAAAAAATCTTTACCGGGTGGCAAGCGATCCGGCCAACAGCACCCTTGCTTCCAACATAAAAAACCAAAATCCTTCCTTCGACAGTATTGATGTAAGCAAAAGGATCTTCGATTTCAGGATAACTAAGAACACTACGGCCCCGGGTATCAATACCGGTATGGCAACCGGTTTCCCTAAAGACCTGGATGACAGGAACCGCAGTGTGGGCCTGCCCGACATGGGTTGCTACGAAAAACAATAGCCGTTCATCAATCTGTATTTATTGCTGGCAGGGAATTACTTAATTTTATTCTCCCTTATACATTCCTTAACCTGAACAAAAACATCTTTCATCCGTTATAATTAAAACATTTAAGTATGATCAAGCTATTGGCAATTACCCTTGCTTTTCTTTTCCCGGGTACACAGATCAACCCGGTCGCAAAATCCATCTATGATTTTAAAGTGGAGGCACTGGAAGGAGGATCGATCGATTTTGCTGCTTTTAAAGGCAAGAAGATACTTATTGTAAACACCGCCAGCAAATGCGGCTATACCCCGCAGTATGAAGAGCTGGAGAAATTATACGAAACCTACAAAAACAAACTGGTGATCGTTGGTTTCCCCGCCAATAATTTCGGCGGACAGGAGCCCGGCACCAATGCCGAGATAAAAGAATTCTGCAAAAAGAACTATGGTGTAACCTTCCCCATGGCAGCCAAGATCTCAGTGAAAGGCGATGACATGGCGCCTATTTACCAATGGCTTTGCAACAAAGCCGAGAACGGCGTAATGGATGCCGAGATAAAATGGAACTTCGGTAAATTCCTGCTGGATGAAAAAGGAAACCTGGTTGCTTACTTCCCCAGCAAGGTAAAACCCATGAGCGAAGAGATCACCAGCAAACTTTAAAACATGATCAAACCGCTGGTATTTTTCTCCTTCTTTTTTTCAGGAACTGTTTTTCCCTGCACAACAGTTCAGGCACAAACCAGAGCCATCTACGATTTTAAAGTGGAAGGATTGAATGGAGACACCATCGATTTCGCCGCTTTCAAAGGAAAGAAGATACTCATCGTTAATACCGCCAGCAAATGCGGCTTTACGCCCCAATACGAAGGGCTGGAGCAATTGTATGAGAAATATAAAGACAAACTGGTGATCATTGGTTTTCCGGCAAACAATTTCTTCTCCCAGGAACCCGGCAGCAACGAAACCATTGCCGCATTCTGCAAAAAGAATTACGGCGTTACTTTTCCCATGGCAGCTAAAATTTCTGTAAAAGGAAAGAACACAGCAGCTATCTATCGCTGGCTTTGCAATAAAGAAGAGAATGGTGTATTGAATGCCAAAATAACCTGGAACTTCAATAAGTTTTTACTGGATGAAAATGGAAAGCTGGTTGAACATTTCACAAGTAAAGTGAAGCCGATGAGTGAGGAGATTGTACGTAAACTATAAGCAACTTCTTTTTAAGATGAGAAGATATCTTCTTTCAGCATTGGCAGTTCTCATTACAGCAGTAGCCGCAGCACAAATTCCTAAAAGCGGTACGTACATTTATAGTTATTGCGATATAGAATACAATAAATGCCTGAGCAAGTGTAAAGTGACCATCAAAGGCAATAAGGTCTGGGTTTATGCTCCCTCCGGTCTTACAGGAATAAAAGAAGGAGAACTTTTTGAAAAAGGGGAACTGTATAAACATGCGTCGGGCAAATGGACAATCGTTCATTCTGAAAAAGACAAAATATCTATAAAGAGTATTGATGCCGACCTTTTCCTTTGGGTAGATTTTAAAAAAAGACAGTTTTGGGCTTTTTGAATTGGTAAATACTCATCCGGTCTCTGACCGGGATGCACTTGTTCAGAGTTTCCAACTCAACCACATCAACTATCTTTGCCCCATGCAATTTCAATCCATCACCGGCCAAAAAGCAACCAAGGAACAACTGGTTCAGATGGTACAGCACAACCGGCTGAGCCATGCCCTGTTATTCTTAGGCAAAGAAGGCAGCGGCGCCCTGCAACTGGCATTGGCATTTGCACAATACATCACCTGCACCCCCCAAGCCCCTGAAGGGGGCTTGTTTACAGCCTTTGAATCAGAAGCAGAAAACTCCGGTTCCCCTTTAGGGGTTAGGGGCAGCGACTCCTGCGGCACCTGCCCTTCCTGCAAAAAAGCAAACGAACTCATTCATCCCGACATCCATTTCTCTTACCCGGTCATTCCCCGTAAATCGGGCGATAAACCCATCAGTACCGATTATATAAAAGAGTGGCGGGAGTTCATCGCAACAAATCCTTACGGCAATGTGTACGACTGGCTGCAGTTCATCGGCGCCGAAAACAAGCAGGGAAACATCACCGCACATGAATGCAACGATATCATCCGGAAGCTAAACCTGAAAAGTTTTGAGAGCGAATACAAGATCCTCATCATGTGGCTGCCCGAATTTTTAGGTAAGGAAGGAAATAAATTATTAAAGCTTATTGAGGAGCCGCCGCCAAATACCCTGTTCATTCTTGTTGCGGAGAATGAAGACTTAATTCTTCCTACTATTTTATCAAGAACACAGCTGGTAAAAGTCCCAATGCTGAGTAAACTGGATGTGGAGGCGGCCCTGGAATTAAAAGAAGGTGTGAACATGGAAAAAGCCCGGCAGGTGGCTGCTGTTACCGAAGGCAATTTCAGGGAAGCATTACAATTATTGCAACATGCCGATGACGATTGGGAAGCGATGCTCCGGGAGTGGCTCAATGCCGTTATACGAACAGGCCCCGTTGCCCAGGTAAAATGGATCGACGATACGGCTAAACTGGGAAGGGAAAAACAGAAGCAATTCCTTAAATACTTCATTCATTTATTAGAGCAGGCCATCCGGATACGGACCATCGGGCCAACAGACAACGACCAATGGTCAACCGATTACGACTTTGCCCTTCGCTTAAATAAGATCTGTTCCATAGAGCAACAGGAGGCCATTATCACCGAATTAGATAAAGCCAGCTACTATATTGAGCGGAATGCCAACGCCAAAATGCTTTTTCATGCCCTTTCTATACGCTTGTATCATATTATTAACAACAAATCATTAATTTTGGTGAATTGAGGAATTTGACCCGGGGTACAGGAATTACTGATTTGAGTTGATATTCGTGTATTATATATTTTGATACCAGCATTTTCAACAATACCAAGCATCGTTGTGTCACTCTCTTGTACGATATACCATTACGGAACATTTTCTGTATCGTAAAAATAGTGCAAGACCATTGCGGAAAGATCGCCGGAAACTCGAAGCTTATAGTAATTCTCCACGGTTCTTAATTCTTCATTCCTAATTATTCATTTTTAATTCTTCTCTATATGGGATGTGGAAGTTGCGGAACATCTAAAGACGGGGCGCCATCGGGCTGCCAAAGCCACGGAAATTGTTCCACCGGAGGTTGTAACCGCATGAATGTGCACGACTGGCTGGCAAACCTGCCTTTCAGCGACCCCGAAAGCGGTTGCCGCATTGTGGAAGTAAGTTTCAACAACGGAAGCCGTAAAGACTTTTTCCGGAACGTTACCCTGCAACAATTTGTAAAAGGCGATATGGTTGCCGTGGAAGGCGTGAACGGTTTCGACGTGGGTATGATCAACATCACCGGCGAACTGGTTCGCCTGCAGTTGAAGAAGAACAAGATGGACGAAAAAAGTGCGGATATAAAGAAAGTGCTGCGCCGTGCCAACGATACCGACATTTCAAAAATGCTGGAAACAAAATCAAGGGAAGCACAGGTACTCATCCGCAGCCGTGCCATTGCCCGCCAGCTAAAGCTGGAATTGAAAATGGCCGAAGTGGAGATACAGGCCGATGGCCGCAAAGCCACTTTCTTCTACATTGCCGATGACCGGGTTGATTTTCGTGAACTGATAAAATTATACGCAGCCGAATTCAAAGTAAAAGTAGAAATGCGCCAGATAGGTGCAAGGCAGGAAGCCGGAAAAGTAGGCGGCATTGGCAGTTGCGGGCGTGAGCTTTGCTGCAGCAGCTGGCTCACCGATTTCAAAAGCGTGAACACCAATGCAGCCCGCTACCAGAACTTAAGCATCAACCAAAGTAAATTAAGCGGTCAGTGTGGCCGGTTGAAATGCTGTTTGAATTACGAACTGGATACCTATATGGATGCTCTTCGTTTCTTCCCGGATGATGCTGATAATATTGAGATAGCAACAAGCCGTGCCTACCTGGTTAAGAAAGATATCTTCCGCAACCTGATGTGGTACAGTATGCCCGACAGTAACAAACAATATCCACTCACCATTGAACGGGTTAAAAAGATAAAAGAGCTGAACAGGCAGGGCATAAAACCCGAAAGCCTGGAGCCGGTGGAAGTGACAAGTAATAAGCCAAAAGAAATTGAACCCGTTTATGCCGATGTGGTTGGCCAGATCAGTTTAAAGAGCCTGGAAAAAACAAGCCGCAAAAGAAGAGACCTGGAGAAAAGAAAAGATCAGCCACGTGGACCCAGGCAGGATCGTGGAGGCCAGGGCCAGCAACCAAAACAAGGCGGTGGCCAACAGGGCCGGCCCGGTAGCGGTGGCAGGCCACAACAATCAGGCGGGGGACAGCAGAACCGTAACCGCAATAATCCAAACAGGCAACAGGGACAAAACCGCAATCCAAACCAGCAACAAAGAAATCAGAACCCAGGCAATAAACCCGGGGATAAAAAATAACGAAGCTTTAAAATTAACGTCGGGTTTTCCATCCGGCGTTTTTTATTTTTGCTGAATAATTGCATACATGTCAATACAGGTAGATAATCTTACAAAACTTTACGGTACACAAAAAGCGGTGGATGGTATATCTTTTAAAGTAGGTAAAGGAGAGATCGTTGGTTTCCTGGGGCCCAATGGCGCCGGCAAATCAACCACCATGAAGATCATCACCGGTTACCTGCAGGCAGACGGAGGCAAGGCTGAAGTATGTGGCCAACAAGTAATGGATAACAGCAATGAAACAAAAAAGAAAGTAGGATACTTACCGGAAGCCAACCCGCTTTACTACGATATGTATGTTAGGGAATACCTCGACTTCATCACCAATGTTCATACCGTATCAAATAAAAAGCAAAAGATAGAAGAAGTGATCGGCCAGGTAGGCTTGACCATTGAAGCCAATAAAAAGATCGGCCAGTTAAGTAAAGGATACAAACAACGGGTTGGATTGGCTGCCGCATTGATTCATGATCCCGAAGTGCTGATACTGGATGAGCCCACCAGCGGCCTCGATCCCAACCAGATCGTTGAAATACGGGAAGTGATAAAAAAACTGGGTAAAGAAAAAACGGTTCTGTTCTCCTCGCATATCCTGCAGGAAGTACAGGCCATCTGCGACCGGGTGATCATTATCAACCGGGGAAAGATCGTGGCAGACGATAGTTTAAGCAACCTGCAAAAAAGTAAAACCGGTGAGCATGTTGTACTGGTGGAGTTTAAAGAAAGTATTTCGGTTGACAGGTTAACAGGTTTAAAAGCGGTTACAAACATAGAACAACTTCAAACCTTAAACTTCAAACTTCAAACGGGCGATCCCGAATCTGTTCGCAAACAATTACTGGAATTGAGTTTGCAGAATAATTGGAACATTGTTTCTTTGCAAACCGAGAGCAACAGCCTGGAAGAAGTGTTCCGTTCATTAACGAATCAACCAATAAACTAATTAACTAATTAACCAATTAACGAATCATGAGTTACATCGCCTCCATCCATGCCCGCCAGATATTAGACAGCCGCGGCAATCCAACTGTAGAAGTAGATATTCTTACTGAGAACGAACACCTCGGCCGTGCTGCCGTACCAAGTGGTGCCAGCACAGGCATTCATGAAGCGGTTGAATTAAGAGACGGCAACAAAAAACTGTATGGGGGAAAGAGCGTGCTTAAAGCAGTTAAGAATGTAAATACCATTCTTGCTGATAATTTACTGGGATGGGATGTAGCCGATCAAACCGGTATTGACGCCATGATGCTGGCCCTTGATGGTACAGCTAATAAAGGCAAACTGGGCGCCAATGCAATTCTTGCTGTAAGTATGGCTGTTGCC
>ERZ795061.5337-NODE-5337-length-10561-cov-6.221302_pt1 | contig 10561 bp, 13 predicted proteins | sample MGYA00375145_ERZ795061 | MGnify/ENA primary metagenome ERZ795061 (study PRJEB30190, sample SAMN05720144) | anaerobic digester metagenome | isolation source: active sludge of municipal wastewater-treating anaerobic digesters | place: USA | collected 2014-12-22 ... | reverse complement strand
GTTCGTCGCGCCGGTTGAGCACGCGCGACACGGTGGCCTTGGACACGCCGGCCTCCCGGGCGACGTCGTCGATCGTCGTGCGGCCAGACCCCGGCGCGGCGCGTGTCGAGGCAGGGGGCGGTGAGGCGGGCATGGTGGACCGACTCTACCTGAGGTTGAAACTGGTTTCACGTCCTGCAGGAGGACGTTGCGGTCCGGCCATCGCCCGCCGTGACGGCCCTTTCCGGGCGGGCCCGGAAGGCCTCAGTGATCCTCGAAACGGCCGTGCGTGTCTTCGGCCAGCGCGCCGGTGTCGGGGTCGACCCAGTCGGCCAGGCCGAGGTCGCGCTCGGCTTCGGCCAGGGTCTCGCCGGGCTCGATGGCGTCGTCGGAGGCGCTTTCCATGTCGGCCAGGGCCTCTGCGGCGCTCGCGAAGGGGCCGAACTGCTGGCGCCCGTCGGGGGCGACCCAGTAGTAGCCGTCGGGGTGCTGCACGAGCACGTCGCTGCCGGGCAGGGACAGGTCGATCGACGCGACGTCGTCGGTCGTGGGGTCCGGCGGCTCGGCCAAGGCCTTCTGCAGCGACATCATCCTGGGTCTCCAAGTTCGGCGTGATCATGGTACGCCCGCGACCGGGCGCCAGGGCTTGCCCTGTCGCAACAGATGGCTTCCAGGGTCGGCGCGGCCGGGCTGGCGCGCGTTGGGGTGCTACCGTGCGCCGCACGAACCGACCCCTGGAGAGCCCCCGCCCATGACCGCCCCCTCCTCTGCCGCGTCGCGACTCGGCGGCGCTCTGCTGCTGGCCGCCGTCGCGCTGCTCGCCGCCGCCTGCGCCGCGCTGCCGGGGCGCGACGATCCACGCGTCACCGTCGTCGGCGTCGAGCCGCTGCCCGGCCAGGGCCTCGAACTGCGCTTCGCGGTCAAGCTGCGCGTGCAGAACCCGAACGACACGCCGATCGAGTACGACGGCGTCGCGATCGACCTCGACCTGAACGGCAAGGGCCTGGCCACCGGCGTCAGCCCCGAGCGCGGCACCGTGCCGCGCTTCGGCGAGGCGGTGTTCGCGGTGCCGGTGACCGTCTCGGCCCTGGCGGCGGTGCGCCAGGCGCTGGCGCTGGCCGATGGCCGGCTGCCCGAGAAGATCCCGTTCGTGCTGCGCGGCAAGCTCGCCGGTGGCGTGTTCGGCACACTGCGTTTCACCGACCAGGGCACGCTCGCGCTGCCGCGCGGCTTCGCCGCCGCCAACTGATCAGCGATCGCCCAGCCAGGCGCGCACTTCGGCCAGGACCCAGCCGGGCGCGTCCAGCGGCAGGTCGTGGCCGGCCTCGGGATGCACGGCGAGCGGGACGCCCCAGGCCGCGGCCAGGGCCCGCGAGCAGCGCGGGTCGACGAGCGCGTCGCGACCGCCCGCGAGCAGCAGCAGCGGCACCGCCGGTGCACGCGGCGGACCGCGAAAGCGCGCCGCCGCCACGAGCTGGCGCAGCGCGTTGCGCGGGGCCACCGGCGCGTCACGGCGCCACGCGGCCCACACCGGTGCGAGCGTTGCCGGGGCGAGCCGGCTCGTCAGGCGCAGCACGGTGCGTTCGGCCCGCAGCGCATCGCCCGGCCCGAGCGCCAGTCCGGCGAGCGCCGACCAGGCCGTCGGCCGCAGCCGCTGCCACAGGGGCGCATACGGCCGCAGGCTGCAGCTGACCAGCACGGCGGCCTCGACCTCGTCCGGGTGCGCCACGGCCCAGGCCGTCGCGACCATGCCGCCCATCGACAGGCCGAACAGCCGGAACGGCGGCACCTGCCCCTGGCGCGCCAGGTCGGCGCGCAGCGCCGCGAGCAGGCCCTCGATGCGCGCCGGGCTCGGCTCCAGGCGGCGAGTGCCGTTGCCCGGCAGGTCGGGCGTGAGCACCACCGCGCCGGGGAAGGCCTCGCGCCAGGCGGCCGCGAAGCCACCCCAGTGGCGTGCGTCGCGCGTCAGCCCGCGCAGCAGGACCCAGCGGGCGCCGCCGCCGGTGCGCAACCGCGGGACATTCCAAGGGTCGTCCGCCACGCTCACGGCCGCTGCCCGCGGTACCAGCGGTCGAGGGCGCGCTCGTGCTGCTGCGCGCGCGCGGTGGGCGTCGGGCACCAGCGCGCGTGGCCGATCGCCGCGCGCACCAGGAAGTCGAACCAGGGCGCATGGCGGCGCAGCACGCGCTGCTCGCGGTGCGCCACCTGCGGGTTGAACAGCCCGTGGCGCGACAGCAGCTGGCGCGGGTTCTTGCGCACCCACAGCCACGAGCCCATCTCGAGCGTCAGCGGCACGAAGACCGAGCCCGGCGCGGCGCGGGCGACGAGGTGGTCCCAGAGGTCGCCGTGGGTCAGGTACTGGCGGCTCTGCGGCTCGATCACGTAGCGGTGCTGCGGGTGGCTGGCCTCGAAGATCGCCGCGAGCGCGTGGACCTCGGCCAGCCACGGGAACGGCCGCGCGGTGTGGGCGTACGGGAACCAGAGGCGGTCGACCAGGCCGAAGCCGGAGTGGCAGTCGAGCGCCAAGCTGAAGGGCCGGCCCAGCAGTTCCGATTCGACCAGCCCGCACAGTGCCTGCGCCTCGGCCTCCATCGGCGCGCCGGCGGCGCCGCGGTACCACGGCAGGCGTGGCCCGAGACGCTGGCCGCCGACCAGGGCGAGCGCGCGTTCGGCGTCCACCGGCGCGTTGCGCATCAGGTCGACGCCGTTCGGGTTGGCACGCGTGCCGCGCCAGGTGCCGCCGGGGTTGACCAGCGGCATGAACACCAGCCGCACCGACTCGAGCTGGCGGTGCAGCGTGTCGTCCCAGGCGAGGCGACTGACGAGGCTGCGCAGCCAGGCGATCACGACCGCGGCGCCGATGCGCTCCAGGCCGTGCACGCCGCCGAAGAAGCCCACCGCCGGCACGCCGGGGTCCGGATTGCCCAGGCACATCGCCAGCACCGGGAAGCGCCGGGCGCCGCAGTCCACCGTGCACAGCTGGCGGGTCTGGAGCGCCGGCCCGGCTTCGGCGGCCAGCGCGCGCAGCGCGGCCAGTTCGGGCAGGTCGTCGTCGAGGAATTCGTCGTCGGGCGGGTTCGGGTCCACACCGTGCAGGGCTGGGGGCGAGCTTTGCATCCTGGCACGCGAGTGTGGCAACCGCGTGTCACGCCGGGGTCATCGACCCGTCACGCCGCGCCGCTACGGTGGGCGGATCCGCCTCCCCGCCGAAACGCCATGCCGACCCCCCTGCCCCGATTCGACCCGATCGCCTGGCTCGCCATCACCGTTGCGTGCCTGCAGGGCGTGGCCGAGTTCGTCGCGCTGTGGCGCTCGCGCCGCCTGCGGCGCTGACGGTCGCGCCGTCAGGCGCGGGCATGGCGCGCGATGCAGCGCGCGAACTGCGGCGCCGCGGTGCGCTGCAGGGCACGCAGCAGCGCGTGTCCGGCGCCCTGCGCGGCCAGGGTGTGGTGGCGCTCGCACAGGTCGGCCTGCATGCGCACGAGCAAGTGAGCGGTGACTTCGGCGTCGGCCAACGCGCGGTGGGCGCGGTCGGCCGTGGGCAGGCGGTGCAGCGAGGCCAGCGTCCCCAGGCGGTGGTTCGGCGCCTGCGGATAGAGCCGCCGCGCCAGCAGCAGCGTGCAGGCGAACTCGTGCGCCGGGTCGGGCTCGCAGCCGGCGAGCGCGGCCTCGGCCTGCCAGAAGCCGCGGTCGAAGGCGGCGTTGTGCGCCACCAGCGGGCAACCGCGCGTGAAACGCATGACCTCGTGCATCACCGCACGCGCCGGCGGGGCGCCGGCGAGCATGGCGTTGCCGATGCCCGTCAGGCGCTCGATGAAGGGCGGCACCCAGGCGCCGCTGTTCATCAGGCTCTGGAAGCGCCCGACGACGCGCCCGTCCTCGACGAGCACGGCAGCGACCTCGGTGGCGCGCGCCCCCTGCGACGGCGACAGGCCGGTGGTCTCGAAGTCGATGACGGCGATCGTTTCCATGCGCTCCACATTGTCACCGTGCCGGCGTTGACATCGCGGCGGCGATGCGCGTTGAATCGGCCTTCATGAACGCGTGATGGAGCGCACGATGAGCCATCTGCCTGGAAAGTTCGTCTGGTTCGAGCATGTCTCGGCCGACACCGCCGCGGCGGCCCGCTTCTACGTACGACTGCTCGGCTGGCGGGTCGACGCCGTGCCCGTGGGCGACGAGACCTACCGCATGATCATGAACGGCGAGGCCGGCATCGGCGGCTTTCGCACCGCCGCCCCCGGGCTGCCGGGCCAGTGGGTGTCGTACCTGTCGGTGCCCGACGTCGATGCGGCCTTCGCCGCCGCCATCGCCGCCGGCGCCGACGCGCGCATGGCGCCCACCGACTTCGGCCCCGTGGGGCGCGGCGCGACGATCACCGACCCCACCGGCGCGAGCCTCGCGCTGTGGCGCGGCGCGCAGGGCGACCGGCCCGACGCCGAGAGCACGCCGCTGGGCGACTGGTACTGGAACGAACTCGTCACGCCCGACGAGACCATCGCGCTCGGCTTCTACGAGGCCGTGTTCGGCTACACGCACGACAGCATGGACATGGGCGCGCAAGGCACCTACTACCTGCTGATGCACGACGGCAAGATGCGCGCCGGCCTGTCGCGCGCGCCCGACGGCACGCCGCCGATGTGGCTGCCCTACATCCACGTGGCCGACGCCGATGCCCTGGCGGCCCTGGCGCCGACGCTCGGCGCCCAGGTCGCGGTGCCGCCCACCGACGTGCCCGGCGTCGGCCGTTTCACGATGCTGATCGACCCCTTCGGCGCATCGATCGCGCTGATGCGCTCGAACCCGCGGGCATAGGCCCGCGCCGCGGTGGGCGCGGTCGCTGGCCGTACCATCGGCCCATGGTGGTGATTCCAGGGTATTCGTACTGGGCCTTCGTCACGCGGCTGGGCGAGGCGCAGATCCTGCTGCCGGCGGCGCTGGCCGCCTTGCTGTGGCTGCTGCGGCGCGACGAAGGTCGGCGCCTGGCGGCGTGGTGGGTCGCGCTGCTGTCGCTGGCCGTGGCGCTGACGACCGCGAGCAAGGTCGCGTTCATCGGCTTCGGCTGGGGCATCCCGGAGATCAACTTCACCGGGGTCTCGGGCCACGCGATGTTCGCGGCCGCGGTCTATCCGCTGCTGTTCGGCACGCTGGCCGGTGCGCTGCCGCCGGCCGGTCGCCGCGCCGCGTTGCTGGCCGGCTGCGCGCTCGCGCTGCTCGTGGGCGTGTCGCGGGCGGTGATCGGCGTGCATTCGTGGTCGGAGGTCGTCGCCGGCCTGGCCGTGGGCGGCGCCGTCAGCGGCGTGGCGCTCGCGCTGGCGCGGCTGCCGCGCACGACCCTCGGCCTGGCGGTGCCCGCCGCCGTCGCGCTGTGGCTCGCGCTGACGCCGGTGCACGCGCCGGCCTCGCGCACGCACGACTGGGTGACGGCGCTGTCGCTGAAGGTCTCGGGGCGACCGGTGCCGTACACGCGCCGCGAGATGCTGCGCGAGTGGCGCGCGCGCCAGGCGCTGCGACTGGGCCGGTCCGACGACGATTGCCGCCGATGTGCACCAACTACCGCCCGACCGCCCGCGACCTGATCGCGCAGCGCCTGCACGTGGCGGACCCCGGCTTCGACTGGGAGGCCGAGGTCTGGCCCGGCCACGCCGCGCCGCTGCTGCGCGTGCGCGACGGCCGGCGCGAGCTGCTCAAGGCGTGCTTCGGGCTGGTCCCGCACTGGTCGCCCGACACGAAGATCGCGCGCATGACCTACAACGCGCGCAGCGAGACGGTCGCCGAGAAGCCCAGCTACCGCCAGCCCTGGGCGCGTCGCCATTTCGGCCTGGTGCCGATGGACGCGTTCTACGAGCCGAACCATGAGAGCGGCAAGGCGGTGCGCTGGCGCATCGAACGCGCCGACGGGGCGCCCTTCCTGGTCGCCGCGCTGTGGGACCGCTGGGTCGCGCGGCCCACCGGCGAGATCGTCTGGTCGTTCTCGATGCTCACGATCAACGCCGACGCGCACCCGCTGATGCAGCGCTTCCACAAGCCGGGCGACGAGAAACGCAGCCTGGTGGTCGTCGACGAGGCGCGCGCCGACGCGTGGCTGTGCGCCGCTGACGGCGACGCGGCGCGCGCGCTGCTGCTGCCCTTCGACGCGGCGGCGTTCACGGCGCGCGCCGAGCCGCTGCCGCCGCGCGTGCGCAAGCCGGGGTGACGGCCGCGTCATGCCGTGGCCGGGGCCGGCCATGCAAACGCGGCATGGGGAATGGTGAATAACTCGGCCGGCCCGCGCCTACAGTGCTCACGCACGCGGCTGGCTGCGCCGCACAACCCCTCCGGAGACCCCCGCATGAGCAACCTGTCGTACGTCACGCCCACCGCCACCAGTCCGTGGCACACCTACCTCGCACAGGTCGACCGCGTCATCCCCTACCTCGGGCCGCTGGCCCGCTGGGCCGAGACGCTGAAGCACCCGAAGCGTTCGCTGATCGTCGACGTGCCGATCGAGATGGACGATGGCAGCGTGCGCCACTTCGAGGGCTTCCGCGTGCAGCACAACCTGTCGCGCGGCCCGGGCAAGGGCGGCGTGCGCTACCACCCGGACGTGACGCTGGACGAGGTGATGGCGCTGGCCGCCTGGATGACGGTGAAGAACGCCGCGGTGAACCTGCCCTACGGCGGCGCCAAGGGCGGCATCCGCGTCGACCCGAAGCTGCTCTCGATCAAGGAGCTCGAGCGCATGACGCGACGCTACACCAGCGAGATCGGCATCATCATCGGCCCGCATTCGGACATTCCGGCGCCCGACGTGAACACCAACCCGCAGATCATGGCGTGGATGATGGACACGTACTCGATGAACACCGGCACCACCGCCACCGGCGTGGTCACCGGCAAGCCGATCCACCTGGGCGGCTCGCTCGGCCGCGTCAAGGCCACCGGCCGCGGCGTGTTCGTCACCGGCCGCGAGGCGGCGCGGCGCATCGGCCTGAAGCTCGACGGCGCGCGCGTCGCGGTGCAGGGCATGGGCAACGTGGGCGGCGCGGCGGCCGAGCTCTTCGTGCAGGCCGGCGCGACGCTCGTGGCGGTGCAGGACCACACCGGCACGCTCGCCAACCCGAAGGGCTTCGACATCGCCGACACGATGGCGGTGCTCAAGCGCGACGGCGGCATCGCCAACTACGGCGGTGCCGAACGCATCGACCCCGAGGCCTTCTGGGACGTCGACTGCGACATCCTGATCCCCGCCGCGCTCGAAGGCCAGATCACCCCCGAGCGTGCGAACCGCATCAAGGCCAAGCTGGTGCTCGAGGGTGCGAACGGCCCGACGCTGCCGGAGGCCGACGACGCGCTCGCCGAGCGCGGCATCCTGGTCGTGCCCGACGTGATCTGCAATGCCGGTGGCGTCACCGTCAGTTATTTCGAGTGGGTGCAGGACTTCAGCAGCTTCTTCTGGAGCGAGGACGAGATCAACGTCCGCCTCGACCGGATCATGGTCGACGCGCTGAAGAAGATCTGGGACACCGCCGACCGCTACAAGGTCAGCCTGCGCACCGCGACCTTCGCGGTGGCCTGCGAGCGCATCCTCGTGGCGCGCGAGGAGCGGGGCCTGTACCCCTGAGCCGGGCCGTGCCCGGGCGGGCCCCGGGGGCGAGCCCCGGGGCGCGTCGCCGGGCTCAGGCCCGCGACGCCGCCAGCGCGTACTGCGCCACCACGCCGGCGAAGACCGCGAAGCCGAGCCAGTGGTTCAGCCGGAAGGCCTTGAAGCAGCCTTCGCGCGAGCGGTCGCGGATCAGCGTGTAGTGCCAGCCGGCGATGCCCGCGGCGACCGCGATCGCCGCGAAGTACGGCAGGCCGAAGCCGAGCCGCGCGCCCAGCAGCGCCCAGATCGCGAGGTAGGTGGCATAGAAGGCCATCACGGCGGCGACGTCGAAGCGGCCGAGCGTGATCGCCGAGGTGCGGATGCCGATCTTCAGGTCGTCGTCGCGGTCGACCATCGCGTACTCGGTGTCGTAGGCCAGCACCCAGAACAGGTTGCCCAGCAGCAGCCCCCAGGCCAGCGCGGGCACCTCCGCGCGCACCGCGGCGAAGGCCATCGGGATGCCGAAGCTGAAGGCCACGCCCAGCACCGCCTGCGGCATCGACAGGAAGCGCTTGGTGAACGGGTAGACCAGGCTCACCGCCAGGGCCGCCACGCTCCAGGCCACGGCCGCCGGCGTCGTCGTCAGCACCAGCAGGAAGGCGACGAAGGCCAGCGCCGCGCCCAGGCCCAGCGCCTCGCCCGGGCGCATCAGGCCGCTGGTGACCGGGCGTGCCGCCGTGCGTTTGACGTGGCGGTCGAACTCCCGGTCGGCGACATCGTTGACGGCGCAGCCCGCGCTGCGCATCAGGAAGGTGCCGGCGACGAACACCGCCAGCAGGTGCCAGCCGGGAAAGCCGCCGGCGGCGATCCACAGCGCGGCGAGCGAGGGCCACAGCAGCAGGTAGCTGCCGGCCGGGCGGTCCCAGCGGATCAGGTTCAGGTACAGCGCCAGGCGCGACGGGTGGGCAGCGGTCGAACTCATGCGCGGATTGTCGGTCGACGCGCGGCACCGGCGCACGGGTGCCGGCCCCAACGCCCGCTTGCCAGTGACTGAAAGAGTGGATAAGCTTTCAGCAGAAACTCCCTTGCCATGCTGACCGCCCTGCCCAAACGCCCCACCGTCGAAGCGGCGCACGCGCCGTCTGTCGACGCCGGGCGTGTGCTCGCCAAGGCCACGGCGCGCGCAGCCGAGTTGCTGGGGCTCAACGGCGCGGCGCTCGCCAGTGTCATCGGTGCCAGCGAGGCCACGGTCTCGCGCATGGTTCGAGGTGAGCGCCCACTGGCGCCGAAGAGCAAGTCCGGTGAGCTCGCGCTGTTGCTGGTGCGCCTGTATCGATCGCTCGACGCGCTCGTCGGCCACCAGGACGACCGGCGCCTGGTCTGGATGCGCAGCCCGAATGCCGCGCTGGGCGGCACGCCGGCCGAGCTGATCCTGAGGGCCGAGGGCCTGGTGGCGACGGTCGCCTATGTCGACGCGATGCGCGCGCCGATCTGAGCGCCCCGCCCCAGTCCCCCCGCCCTCGCTCCCGTCCGGACCGCCCCGCGTGTCGCCACAGCCCTGGCAGGACGACTGGTTCGCCACGCCCGGCCCGCGCGAGCTGGCGCGCACGCTGTGGCGGGGCGTCGAGGCGCAGCACCGGGTGGCGTCGATGCGGCTGGTCGACACGCTCGACGAACAGGCCGAGCTCGAACGCCTGCTCGAGGCCGGCAAGCCGCCCTTGCCGGCGGCCGCGCAGGGTCTGCACTACCTGCTGGCGACGCCGTTCCGCTACCGGTCGAAGCACGCGTCGCGCTTTCGCCGTGGCGGCGAGCTGGGCATCTGGTACGGCGCCGAGGAGAAGTTCACCGCCTGCGCCGAGGTCGGCTACTGGCGCTGGCGCTTCCTGATGGACAGCGAGGGCCTGCGCGGCGGGGAGCTGATCACCGAGCACACGCTCTTCCAGGCCCGCGTGCGCGGCCGCTGCATCGACCTGACGCGCCCGCCCTGGTCGGCCGCCGCCGTCGCGTGGACGCAGCCGATGGACTACGGCGCCTGCCAGGCCGTGGCCGCCGCGGCCCGCGGGCACGGCGTGCAGTGGCTGCGTTATGCCTCGGCGCGACGCACCGGCGGCCGCTGCGGCGCGGTGCTCGACGCCACCGCGCTCGCCCTGCCGGCCACGCCGCGGGTCGAGACCTGGGTGTGCAAGGTCGGCCCCGGCGGCGCGCTGATGCTGCACGAGCAGGAGCGTCTGACCGTCGCCATCGACGCGGACGGCGCGATCTCGACCTCGACCTCGACCTCGACCTCGACCTCGACCTCGACCTCGACTTAGGCGTCGAGCTGCTTGTGGAACACCAGCCCCGCGTGCTCGCGCAGCGCGTGGAAGCGGATCTTCGGCCAGTTCTCCTGCATCGCGCGCAGCTCGCCGGCGTATTCGAGCAGCACGCAGGGCGCGTCGACCGCGTCGTGCGCCACGCGGTGCGCGTTGTGGTCGATGTAGCGCTTGAGCTCGCGCTCGTCGGCGGCCGCGCCCTCGCCGGTCTCGGCGGTGACCCAGCGCGCGACGTTGTAGCGCGCCGGCATCACGCGCGCCTTGACGCCGTACTCGTGCTCGAGGCGGTGCGCCACGACCTCGAACTGCAGCTGGCCGACCGCGCCGAGCAGCAGCACCGTGCCCGCCACCGGGCGGAAGACCTGGATCGCGCCCTCCTCGCCGAGCTGCGTCAGGCCGGCGCGCAGCTGCTTGGTCTTCAGCGGATCGGCCACCTCGACCGAGCGGAACATCTCGGGCGCGAAGAACGGCAGCCCGGTGAACTGCAGCGACTCGCCCTCGGTCAGCGTGTCGCCGAGCTGCAGCACGCCGTGGTTCGGGATGCCGATGATGTCGCCGGCGTAGGCCTCGTCGAGCAGCTCGCGCCGCTGCGACAGGAAGCTCACGACCGTGTTCGGGCGCAGTTCCTTGCCGGAGCGCACGACCTTCAGGCGCATGCCGCGCTCGAAGTGGCCGCTGGCCACGCGCAGGAAGGCGATGCGGTCGC
>ERZ795061.5326-NODE-5326-length-10576-cov-4.165479_pt1 | contig 10576 bp, 11 predicted proteins | sample MGYA00375145_ERZ795061 | MGnify/ENA primary metagenome ERZ795061 (study PRJEB30190, sample SAMN05720144) | anaerobic digester metagenome | isolation source: active sludge of municipal wastewater-treating anaerobic digesters | place: USA | collected 2014-12-22 ... | reverse complement strand
TTTGCAGGACTATGTTATGCAGAATTTGCAGCTATGATCCCCATCGCCGGTAGTGCGTATGCGTACAGCTACACTACTATGGGAGAACTGGTGGCATGGATAATCGGGTGGGCACTGATCATGGAGTATGCACTGGGTGCAGCTACCGTTTCCATTGCATGGAGCGAATACCTGAATAAACTCTTCGACGGGGGGATCCCCTATGAATGGTGCCATTCGCCTTTTGAAAGTTTTACCGATACGGCCGGTGTACACCACTCCGGGATCATGAATGCCCCGGCCCTAATCATTCTTCTGTTGCTTACCCTGCTGCTGATAAAAGGTTCACAGGAATCGGCCATTGTAAACATGATCATTGTATTTATTAAAGTGGCGATTGTTGTACTATTTATCTTCATTGGCTGGCAATTTATTAAAAGCGGGAACCATACGCCGTATTTAATTCCTGAAAACACTCCTCCGGTAACAGACAGTGCCGGAAAAGTTATTGCTGATTACAGCGGATGGAATAAACACGGATGGGGCGGTGTGCTTGGCGGAGCTGCCATTGTATTTTTTGCCTTCATTGGTTTTGATGCAGTGAGCACCGCAGCACAGGAAGCAAAGAATCCCAAAAGAGATATGCCGATCGGTATCCTTGGTTCATTGGTGATCTGTACGGTACTTTATATTCTTTTTGGTCACGTACTAACAGGCGTAGCCAACTGGAAGGATTTTGTTGATCCGGAAAAAGGCCGTGAAGCATCTGTTGCTTATGCGATCTCCACTTATATGACAGGTTATGGCTGGCTGGCTACTGCCGTAACCGTGGCGATCCTTGCCGGTTTCTCTTCGGTGATACTGGTGATGCTGATGGGACAAAGCCGTATATTCTATACCATGAGCAACGACGGACTGATCCCTAAGGCATTTGGCGAACTGCATCCTAAATACAGAACCCCGTATAAAGCAAACTGGATCCTGTTCATTTTTGTAGGATTGTTTGCAGCCTTTGTACCGGGCAATGTTGCGGGTGACCTTACTTCCTTTGGAACATTGTTCGCCTTTGTACTGGTGAGCGCCGGCGTATGGATACTACGGGTTAAAGAACCCAATATCCCACGTCCGTTCAAAACACCGATCTACCCGGTAGTGTCTGCATTGGGCGTGCTTATTTGTACGGCCATGATCGTAGGCCTGGATGCTCAGACATTAAAGGTTGCATTCGGCTGGATGGCCATAGGGTTGGTTGTTTATTTCCTGTACAGTAAAAATCACAGCAAGCTTCGCAATCCTACTGATTTAATGCCTAAGGCATCTGATTTTGAAAAACATTAATTCATAATTATCAAATAAAAAAAGCCCGTCCGCCAGTTAGCCGACGGGCTTTTTTTATTACTGTATTTGTATCTCATCCACAAAAATATGCGTATCGCCCCCCGCCCCTTCATGCCATGCCGGAAGTTTCCCGTATTGGATCGCTCTTACCCTCACATATCTTGCTGCAACAGCTGTAAAGGAGGCTTCCACATTGATAGTTTGTACTTTTTTATCTTCAATGGCTAAAAAGTTTTCCCCACTGAACACTTGCGTGAATTGTTTACCATCGGCTGATACTTCAACAATGAATTGCTTTGGTGCAACGATCCATGCACCTACATCCTGTAAAAAACCAGCGTTGATTTTTGAAATGCTTTTCATTTCCTGCATATCGATCTCTGCATCCATATCAACCTTTTGATAACCCTGCCAGTTGCCCTTACGCCAGTTGCTGCTTCCACTGAGCCCGTCGATCAGTCCAAATGCCCCGCCGCCATCGTACTGCTGCTCAAATGGTGTATTCAGCTTTATGGTCCAGTTGTTAGGTCTTTTCATGAACCGGGCCGTGGTAACATAACTGGCTTCTCCATTCTTATTAATTGCAATGGCTTTGATGGTAACCGATGTATCAAAATATAATTCCCCGGTATATTTTTTAGAAGAGGCATTGGGTAATGATCCATCGGTGGTATAATAATAACTCACTTCGGCCTGGTGAGCGTATATGTTCACCTTCTTTGTTCCGGTGAACGACATCGGGCCGCCATCAATGGTAGGATTCAGTACGATCAGGTTATCATTTATCGCAGTGGTTGGCATACCCGTTTTACCAAAGGCTGATGGCTTTGCCCCCATTACAAAATTCAGGCGACTGCCTTTTATAATATCAAAATAAGAAAGATAGGATCTGTCATGTGGTGAATTATTCAGTGAAGCAGACTGTATATAGAAATTACCGGCACTGATATCTTTTGCTGTTACTGTAAATAATTTTCCGTTTTCCAGGTGAATGGCGGCAGATGAAAATAAAGGAGTGCCGATGATAAAATCAGTAGTGCCTGGCGTAACAGGATAAAAACCTAAAGCACTCAATACATACCAGGCACTCATCTGACCGCAGTCTTCATTACCGGCAAGTCCATCGGGTGCATCGTGATACATTTCATTCATAATGCGGTGAACCATGGCCTGTGTTTTATGTACGGCGCCGGTAAAATTATACAGGTAAGCAATATGATGACTGGGTTCATTGCCGTGTGCATACTGACCAATGAGTCCGGTGATATCGCTTTGTTGCCGTCCGGTGGTTTGCGAATTCTCTGTAAACAGTTCGTCCAGTTTTTCTTCCATGTATTTTCTTCCTCCTATCAATTCTATATATCCCATCACATCCTGTGGCATATAAAAGGAATACTGCCAGCTGTTTGCCTCGGTGAAATTATTATTCACTTCCCGCGGATCAAATGGCGAAAGCCAGCCACCGTTCTTGCGTGGCCGCATAAAACCGGTTTGCAAATTGAACAGGTTCTTATAAGATTGTGCCCTCCTTATGTAATTAATATAATCCTGCTGCGAGCCCAGGCTTTTAGCAAACTGTGCAATGCACCAGTCGTCGTATGCATACTCCAGCGTTTTACTCACACTTTCGTGTTCGTCATCCATTTCCAGCAGGCCATGGTCCATCAGGGCCGTTAATCCCAGGTGGTTCCAGGTGGCGCTTTTTTTCATTGCTTCCAATGCCAGTTTTGTATCAAACTGGTTAAGCCCTTTCATATAGGCGTCTACAATTACCGGTACGCTGTGGTAGCCGATCATACAATCCGTTTCGCAGCCACTGAGTTCCCAAACGGGCAATCGCCCGCCTTCTTTATACTGGGCCAGGAATGATTTGATATAATCGATCGTTCTTTTCTGATCGATGATGGTGTACAATGGGTGTGCGCCCCGGTAGGTATCCCAAAGAGAAAAAACGGAATAATTGGTGAACCCCTGTGCCGTATGAATTTTATTATCACGTCCACGGTACTGCCCGTCTACATCCATATTTATATTGGGAACCACCATCGTATGATATAAAGCAGTATAAAAAGTGCGGAGTTGTTTTTTATCCGGGCCCGCTACATCAATCTTACTTAATTCCTTATCCCATTGCATGCCGGCATCTGCTTTTACTTTTTCAAAATCCCAGCCGGGTAATTCCGCTTTCAGGTTTTTTTGTGCGCCTTCTATACTTACGCCCGATATAGCCACTTTGGCCATCACCGATTTTCCGGCAAACCGGAAGAATGCTTTCAGGTTTTTTCCGGATACCTCCTTTGTTTCTTTTGAAAGAACGTCGTTTTCCCAGGTACCATATTTAGTGAATGGACTTGAAAATTCTATTACAAAATAAACATACTGGTTATCGGCCCATGCTTTACTGCGCCGGAGCCCGGCAACAGAATGATCGTTCAAAATTTTTATGGATGATTCTAATACTTCATCCCGGTGTTTCAGATCGAGAATTACGTTGGCATTACCGGCCGAAGTAAAACTGTATTTGTGAAAACCAACCCGGGTGGTGGTGGTAAGTTCCGCCAGGATATTATCGTCGTCTAACTTAACCGAATAAAAACCAACTGCTGCCTTTTCATTGCTGTGAGAGAATTTTGATCCGTATACTTTATTATCCGGGGAAGGATCACCACTCATCGGCATCAATAAAATATCGCCATAATCGCTGCAGCCTGTGCCACTCAGGTGTGTATGTGTGAAGCCATAGATATAACTATCGGAATAGTGGTAACCGCTGCAACCGTCCCAGCCTTCCAACCGGGTATCGGGGCTCAGTTGCACCATACCATGCGGTAATACAGCGCCGGGATAGGTATGTCCATGTCCTCCTGTACCGATCAGGGGATCAACGTACTGCGTATATTTTTTTTGGGCAAGGAGGTAATGGTTCGGCAGGCTCACCAGGAAAAAGAGAAGAACAGTACAGGAAAATCTTATTTTATTTTTCACGTCAATCGTTTAGCGCAAGATATGATTAATTGAAAAAAATGAAGGCAACAAAAAAGCCCCTTGCGGGGCTTCATTTTATTTTTAACCGGCGAAATTAAAATGGCAGATCGTCTTCCGGCGCCGCAGCTACCGCTGGCTGTGTTTTAACAACAGGGGCTGCACTTATACCGGTGTTTGTAACATTCCCGGAGTTTGCGCGCTGGTTATCACGGTTACCGCCTCCTAATAACTGTACATTCTGAACCCTCATCCGCAAAGTAGCGGCTGCCTGGCCTTCTTTATTGGTATAGGCATCTGCCTCGGGAGAACCTTCTGCATAAACTGTGGTTCCCTTTACAAGATAGGGTGCAATGGCAGTCCTGTCTGTCCAGTAAGCACATTCCACCCAGGTGGTCCTTTCTTTCTGGTTGCCCTGTGCGTCTTTAAAACGCTCGGTATGAGCCACGCTGAAATTAATTACATTTTTTCCGTTGACCTCTTTTACGATGCAGTCTTTTCCAAGATTGCCGATGATCTGAAGCTTAATCATAACTGTGTTTTTTAATTGTTAATCGATGTATCTGGTAAAAAGCTAAAGGTAAAAGTTAATCCCATACATTGGGCCTTGGTGATTTTAATGTGCGTAAATAATCCAGCAGCTGACCTGCATGCACACTCTCGTGGTATGCCATCCGTAATAAATAATCGCCCAGTTTACGTTTTTGATTTTTTTCTTTCCGGGTGATATAAACCTCTTCCAGTTCCTTTAAAGAAAACGAGTGCACCATCTTTAAGAATTTCTCCCGGTAAGGCTGGGCATTCCTGATCTCATCTTCAACAGTAGTATATGGATTGCTGGTGAGCGGACTTTCATAATCTCCCAGCACGCCCCGGTGCAAAATGATATGATGATAAACATTCTCCGACTCCAGCACATGCCGGATCATTTCAAAACAACTCATGGCATCCGGGTCGGGTTTCCAGTAAAGGTCTTCTTCTGAAATTCCTTTCCATACTTTAATACTCCTTCTCCGAACCTCTTCGAAGTTCAGTATCAATAATTCTTTTGCATTCATTTCCTGGCTATTATTAAATATCCGGATGAATTGCCCCCGGTTTAAGCCCGGGCAATTCATTAATTCATTTTCTTTTTTAAAGAACTTACCTGGCTCTGCAGGTTGTTCACCATACTGGCCAGTGAATTCATATCCCATCGCTGTTGGGTGCTTACCTTACTGATCACCATCTGTGCCTGCCAGAGTTCTGCCACATCTTCGGCATTTACCTGGTAAGGCTGGTATTGCGGGTTATCGCTTACCAGCGTGAGTTTATTTTTTGTACGGTTATTTTTTTCTACCCGTTTATAAACGATCCCTTCGCTGCGGCTTACCACTATATATGCCTGGCTGTTCTTCACATCATTCAGGTCTTCCACTTTTTCACAAACGATGATACTGCCACTGGGTGTAGGCAACATGCTGTCGCCGATTATTTCAAAGGCCCGGTAATTGCCTCCCGAAAGCATGGGCAGGGTAAAGGTGTTCAGTTCATCAATGAATTCGCTATCGGCATAGTTTGCCAGGTAGCCGGCAGCCGCTTTTACCGGAACAAAATGAATGACATTCCGGTCGGCACTCATCATTTTCATCTGCCTCCGTTTTGCCAGGTAATTACCGGTATTATTACTCAGGTCTTTCAGCAGCAGTTCATCCAGGGTTAACTTGAACATATCAGCTACTATTTCCAGCACATCAAGCCTGGGGTCGGCTCTTTCTTCCTCATAGGCCCCCACCAATGAACGTTTGATATGCAGTTTGTTGGCAAACTCTTCCTGGGTCCATCCGCGGAGTTTGCGCAGGTATTTCAGGTTTTGTCCGGCGATTGACATAGTACAACTAATTTGATTAGTACAAATATACTAATTTATTTAGTTCGGCAAAATTTATTTTTTCCCCGGGTATAAAAACCCAAAACGGGGCCTTAATGGTTTCTGCATACCGGTTCGGCAGTATCCCTGTTGAAAGAATCTGATTCAGTTCCTGTATTTTTGCTTCAAATATTTTAGTATGAATTATCAACTGGTGATACACAGCATTCTTCGCTGGGCGGTTTTACTCCTTGGCCTGTGGGCTGTATTATCGGCCCTGTCTGCTGTTATGTCTAAAAGAGAATACCGCAGCGGCGATAATAAAATAAGCCTGTTCTTTATGATCAGCTGCGACCTGCAGTTGCTGCTGGGACTGATCCTGTACTTTACCGGTATGTGGTTTGAAAAAGTAAAAGCAGGAATGGGCGCTGTAATGAAAGACCCGGCCGAACGCTTTTTTGCCGTAGAGCATGCGCTCATGATGATCATCGCCTGGCTGCTGGTTCATGTTGGAAGAAGCATGGTAAAGCGGGCTGATACCGATGCACAAAAACATAAACGTACATTGATTTATTTCGGCATTGCCATGCTCATAATCCTGGCAATGATCCCCTGGCCTTTCCGTGCACCGGGTATTGCCAGGGAATGGTTCCCTCAATTTTAAGATATACGATGACAAAGAGTAAAATAACAAAACCCATCATCCTCATCACCAATGATGATGGCATTACAGCCCCCGGCATACGCAACCTGGTTGAAGCCGTAAAAGACCTGGGTAAAGTAGTGGTAGTGGCGCCTGATAAGCCGCAAAGCGGAATGGGTCATGCCATCACCATCGGCCACCCGCTGCGCATGCACAAAGTGGATATTTTTGGCGATACCGAAGCCTGGCAAACCACGGGCACCCCGGTGGATTGTGTGAAGCTGGCGGTAGATAAAGTGCTTCACCGCAAACCCGATCTTTGCTTAAGCGGTATCAACCACGGCGCCAATCATTCCATCAACGTCATTTACAGCGGCACCATGAGTGCTGCCATGGAAGCTGCCATTGAAAGCATTCCCAGCATTGGTTTTTCGTTGCTTGATTACAGCGTGGAGGCCGACTTCACCGCTTCCCGTTTCTACATAAAGAAAATAGTAAGCGCTGTGTTAAAACAGAAGAACGATAAGCACCTGTTGCTGAATGTGAATATACCGGCTGTGGGCCAGGAACTGATAAAAGGAATAAAGGTTTGCAAACAGGCTTATGCAAAATATGAGGAAGACTTTACCGAACGCAAAGACCCCCACGGTAAAAAATATTACTGGCTAACCGGCGAGTTTGTGAATTTTGATAAAAGCAAAGACACCGATGTATGGGCGCTTAAGAATAATTATATCAGCGTGGTGCCGGTACAGTTCGACCTCACGAACTACGAACTGAAAAAACAATTAGAGAAAAAGAACCTGTTTAAATAATGCTGAAGAAAGACAATTTCATTTTTGGATTCATAATGGGGCTCATTGCTCCCTTTGTTGGCTTTGCTGTTTTTAAATATACCAAACTGGGACCGCTTAGTTATTGGGAAGCCCTGCAGTACCTTTTTGTACAACCGGGTCATCGGTTGCTCACCGTAGCCATCAGTCTTTCCTTAATGGCCAATGCCGTGCTGTTCACCATTTATATCAATGCCCGGATCGACAATACGGCCAAAGGCATTTTTGTTGCAACACTTATTTACGCCCTCACCGCACTGAGCATTAAAACATTCGGGTAACCATCACGCACAACAGGTCATGAAATATTACATCATATCCGGCGAAGCAAGTGGCGACCTGCACGGCAGTAACCTTATCAAAGAATTAAAAAAGAAAGATACTTCTGCAGATATACGTTGCTGGGGCGGCGACAAAATGCAGGCAGCCGGCGCCACCCTGGTAAAACATTACAAAGAACTTGCCTTCATGGGTTTTATTGAAGTGCTGAATAACCTGGGCACTATTTTACGGAACATCAAATTCTGTAAAGAAGACATTAGCAGCTACCGGCCCGATGTGCTTATCCTTATTGACTATCCCGGTTTTAACTTACGCATCGCCAAATGGGCAAAGCAACAGGGATATAAAATCATTTATTACATCTCGCCGCAGGTATGGGCCTGGAAAGAGAACCGGGTAAAACTGATCAAAGAATGCGTGGATAAAATGCTCGTCATCCTTCCGTTTGAAAAAGAATTCTATAAAAAATGGGATTATGAAGTGGAGTATGTGGGCCATCCGCTGGTGGAAGTGGTGGAGGAATACAAAATGCAGGATACAGGATACAGGATACAGGATGCAGGATCCGGCAACATCATTGCCTTACTTCCCGGCAGCCGCAAGCAGGAGATACTGAAGAAACTTCCCATCATGCTGGAAGTAACCAAACACTTTCCCGCTTACCGGTTTGTGGTGGCCAAAGCGCCGGGACTGGAAGAAAGTTTTTATACCGGGCTTTTAGCGCCCTACAGCAATGTATCATCGGTTGCAGATAAAACCTATTCGTTACTCATGCAGTCGAAAGCCGCACTGGTAACCAGCGGAACGGCCACGCTGGAGACCGCCTTATTTGGCGTGCCGGAAGTGATCTGCTATAAAGGCAACGCACTTTCTTACCAGATCGCCAAGCGTTTGATCAAAATAAAATTCATCGGGCTGGTGAACCTCATCATGGATAAAGAAGTGATGAAGGAACTGATACAGGATGCCCTCACGGTTGAGAACCTGCAACACGAACTGGGTCTGCTGCTGGATGATCCCAAAAAACAACAGCAGGTAAAAGAAGACTATACCGCTTTGATGAACCTGTTGAAAAAAGGCGGCAATGCATCCGCCAATGCGGCCGCCAGCATTTATTCCTTTCTTACCCGGTTAGCGCAGTAACTTAATGGCCAGAATGATCATGGCCAGCAGGAACAGCAGGATGGACAGGCGGTTGATGCCGTGCATGTACTTCACCCATTTTGTATTGGGGGCGTTGGGGTCTTTTTTCTTCAGGTATAAATATTCTGCTATCTGGTTCAGTATTCCCATATGTTTATCTTAGCTGCTAAAATTAATGCTTAAATTCATATTCTAAAAAGCCTGTTAAAGGTTTGGGGCGGTAAGATCTAAAAACCCTGCTCTTTCGTAGCTTCATTAAACAGATCAGCATGAACAGGATATTCATTTTTGCTTTTTTTATTCTTTTAACAGTGCCGGCTATGTCGCAAACCAAAAAATACGCCGTAACAAAAACGGATGCCGAATGGCGCAAGCAGCTTACCGCCGAACAATACCAGGTAACCCGAAAAAAAGGAACCGAAAGGGCTTTCACGGGTGTTTATTGGGATAATCACCAAACCGGGATCTACAAATGCATCTGCTGCAGCCAGGAGTTGTTCAGTTCTTCCGCAAAATTTGAAAGCGGAACGGGCTGGCCCAGTTTCTGGCAACCGCTTAAAAAAGCCAATGTGGAAGAGGTCGAAGACAACAGCTATGGCATGGTTCGTACCGAAGTGAACTGCAGCCGCTGCGGCGCCCACTTAGGCCATGTATTCGACGACGGGCCCAAGCCTACCGGGCTGCGGTACTGCATGAATTCCGCCTCGCTGCTTTTCGAAAAAAAATGATCAACCGTGAATGACGAAACCAACTCCTGCGATTCAAAACTTCTGCTGCTGCGTGGCTTCGATATCTTTGAGCATATCAGCGATACCGAGTATGAAGAACTGGGACTGGTTCATAATTTTTTAGAAGCAAAAGACGGTGAGTTCATTTACTTCCCTTTTCAGCATAACAACAAACTATATTTTGCCAAGGAAGGTTTTATAAAGCTCGGTTATATTGATGAGCAGGGGAACGAGATCATTAAAGAGGTCATTCAGAAAGGAGAGGTTTTTGGCCAGCTTACACTGGAAAAAAATAACAACCAGGACGAATTTGCCCGTGCCTATAAAAGTTCGGTAAGCCTTTGTGCATTCACCATTGAAGATTTTTTACGCCTGCTGCAGAAGAAACCCCAGATGGCCATCGCCTTCAGTTTTCAATTAGGCAATAAACTACGCAAGGTGGAAAACAGGCTTCTGAACATTTTGAACAAAGACGTTAAGAACCGCCTGGTGCAGCTACTGCTTCAGCTGGCAGCCGACAACAATGCCATCAACAATAACGAAGCCGTTATAGACAAGTTTCTCACCCACGAAGACATTGCCAGGCTCATCGGCTCTTCGCGGCAAACCGTAACCACCACCCTTAACCAGCTTGAAAAACAAAACCTGCTGCTGGTATCAAAAGAATTTATCCGGATCACGGACATAAAAGCGCTCAAAAAAGCAGCCGAACCGGAAAGCTGAATATTCCCGGGTAAACAGCCCCGGTATGCCGCTTTTAAAAAACGACCCTTGATCTGTTGCGGTTGTTTTTAAATCT
>ERZ795061.5315-NODE-5315-length-10584-cov-7.269731_pt1 | contig 10584 bp, 10 predicted proteins | sample MGYA00375145_ERZ795061 | MGnify/ENA primary metagenome ERZ795061 (study PRJEB30190, sample SAMN05720144) | anaerobic digester metagenome | isolation source: active sludge of municipal wastewater-treating anaerobic digesters | place: USA | collected 2014-12-22 ... | reverse complement strand
GCTCTTCCGATCTTTGCTGTCAGCATCAGCTTCATAGGCAGCGACTGCTCGCTCCATGGCACGCACCGCCTCACGGATCGGCGTGTCTTTAAGCGGTCCTTTCCGTTTGACTTACGCTAGTATCTCATAGTCAGATGCCAAGTTCTTGAGCACGCCGGCAAAATCTGCGTTTGGCTGATTATACCAAGCGTGTTCAACCAGGCCTGTATGAACTTCGATTGCCTCACTTATTTCCGCTCGCATCCGTCGACGGACCGATTGAGGAAGATCGGAGCCAGCTGCTTGCCTTTGCTCTCTCTCAATCGCTAGCTGTTCTGCATGGATCGCCAACGCCTGTGCTAAGCCATCGCGGGCCTCAATGAATTTCTCGCCAAGGGCATAAGGGTCTTTAAGTGCTGCCCGATATGCCGCAATGACATCTTGATCGGATGATGTCGTCGCATCTCTCGCTTGCAATTCTTGTGTCGCGCGCGCTTCGTAGAATTGTAGCAGTGCTTTTCCCGATCGATTTGTGGTCGGCGAACGCTGCTGGTCCTTCTTCGCGATTTCGATAATCTCTTTGAGTGATTTTTCGGCGTCGTTAGAGGAATGCTCGATGGTGTCTAGGCGGTCAAAGAGCGCTTCGATCAGAGCAACTGCATAGCGAATTCGGTGCTCAGTTGGGCCGTGGCGGTGCAAATGCTGAAACTCGCTGATGGCTTCGTCGATCAACGCGATTTGCCCTTCAGGGTTCTCATCGTAAGCATCCTGTAAGCTCTGCGCATAAAGGAAACGTGACCGACTATCATTATCTTTGGTTGGCGCTAACGCGGCAAAGGCTGCAGAAAAACGTCCTTCGCTACGTGCTTGTAGAGCCTCGGCGATTGCATGCCCTTTTTGATAACGGTTGCTTTCGGCGTGATCGATCCGAGCACGATAATCTCTAATTAGCTCGTCGATCTCGTCGTCGCCTTGCTCCGGTAGTTTGTCACGCTGCTCGACTAGGGCGCTGATCGGATCAGCTACCCATCTCGGTTGGCCTTCGCCAAGTTCGCGCATTAATCCTTGGAAAAAACGGTCGGCATCTTGATCGGGAACAAAAAACTTGTTCTCACCTGTTTCGAGAAGATCCCGGGCACGAGGAGATAGTTCTCTATAACTCTTTTCGTATGCCACCCAGTAAATGACCATCCGCGGAATGGTCCGGGCGGCATATTGAAGCAGGCTCATCACACCCTCTTCGCCGCCTGCGTATCCAACCACGACTAGGACAGTTGCGTGCTTCAGAAGACTCATCATCACCGTTTGTAGATTCCGGTTGTCGCCCGTTTCGGTCAACGCGGTAGGACTGTTCCTCAGGTCGTAAGTATGCATCGAGCCGTGGAGATGCACGACTTGGGGCCAGGCCGGTGTGGGGGATATGCGCGTCAACGACTCCAGACCGTCCGCCACTACAGGTGTAATGCCCGTGCGGACGATTCCTTCGAGGGCAAGCTGATCAAAATTGGTTGTCAGAACCGTGTGGACATAGCGTTGTTGTACGAGTGCACCAAGGCACGCGTGCGCCCAGTTCATTCCATTTTCGCGTTCTTCAATTATGCGTGAGATAATTTCACGCTGCTGATTTGGACTTTTGAGATGATCAGCAAATAGGTATGTGTAGAGCGCCCCCCAATCACCCGAGCCGCTAGCAAGTTGAAAGCGGGCAGGAATGATTCCGCGTGTAATCAGAAGTTTCAATGCTTTGACGGGGTCGTCGAAATCGCCGATCACAGAATGGTCGGCTAAATAACGCCGGGCCAGCACGCAAATACACCGCTCCGCCACGCGCGCTGCCAAGGGTATCTTCGCGCTTGCCGAGCAGCCCGCTCCCAGCAGAAAGATTGCGCGTCCTCGTCTACCTGAGATTTCGCCTACATCGAGCAGCGGCTTTTTGCTATTGGCCGCCTTAGGCGGTGCGCCGTCACGGGCAAGGCGAAGATCGCGGGCTAGCTGCTTGACGGTCCGGGCCTTAAGGCCCGGTCGATTCTCGTCGTTTACAACGTCCATGCGGATCTATCGCTCCCTAATGCTCGAATTCGTGATGTGCTGGCTAATTTGCTCCACATTTTTGGCAATTTCTTCCATTAAGTCAATCTAGGACTGCTCTTTGGAAACTGCAAAATGTTCAAGAATAATTCCTATTTTAGATATTAGATACATAGATGTGGCGATTTTATATTATATCTTTATTGTAATTTGTTAAATAGGAGAATTTTATTTTTTTAAAGAGTGAAGTTTTTAGGAAATCGAAGAAACTTTGCGCTTTTCCTAAATTCCATGTTATGGTCCACCTCACCTAAGGAGATTCGTTATGCATGTCCGCGTAAAATCCGTTCGTTCATTGGGGCGGGGCGAAGCAATGGGAAGCGCTGTTCTGGCGCGCCTGATCGAAGAAGTACGCAACGAGGACAAGAACGTCGCGCGAAGCTACGATCGAACCCACAATCGACACAATCGTTAGTAGTGACATTCAGATGACGGTAATCGATACCGTCCTGCTGAAGGTGGCTAGCAGGTGTAATCTAAATTGTACTTACTGCTATGTGTTCAATATGGGCGACACAGGCTGGGAGCGTCAACCTAAGCGTATGGGCGAGGCCACCATAGCAAGGGTTGTCCAACAACTCGGCGCTCTTTACCGCACGCAGATGCGCCCATTCAGCGTTGTATTACATGGCGGCGAGCCTCTAATGCTCGGTCGGAACCGCCTTGAGGCGCTCTTTGCAGCCTTGCATTCCGAAATACCCACTTGCAGAATTCATTTGCAGACAAACGGAACGCTGCTTGATGGGCCGACACTTGATCTTTGCGCGCGTTTCGGCGTCGGTATTTCAATCAGCTTGGACGGGCCAGAAGCCATCACCGATCGCTTCCGGGTCGATCATAAGGGAGGGGGTTCCTTCCAACGGGTACTTAGGGCAGTCGAGCGCATTAGGCAGCATCCGTCGAACGCGCAGATATTTTCGGGCCTTCTTGCTGTGGTGGATCCGGAGACCGACGCGCGCGAAATCTATAAATTCTTCAAGTCGATTGGCACTCCAAGTGTCGATTTCCTGTATCGCGACGGCAATCACGACGAGCTGCCGTTTGGCAAGGCTTCGTTCCAGTCGACCGAATACGGCGAGTGGATGTGCGATCTAGTCGACGCCTATCTTGCGGATCCAGCGCCGCCGCGCATCCGCGTCATCGACGATATGATCAAGCTGATTCTCGGCGGTGCCGCACAGAAGGAAGGCGTTGGGATTTCGGATTATGGGATTGTTGTGATCGACACCGACGGGACGATATCGAAGAACGACACACTCAAGAGCACTACCGACGCCGGTGACGCATTTGCGGAAAGCTGGTCTATCGTATGTGATCAATTGAGCGACGTAGTTCAGACGGCAGCCTTTCGCGACTATCATGCGAGCCAGCGACCAACGGCTGCAGTCTGTCGTACTTGTGCCGACCTCACTGTTTGCGGCGGTGGCATGCCCACTCATCGCTTTAGTACCGAGCGTGGTCTCGATAATCCGACTGTTTTTTGCGCAGATCAGAAACTGGTTGCTGCCAGACTTCGCGAATGGCTGAAGGCGCGCGAGGATGAGGCCGCGTGATCAGTTTGTTTGACCCTGATTACTCAGATAATAATCCCTTTCCCCATTGCGGTTGGGATGCGCTCATTAGTCCCGGTGATGCCGACGCTGTTTTGGACTGGCTAGAACGCGATGCACCTTGGCACCTTCGCGTCGAGAGCTTTTATGAACAGCATGAGTTTAGTTTGCTCGACACGCCGCCACCTGCTGATCTTTTTCAGTTTGTATCGGCAGAAACCATAGCTTCTGTTGCGATCGAACTGGAACGATTGTTTGAGCTGGATCGACACTTGACCCTCGTCGACGTCTCTGCGCATCGTTTGAGTGCTGGCCAAACCATTCGTGTCCACAATGACTATCTCGGCTCGGAAGAAACCCATCGCCTTATCCTCCAATTCAATCGCGGCTGGACTTTGGATAATGGCGGTCTCTTGATGTTGTTTTGCAGCGAAAATGCCGAGGACGTTCACAGCGTCTTGCTTCCTGTTCACGGTAGCGGCTTCGCCTTCGGCATCTCGCCACAATCCTTTCACGCGGTCTCGACGATTAGGTCGGGAGAACGATACACGCTGGTCTATACGTTTAAGGCTGATGGCTGAAACTGTTGATATCGCTGCGCCTTGGGTTCTGGTGTCAAGTGATGATATCCGAGATATTCCGCGTCTCAACCGGATCGAACAGGCGTCGTCCCACATTCCAGCTGAGATGCGCGAAGGTTTGATCAAGGCTGGCCTTAATCCTACGCGCCGTACCGGAAAGCACAGTGCCGCACTTGCCCGTGCTGGTGTCCTTATATCAATGCTTCCGGATCTTTGGGAAATCTTGGCGTGTCGCGTCGATCGTGTAGCAATGCTACACAGTGCAGATGACTGCTTTGACGTAAGTCATTCTGACCCCGCTTGGTCTGGTTTGATATTGGTTTCGATGCCTCCTGCTTCGCCTGTCGGCGATCTGCGTCTTGCCGAAGGAATCATTCACGAAGCGATGCACCACAATCTTTCGGCGCTCGAAGAGACTGTTTGTTTAGTAGCAACCGAGGCCCGATCCTACTCGCCATGGAAAGAATGTGATCGTCCAGCGAGTGGCGTTCTCCATGGCTTGTATGTGTTTGGATGCATTGCTTACGCATTGCGACAGCTAATCGACCTTGGCGCACTAGACGCGCCGCAGGCAGCACATGCTCGCCGTCGAATTGTTGAAATTGGCGAGGAATTCGATGCTGTTGATCATGACGAGTTGCGTGGCGTTCTGAGTAGCGTCGGATGCGAAGTCCACGCGATGGCGATGAATGCGCTGCGCTTGTCTAAACTAGGCTAGTCGAAGAATGGGTTGAGGCAATTAGATTTATTGCGACCGATTACGGCACGCTCTTGATACAACAGACCAGACATCGATGATTTACAACGATGCGTTTAAGCTCGGAACCTTGCAGTACTTTCTCGGCTATAAAAGTACTGAAAACGCCGTGCTATGTTTCGTCGTCGACATTGGCCGCGCGATGATGCCATGTGCATATCATGGATGTTCGACGGGTGCGCTTCTTCGTCGCAGCGGGACCTTCTTTCCGCTTGCACAAACTAGCGGCAAGTTTCGATGTGCATCGTCGGGACTGATAACGTCAACTTTGTTCGCAAGAAGTACCATAGGCTGTTAGTCATCGCTACCCTCCGGGCGACCTGCTCTATCCGCTTCGCGAACCGGGCCTGTAGTCCCGGCCCATTCGGGTGACGATCAGGAGCAGTTCGGATTGAGCGGGAAGGGTAAAGGTCGCGCTCTTTCCCGCGCTTCGCGCTCCTGAGTGCGCGACGTTTTCTGACTGACCCGCTGGCACTCTTGCCTCTCTCCTTGCCGGATGGGCGCTGGCGCACAGTTGCGCGCGCACACCATCCGGCTGCGTCGCGCCCTGCAAGGGTGCCGTTGCTGTGCCGCGCGGCGGTTGGGGGAGGCTGATCGCCTCCTCTTCCTGATTGGCGGGAATGCCGAGGACTTTAACCTCTCGTTACCCAAAGCAGACTCGCCGTCCCCGAGTGGCGAGCGCTTCGCGCTGGCCTAACGATGCAGTCGAGCCCGCGCAGAGAAGCAGACAGAAATCAGCTTCTAGGACCCGATACGGAAACTGTTTAGCGTCACATACGATATCTTTACTGATGTGATGTAAGAAAGAGTACGCATGAATCGGCAAATCACCGCCAGTTTAGCTGGACGATATTTTCTCGACGACCTTCCGGGCGCGTTGCAGCCGGGAGCTCGGCTCTATGACATCTTGAAAAAGATTGACGAAGGTGTGCCGCTCAGCCGCTTGTCGTTATTGTATTTGGAGACAAGCAAACTGGAAGCCCTCTTCCTTTTGGTTGCCGGAGAGATTGGTTGGGAGACCTTTCATCAGAAGGCAGAACAAGAGCGCGCGCATCGAATAGAGCTTGCGGGAAAGCGCGCTGCAGAAAAGGCTGAGGCTCTCGCTGCGCAAGCGACCCAGCGTGCTGTCGAACTTAAGGAGTTTTTTGCAGCCCAGGAGCGCGATCCCAAACTCATAAGGCAGCGTGAAGCCAAAGAGCTAAGGAATCGCTTTGGGATCGGATATGTGGATTCCGAATATTACCCCCGTGTCATGTCGATACTTCGGCGCGTATCGAAAGGCGATCGCCTGAATTCCGAGGACGTCGTCTGGATTCAGACCGAGGCTGAGGAATGCTGGACTGACAAATTGCAAAAAGCATGGAATGCAATCGAGGCGGAAGCGCTAAAGCGCGAATGGGAAAGATCGGGAAACCCATGGGATGCAATCAATGCAAGCAGTAACTGGCGAAAGGCAGCAGAACCGAACTCGGCTCTAGCACTGACGCAAGCGGTGCTCGCAAAAGCTACACCTGACGCCAAAATACGTTCTGCCCTTCTGACCACGCGAGGCGGGGCGTTACGCGACTTGAGTAAACTCAACGAAGCAAAATCAATGGGACTGGAAGCACATGAATTGACGCCAAAAGACTTCCGGCCATGCACTTTGCTCGGCGCAGTGCATATCGAGCTCGGCGACCTGATGGCCGGGCATGCATGGTATATGAAAGCTGAAAAGCTTGGCGCGGACAAACGCTCTGTCGATAACGACTTGCGGACATTGCTCGCCCGGGCCTCACAATCAGAGCAGCAGCGCATAAGCGAGTTTTTGCTTCAGCAAGATCCTCAACGCTTTGCGTGGCTGCGTAAAAAATGACGAACAAATTGGGCTGCGAGTCATGATCATAGTCCCCGACGATCCAGGCCCAGCATTGCCTGACGAGTTTTTGAAGGCCAATGTCGTCAAAGTATTTGATGGGGACGGTTTTCTGGCGAACGTCTGGCATCCTTTGCGCGAAGCATGGGTTCCGCGCGTCCCGTTCCGCTTCGCTTTCATTGATGCACCTGAGATAGAGCAGCCGTTTGGACGTGAATCGCAAGCATTTCTGCAAAGCTTGATTGGCAGCAAAACGCTACGTCTTGATCCTATAGGTAAAGAGTCAACCGGAGGCCTCCCTATCGATCCTTACAAGCGGTTGTTGTGTATGGGCTTCCTGACCGAGCAAATGGGGGTCGGTACAATCAACTATTATCTGAATGGGGCGTGCAACACCGGCACGGTTACAACCGCCCGCCCTGCTACACGCAATATCGAACTCGAGATGATAGTGAATGGTTGGGCTTGGGTGGTCGAGCGTTGGACGTTCGAGCGGGAAGATGAATATTTCGCAGCGCAAGAAGACGCCCAACGCAACCGCCGCGGCCTTTGGGCGATGGATAACCCCGAGCCACCATGGGATTTCAAACGGCGCCAGCGGTGCAGGAAGCCCGACGATAATGTGCAGGGCAAACTGCTCTAGATTAACCATCCTGCCGCCGGGCTTTGACCGCAAGAACCGGGACTTCGATTTTCGAAGAACTGTGCGTTCTTTCCAATTGAACGGAGCGAACGCAGCTTTTTGACCAAGGTGTACGGCTCACGGTAAAGTGGGAATTTAGCGCTAGCTGCCGAAACGAATGTCGTTATTCTCAGACATTCTCACCTCATTCTCAAATCGTTAGATGTCAAATTCCGGCCCTTAATGCATTCGCTTAAGGCCGAACGAAGGGGTGGGTTCGAGAGCCGGAAATTGCAGGTCGGACGTCTGGGTTGTCAGCGTAAACCGAACTCTGGTTGTTTGCTCTCGTAGCCCTGTGAAGCTCATCCTCTTCCAAATGGACCATCCCCATTCATGACTAATCCACGCCCCTGACCGAACCCGGACAGGCGCTGCAACCCGCGCTCATGCGGACCGTGTTGCTGCGCTTTGCTCCGCTGCCCGCACCACTCCTTTGAGCGGGGTTTCCCTCATTGCATTCGGTGCAGACCTGACCGTGCCCGGTTTCATCGGGGCTTACGTCAAAGGGATGGTCCCTTGGACGGCTTGAAACAGCTTCGAAAGGTCAATCTCATGAAGAACACAGTCACCCTCGTCGGCTTCGTTGGCAACACGCCTGAAGTCCGCACCACCCAGTCAGGGGCCTCGATCACAACAGTTTCCCTTGCTACAACGCGCAGCTTCAAGGACAGCGAAGGCAATCGTCAGAGCGAGACTGAATGGCACCGCATCACCTGTTTCAACGGCGTTGGAAAATGCGTTGCAGAGCATGTCGCCAAGGGTGCAATGATCATGGTCACGGGACGCATCCACTATACCAAATGGACTGACCAGAGTGGCACCGACCGCTATGGCTGCGAGATCATCGCCGAGCAGGTCGACTTCCTCGCCAAGGCGAAGGAAGCGACCAAAGACGAACCCAAGAAGCGGCGCTCCAAGTAGCGCCGCAACCACTTTCAGAGATCACCGGCCGAGGCCTCGGCGAGAAATCGCCGGGGCCTTTTTCTGAGTCTCAATCCTCTTGGGTTACCGCTTCGGTCTCAAACGCCCGTTTGCCTTTGCGCTTCCAAAGTGTGAGCGCCTGTTCGCGATCTTCGCCGCGCAGCTTGGCCGCGACCGTGAGAAACGCTCCGTAAAGCGTGGCGCGGTCATCGTCGGTCAGTTCTACCAGCCCGGCCTTTGCGACCAAGCCTCCCAGCTCAATCAGTTGTCGCGTGCGTTCGCGTCGTTTGACCTGCCATTCGCGCATATCGGTCCGCGCCTTTGCTGCTTCAAGCCGATGCCGCGCCGCCGTCAGGCGCGCGAGCGCTGTCCGATTGGTGTTGAGCTGCTTCGCCGCGTTTGCGTTCTGTGCCTTGAAAGAATGCCGCGCCGCGCTTCCGCCAGCTCTCCTTTCGCGCGGCGTCACTGTTTCCGGCAATATCGAGCAACGCGCCCGCAAGCGTTTCTGCATCGGTGGCATCGGCTCCGGTGGCAATGACCAGTTCGCCAAGTTGCAGAACGCGGCGTTCCTTGAGTTGCTTTGCTCTTTCGGCCAGTGCCTTCAGTTCCGAATCAATATCCCTTGGTTTGCGCATCTTCTGTCTCCTGTTCGAGGTGATGCAGCCATCATAATCTCGCGCTGTGCTTTATGCTGTAGGGTCGTCGGGACAGTCTGACACCACCTAGTCCCGATCAGGATTTTATCATGGGAGGGCGCGCTTATACGTCGTGCCGACGTGGCTTTGATGGCGTAGATGGATTGCCATCATGGCGATCTTCCATCTTTCGGTAAAAGTCATCAGCCGCGCCAGTGGGCGCAGCGCTGTCGCCGCAGCCGCCTATCGCGGAGCCGAGCGGTTGCATGACGAGCGGCTCGACCGAGATCATGATTTCACCAACAAGGATGGCGTTGTTCATTCCGAAGTGCTGCTACCGGAAGGCGCGCCGCCGGAGTTGGCTGACCGGGAGAAACTCTGGAACGCGGTCGAGGCTGCTGAGAAGCGGAAAGACGCGCAGCTTGCCCGCGAAGTCGAGTTTGCAATTCCAAGAGAGCTGAACAAGCCGCAGGGCATTCAATCGGCGCGAGAGTTTGTCGAAGCCGAATTTGTCGACAAGGGAATGGTCGCCGACCTCAATGTCCATTGGGATATCGGTCCGGATGGTGAAGCAAAACCCCACGCCCATGTCATGCTCACCATGCGCGAGGTGAAGACCGACGGCTTCGGCGCGAAGGTGCGCGAGTGGAACAAGGCAAGCCAAGTCGAGCAATGGCGAGAACGCTGGGCCGAGCACGTCAACCAGCGCTTGGCCGAACTCGATATCGACGCGCGGATCGATCACCGCAGCCTGGAAGCGCAGGGTATTAAGCTGGAGCCGCAAGACAAGATCGGTCCCGCCGCCTCGCGCATAGGCGGACGCGGACTTGAGGCCGAGCGGATCGAAGTACATCGCGCTATCGCACAGCGCAATGGCGAGCGGATCATCGCCAATCCCGCCGTCGCGCTTGACGCGATCACCCACCAGCAGGCGACCTTCACCAACCGCGATCTTTCGATGTTCGTGCATCGGCACAGCGACGGAAAGGAGCAGTTTGATTTGGCGATGAGCGCAGTGCGCGGATCATCCGATTTTATTGCATTGGGCAAGGACGGGCGCGGCGACGACCGCTTCACATCGCGCCAAATGATCGAGACCGAACAGCGGCTTCAAAAGGCGTCGCAGTTGATGGCGGAGCGGGAACGGCATGGCGTTGGTCAGCAGGACCGCGAAGGCGCATTGGCACGCGCCGAACAGCGCGGGCTGGTATTGTCCGGCGAGCAGCGCGCAGCGTTCGAGCATGTGACCGATGGGCGCGGGTTGAACATCGTCGTCGGCTATGCCGGGACCGGCAAGAGCGCGATGCTGGGGGTTGCGCGCGAGGCGTGGGAAGGTGCTGGTTACAATGTTCGTGGGGCGGCACTGTCGGGCATCGCTGCCGAAGGTCTGGAGCATGGGTCTGGCATCGCCTCGCGCACCATCGCGAGCCTTGAACATCAATGGGGACAAGGCCGCGAGCAACTTACTTCGCGCGACGTGTTGGTGATCGACGAGGCTGGCATGGTCGGCACGCGCCAGATGGAGCGCGTGCTGTC
>ERZ795061.5308-NODE-5308-length-10592-cov-9.584417_pt1 | contig 10592 bp, 12 predicted proteins | sample MGYA00375145_ERZ795061 | MGnify/ENA primary metagenome ERZ795061 (study PRJEB30190, sample SAMN05720144) | anaerobic digester metagenome | isolation source: active sludge of municipal wastewater-treating anaerobic digesters | place: USA | collected 2014-12-22 ... | reverse complement strand
GTGTAGGCATCGATGCAATACGGGCACTGCACGGCCTGGGCCACCCCGAGTGCAATCAGGGCCTTCTCCCGTTCCGTGAGTGCTCCCTCGGCAAACACGGCGCTGTAATAATTCATGAACTTTTCCCACAAGGCGGGATTGCCCTTGCCCATCTCTCCGAATTTTCCGAGATCCTTTGAATGGTAATAGCAGTCCATGGATCACCTCGCTGGTTAGGGGTCTGATTCTGCTCGCGCGGAAGCCGGCTGGTAGGTGTGCGAGCGGTTCGGTGCTGGCGAGAAGTGGTTACGCGTTTCCGGGCGGCGTCGGTTCGGTTTCGTTGAGGGCCTGGGAGAAGCGGTGTCCCACAATGGACGTGACCTTGTTCATGAGCTCGCCGAGTTCCTTCCACTCATCCGCACTCAGGTCGGCCTTAATCTGAGGATGAAGTGCCCATTCAGCGTTGACGAGTTGCCCCTTGCGCGAGACATGCACATGCAAGAGTTCGACATCCCATACGTCCTGCGTGTTGGCGGAAGGGGCGGCTGGTTTCTGCGGAGGAACTTGGCTTGCCATGCTGGGTGCACTCCTTTGACCGTACATATGAGAGAGGCATGATACCGCATCAAATATCGCACTGTACATGGGATGGATGACGAGGAGGCTGGTCCGCACGGGCTGCGTGGATACCCGACTGAATGGACTGAGCGGGTTAGGACTTACCGGAGCGTTGGTTGATGACGTCGAGCAGCTCATGGTGAATGCGGCCGTTCGTGGCGACGAGTTCCTGTCCGTACAGAGAAAAGGTATCTCGCTGAAAGCCGGAGACCAGGCCACCCGCCTCGCGCACGATGACGATTCCGGCCGCCATATCCCAGGGGCTGAGTTTCACTTCCCAATACCCGTCAAACCGTCCTGACGCGACATAACTGAGATCCAAAGCGGCTGAGCCGGTGCGTCGCACGCCTTGGGCGCGCAGGGAGACGCGGGAGAAATGGTCCAGATTGTTGTTCGCCGTCTCGCGAATGTCATACGCAAACCCGGTCACGAGCAGGGAACGGTCAAGAGACGTATTGGTCGATACGCGCAGACGTTCACCATTCAGATAGGCTCCTTGGCCGGCTATCGCTGTGAACAGCTCACGGCGAGTGGGGTCCAGGATAACGCCTACGATGCAGGCACCGTCATATTCCAGCCCGATCGAGACCGAATAAAACGGGAACCCGTGTGCAAAGTTGGTCGTGCCATCGAGAGGATCAATGATCCATTGGAATGGCGACTCCGCGGCCCCATCCCTCCCCCGTTCCTCGGCTAAAATCCGGTGTGTGGGATGGGCGGAAAGAATCGTGCGGACGATACATTCCTCAGCCTGCCGATCTGCATCGGTCACGAGATTGATGGCGGCCTTGTGGTCGATCCGGAAGCCTGTTCGGGCGTGCTCAAGGAGGACTTGGCCCGCTGCTTCTGCGGCCTGGACGGCTGTTGCGAGATAGCGGTCGCATTCTGCAGATGAGAGTGCATGTGAAGTGTGCATATGCGCCGTATCCTAGCATGAGTGATGGAAAATGAGACAGAAGACCTGGGTCATTTTGGGTGGAGCAACGTAACATGCTGAAAAATAACATAATAATAAAAGCTTGTTCTTGCAGGACAAGGCTTGGCTAGGCATTGAGTGCATTCTGCTTGCATGTGCGTGGAATGCGATCAAATAGTTATGACCAGTTACTTGACAGATTTTGAATCACTTGCTATAAAGCAAGTATGCTTTATTGAGGACTTGCTTGTGGAAGAATTGACCGACATTCTGGTGGGCTTGGAGCAGCGGATCAGCGCCTATCGGAATCGCTACCAGGAGCTTGAGAAAAAGCGGCGTCGGCTCGACGACGAAATCGCGATGATCAAGAAATACCTGGAGCTGGCGGAAACGCTGTATCGCGTTGAAGCCGACAAGGCCAAGCTGGCGAGCCTCTCCAGTCAGATTATTACCGATGAAAAAGGTATTCGACCTCTCCCTGTGACCGATGTCACGGACCAATCGCGTGAAATCCTGCTCGGCAAAAGCAAGTATGTCGGAAAGAGCGTCCCGGAGGCTGCCTATCAGATTCTCCGCGAAGCCAGCCGGCCGATGCATGCCAAGGAGCTCTTGCAGCGCCTCCTGGAGGGCGGTTTGCAGATCAAGGGTAAGACACCATTGACGTCTGTGGCGACATCATTAAAGCGGGATAAGCGATTCCAGAAAGTCGGACCGAACACGTTTGCGGTGATGACCCAGGAGTTAACGGCAGTAGTGTAAGCGGGCGGAAGAAGTTCATATCAACTCTAAATGTGTGAAGGGAGGTGAGAGTCTTGGCAACGAAGAAGGCAGCGAAGAAACCAGCGAAGAAGGCAGCGAAGAAGAAGTAAGTCCTGCCAGGATTTGCGCGCCGGGGGTAAGGCCACTTACCTCCGGCGTTTTTTTATGCCCAAACACACAACGCTACGATCACCGGCTGTCGCTGGTGGATCGCAAGTGTTGTGTGGAGAGGCGCTAGGTGGAGCAGTTAAATCGCGAGTGAAGGCGCGGGGCGAAGGAGGCCGAGGGATGTGCGCGATTCCGGTGCGGCAACCGCATGTTCCCCGGTGATCAGCGCCCATTTATCACGCTGAAGGAGGATTTGTTCGACGAGCTTCGTATGCATAGCGTGGCCCGACCGTTCAGCCACCACGTGCCCAATAAACGGAAAGCCGAGCAGCGCGATGTCACCGATGAGGTCCAGGACCTTATGCCGGACAAATTCGTTCGAGAAGCGCAGGCCCGACTCATTCACGACGCCCTCTTTGGACAAGACGATGGTGTTATCCAGCGTTCCGCCCTTTCCGAGTCCACGAGACCACAGTGCCTCGACTTCGTGAAGAAAGCCGAACGTGCGTGCTTGCGCGATGTCTTGTTCGAACGCCTGGGCAGAGCAGGTATGCGTGTAAGACTGCGTTTGGATCAGAGGGTGATCGTACTGGATGGAATAGGTGATCTTCGGCGTTGACGAAGGTTCGATCCTCACCCGTTTGGATCCGTCCACCACTTCGATGGGCTGCATGATCTTGACGTACGATTGCCGTCTGGTCTGGGGGATGACCCCGGCCGCGCGGATCAAGCGAACGAATGGGCTTGAGCTTCCGTCGAGCACAGGCACTTCACCCGCATTGACTTCTGCGTAGACATTATCGACTTCCATCCCGACCAGAGCGGCGAGGAGGTGTTCGATCGTTTTGACCTGATGTCCGTTGACACTGATGGCTGTGCACAGTTCTGTCGGGACTTTATTCGAAATCGAGGCCGGGATGAGGGTCTCTTCCGACCCGTGCCGATAGATGAAAACAATACCGGTGTTTGGAGGAGCCGGGCGAAGCGTCAGCGTGACGGGTTGGCCTGAATGGAGTCCAACGCCTGAACATGAAACTGGTGAGCCGATCGTTTGCTGAAACCGCACGGTGCCTCCTTCGTAAAATCCAGCACTAGTACTAGCAATGCTTATGCCAATAGGGCGAAAATGTATAAGCCATTGATTTGTAAGTACTGTGCAGTAATCTTTCAGGATTGGCCCTGTTGCTAAAAAAACACAATTGTATCTTTTGCTGAAAAGAAGAAACCATGAAAGCAGCGCTATTTCAATGGGTTATCGGTTGTGTGTCATGAAAAGGATGTGGCCGGCGTAGCACGAGAGGTCCGGGGCCTCTTCGCGGAATCGCCTGCTTTCAGGCGGTAAGCGGCGCTCTCACATCATGGTCTGGGCTCCAATTCAATGAGCCCTTTGCGAATGGCCAAAATCGCGGCTTGCGTCCGGTCATACACCTGAAGTTTATGAAAGATGTTGCGGACGTGATTCTTGACGGTCTTTTCACTGAGGTCCAGGCTGTTGGCAATTTCCTTATTCGTTTTGCCGTCTGCGACCAAACGCAGGACGGTAATTTCCCGTTCAGTCAGGTCATGTTCAACCCACGCCGGCTTTTTCCCCTTTTTCTGCGACATGAGTGAGAACTCTGCCAGGATCTTACTGGCAACCGAAGGATGAATGAGCGATTCCCCGCGATAAATCGCCCGGATGGCCGCCACAATTTGGGACGATTCGGAGTCTTTGAGCAAATAGCCCGTCGCCCCGGCCCGCACCAGATCAAAAATATATTGCTGCTCTTCATACATGGTCAGCGCGACGATCCCCATATGAGGGAACTCGCGTTTGATTTGCCGAGTGGCTTCAATGCCGCCCATCCGCGGCATGCTGACATCCATGAGGATGACATCCGGCATCAGGGTCTTGGTTTTTTCGACGGCTTCGACCCCGTCTTGAGCTTCGCCGACGACGTTGATGTCTTCCTTGGTTTTCAGGATGGCTGCCAGGCCTTCACGAACCACGCGGTGGTCGTCAGCGATCAGGACCTTAATTTTTTCCATGACGAATCGTCTCCTTGTCGGCTAGCGGGATGCGCAACACGATCCGTGTGCCGCGTCCCTTTTTCGAATCGATCGTGGCTTCTCCGCCCACCAGTCGTGCTCGTTCCAAGATGCCACGAATGCCGAAGTGATCCCATTTTTCAGGATCGCGGAGCACCGCATCCATGTTGAATCCGATCCCGTTATCGGAAATGGTCACTTGTAACAAGTCGAGGCGAATGTCGAGTTGCACCGATACCCGACTGGCCTTGGCGTGCTTCTGCACATTGCTCAAGGCTTCTTGGACGATCCGGAACAAAAAAATCTTCGTGCGCGGGAACAGGATCGTCTCGTCTCCGGTCACGGAAAAGGCGGTCTTGATATGGTACTGAGTTTCGTACGACTTCAGATAGTTGGTCAGTGCCGGGATCAGCTCCATTTTATCGTAGTGGAGCGGTCGGAGATTGAAGATGACCTGCCGGGCTTCTTGAATGGCCAGCTTCAGTTGCGCTTTGGACTCCCGGATGGTGGCCAAACTGGCCTGTGGGTTTTTGCGCAGCAGTTCTTGGGAAAGCTCCAATTTGAAATTGACGCCGGCAAGGCTCTGCACCAGGCCGTCGTGAATCTCGCACGCGATGCGTGTGCGTTCTTCCGTCACGGCAGCGCCGGTCTCCTTCACGTAGAGCCGGTACAACGACTGGTATTTGTTCAGTGCTTTCTCAATGTCGGCTGTGGCGCGGATACGGGCTTCGATGAGCTGCCACATGAACTTGGCGCTGGCTCCGCCGATCACTGATACGCCCATGCGGCGTATGTCCTGGAGGTATTCCCCGACTTCGGGGTTGCCTGAGACATCAATCACCAGATCAACCGGTCCTATCTTGAGCAGTTGTCGATAATTGCGCGTGACGCGAATATGGAGGCGTCTCGCGAGCCCCAGGCCAGGCGCTTCCGGACTGATATCGGCAACCCCGACGATGCGCACCAGCGGGTCGTTGGCAAAAATTTCCATCAGGGCCGTGCCCCCGCGGCCCGCGCCGATGATGACCACGTGTGTGGCGCCCGGTGATCGTCGTTTGGTGGGGCGGCGGGTGATGCGTCGTTCTTTTGAGGTTTTGGTTGTGGCCATATCAGTCAGACATTCCGAAGGACGGCGGCTCTCCTCTGTGGCCACCCATCCTGCCTGGGTCTATTCGCACGGACTCTGATCCGGAACAGCGGGAAGGAGGGGAGGGCCTAACGCTCCCGGCGCTGCTGGGCCAGGGATTTGATTTCATCCATGAACTGATCGATGTCTTTAAACTCTCGGTACACCGAGGCGAATCGCACGTAGGCCACCTGATCGAGTTGAGACAGCTCTCTCATGACTTCTTCGCCGACCGCGGTGCTCACGATTTCGGTTTCGCCCATGTCCTGGATGCGCTTTTCGATGCGGTCGGTGACCGTTTCGATGGTGGCGGTGCTGATCGGTCGCTTCTCACACGCCTTTTTGAGTCCGGACACGATCTTGCTTCGATCGAATGGTTCCCGGCGTCCGTCCTTTTTGACGACGGCGGGCATGGTCTCTTCGACACGTTCGTAGGTAGTGTAACGGCGTTTGCACGAGAGGCATTCACGCCGCCGGCGGATGACCTCGCCTTCTTTGGCCATCCGCGAATCGACGACTTTGTCCTCGACATCGTCGCAGAAAGGACATTTCACGGGCAGCCGCCCTGCCTAAGCGGGAGACGAATCGTAGGCATGAAAGATGGGAAAACGGTTGCACAACGTTTTGGCTTGCGCCCGTACCTCGGCCTGTACTTGTTGGTCCTGGGGATGCTGCAAGACGCGATCGATCAACGCGACAATTTCGCGCATCTCCGCCTCGCGCATGCCGCGCGTGGACACAATGGGGCTGCCGATCCGGATGCCGCTCGCCACGGCCGGCGGCTTTTCGTCGTAGGGAATGGCGTTTTTGTTGACGATGATTCCGGAGGCGTCCAACGCGGCGTCGGCCTCTTTGCCCGTGATGCCCTTGTTGGTGAGATTCACCAACATCAAATGCGTATCCGTCCCTCCGGACACGATCTTGTAGCCGCGGTCGACCAGCCCTTGCGCCAGTGTGCGGGCATTGGCCAACACTTGTTGCTGATAGCGCTTGAAGGCCGGAGACATCGCTTCCTTGAACGCGACGGCTTTGGCGGCAATCACATGCATGAGCGGGCCGCCTTGCAAGCCCGGGAAAATGATCTTATCGACGGCCTTCGCATGTTCGGCTTTACACATCGTCACGCCGCCCCGAGGGCCACGCAACGTCTTGTGGGTCGTGGTCGTCACAAAGTCGGCATAGGGAACGGGGTTGGGATGCAACCCGGCTGCGATCAACCCGGCAATGTGGGCGATATCGACCAGCAGATACGCGCCGACCGACTTGGCGATGTCTTGAAACTTGGCGAAGTCGAGAGTGCGGGCGTAGGCACTGGCCCCGACGACTAACATGCGCGGACGGCATTCCTCGGCAATCTTGCGGACCGCCGCATAGTCGATGGTTTCGGTTTGACGATCGACGCCATAGGAAAAGGCGCGGAAAATGATGCCGGAGAAGTTCACCTTGCTGCCGTGGGTGAGGTGTCCACCCTGGGCCAGATCCAGTCCGAGGATCGTGTCGCCGGGTTTGAGCACCGCGAGGTAGGCCGCCATATTGGCCTGCGATCCAGAGTGCGGCTGCACGTTGACGTGTTCGGCTCCGAAGATTTGTTTGGCGCGGTCGATCGCGAGGCTTTCGACCGTATCGACGTGCTGGCAGCCGCCATAATAGCGTTTGCCGGGGTACCCTTCAGCGTACTTATTCGTCATCACGCTGCCCTGGGCGGCCAGGACGGCGGGACTGGCAAAATTCTCCGACGCGATCAGCAGCAACTTGTCGCGCTGCCGCTGCTCTTCGGCGACGATGGCGTCGTACGTTTGCGGGTCGGTCGATTTCAACGCATCTAACGAACCGATCAAATCCTGCATGCTTCCTCCGGGCGTGGCCTCTGGTTCAGCGGCGATCACGCGTCATCGCTCGAACTAGGCCGTGGGAGCGGCTTCTTCGGCTGCGGCTGCTTCCGTCTCTTCCTGTTTCTTGACCACGTGGACCGCAATCGTCGCGGTCACTTCGCGCGGCAACTTGATCGCGATGGCGAAGGTACCCAGTTCCTTGATCGGTTGGGCCAGTTGGATTTTGCGACGGTCGACGGTGAAGCCCTGCTCGGCCAGACCTTCCGCGATATCCTTGGCGGTCACAGACCCGAACATCTTGTCATCCTTACCGACCTGCGCGGCAACGGTGATCGACACGGCAGAGATCTTCTTGCCATGCGCTTCGATGTCCTGCTTTTCCTTTTTGGCCTTTTCAGCGGCCGCGCGCTTGGCATGTTCGAATTCTTTGATATTCCGGCTGTTGGCTTCGACGGCTTTCTTGCGAGGCAAGAGATAGTTTCTGGCAAATCCGCTGGAGACGTCCAAAAGATCGCCGAGGTCGCCCACACCTTCGAGTGTTTCCTGGAGAATCACCTTCATACTGCAACTCCTTCTGTTGGAAAGGGAAAAAGCATACTGGCGGGCTGTGCAAAAGTCAATTGATCCGGAGCCGTCGGGAGGGTTTTCTTCTCGACCTAGAAACGGGGATGCGTGGGGGCTGCTCCCGCAGATGACCGCTCTGTCATCGCTTTTAAGGGCTCGGGTCGTCCCCGATGGCTGAAGGCTGCTGGACAGGATCTTTCCCGACTCTTTAAGATACGGTCCCTGTTTGACGGCTACGCCTACCACGGTGCGCCTCGACGAAATGCAGGAGCAAGACCCCTTATGACTGCCATGCCCGGCACGCTGCCGGATCTTCTCGATCAACTGGCTGCCACACTTGAACGTGATGCGGCGCAAAGCGCGGATCAGGGGCGTGATCAAGCCGTTGCGCTCGTACGGGGGCGGTTGCTCCAGACCATCGGGAACCTGCATCTGTATGAGTTCTTCCTTCCGCCGGAGGTGCGCATCGGTGCCGATCTCGCTGCCAGCCTCTTGCTGGGCGAGGAGGCGGAACCGACAGAAGGCATTGTCTTGTTCCAGGAAGGCGAGCGTCTGGTGCTCCAGGTGTTTGATGCGATCGGGGAGGTGGTCCCGCACGCCACGCTGGTGCCGGACTCCAGCGGATTGGCTCTGACGATCAGTCGTCGATTGGCTGAAATGAGTAAGGCGGGCACCTCGTATACCCTGGGTCCAGCGGAACGTCTCCTTCCCATCATCGACGCAGGCCGGTCCGGTGATCGTACCACGCTGGAGTCCGTGACCCCGACGTCGGTGTTGACGCCTCTCTGGCAGGACGATGAGACTGCGCGCCGGCAGAAAGTGGCGACCCTGGTCGTGGAGCTGATTCGAGCCAACAAGCGTATTCTCCTTGTCACCCCGGATCACCAGAGCGCCGATCTGATCACTCTGGTGGCCGCGCGGGCCATGAAGGCAGCCGGGCTCACCTTCAAGAGTTGGCTGAGTCGGTATGAAGTGGCGACCAGCAAAGAAAGCGGAGGCATTCCCCTTCCCGATCTCGGATTTGAGGCGCAGATGCATCAGTTCTACGCCAAGTCCCGATCGGACAAGGCGGTGTTGCGCAAGAAGTACGATCGGTTTCGAGAACTCACTCCGATCCTGGCCTACAAGGCTCAAAAGCAAAAAGACTTGGACGAAGTGCGTCTCCTGGAATGGCGCTTGGTGACGCAACTGAGTGATTACCAGGCGAAGATCAAAGACATCGACGCTACGCTGGCGCAGTATGAACAGCTGCCCATTTGGACACGTCTGTCCATGCAAGCCATGGGGAAAAATGTCGAATCCCTTCGCGAATACAAAGTGATCTATGAGCGGTATAGCGCAGGGCTTCGCAATGAAGTCGATATCGCCAAGAAGCGGATCGAGGAACTGATTCCCGAAGCGACGGTTCCGAAAGAGCTCAAACCGGAATTTGCCGAACTGAAAGAAGACGTCATTCATCTGGGGGGCACAAAAAAGATCCGCGAGCTCCTGGCGGCGGAAGAAAATACGAACCGGCAGGCGTTCGTGCAGAACCGCCGGGTGATCATCACGACTGCAGCGCGAGTGGCAGCGGATCCCTTGTTTCAAAAGGTGCGGTTCGATGTCTTGATCGCTGAAGAAGCGCCTCGTATCCCAAGCCCCTTTCTCTTGGCCGCGGCAGGACTGGTGCGCGAACGCATTGTGCTCAGTGGCGACCTGCGGGAAGTGACCCCGCACGGGGCCTGGAGCCTCGAGGGCGGCCTCTCCTTTATTGTGTGACTCTGCCTGGGGCTGGCTCCTGACAGATTTTCCGCCCGTTCACCTTGACGGGTCGGGACCGATCAGCGATAATCCCCTTCCTATTCCTTGGCCGAAGTGGCGGAACTGGCAGACGCACTGGTTTCAGGTACCAGCGCCCGTAAGGGTATCCGGGTTCAACTCCCGGCTTCGGCACCATTTTTTCCTTCTCTCAACGATTCAATCACTCACACGTCTTCGCGGTAGCGACCTCGCCCCTCACAGCGCTGCTGTTCTGACTCAGCGCCTGTCACGTGCTGCTCCATAGCCTGAGGCTTCGTGGGAATGCCCTTGAGTTGTCCCCTCTTGAACTAAACTCCTTAAGCGCGTAGATGTGTGGATAGACCACATGGACATTCTATCTTTCATGGCTCTCGTGGTTGGCGTGGTGCTGCTGTTTTACTGCGTACGATTTCTGATAAAGCTCAGCCTCTCGTTTGCCCTTCTCCTGCTCGTTCTCACCGTCGGTAGTGTGCTGTCGTTCATCCTCCTTCCCGGTGTCCGATCCATCGTCAGCTCGTTTAGAGGCGTGTAGCCTAAAGCGGGTCCATTCTTTGCGCCCCCTGAGCCTGAAAGATCGTCTCTTACTGCCTTGCGAGGCCTAAGGTGTTGTGGTGGAGATAGACCACGGGAGCCGATAGAACCCGGGAAGAGACATCATTCCGTTTCAGTGCGCGTTCTAATTCAACGACGGAAGGTGGTCGTCATCCAGTAAGGCCGTAGGAATCTGAATGGTGCACATCATCTCCATCCCGTGAAAGACGGTTAGCGTGCGATCCACATGGGTGCGGGCGCCGTCCCGCACATCGTAGCCGGGGAGTGCATCCAGCAGGTAATTTCGGATCGTGTCAATTTTCTCTTCTTCAATGCTCATGATCCGTCCTTT
>ERZ795061.5305-NODE-5305-length-10598-cov-9.289671_pt1 | contig 10598 bp, 8 predicted proteins | sample MGYA00375145_ERZ795061 | MGnify/ENA primary metagenome ERZ795061 (study PRJEB30190, sample SAMN05720144) | anaerobic digester metagenome | isolation source: active sludge of municipal wastewater-treating anaerobic digesters | place: USA | collected 2014-12-22 ... | reverse complement strand
GAATTTGAATAACGGAATGTGCTATCACCCCTTTTTGTGTAAGCATTACCTCCAACCAAACCATATCCAGATGGATTAGCCGAAAAATCAATCCATTGATCGGACGCTATTTGACGATCGGTTGAGCCAGAAATGTAAAGTTTAGCTAACGGATTAGTTGTTCCTAAACCAACATTATCAGTAGCAGTTGTTAAATAAACAGCCGTTCCTCCGTCAGTCCATCCTCCGGAAGTTCCCCCAGTAGGCCAAGAAGTTCTACAGTCCCCCGCCAAACAGAGACCGGTTGTTCCACGAACATACCCGGAAGCACTCACATCTCCAACCGCATCAATTTTGTGATACGGAGTAGATGTTCCAACTCCAATATTTCCAGAACCACTGAAAGGATAATAAAGATTGCTTCCATTAAGCCGCCAGAAATACCCCTCGCCACTTGGTGGAGCAGCTGTAGGACCGGTGAAAGCGTATGCCAACATTGATCCCCCAACACCGACCACCATCAAAACAAAAAATATTTTTACTTTTAAATTTTTTTTCATAGTTTTTTTAATTTTTTATTAAAAAGTTAAATTAATACAATTAATATTACGGTGACCAGTTAATGATGGTATCATTCACAATCGGCGTAAGGGTGTGTCCCAAATCAGGAGATAAAACCATTTTATATTTCACATATCTTTGATTGTTGTTGCATTTTAAACTAATGGGTGTAGCGCTGCCCGAATTGGGTTGATAATAAGTTAGACTCGTGCAATCAGGACCAAGATACACCCAACCCCCAACTTGTGTCGTAGAAACCTTGTAATCGGATGTTCCGCACATTCCCGTATCGGAACAATTAAAACTTATCCAACCAACGGCATCATTCCAAGCATATCCTTCAAATATTCCATTAGACGTGTTGACCGTCACTTTGTAATTTGATGTCCCACAAGAAGATGTATTGGAACAGTTAAAACTTATCCAACCAATGACATCGTTCCAAGCATATCCCGCCAAGTCACCGGTAGAGGGATCGCGAGTTACTTTATAATTAGAAGTTGCACAAATATTACCACTGGGAGAAGTGGCACAATCAAGAGAAATTTCACCGACATCGTCGTTATTTGCATATCCTATTAATTGAGCATTTTGAACCTGAACACCGCCAGAGGCATACCCAAAATCAATCCATCCAATCTCATCGTTCCAAGCATACCGATAAACAGAATCGATTGCTCCGGTAGGATTTGCTCCGGTTCCGCTTAATGAATTAGATGAAGCAATTTGAAATTTTACTGAAGTTCCGCTTGGTTTAGTTCCATGCCAGACTAAAGCATTATAAGCAGCGCCAAGTATTATTTGAGTATCCCAGGTGGTGGAGTAAAAAAATCCATCAGCGCTTCGATCGGTAATTTCTATGGATGTTGTAGCGGTTATATTTGTTGACGATGAATATCCTCTGCCAATTTCTGTGACGGGTCCGTCAATACCAGACCCAGCAGACCAATTGTCTTGAGTGAATGTTCTATTTTTAGAACGAGTTAAATAATGACTTAACTGCATTGTTCTTCCATCCTGCCAATTGACTATTGCTGTTACTTTTTGAGTTGACGGATCATCGGTGGAAGCCGAGTAGCTTTCTTGTATATCTCCGCTGGTATCTCGAGAAACATTATCAATGTAAAAATATCTTGTAAAAACCTGGTTTTCGTAGATTTGTTTTATTTCACTAGCAGAAAGAGCGCGGTTATATACACGCATATCATCAAGCGATCCATAAAAAGGATTCGTACTCGTCGCTTTGTTCATACCCATCCTCAATTTACCAACCGAAGATTCAGTGGTCGCAGTGCCACTTCCATCAAGTGTTCCATCAAGATATATTTTCAAAGAAGTTCCTGATTTTGTTATTGTTCCATGATGCCATGTTCCCGGGGTAAGAGCAGTGGAACCAAAAGTTGAAACATTACCAATACTTGATGACAAAAACCCGGAAGGACTGGCCACAGTTAACCAAGATCTACCAGTACCAGAACCATCTTCTTGTGAAAAAACATCCCTAGAAACCGCAGTATAATCAGTCACTTTTATCCATCCCATTGCAGTAAAATCGGAAGTGGCAGGATTTATAACCACATCAGAACTCACCACCATAGAATTTGTCCCATTAAAACCCAAACAATTTCCCATTGAACAATTTTCGCTGGTAATAACGGTTGTAGTGTTATTGTTTCCAATATTACCGTTACCCGAGAAATCATACGCGACTAATCCGCCGGATTCATCAAATTTCCAATAACCAACAAGCCCCGAGGCAATATCGTTAGCAAGCGTGCTTTCTTGACCAAGCACAGCGATGGAAGATGTCGCCGAAGAAACTATATAATATTTTGCCAATGATCCGTGGGAAAGACTGTAAATATTATGCCAATCGGAATTAGCAGTTGTTTTTACTTTATTGATAAGATCTTGAGCAATCAAAGAAGCGTTTTGTGAGCTTCGACTTTCGTGATTTTGTTTTATAACCGACACTATTCCGGCTGTCGCGGCCACCACTAATATGCCGCCAACCGCCAAAGCAACTAAAACCTCGGTTAAAAGTTGACCGCTTTGAGAACTCAGTGCTTTAAACAAATAATTTTTATTTCGCATCTATAATAATATTAGTATAACACAAATAAAAAAACCGATTAAATTAATAAGAATTGTACAAATTTTGTATTTCGGTGCCCGAAAGAACACGGTTATAAATTTTTAAATCATCAATCATTCCAATCCAATAACGAACCGCCGAAGCATAATATCTTCCGATTGTTCGTAATTGTCCGGATGTGTAAGTAGACAAACCGATACCGCTATATTCCTGAGAACCATTAACATATAGTTTTAAGTCTTTTGTTCCTCCGGCAAAACTCATACAAACGTAATACCATACAGATTGAGTAATAGTAGTGGTTGAGGTTCTCCAAGCAACTCCATCATAATCTCTAAAAGTTCCGCTAATCGCCGGATATGTGATAATACCGCTCCCACCAACCATATTAGCTAAAGTACCGGGACTAGTGCTTAATATCCAGGAACAAAAAGTTGAATTCGTTAATTGTGATTGAGTAACGGTTAAATAATCACTTGTTCCATTAAATAAAGCCGCATCGCCAATTTTCCCCTGCTGATAATGACCACCGGTTCCATTCCAGGTTGCATTATTTCCATATCCGGATGAATCATAAGCCAGAGCCGATCCCGTTCCCTCATCAAAAGTCCAATAACCAACAAGTCCATTTTCTAAACTTTTTGTAACCTTTCCCAAAGAATTTATGGATATCACATAAACACCACTGCCGGATTTTTGTTTAATAGTCACAACATATGCTATTCCGGATAATGTTTTACCGGTTCTTTTTTCAAAAGCCATCCAGAAAGATTCTCCGGCTGACGGGTTTGTGTATAAAGAAGCATTGCTTAATCCTTGTGAACTAATAACCTCAGCAGCGGAATAAGAGGAACCTTTAAATATTTCATAAGTCTGAGATCCGCCGCTAATGTTATTAAATCTTATTCCCCAATTATCACCCAATTCTTGTTGAGTGGCTTTTACTTGAGCGTTCTTTATTGCTTCCACTATTTTTTCGGCATCAAGATCAAAATTGCGCCGACTTTTAAAATTGGACAATTCCAGAACGGAAGCTGACACCATAAGAGCTATAATGCCTACAACTATAAGTGTCTCTATCAAAGTAAATGACGATTTGGATAATAATTTAGAATTTTTAATTTTGGATTTAAAAAACATATCTTATATTTTTTAAAAAGAACTGGTCAGTTGGTAAACTGGAACTATAACCGCCAGAGCAATTGTACCGATAATTATACCTATAAGAAAAAGCATTACTGGTTCTATAAAAGACACCATAGATTTAACTGCCGCCTCTATTTCTCCCGTGTAAAAATCAGAAAGTGTGGCTAAAATACTTTCTAAATGACCCGACTTTTCCGAAACTGCAATAAGATTGGAAATGGTTTTTGGAAAAACCGGTTCGCTTTTAAAAGCTTCACCCACCGTAAGACCTTTGGCGATTCCCTCCCTGGCAATTCTCAAAAGAGCATCTTTTAATTCGGGCATTCCTATTGAATCAGAAGTGATTTCCAAACCGTTGATAATCGGTATCCCAGAACCAAGCAGTGACGCAAGCGTTGTAGCAAAACGTTGCAAGGCTATTTCTCTGATAACTTTTTTAATAACAGGTATTCTTAAAGCTATTGTGTAAGCCAACCTCTTTCCAACCAACGTCTTGATGAAGAAATATCCCCCACCGATAAATATTATAGCAAGTAAAGAAAGGACTATTACTAAGTGGTCTCCAACGAACAAACCGACGGTAAAAACTATTCTAGAAAAAGTCGGCGGATTAACACCTCCCTGCATAAACACACCAGCTATCTTCGGCAATGAAAAACTTACCAAAAGAACCAAAACAATAATGGATGCACAAAACAGTATAATCGGATATGTCAGCGCCGATTTAATTTTTTGTTGTAATTCTTTGTCTTTCTCCAAAGAAGTGCTTAATTGTTCAAAAACTTTTTCCAAATTTCCCGACAATTCACCAGCTTTGACAAGATTTACAAAAACAGGAGTAAATAATTTGGGGTGATTGGCAAAGGTTAAATAAAACGGCTGACCCTTTTCAAGATTAGAACGCATTTCCATCAAAAGAGACTTTACCGCCGGTTTATCAAAATCTTCCAAAAGAATATCAATCGCTTTAAAGAGATCGGTGCCGACTTTAAGCATAAGAGCCAAGTATTTGGTAATAAAAACTTTGTCATCCAAAGTTACTTGTCTTCCTTTTAAATAATCTACACTTAACTTAAATTTTCTAATCGGTTTAATTAAAATAGGACGCAGTCCTTGACCGGCAATTTGAGAAAGAGCTTCATTTGCTCCTTGGGCATCAATATCCCCCTCGACAACACGCCCATCGGGTCTCAGTGCTTTATAATTAAATTTCATGCCGTTGTTGTTTATTTTCTTAAAAGTTTGATATCCAATTATCAGCAGAACAAAATATTTTATTCCCTAATAACTCTCATAACTTCTTCAAGCGTCGTCATACCAAGAGATACCTTGCGTAATCCATCTTCAAACATGGTTATCATTCCGGTTTTTCTGGCAGTGGAGATAAGAGCACCAAGTGTAAAAGATGGATCGACGATGAGTTTGCGTATGTCGTCCTTCACCTCAAAAGCTTCGTAGATTCCCATACGACCACGATAACCCGTTCCCCCACAAACTTTGCATCCCTTTCCACGATAAAATGTTTTAGGAAGTTGACTCTCGGAAAAATCAAATTCTTTAACCTGTTTTTTTAAGGATTCTAAAAATTTTGGATCTGGGACAAACGATTCTATACAATCCAAACATATTCTGCGCACCAATCTTTGGGCAACAACTAAATTTAAGACAGCTGCCACTAAAAATGGTGGGACTTTCATATCAATAAGACGCGGAACGGCGGTGGTGGCATCATTAGTATGTAAAGAAGCAAGGAGTAAATGCCCAGTTAGAGCGGCATTAACACCGATATCAGCCGTTTCTTCGTCTCGAATTTCACCAACCATAATAATATTCGGATCTTGTCTTAAAATAGATCGTAAGCCGGAGGCAAATGTTATCCCAGAAAGAGGATTGATCTGAATTTGATTTATATATTTAATGTTGTATTCAATAGGATCTTCAACGGTTACAATATTCACCTCTGTACGATTAAGCATATTAAGAATTGCGTATAGGGTTGTAGTTTTACCTGAACCCGTTGGACCAGTTACCAAAAGCATTCCATAAGACTTTTTCATATTTTCCTCAACAAGCTTAACGGTGTCTTCCAACATTCCCAATTCAGTAAGAGAAAGAGGGCGTTGAGTTGCCGGCAATAAACGCATAACTATCTTTTCTCCATACAACGTCGGTATGACAGAAACACGAATATCCAATATTGTCGGTCCGGTTTGATAACGAAATCTTCCATCTTGAGGTTTTTGGTGTTCGTCAACTTTTAAAGCCGCCAATAATTTTATGCGAGCAATAATGGCGGGATGGACTTCTTTGGGGATACGCATTATTTCATGCAAAATACCGTCAATTCTAAATCTAACCAATATAGAATCCTCCAACCCCTCCAAATGAACATCAGATGAGTTTAAAGATGCGGCATAAGAAAGTATGTTATTAGCCAAATCAACAATAGGAATAAGAGCGGCGGCCTCCTTCTCATCGCCAGCTCCTATTTTCTGCTCAAGAGATTTTTTAACACTGTCTTCAATTATTTTTTGAAAATCCTCAGTAAGTGTTTTCCCATAAAAAGAAAATCCGCGCGAAAGATCATCGGGAGTTGCCAAAAACGGTCTTATTTTCCTAGAAAGTTTCTTTTCAAGAAATTCAATCGTGAGAAGATCGCTGGGGTCTTGCATGGCAACATTAAGAGTTCCGTCCGCATCTTTGGAAAAAGCGATCAAACTTCGCTCGCGGGCAAATTTTTCATCCACCAAAGAAAGAATGTCTTTATCAATTCCCCTTGTGTTAAGATGCGCCAATTCAACTCCTAAATAAGAGCTGACAATAGAATATAAATATTCATAAGTAATATAACCCTTGGAAACTATCGCATCCCCTATACTTTGTCCCATGCGAGCACTTTCAGCAAATACTTGATCAAATTGTTCCGAGGTTATAAGACCTTGTTGAACTAATATTTCTTTTAGTTTTAAAGCGGGAAATTGAAACATAGTTAAAATAGTGATTAATAATTAATAACTAGCGGACAGAAATAAACTAATGACGAAAATAAATCTGCTCTCTAATTTGTAGCCGCTAATTAGTAACATCTAATGGTAATTTTAACATATTCTGAAATATAAATCTTTTATTCAATAAAAAACCCGCCATAAGGCGAGTTTTTATAAACTAAAATATTTAAAGACTTAAGGCGGGAGCATTCCCCACTTCATAAATAGTAGAACTATTTCCGCCATCAGTAGACATTTTATTATTTGAAACGGAGGTAAATTTACTGCTTTCCAAAATAGTGTTTAATTCGTAATATTTATTTCCGGCATTTCCAGCGTAAGCATAGTGATAGGTAGCGTTATTTATTGGATCTATAGGAAGAGCTGAAAGAGGAGAATTCAAACCGAAACTTGCCAAATCGTTAAAATTAATTGCTATCCATCCAGTACCATCAATAGTTGTACTTGAGTTAGCGGTACATCCGGCAGTAATAATAGAGTAACAATTTGTTCCATTCATAGAGTAAGGTCCGTCTCCTATCACGGGATTTGTTACAGAAGAAAGATATAACGATATAGAATTTCGTACTGAATCAAAATCGCTAAAACGCTGACCATCTCGAGCTTGCCTAAGTAATTCGGCTGGATTGAGAATAATCACGACTGCCGCAGTCAAAATGGCTAAAATACCAATAACAACCAAAAGCTCAACCAGAGTAAATCCTTTTAAAGACTGATGTTTATTAATCATATTAATAATTTTATAAAAATTAATTTATTTAATAATTATAGTACATTTTTATTATATATGCGAGAAAGTAAAACAAAAAAGAGCTTGCTTCGCTCTTTTTTGTGTTTGATTGTTTAATACAATTACAAATCTAATCCAGGATCACTGCCAACTTCGTAGATTGTCGTGCTATTTCCTCCATCAACAGCCATCTTATTGGATGCTCCAGTCGCATACTTACTACTTTCCAATATGGTGTTAAGTTCGTAAGTTTTGTCTGTGTTATATCCTTTATAAGCGTAATGATAAGTAGCGTTGTTAACCGGATCAACTGGAAGAGCCGATAGAGGCGAGTTCAAACCGACAGTCGAGAGTTCACTAAAATTGATAGCCACCCATCCACTACCATCAATGGCAGTGCTTGTTGTGGCAGTGCAAGTTCCACTCAAGCTGTAACAAGCATAACCAGTATTAACCATAGCATAACCAGTATTGCTAACGGTTGGAGTAGTAGCTGAAGAAAGGTACAAAGACACGGCACTTCGGACAGCATCAAAATCGCTCAATCGTTGGGCATCCCGAGACTGTCTGAGTAATTCGGCCGGATTTAAAACAACTACGACTGCTGCAGTCAAAATAGCCAAAATACCAATAACTACCAAGAGTTCAACTAATGTAAAGCCTTTTTTCATTTAAATTTTAATAAAAAATAATTTTTGTTTTTGCGAATAATCGACCTATTTTCCTACATTATATCATTTACCCAACAAAATGCGAGTAAATGCTGTGGATAAATTAAACAACTTTAGAACTGCTTAAAAAACCAAGAATATTCCCCACCAAATCATCAATAGAAGTTTTAGCTTTAATGAAATATTCAACCGCTCCCAATTCTTGACCTCGTTGAATGTCTTCGGGTTGACCAAGATTTGAGATTATTATAATGGGCGCGTCGGCTAATTGAGGATCTTGTTTAATTCCCTCCATTACTTCAAATCCGGATTTTTTGGGTAAAATTAGATCCAACAAAATAAGATCCGGTTTTAGGTTTTTTAAGATAGACAAAGCTTCTTCGCCGTCTTTGGCATGAGTTACTTCAACATTTTCTTTAGAAAGACGATTTTTAAGAAGAGACGATAAAAATTGATCGTCTTCCACTAAGAGTATTTTTTTTATTTGGGTTTCCATAATTTGATAAATAGTGATTAGTGGTTAGTGACTAGTGATTAAATAAAAAGTGATACAAACAGATATAGATTGATAATACCACACAATAATTCCAAAAACAAAACCGCTAATTATAAGCGGTTTTGTTTTAAAAAGTTATTTATTTTCTATTTATCCATCACTAATGTGTTTCAATTCTTTTTTGGTTGCCCCAGTACGATCCGCTTTTTAAGGCAGAAAGTGTCACAACTTAAGGATCCGTGACCAATTCCTTTGTTTTGTGCTAGGCACAAAACAGATCGACAATTTTTGTAATTAATTGTTTCACGCACAGCTTCCGCTACACGTGCCTTGTTACGACTTCACCCGTGTCACCGAATTTACGCTGATCCGTCAAAAACGAATTTTGCGTATCCCCGGCTCCCCTGGTGTGACGGGCGATTATCTTCTTTGAAACTAAGAATTGATGTTCCCACCGTACGGACGGATTTCCCGTATACGGCGAGCTCAATGCATTTTCTGTTTTAGTATACGCATTGTGCGTAAACCATTTTCAGTTAGATGATCTCCAGAATTAATTTTATCCATCAATCTACAAAATAAATTAAAATCATTTTGCTTTGAAGGAAATTTTAGTTTGTGTTTAAGGAAAAATGGAATAATGACTTTATTTAAATCATTTCTTCCGGCTACTTCAAAACGATAACAATCTTGATGATTGGCTCTTTTATCTTTTTGAAGATAGACATTACCACAACCGAAATAATCTTTTAAATCACAGAGAATTTTTTTATCTTTCTCTATTAATTTAATATAAAATCTCGGCTCTGCTTTTGCTCTACGTTTTATATTATTATCCTTAATTGGATTTCTAATATACACAGTAAAACTTCCTTCTCCATCAACCAAACCTACAATATATTCTGGTGTCATCATATACATTGAGTGGAAACCTTCCTCTAATTAATTTAATCAGAGTACTATGTTCCAGCTGACTTCTGACGCTGCGTCAGTTTCATTTTACTCTTATTGATAATTATCAACAAGAGACATGCGTCAGATCTCCCAAGGTCACTTATATTTCTATTCCAAACATCCCAGACGAATCTGTCCGATAGCCTTCCCTACCCTCACCACCCACCGATAGGTCGGCTGATTCACTAAATCTGGGCTGCTCTTTGTCTCCAAGTCCTCCATCCAAATTCTCGCGAATTTAGGACTACTTTTTGACTACGCCCTGACAACGAATCAGGGGAGCGGATTTTAACCGCTTAGATATATAAGCTGCTTGGCGCTTTTATTGTGAGTACAAGACTCGAGAACGTATTCACCGCGGCGTGCTGATCCGCGATTACTAGCGATTCCGGCTTCATGAAGGCGAGTTTCAGCCTTCAATCTGAACTGGGGCCAGTTTTTTGGGATTAGCTCCGTCTCACGACTTGGCAACCCTTTGTACTGACCATTGTAGCATGAGTGTCGCCCAGGGTATCAAAGGGCCACGCTGATTTGACGTCGTCCCCTCCTTCCTCCCCCATAGGGGGCAGTACCGCCAGACACTTGTAACTGGCAGCGGGGGTTGCGCTCGTTAACCCACTTAAGGGTACAACTCAAGCCACGAGCTGACGACAACCGTGCAGCACCTGTCCTACCGTTCCTAAGTAAACCTAGAAAAGATACACCTTTCGGCATACCGTCGTTAGAATTTCAAACCCTGGTGAGGTGTTTCGTTTACCGTCGAATTAAACCTCATGCTCCACCGCTTGTGCGAGTCCCCGTCTATTCCTTTGAGTTTTAGTCTTGCGACCGTACTTCCCAGGCGGCCAACTTAACGCGTTAGCTTCGCCACTGAGAGGGTCGATACTCCCAATAGCTAGTTGGCATCGTTTAGGGCGTGGACTACAAGGGTATCTAATCCTTTTTGCTCCCCACGCTT
>ERZ795061.5302-NODE-5302-length-10600-cov-7.568990_pt1 | contig 10600 bp, 6 predicted proteins | sample MGYA00375145_ERZ795061 | MGnify/ENA primary metagenome ERZ795061 (study PRJEB30190, sample SAMN05720144) | anaerobic digester metagenome | isolation source: active sludge of municipal wastewater-treating anaerobic digesters | place: USA | collected 2014-12-22 ... | reverse complement strand
ACCGGCCCACGTGAACCAACGACGCATAGTAGCCGTCATTATTGGCCTCCTTTCTGATGCGTCAACCCAGTTGGCGGTGCTACAGATCAAACCTGATACCGGCACGGTACGCTCTGGGATACAGGAACATGATCCAGTCCGTGCGCGGGCTGATAGGCGCTTTCCACTGCGTGTACGTGCCGTCCGCCTTCTTGATGCGGTACGGCTGCGTCAACGCGTCCCACGTGGAGGGATCTCCCACACGCAGGCTTGTTTCGCCCTGTGCTCTCCGTTCGACCACGTAGGCAAGATAATCGTTGCCATTCATGTAGGTGCCGTTCAGATACTTCCGGTTCAGGAAATTGGTCACGTCCAGATACACCGACACACGCCGCTGGCGGCCGATCGCCATGTCCTTCGTGAACTTCAGATCCGCGCCCCAGTAATCCCGACCGCGCATGATCCACTCGGGCGGAAGCTCACGCCGCGGCTGGTTGTTCGGGTTGTAAATCACTTCGCCCGTGTTCTCGTTGTACCGCCCGATAATACTGGCGCCCCAGCCGCCGGTCAACAGGCCCCATTCAACCGGCGTGCCCAGGCGCACGGAAGCCGCAATGTTGCTCGCCGGCGAATTGGTCGTCACCAGCGGCGTGTAATATATGTTCATCGTCGGATTCGGATAGAGATCCGTCAGACCCGTCTGGCCGCTTCGCGTGGCGATGATCTGGTAGGTCGCCCACCCGCTGACAAACCGCCCGCTCCGCGTAAGCTTCATCTCAAGACCACGGATATCCTGGTAGTTCGCGTTGCGATACGTACGATACGAATCCGTCGCACCGGCGTGAATTTGCACCCCGGTAACCTGATCCACGTTGTACTTCGCGTACCCGGTCGTTTTGAACACGAAATTGAACGGGAGCACCTGCTCGAACCCGACTTCGTACATCGTGGTTTTCGCCGGCCGCAGTTCGGGGTTGTACAACTGCTCGAAACGACCCAGCGCACCGACGCGGCCATCATGAACGCCAAGACCGTACATCTGCGCCGGTTTGGCCATGGAGTAGAAGATGCCGTAGTTGAAGAAGAACTTCGTCCGAACGCTCACCGGGTGAGAGATGCCAAATCGCGGCGCCAGACGCCACTGCGCCTTCGCCGGGCGCTGCGGCAGGGCCGCCACCACGTCATACGGCATCGGGAATTTGTCCAGGATCCCATTCTTCTCGAACTTGCTCCAGGCCTCTCCAATTGACCCGGGCAACGCACCCCATGCCGGGTCGTTCACGTTCCAGCCATTCGCCACACAGAGGCTGTCAAACCAGAACTTCCCGTTATTCGGGCTGAAAAGGCGCGTGTCGTAAATCATGTCCGCCATGAACGCCGGAGCCCCGCCGTCAAATCGCTCCGCCCGCAGGCCGAAGTTCATGATCATGCCCTGCGATTCGAACTTGTCCTGCAGGAAAATCCCGAGGATCGACGGCTGCGACGCAGGGAATTTCCCGCCGTAATCACGATAGTTGGAGTTGCTCCGCGAACCGATGATTCGGGACGCCTCCTCCGCGTGGTACTCGAGGTCCGCAAGCAAATACTCCGCGCCCGTCTTCAAGGTGTGGCTGCCAATCACATGAGTGATGTCGGCACGGGCCGCCGTCTGCACCGCTTGTGAGGTCATATACTGCTGGCCGCCCTCACCAAGCCAGAACGTCCCGCTCAGATCATAATACCCTTCCTGAACCCACCCCTGCGGGGAAACCACCACCGCCGTGTCGCCAGGGGCGAACACGAACTGCCGGTTCACATACACGGTCTGCGAGGGAACTGACTTGTACGCGGAAGGGAACCCGTACGGATACTCAAGGAACGCACGGCCCGGCGTCAACGCGTCACTCAGATCGGTGGGAAGATCGCCCCGGCCATCGCCGTTGACATCCGACCAGCTCAGCGCGAACATCTGCAGCCACGCGCGATACGAAAACGTGCTGGAGGGCTTGTAGGTCCCTGTTGTGCTGAAATCGTTGATGTCCGCACGAGGCCAGTCCCGGAGAAGCTCGTACTTCGTGTGCGTCTGACCAAACGCCGCGGTGGCGAACGTTGCGGGGCTGATCGTATACGTTACCGCGGTGCCCCATTGCCAGAACTTGGAATCCAGATAACTGTTGTACGAAAGGTTCAGCCTGTTGTTGCCATAGCTCCCCTTCGACATGTACACCGTGCCGAGCAGGTCACCCGCCGTGCGCAACGATACCGCATCGCCGCCAATACCGATTGAGCCGGCCGTCTCCGCCATTTCGGGATCGTAACTTGCAGTTCCGTTGCCAGTCGAAACCCCCGTCCCGTACATGTAGGAGAAGCTCCACTTAAGCCTGTCTACCGGCGTAAGAGTAAGCTTCACGTCAAACGTTTCATCCCGGTAGTACGGACGAAGCGCCGGCGTGATTGTCATCTCTTTGTTTGTCACATACCCGACGACAATGCCGCCAAGCTTGCGGGGAAGCCCCCACCCCGCCGAAAGATCAAGGCTCCAGTCCGGCTCGTTGCTGTATCCCCACACATTCTCGTTCAGGTTAGCTTCGTATTCCCACGCCTCGATCAGTTGTGGTGCGGTCCAGGGCACCGTCCGGGTGCCTTTGCGGTACACGCCCGCACCGCGGTTCGTTGCGTTCGCCGCGGTCACGCGGCTCGCCCACCCGTCAAATATCTTGTACGTATTCGGCGCCGCCGTCCAGATTCGCCGGAACGCGGTGTCGGTCCGCGTGGATTCATACAGGTTCGGCCAGTAAATTGCCCCATAAGGGTCCGCCGCACCGGTCGCTCCGAGCGTATTCGCGTCCGAAAGGAGAGCCGTCCGGTAGTCGAACTGGTCCTCGCTGTAGCCGCCCGGGCCGAAGTGCTTCTTCGCGGCGGTCGGCGTCATGCTGTACACACCGGAAATCCAGCCGCGGTTTGGCCCGCGCTCGTTTCCGGCCTTTGTCACCACGTTCACCATACCCGACCGAACGTTTCCATACTCCGCGTTGAAACCACCCGTCAGCAGCGTCACCTCGGCGACCAGCGTCTGGTTCAACTGCGTGTACGGCTTGTTCGTCAATCCGTCAGTGCGGTCCAGTCCGTCCACCTGGAACCGAATCTGCGTCGCGCCGCCTCCGCGGATATTCAGCTCGTTGTCGCGCGAGATCGACACACCCGGCTCATACGCCAGCACATCCAGCATCTGGTTGACCGGAACCTCTGCGACGCGGGCGCTGTTTACCGTTGTCTGCGAAGACGTTACGTCAACCTCGATGGGGGGCCTCCCCGCCGTAACGACCACCGCCTCAACCTCAATGGTCTCCTCACGAAGGGTGAAGTTGAGCGTCGTGGTGCGGTCGGCGCCCACCAGCACGTCACGCGTGATCGAAGTGCGGTACCCGACCATGTTGGCCTGCACTTCGTGCGTGCCGGGAGGAACCTGGAGGATGAAATACCGCCCGTCGGCATCCGTCACACCGCCGAGCCGCAGGCCGCTGATCTGCACCGCGACACCCGGCAGGGGTTGCCCGCTCTGATCGCGGACGATACCCGTAATCTTCCCGGTCGTCCCTGCGCGAAGGAGAGACACGGCGCTGAGGAATGCGATTCCTGCCGCTACGAACCACCGCTGATACGAAGACATGCTACGGGGCATCACGTCCCCTCCTCGGAAACAGGTGATCAGAACCAGAAATAATCCAACCGGGCCCCGTTCCCTGCAGAAAAAAACACCACCTCTGCGCGGGATCGCGCCCTGTCTGCCACACAAATGCCGAAAAAATGGTGACGAATACTCGTGGAAAGTTCCGCTTCACACGGGTGTTCTTTCGTGATTTCCCTCCTGCACGAAACTCACTGGCATCCCATGTGTCTGCATTTAGTATCGCACACTCATTTCAGACTGTCAAGCCTGCGGTTGCGATTTATTTTTCTGCCGTCCTCAGCGAAACAATCGGTCGGATTCCCGCTCCCCGGGTTCCCCTCCTTCCGACGTACAACCGGTAACAAAATCACCTCCTCCAAGTCAAGCCCCGTCCCCCGACAATCACCCCTCCCCTCGCCCGACACCGGTCTCTCCACCCACAACAGGCCAGCGGGTGAATTGACCCAAAACCGGCCGGGCCCTTACATTGTAGTAATAGATTGCCGTCATGCGCCCGTAGCTCAGCTGGATAGAGCGTCGGACTTCGAATCCGCAGGTCGCGCGTTCGAATCGCGCCGGGCGTATATCAGCAAAAACAGCGGTTTACATGCCCATGTGAGCCGCTGTTTTTCGTCGTGCCGGTCGTCGAGTGGCGGAAACGCGGAGCGGAGAACGGTGTATCGAGACGCACCGGCACAACATCGCGGCCCAAACACTGAAGCTGGCACAATTGCGGCACACCTGCGCTCCAGGCGGTCCGTGTCAGGAACCCCGGGGAACCTGGTGAACCTGGGGAACCCGGGGAACCTGTTCGTCTCACAGCCACTCCCCGTCGCGCCACAGGAACGCCTGTCCGCCATACGGTCCCTCCGGCGCAAGACCGTGCGGTCCCTCCCACCCGAAAAACACCAGCGTCCTCCGCAGCGCCTCCCCGGTGGCCGTCTCCACCGGCTTCGGGTTGTTGCAGACCAGCCCCGCCTTCGGAAGGATATCCCGGACATGTTCCCATGACTCCCCGCGGTCGCGTGTCCGCCACTCCTGGAGCACCCCGCCACCGTAGGGGAGATTCCCGGCTTGCACCGGCCTGCCGACAAGGAAGGCGCTGATGCCGCCGGTTCCGTCCGCCTCCAGATGCGAGCCGGCCCAGGTGCTGTTCGTGTCGGTCACCCGGAACCGTTCCCAGGTCCCCTTCTCACGCCGGATGAACCAGAACGCGCAGTCGTCCACCCGGTCGCCGGATACCGGCATCAGAAACGCAGGCCGGTCGTTGCGTTCCACCAGAACGGATGGCATGTTCGTCAGCCGAGTGCCGGTATCCCACACAAGGCACTTCTCCGCCTCCCGGCGGTTCACCGGCGTCCCCAGCCGCCTTCCGGACACCGTATAGAGCCTGCCGGACGCAATATCTACCCGCGCGTAGAACAGATGGTAACGATCCATGTGCGCCAGCCGGACACCGTACACCGGGTGCACCTGCTTCCGTTCATCCCAGTAGACAAACGCGAGGTGGAGCGACTCCCCGTCCTTTCCCGGCGCCACGCTGTGGTAGCTGCCCGACCACTCATCCCCCGGCGCCTCCGGGCGCTGGTCGAAATCCACCAGTGGCGTCCCGCGGCGTTTCCAGGAAAATCCCCCGTCATCGGAAACCTGATATGTCCAGTACCCCATATGCCCCAGCACACGATGGTAGAGGAGCAGACGTCCCCCCGGCAGCTTCACTATCCGCGGGTAGCTGATGGACGGCGCCACCTCGGGCGCATCGCGCCATTCCTCAACGGAGAGCCGGGCCGAAGAGACCACGTGGCGCGACCCGTGCAGCGATGCGTGGCAGTGCGAGAGCACATGCACGTGTCCGTCCGCATCCACCCACAGCACCGGCGCGAAGTGATGGTCGAACTTCGGCACATCGCCCAGCGCAACCGGCTCTCCCCACGCCCCGCTCCTGTCCCTTCTGATGATGTGCGGGAGCGCCTTCCCGCCCGCCGCCGGGCCGGCAAGATACGCCGCGAAATGCATCCCGTCCGCCTGGATGCACTGCGGCCCCATGCGGATATCGTAGATCATCTTCTCGCAGCCGTGCCGCGCGAACGGAGTTGCATGGTTCATCAGGTTTTCACCGTGTATCCCTGGCGTGGTCGCATCCCACGCTCCTTTTTCTTCATCTGCCGCCCGCCGCCCTCCAACCCGTCCCGGGGGAACGCTGCCGCCACACGTACAACACAGGCGACACGGGGTCCTTGTGTCAAGGTTGTTCGCGAAAATGGTCCAAACGGCGAATAGTTTTTTCGGGGAGCGCAGAACAATGACGCGCGTGAAGGACACGAAGAGGGCGCACCTGCCCACACAAACACGCACCCCACCGCGCCCTGAGCATCGGCGCTGACACACCCGGTTCGTACATTTCCAACATGACGTTTCTCAACCCCGCGTTCCTGTTCGCCCTCGCGGCCGCCGGCATTCCGCTGGCCATTCATTTCCTCGGGAAGCGTCGCCCGCGCCGCGTACCGTTCAGCGCCATGATATTCCTCGAAGAGGTCCGGCGCCAGCAATTCCGTCGCCTCAAGTTCCGCAACGCCACCCTGCTCATCCTCCGCACCGCCACCATCGTGTGCATCGTGCTGGCCTTCGCGCGCCCGACGATCAAAACCAACGCCGGAGCGTTTGGCCACGAAGGCGCCAGCACCATCGTGGTGGTGCTGGACGACGGACCCGGCATGGGGTACGAAAGCTCATACGGCAGGCGAATTGACTGGGCGCGCCGCCAGCTCAGCGATATGCTCTCCGTCGTGCGACCCGGCGACTGGGCAGTGCTTGTCCGCACCTCCCGGCCCGACCTCGTGCTCCCCTTCAACCGCGCGACGCTGGAGAACCTGAAATCGGTGTCGGATTGGTCAGGTGACGGCGTCGCCGCCCTCCAGCACGCCGCGGATATCCTCGGACGAAGCGACGCGGCCAACCGCGAGGTGTGCGTCGTCAGCGACCTCGCCGGCCCGCCGTGGCAGGCGCTCCGCCCCGTAGAGTGGCCCGACCGCACCGCAGGGTACCTCCTCGCGCCGCCGGATGAACCCACCACGAACCTCGCCGTGGATTCGGTTGCGGCGGGAAACCAGTTCGTCCGCGCGGGGCGGCCCTTCTCAGTGCGCGCTATTGTCAGGAATACCGGAACGGTGGACGTCACCGATGCGGGAGCGGATCTCTGGTTCGATAACCGGCGCATGCAGCGGCAGGTCGTATCGGTTCCCGCCGGGGGTGTTGCCGCCGTCACATTCTCCGCCGTCGTGCCGGCGCCGGGGTGGTTGACGGGCAGAATCGAGCTCTCCGACGACCCGCTCATCGCCGACAACACCCGCCATTTCGCGGTATTTGTGCCGGCGGAAACCCGCCTCGCCATTATCGGTGATGAGTCGCCCTCGCGCGCATTCCTCTCCGCCCTTTTCACCGCCGCCGATTCGACGAATCCGTATTCCGTCGCAGTCGGCACCGAGCGCACTATTCCGCGCGATTCCGTGGAGCAGGCGGACGTGATCATCGTGAACGAACGCGTGCCCGCCGGAGCGAATGTGCGCGGATGGATTTCTGAAGCCACGCACCGCGCGTCGGCGCATTCCGCCATACGTCAGGGCGCCGGCATCCTCTTCCTCGCAGGCCCCGGAACCGACCTCACCGCCGCGAATCAGTTGTTGCTGCCCCTGTTCACGGGCGACCGGTTCGCGGGCCTATCCACCCTCTCCGCGGGCAACGGCGGGTATTACTCGCTGGATTCGCGCAGCGTATCCGACCCCGTTCTGACCAACCTGCTCGGCTCCTCGACCAGAGCGAGTCAGCCTCGGTTTTTCACCTTCGCCCGTCTGACCGGAGGCGCGGCGCACCGCGAGGTGTCGTTCACCACCGGCGACCCATGGCTCGTGCGCGGCGAACAGGAGCCCGTCCGGGGCATGGTTCTCACCGCGGGCCTTTCTCCCGGGTGGACGGACCTGGCCTACCGCGGCGTGGTGGTTCCCCTGATGCACCACCTCGTGCACTCGCTGGCGCGCACGTCCCCGGTTGCAGGGGAATACCCGGCGGGGGCTTCCGTGAGGAGGCCACTCGTCGCCGCCGGGGAAACAATAACCCTCACGGCCCCGGATGGCCTCCAGAGACGGGTGGTGCCTGCCGGCGACCAGATTCCCTACCTCGATCTCGGGATTTTGACTCCCCGCGGGTGCTGGAGCATCTCCGCCGACGGGAACGTAACCGACATGATCGCGGTCAACCTGCACCGCGATGAATCTGAACTCCAGCGGCTCTCCGCGGGAGCGTTCGCCGGCGCCGTCGGACTCAAATCACTGACCAGACTGGGTGCCCGACCGGCGGACGACATTATCTCGGCGCGCATCGGAACGGAGCTGGCGGTGCCGTTTCTTCTCGCGGCCATGGCATGCATCGCGGCTGAGCTCCTGCTCATGCGCGGCATCGCGAGGGGAAAACGTGACGCCGCGGCCGCACCCCCTCCGTCAGTTTGAATGCGCCCTTCAAAAACTGATATTATGTAGTTAACCCTGTTCTGCAGGTTGCATCTCAGTTGCGTGTCCCGCCTTTATGAGGAGCGCGATCTCACGTTGACAGACGCCGAACAGCAGGCCGCCCTGAAAGCGCGCGGAAACCTCCCCCGGCACATCGCCGTCATCATGGACGGCAACGGGCGATGGGCGAAACAGAATGGATTCTCCCGGATTACCGGCCACCGCCACGGAGTGGAATCCGTGCGCGAGCTGGTGCGCGCCTCCGCGGAGCTTGGCATCGAAGTGCTGTCGCTGTACGTCTTCTCCACGGAAAACTGGAACCGCCCCCGGCATGAAGTGATCGGGCTGATGCGCCTTCTCAGGCAAACCATCCTGCGGGAAACGGACGAGCTGAATCAGAACAACGTCCGCCTGCGCGCTTCCGGCCGGATTGATGATCTCCCGCCCGCCGCGGCAAAGGCCCTGCGGGACGCAATCACGACGACCGGAACAAACACGGGACTCATTCTCAACCTGTGCATCAACTACTCCGGCAAGGCTGAGCTCGTGGACGCTATCAGGGAGATCGTCCGAAGCGGGATTCCTGCCGACGCGATCACGCCGGAAACAGTCGCCGGGTACCTGTACACGGCCGATCTGCCCGAACCCGACCTGCTGATTCGCACCAGCGGCGAGATGCGCCTCAGCAACTTCCTCCTCTGGCAGACCGCGTATACCGAGCTTTGGTTCACGCCGGTGCTCTGGCCGGATTTCCGCCGCCCTCATCTGTACGAAGCTATCGGCGCGTTCCAGCAGCGGCAGCGGCGGTTTGGAAAAACACAGGACCAGCTTTTTGTGGAACCCCGGGAGATCGGCCCCGAATGAGCCTCGACGGAAGAAACCTCGCACTGCGCGTCCTCGTAGCAATCATCGGCATTCCGCTTATTCTCTTTCTGCTTCTCGCGGGTACCTGGGGAGTGGTGGCGCTGGCGGCGGTCCTCAGTTTCCTCGGCGCGATCGAATGGGCCGACATGACCGGGCTGCGGAAGACCCCCGTGCTGTACGCCCTCGCGGTGATCGGCACAATCGCCCTCGTGGTGGTGGGGTATATCCAGCGAGCCAATCTCTGGAGCGCCACGGTGGCGGCAATCACCGTCCTCGCGTTCATTGGAACGCTTGTGAGCCGCTGGAAGGAACACGGCGTGGTTCGTCCTCTCGGCGCCACTATCGCAGGCGTCGTGTACGTAGGTTTTTTCGCCCTCATGATACCGATCCGCCGTCTGCAGGATGGCGATGCACTTCTCGTCTCCCTGCTCTTCATGATCTGGGCGTGCGACACGGTGGCTTACTTCGGCGGGTCACTGCTTGGCCGGCACCCCCTCGCGCCTTCAATCAGCCCGAAGAAGTCTTTTGAAGGGGCCATATTCGGCTTCTTTGGCTCCATCGCCGGCGGAATCGTGGGCTGGCTGGTGTTCCAGCCGAAAACCTTCATCATCGCCGAATTCGCGTTCCTCGGCGCCGCAATCGGAATCGTCGGACAGGTGGGTGACCTCGCGGAGTCAGCCGTCAAGCGGGAAACCGGCATCAAGGATTCCTCACGCCTTCTTCCCGGCCACGGAGGCATTCTCGACAGGTTCGACAGCCTCCTTTTCGCGTTGCCTGCCGTCTGGTTCTGGCTACAGACCCGGGCCATGCTCTGGGGCCTCGTAATCACCCCTTCGTTCTGAATGAAAAGACGCCTCTCCATACTCGGTTCCACGGGGTCCATAGGCCGGGCGGCGCTGGCAGTCGCGGCGCGGCAACCCGAGCGTTTTGAGGTGGTCGCACTGGCCGCCGGGAACCAGTGGCAACTGCTGGTGGAGCAAATCCGAGATTTCCGGCCGGCGCTGGTCTCCGTCTCCGCGGATTCGTCGGCGCAGGAAATCCGCCGCGCCCTCGGCGATGAATGTCCCTCCATCCTCTCCGGCAGCGAAGGGCTCGAAGCGGTCGCCACGTTCGAACCCGCCGACATCGTGGTCAGCAGCCTCACCGGCGGCGTGGGCGTGCGCCCCACCTATGCGGCCGTGTGCGCCGGCAAGGACGTTGCCCTCGCCAACAAGGAAGCCATCGTGGTGGCCGGGGAAATCATCTCCCGCGAAGCAGCACGACGCGGAACCCGGCTCCTGCCGGTTGACAGCGAAATCAGCGCCATTTGGCAGTGCCTGCAGGCAGGCCGCAAACAGGATGTCCGGCGCATCCTCCTCACCGCGTCCGGCGGCCCTTTCCGGTCAATGCCGGCGGAAGCGTTCGCCACCATCACTCCGGAGCGCGCGCTTGCCCACCCCACGTGGGTTATGGGGCAGAAAGTGACCATAGACTCGGCAACACTGATGAACAAAGGTTTCGAAATCCTCGAAGTCCGATGGCTGTTCGACATCCCGCTGGACAAAATCGAGGTCCTGATCCATCATCAATCCGTCATCCACTCGCTGGTGGAGTACGAGGACGGGTC